>Ga0105045_10000006_pt1 | contig 131396 bp, 147 predicted proteins | sample MAT02_FD_78089 | JGI IMG/M metagenome (GOLD analysis project Ga0105045, IMG submission 78089) | Freshwater microbial communities from Lake Fryxell liftoff mats and glacier meltwater in Antarctica - MAT-02 (megahit assembly) | ecosystem: Environmental > Aquatic > Freshwater > Ice > Liftoff...
CAGATTGCAATGTGTATGTCTCTTCTCTTGTTGCAATTGTATCAACTGTGTGTACATCTGTTACAGATGTAATTGTTAAACCCATCTATCAAGAATGAGACACATCTGTGACAGTGTTATGACATGTACACATCGTCCTTGTATCGATCTGAGACGAGATCATCATCTTCATCGTCTTCAAACTCGGATACATTAGTTGTGTCGATGAGTTCACCAGAGAATCCCCATCCTTGATTACTCTCGTTGTACGGTGTGAATGTATCGATATCGTCATAAGAACCTGCATCATCACCGATGATATTGGGTTCCTCAGGAAGGAATTCTTCTTTGTAGTCTTCCATTCTCCAATCAATTATGTATTCTCCTTTGTCTTCCATAGGGTCTCCCACTGATCCTGAGAGATTCAGAGGGAAATCGTCATAATCACTTGACCATCCTGTTTGAGTGACGTAATCAAACCCATCACTGTAGGAAGCAATCTCTTCATTACCTACATCCCTCGCAATGGTTGCTACTGTTTGCCAGTTCACGTTATAGTTGGAGTGTACATACACTATGATATTCATATGACCATGTCGTGCAGCAGTATTGGCTATGCTTTGCCACCATTCGTCCCTTATGCATTCACATATACACTGCATAGAGTGTATAGCCTCAACATTGCCTATCCTTGTCATATCGAGAATTGCATTCAATGGGTGTGAGATCCAGTTCCTCATAGTAGGATATCTTGTACCTAAATCTCTTAGATACTCTATCATGTATGGACCACATCCTTCACTGCTCAGGTCGATGTCTGATCTCATCATCCTCTTTACATATCGATACAAAAACCTTCCTGTTATAGGGAGAAAAAGATGAAGTTTGATGAATTTATGCAGGAGTATTGCCCAGTGCACATGCAACCATTCATGGACGAGAACATGCACATTATACAGGGAATATCTAACTTTCTTGAACGAGAGATACTAGATGCAGAGAAAGGGTTGAAGAATCGAATAACACCAAGGATAGAACTGATTATGTCCACCTTCTATCTGGTGAGTATGGATACTTATGACTTGTTCCCAAATAGTCTGAAGGTTATATTTATGTTCCAGGATGTGTACCCTACACCTGGTGCAGCATGTGGCGTAGCTACTTGCACACTCAATGGACATACACAACCTACACTGTCAAACATGTACAGGAGACTATCTGAGACATATCCACCAAATATCACTACCACAGTGGAAGATCCTGAGACACATCAGAAGATAGAGATTACCCAACCCAGACAGCAAATAGTACCTCCTCTTATTGATGGTGATATTCGTGGATGGTGCTCACAGGGTGTACTCATGTGGAATGCAGCTATGTCCACACGTGAAAGAGAGACCGAAGCACACATGGCAGAATGGTCGCTATTCTCTGAGCAAATGATGAAGTGGATATCAGATGTACATCCATTCATTGTATTCGTTCTCTTCGGCAAGAAGGCACAGTTGATGAAGAAGTTCATCAATACATCAAAGCATACAATCATCGAAACATCTCATCCTTCAGGGAGAGGGTACTACTATGGGTTTGACAAATGTAATATCTTCAACGAAGTCAATGATCATCTCTCTCTGAACAAGAGATTACCTATCAAATGGGAGAACTATAACTACATTGGTGAGTAGCATCATATATATGATATCTGTAACAGATATACTATTGTATAATGATGTTGAATCGAAGAGCCTTGAATACATCATATATGTCGCGCACATTAGCTACGCTATCTAATCCACATCCAGGAATAGCCTCTGACCTCATCTCAAATATCTGAGCACCTGCAATCATTATGAGTATCTCATAGTATCTCTGTGCCACAGTTACATTCGTGAACGTTGTGGGGTAGTTCCTGTATGCTTCACCTACGAGTTTGATCATCTGTGTGAACACATTCTCTGTGTATCCGCACTCTTTCATGAGTTTATCAACTGCTTCTCGTATGGTCTTTGTGGTGGTTGATTCCATATTCACTTTAACAGTGGGGTATGTTATCTTCTCTGCAGGCTGGTACCTCATTTCTGAGAACCACTTCATACGCATTGCTTGCGACGCAGATAGTCTCATTGATGGATCAGAACGAAGGAGACCACGTAATACATCCTTTGCCTCAGGAGACGCATTCAGCAATGAGATATCTCTATCGATGCGCTTAATGCCATCACCAAGGAGGAACTCAGATACATCATTCTCAGATAAGGCATTACTTCTGTTATAGAAGTACTCGTACCCAAGGAACATCTCCAATATCATAAGACCAACAGACCATATATCCATTGGTGTACTTATTGTCTTAGCTATCTCTCTTGCAGGACCGTTGTCTTCGATTGCCTTTAACGTCTTGAATACTTCAGGTGCACGATGTGTGTATGTTTGGATACGCAAACTTGTCAGATGAGTATTTCGGTTCAGGAACCTTGCCAGACCAAAGTCTATAACCATGACTCTGATATCATCCATGAGTATATTTGTAGGCTTGAGATCACGATGTACTATGGAGTTTGTGTGTATGTAATCCATCACAGATAGGAGTTGCCATGACACTAAGCGAATGTCTCTCTCTGTCATACCAAGGGTAATCGCAGTACGTAATGTCCTTTCTGCCTCTGGCATAATTATGTCAATATTCTTATAGTCTGGTGTAGAGAGATACTCAAATGGAGATACAATGTTTGGGTGAGACATGAGATTGTATAGGGAGATCTCCCATAGTGTTTGCATTGGTTGTTCAAGGGATACTCTCTTAATGGCATAGTTATTGCCATTGTATCTACCAAGTGATACAGTGCCATATGTACCAGATCCGAGCTCTCTCACTATCCTGAATCTATCTATCCGTGTACTCATGGGAAGAATTTGATTTGACATCACTCTTTAAGACAGTTAAGAAACTCATTCTACAATAGAAATAGTTGACAAATATGTCCGTTAAAGCATCTACACTCTCTCCTGAGATAAAGACATTGTCAATGCATGATCAGCTCTTTGATCGCATTGTCAATACCCTTAATCACATGGGAAAGTCTCTCTCTGGGGAGAACGTATTCATGGCGCAATGGATCTGGCAAGGAACAGTTGAGAAATACTTCCTTCGCTACAAGGATATCAGTGATCTTGTATCTGATATTCTCGAAGAGCATCCTCGCTGTTGGGATTATCGTAAGGCAACTATTGCCTTAATGAATTCAGAGCCAGGCATTGTAGATCCTGTGAAATCTACCTATCGTGGTCCAAAGATGTGGTATGTTGACCGAGAGAAGTACTGGACTGCTCGCAACCAAATGATGGATCTCTCAACACCCACTGGTAAACACATCTTTGACGGAATCATTAACCTTGGTCCTAATCCTACACAGGGATTAGGAAAGGATCTTGACGAAAGTAGGAGACTATCATCTGTCCTCATAAACAAGCTATGGAGAACAAAGAAAGACTTCATCCTGCAATTGAGTGTTGAATCAATTCGATCAGGGATGTTAACTTCCCTACTCAATGACCCTATCAAGACAATGCAATCTAACAGTTATGTCTACGCCGCACTGAAAGAACACTCCGGTTCATGGGAGTAATAACTAATATTATATACCTGTAACAGGTATGTTATCTTTATATGAAAGAGAGAATAAAACAATGAATCTCTTTGCTCCTCCAAACGAGAGGAATCTCGAATTCAAGACGTATCTTTCACAGTTCAAAGCTGCAGCAAAGAGTATTGACAGTGCTGCTACCACTCGCACATTCAATGAACAGATGAGACAGATCGTTGAGAAATTCCCATACTTCGACCATACAACAAGCAGGATTATGGCGATTGCTGTACACCTCGTATCAAGCTCATCCACTACTAACCCTGTATTCGACAGGGAAAAGGCAATGACTCTCATTGATACTGTATTCGTATCATATCGCACCAAGAAGGATAAGACTGCATTGCTGATTGATGTGGCCCGTTACTATGTTAGACTATCCGCCATTGCATAGTAACAAACATTATTCCTGTTACAGGAATAATACATCCACTACACAATAGGTTATTGCTATAATTATGTGTAATTTTCAATGTATAAAATCTACTCATTAGAGGTACAAGAAAAAGGTAAAATCTGTATTGATGAGTATATCATTGAGTGATTGCAAGATTGCAGGTAATGGTGCATATGGAAAGGTGTACACTGGCATTAATAATGGTAAGAGAATTGCAACAAAGAGGAGATACATTGTAGACGATGCGAGAATACCTCCCGGATGTGTACATGTTAACGAGGTCGATGTTATGTGCAGAATCAAGCATCCAAATATCTTACATGCTGAGACAATGCAGAGACAGAATCCTATTCCTGACTCATTCAAGAGTGACAAACTCAATCCTCGTGGTGACAATGTTGGTGCAACATTTCGTGCAGACCTCATATACCTTATCTGCGATGCAGCAGATGGTGATCTCTCTACCTTTTCTATCAGTAATGATACAAAGGTTGTTGATGTCGACACTGATGGTGTACATGTCAAGGACGATCTACGACACTATATGTGGCAGGTTCTGTCGGCAATAGCATATTTACATGCACAGGGAGAGATCCATAGAGATATCAAACCTAGCAATATTCTATACTTCGACGAGATAGATAAACACACTCAGAAGCACGTACGTAACATACGGTTATGTGACTTTGACATGTGCTTGCCAGACATCCCTGTATTTGAGGCAGCAAAAGCAATGACACCAGAGTACACTCCTCCTGAGGTACTCATACAGGGTGCCGATGTAATATATACACCAAAGGTAGATGTATGGGGTGCTGGTCACGTACTGTATCACCTCGTTAAGGGAGAGTCTCTCATTCGCAGAGGAGGAAGAAGTGGTCAAGATCTCGATAGTTACATACTTGCTACAGAGAAAGCATTCTTCCCGAATTGTAACACAATTCAGGTACCAAATAGACTTAAGGAGAGTATTGACTATATAATCCGTAACGATCTTGAAGACATATATATACCGTTTGATCTTGGCGATGACGAAGCTAATGATCTCCTAAATCATATGCTTGACTGCGATCATACAAGTAGATGGTCTGCTGTACAATGCCTGCAACATTCATTCTTTGGTGGTAGAGAGATACCAAAGGAACTACATCCTCCACTGCCCAACATCAATGGTGATATCATTGTACATGATCACATCGTAGAGAAGCACTACATCACAGAGGAAATGGCTCAAGTGTTTGACTCACAACTAAACCTTCTCTCTGACAATGAGCTATTCGGTTTCTTTCTAGGCATTGATATCCTTATGAGAGTGTGTTCTAAGAAGTATAGAGGTAACGGTAGAAACCTTGCTATATGCTGCTTCAATCTTGGCATGAAGTTCTACAGTGGTGAATTGGCAAAGTTCATGCGCATTGACTCAGATGATTCTAAGAGAATAGAGTACAACATTATAAGCACACATCTCTCAGGAAAGATCTATAGGGATAACGTATACAATCATATATACAAGGACCATAAACGTGTATATCGGTATCTCATGGCTACAGACCTGCTACCTAATAAGCTATCGGTCCTCATCAGTGTTATACGCCGTGCACTTGAAATCTAAACTATCTCTGTAACAGAGATAGCATTGTTAAATGGAAGAGTATAGAGTTCTCTCAATAGAATCATTCACAAACATCAGAGATAGCGAAGTTGAGATCCTACGTCTTCTTCGCAGAGAACACAACTATATACATGACTACAGAGGAGACATTCGGTATGACATCGATGGTAATCCTATCATTGACCTGAATAATGTACCTATCAAAGGTGTACTTTGTGTCCCCGATAGGAACATGTTCTCTCATCTTATCAACGGGAAGAATATATCTGATCTCGTTAGCACAGATGTCATCAATGGATATAACGATGTCTTTGGCATTGACAGTACGTTTCTTTCTGGTGATTATAGAGACTATAGTATAAGTGTGCTTGGATATTTCGTTGATAGTGTATATCAAGGCTGTGTATGGTTCTTTACACACAGGCAGTACACGCAATACATAGGATTATATGGTATCCGATCATCAATTGTGAATACTCTATCAGGTGTAAGAGGAATTGCACGTAAGATAGTCACGTACTTCGTAGACAACCGCATCACTGGTGTAGATACTATAATTGTACCGTGGCCATTATCTCCGATGCATATCTTGCTAGGGAAGATGGGATTCACCCGACATGACGTACTATACAGGGATGACACGTTGACGGACGAACAGAAGTTCCTCTCAGCCATTGCAACAACATCAGAGTTCTACACGTTCTCTATGTAAATATACATGTAACATGTATATAACTATTCCTCTCTGTTCATCTTGTTCACATCTTCGTTGGCAAGGCGTGCAGCATCTATACTTTTGATACCTTTCCATGGTGTAATATCTATGTACTTCCTTTCCTTGTTCTCTACTTTGATAGAACACCCTCTTCGACAGGAGTAGAAGATCTTACCTTCACGACCGAAGATATAAGCGTTATCACCATTGTGTGTCTTCCCTGATATTGGACATACACCTGGTGATTTCCTTATGAGCGAGAGGTATCTACCGGAGAGCTTACCTGGTGTGAGTCCTGTATTGTACACCCTGTTGATCTTTGTGAATGCAATGAGTAGTTCCTCGTTGGATTCGTCATCTTCATCGATGGCTGTATCCTGATACAATGATGGAATATTGTATATACCATACTCATTACCTATTTGTTCCTGATATACAGGGGAGAGATCGGATGGAGATAGGAGGATCCCATCCCTCATCGTGTACATGTTTGCATCGTGTACGAGAATAAGACCATCTGTGAACTTGTGCTCTGCATTGTCGAAGGCAAGTGTAGGTGAATACTTCAGAATTGGAGATATACCATTCATATCGGGATCTCCATATGTGTGTCTCTTATGGTTGAGAGGCAAACGCAATGACCCTAACCTGCGAAGGATGTTCTCATCGATAGCTCTACTATATGGCCTATCAAGGGTGAGAAGTTCCTTCACGAGTAGCTTCATTTGCACTCTCCACATTGAGAAACATATTGCACTGATTGTAAGATGTTTGGATAGCTTAGCTGCAGATGATGACGACATCCACACCCATGAATCAGGAGTAGATCTACTCCTCTCTGTGAGCAAGTATCTGATGCGTTTCTCCATCGCAGGATATTGCCTACAAAGAATGGATACAATATCATCCTGCATCATGAGAATCCAGTTATGTGGTACACCTAACTGTAGTTGTAGATCCTCTAGAGAAGTAGATGTAGAACCTTCTGGAAGCTTCATATCCAAGTCAAATGCTGGGTGACCAGTGACGTCATCGGCAACGTTATATGTCTGTGATATGAGTACCTCATGACAGGATGTGTAACGGTTGCTCAAATACATCCTCCAATATTCAGATACACCGTCAAAGACAACATACTTTCGTTCAACATTATCTCTTGGCTGTGGTATTTCCCATTGTACAATGAAAGGATCTGAATATGGTGGAGGATGACTACGCATACTCTCTACACTCCCATAGAATTTCATTTCACTATCAGACAAAGAGATATTTACATCCGATATGTAGATTATCTCTGGTGTACAAATGGATAGTGTACAACTGTCAATGAACACACAGCGTGCACGTGACATATCGACTCGCGTAATGAGCATGCAATTTGTACAGGACGGATTGGATGAGTCAGGTAATGAAGTCGATGCTCCTAGTGATGTGTTAGCAGCGTACGATTACTCTATCAGAAATGGTGATATTCCATACATTAACTGGATGATAAGCACATATGGTCATTCCGATGTACCTATTCTTCGCACAGATCCATTGTACATGTTAGATCATGCAAGTCATGAGGCTCTTCTCTGGCTCGACGAGAATGAATACATCACTCTACCAGACATCGTACGTGCAATCATATATGATGACCCTTTCCTCTTGCATCCGCGAGACATCACAAAAGAGGTAGTAATACGGATACTCTCAAGAGGAGCATGGGAGATATTCCTTGAGTATAGATATGATATCATCAATGTTATAAGTAGTGCCTCTGAATGTAAGATGTTCATGCGTATCCTTGCCAGTACATCCAAGGATGAAGGTGTAAAACATGACATCGTCCAGGAACTCCTCAAAGAGAGGAATATACAAACCATATAGTGTGTCTGTTACAGATGCGCATGACAACCATATTTCTTATGTGAAGCTACATCCCGCAAGAAAAGCAAACAGCAAAGTTTATCAAGTCGGAATTTATTGTATCAAGAATGTCGTTCATTGAAGTTGAAGTAAGCGTATGGGATTGCAATAAAGTGACAATTGGCATGGCTCCTAAAGGTAAAGAACCTGGTGTTCTCTACGAAGGTAAGATCCCTATCATTAAACTATGTACCAGCGATGCAAGAAACAAGTACATCTGTACATCGTACAAAGGTTTACAACGCAGTATGACCTTTGACAAGGCAACCAATTCATTCCTTGACTCATGGGAAGGTGATTGGTACGTCTCATTCCAGATTGCACGATCATATGCCCTTGCAAAGACAGAGGAAAGTCTTGCATGGAAGATCATCAAAATCTTTGAGGACATTGAGAAGAAGATCGAGCAGGCATTTGAGAAGAAGCCTAACTCCTCTCTTGGATTCTCCTGGATCAAAGAGAAGAACAGCTTTGGAATTGAGAAGAAGGTTGGTATTGATGACAGCAAAGGTGTGTACATCAAATCAAAGGTTGGTTACGATTCACCAAAGAATGCACCTACTATGCCTTTCAAAGGTAAAGAGGTACCTGTCCATGAGTCTCGATTCCCCAAGTGTAAGTTCTATGACATTACAAGGGCACAACAAGACATGGTCATTAAGAACCCTGACATCGAATGTCAAACATCCATGAATGCTGTTCCAAAGATGATGATTAGCATTGCTATCGTCAATGATGTAATTCATGTCACCAAGAAGCTATTGCAGTTGTATTACGAGCCAACTACTATTGGAGGAAATGCACCTGATGACGATCTCATCTCGATGCTCAGAGATAACCTTGATCTTGGCAATCAGTAAACCATATATACATATATACCTGTAACAGGTATGTTATTGAAGTAACCGTATAATCGATCTATACACATGCACATCTATAGGATGAGATTGTTGCGCAAGAAGTCTTGCTCTTTCGACATCATCATTGGAGAGATTCACTCTACTCATCAGTGTAGCTATGAGATCCATATTGCCTGCAATGATTGCTGATGCAAGATATTTGCCGCAGATGTGTGGTGGTACTGATACAGTGTGATCACCAACCCATATTGATAGGAGATACGTACCTATCTGTTGCAGAGAAGAGTCCTTACACTTGAAGTCAAGGAGATCCGCAATAGTTTCCTGATCGTGCACACATAGTGATGGATATACAGATACATCAGAGAGGACCCTATACATGGTATATTCTGTCATGTGCTTGTCAAGTATCTCAATGTATCCTCTCGATGCGGCAACGATGAGGATGTGTAGCTTCAACGGTTCAAACCCAGTGTCAATGTTATCGTGCAAGCTGAGCATCTCGTCCATGATGTAAGCAGGTGAGGCACGCAGAAGAGTACGTATGACCATATCATCCTTTCCTGTCACTCCATCTGAGAGCGATAGGAGAATGTGTCGATGTATCTTCCCATGCACCATATGTAGTAGCGATGATATCGTTCGAATCGGGTACTCATTCTCGTACATCTTCCACATGTTGATAGAGTCATAGTAGAATATGAGAGATATCTCATTCATTGATATTATCTGCGTCGTGAGAGTGTCGCTATCAGATTCGTCCCTCATTAGATAGGATGGGTTATCCGTACATATTGCCTTCAGAGTGTTTGATACTTGTATGTACCCGGACAACATGAGATATTGCATGCTCTCCTTGGCCATCGACATGTAGTCATTGCTCTGTGCACGTGTATATTGGGATGTCAATGAGAGGAGCTGCACTACTGATGCATCGTTACTTCCCTGACCATCAGAGAACTGACTGATGACCATATCAATGACATCCACCCTTCCATACTCAAGTGCATATCCAAGAATGAGAATGTAGTGCGACATTGACAGAAGGGGAGCTATTCTCTCCATTGAGAGGGCCTGTACCTGTACTCTCATGTCATAATCGGGAACACCAGGGAAGTACTTATACTTGATCGAATATTCCACCTTCTCATCGTTAGACAGTTGTATAGCTTGTGTATACCTATCGATGAGCTGCCTATCACCTATGCGATAGGATGCATCCACCTTTCCACGTGGAGAGAGTACAGGAAGGAGTGTGTGAAGTATAGGTCCTGATGCAAGAGGAATGAATGCATCCCATCGAACAGGTATGTAATGGTGCACAGCACTGAGTATGCGTATGGAATCTCTATCGTCTGCTCCTACTGCCTGCATTGCTACCTCGTGCAGGGTACTTGCTGCAGGGTACTTGCGAGATACAGAGTGTATGTCTGTCCTCATTCCTATCCTACTTGCGGCATTCAATACAGACGAGAGGATGTACACCTGTCTATCGCCATCGATAGTCAATGATTCATCCATTTGAGACTGTGATATAAGTTGAAAAGTATTGCAAATCAAAATGGATTCAGTTGATACTGTATCATACATACTCAATGCAGTGATATCTCGTCTGGAGAATAGTGTATTCCCTGTTGTGGCTAGTGCACTACGTGGCGATATTAATCGTATGATTGCTTCCCAACTGAGAAGAATTGATAGACTCACACCTATTCAGGAACAACTTGTAATAGAGGCTATTGTGAGACGCTATAAGGATTCGGCCATCAAAGATCATGAGCCTGTGGGTGTCAACGCAGCACTCACCGTCGGAGAAAGCCTTACCACATCATCACTACAGTCACATCATCATGCTGGTCTGAAGAGAGGAGCTGCTGGCTTTGATCGCATTGAAGAGATCACCAACATGAAGAACAAGAGTAACATTGTGAAGCTCATCACTACACCTCATCGTGTACGTATGGTTAACAGTACTGATGTGCAGAATGTTCCAAGGTCAAAGGCAGAAATCAATGAGCTATCTAATCTTCTCGTCAAGGTTCTGATGGATGACGTCGTCACAGACTATGAAATTCGGGTTGCACAACCATCGTCTGGAGTACTTCAGTATGAGTTTCCTGAGTGGTACAGTGTGTTTGCTGCCATCAAGGCAATACCCATATCTGCACTGAAGCAGAGGTGGATGCGTATACACATCAATGCAGATTTGATGTTCAAATATAGAATATCCCTTCCTGCAATTGCTCTAGTCCTTGGAGAGAGTATTGGACAGGGTGTATATATTCTGTATCCCCCTACACAAATTGGCCTGTACATTGACATGCATATGAATGTTACATCCGATGCTGAATACTATCTGAAACTCTCTGATATACAGAGCTTACAGGTTGGAGGTGTGGAGAGTGTGGAGACCGCATTCCCTATCCCTGAGAATCTACTAACTAACCTGAAGGTGAATGATATAGATAGTGCAACAGGGATAGATGGTTGCTCAACTGTGTACGAACTCACATCGTCTGCTCCTGCATTCGTCCCTCCATTTGCATGGGAACGGATGGTGAAGTCGATGATTCCAGATGCACAGATGGTAGGATCGTCAGGAAAGAGGTTCTGCTCGAACATACCCATTGCTCAGATTCGTGAGATGATACTCCAGACACCTATCATTTATGCTGATGTCATTGATACACGTAGAGAGGTGTATGTGCGCGATGTTGATCCTGATACAGGCATCATCTACAGAGATGAGATACTCAGTTTGAGCGATCCTCAATACGATGTACTCCTTGAACAACAGGATAAGATTGTTCGCATCACGTTCGACCAGAACATAGTAGAGAGATTCCCTTATCTGGAGCATGCAGATCTCACACCTCGATACTTCCTATCCAGTGATGAAGCCAATAGATTCCTCCTTGAGGTAATGGTAGAGTATCACTTCTTCTGGTATATTGAAGCTGTATGTAGCAGGGTGCAAGATCTATATGTACTTCCCGAGGTAGACTCTACACGCACATACACAACGTCTCCCCTTGATTGTAGGGACACTCTCGGATACATGGCCATGAAGAACATGATATATCGTGAGTTCAGAGAGAATATAGGTGTTAACCCTATCCATGTGAAACTGATCATTAACAATATGACCCTCTATAAGGAACCCGTATCTATTCGTCGTCAAAGTGTACGTAATGATAAGTCTGAGTGGACATCATACTGCACCTTTGAAGATGTACTCAAGTACATTACGTTTGCAGCCTTTGCTGGCGAAGAAGACCACATGCAATCAGTGTCATCACATGTTCTATCCGGAAGGATCATAGAGATTGGTAGAGGCGGTCAGAACATGCCTAAGACCAGTAAAGACAACCCTACTGGTAACAAGTTTGTAGAGTTGAAACTCTCAGATGAAAGGCGTAGACAAAGAGAGAGAGAACCCAGAGGTCGTGGAAGGGGAAGAGGCATGACACCTATTGAGTCACCACAATAAATAGATATATACCTGTTACAGGTATAGATTGATATATACAATGTTTATGGTCATTAAGGAGACACAGATAACTTTGTGACACGTCAAAATGAATAACCAGAAACGATTGATTGATGCATCGAGAGGAGGATGGAATGATGTGAGAAGAGGTGGTAATACATCTTCTGTGCGAATACAGCCAAGTAGACAACCTGTACAGCAGGTGCAACATAACCCTCCATATGCACCTAAACAGGTGAGTAGACAACCTGTGCAACATAACCCTCCATACACTGTGGGTGTAAACCCTCATGCAAACATCATATATCAGGATGCTCCTCAACCTGTACAACCTGTTGCACCCTCTCCTTCAGTACAGAAGGCACAACCTGTCAACAAGGAACAGAAACCCAATGCATTCTGTCATGATCCCGAGATGAGGAACTTTGACATATCTGGTTGTAAATCTATTGAGGAGGTATATAACAAGAATGCACATAGGATAAAAATCATACCAGAATGAATGGATATATTGAGTATAATGATGCATCGAAACTTAGCCCCCTATATCCACACTCCATTATCATCGGTGATCAAACATACACATCTGTACAGCATGCAATACAATCAGGGGAGGATCCATATGAGAGTATACTCACTCTTGTAAGACAGTATAGAAGTGTGTATGAACACTATAGATTCTATACATTCCAGGGCACATACTCTGACCTCCTCAATGCCGCAATCAGTGCCCTATTGATAGCAAAGAGAGAACCTCTCAACATTGATAGGCATGTCTACATCCTTGATGTAGAACAGCATATCAAAGCAAAGCAATTACCTGTAGAGTTCTCCCTTCCAATTATAAGGAACGTATACGTCACTACGAAAGAGAACGGAAATGTACATAGACAGGTAAGAGCACTTGATGTCGTTGAGACATATAACGTATTCTTGTATGGGAATCTCACATTGTACGTTGGAGGTATGGGATCATTCATCCTCCTTGATGACCCTTTGCAAGATGTATCCTCTGTCTTACAAAGACTAACTGAATGACACTTATATCTGTTACAGATATAATGTAGCAACCTTACCATCACTTTCATTGCATTCGATAATGAGGATAAAGTCAATGATTTGATAATTACACTCATGTGGGTTATTGCAAATGTGTTAAAACATCGTACACATGCCAAGTTGTGAGATCTTCACACATGCATCTCAGTACACTCTCGATTCTACACTGCAGATGACATTGCAGAACTGTGCAAAGGGTAAGTATCCACCCTATCTTAAGGTACTGAAGGGCAAGATCGTAACTGTCAAGGGTAATACATTTGAGATATCGAGAGATCCAATGGAGGTATGTAACCTTGTGCATGACATTATGAATGGGCAAGAGAAATCCTCTAGATCTACACAGCAGAACCTTGTACTCGAGGAGAGTAGGAGATCATCTCGTCCATCTCGTTCTGCAGGAAGTACAGTTGGTGTGTCAGATGATGCAATATACTCGTTTGCAAGAAGAGAGACACTTCGTCTACAGAAGGATGAACATCATGAGAGACAGCTTTCCTCATGTATATTCACTGCCATCATGCTTGGCGACATATCTGCATGCGATTTCGATCTGAAAGACGAGATGATCATATCCATCAGTGGTATCAACACTCTACAACCTTGTATAGAGATCTTAAAATGAACGACAAGAATTCCACGCAAATAGAAGAGTGTGACGAGGATGTATGTGTGTGGCAGTATGATACTGCGGATGTGACACCACAGAGTATTACTCTTCGCGTGAAGAAGCTACGAGACGATATTCAGCCATTGAAGAAGGCATACGAGAATCCAGCATGTGTAGACATTTCCATCAGTCATTTGATCAAGGTAGATAATGGTGTTGCATACTTTGGGACAGGTATGAGTATGGAGATACCCAAAGGATATTACATTGAGTTGCACGGAAGGAGTAGCTTACCCAAACATGGTTGGTCTATTGCAAACAATGTTGGAATCATCGATGAGGACTACAGAGGTGAAATCATAGTTGCATTACAGCCGTTGTCTACCACTGCCTGTCACCTAATGCTGCAACTCTCTCGTATTGAGAGATCAACGAATCAGGGTAATACACTCACTGAAGGATATCATATTGTACCTCCTTCTCTAGACGATGTGGTGAACCATATGGTAACGAATATGAAACTACCAGTGTCACTTACCCAATTCAAGCTGTGTAAGAAGGAAGATTTCAGTATACTGTATGTAGACTCTCTATCTGTATCAGAGAGAGGAAATGGTGCATTTGGTAGTAGTAACAAGTAGAATATATCTGTAACAGATATATTATTATATATGATTGAGAAAATATGACTGGAACGATCATACATCCTGATGGTTCGATGTCATCGTCAAAGATTCGTATACCGTGGGTACTCAAACTGAATTCATACGAGTTATACCTGAATGATCGATTATATCTCCTATTCTATGATGCTTCCTCTCGTGACTCAAACAAGGTGGTATCCAAGATTATAGGACGATCCATATACGGTCCTGTCATCGTTCTCCAGAAGCACAACTATCAATATCGATCACCATCTGTAGATGAGATTCGTTCACTCTCTGGTGCAGAGTTGAAGCAAAGAGATGGATGTACTATATTATAGGTGAAGAGACACATACATCAACGATGAGGCAAGAACTACACGCTCTGAGAAGAGCATACACATGGAATACGTTGTTCAGGATTGAATGATGTCATCATATCTGTTACAGATATGTCTATATACTCCTATCAAGAGTAGTCATGAGGTATGAAACTATATTGATAGTACCCACCAGAGAAGTCACTTTCCTTATTGCCAATGTTCATCAATATGTGATATCCCTTTCTCTGTATTCTCTCTCTTTCTCTTACCTTGTACTTGCTTAGTGATTCCCTATCGGAGAGTACACCTTGCGGCATGACCAGTGTATCAGGTCTTACATGCAGAAGAGACAACTGGAGCATCGTTGGTAGTCGAAGTATAGATGGTCTAGCTGTTACTATGAATATAGTGTAGTTCTTCAATAGGCAATAGTCATATAGAAACTTGGTTGATGGTATGAGTTTTCCTGTACGAAGATCAATGAGAGTGTTATCAATGTCAAAGACAACAGCATACATACCACCCACGTAATGTGCTGTCTCTGCAATGAGATCTCTTACATCCATTTATACATCTGAGATATGTCTGTCACAGACATCTTACTCAAGATCTTCTACATCTTGTAAACATGAATCGTCATTACAATTCTGTTGTTGTTTCTTTGAACTATTCTGTGTACGTGCCTGTTGTGATCCTGCAAACGATGTTCGTTGCAACTTCATATTCTTCTTGATCTCTTTGAGTTGGTATGTGACTGTTGTATTTGTGTTTCTGAGTTCTCCAACCTCCTTTGATAGGTCCTGTAGCTTCTCATCTTTGTTCTTGATCTCAGACTCAAGCTTAACGATTGTCACCCGTAGATCCTCTACTGTTTTACCTGTGGTTGCTGCTTTGATATCAAGGAAGGACATCTTCCTCCACATGAGATAGAAACCCATACCGAACACAAGAACAAAGATACCTATACCTACCATTATCCATATTAAGTAGTTTGGTTTCTTCTCTTTGTCAGCCATAATGTTTTCAACACATTCAACACAGAATACGTACTCTTTGGTTTTGATAACAGCGAGTAATCATAGATAACAAATATTCTGTGGTGAGGTCCATCTCATTTACTCATTGTCAGTTTGACAGATAACAGGTGAAGATACTCATCTACATATAGGGATTTCTCTACCAGAAGAAAAAGCGTCTTTGCAAATGGACACTTCATCATCTCAAGTGACACTAGATGTCGTGTATCAAGGAAGAGTAATATCCTTACTTCCAGGTGTAGCAGAGAGTGATGATGAGTTGTATTATCGAATGATGCACAGTCTTGTCATATCACCTGATCCTGTGAGGGTAGGTGCAATTGATACACTCAGTACATATGGTATGCAGTTCTCTCAGGTAAGAGGCTATCAACCTCATCTGTCTAATACAATGATCATGAGAAAGGTTGTGCAAGAGTCAATATTCAGACAGGCGATCATTCGATACATACAGAACTATGTAGATGCCGATGATGCTTCTATCCTTCGTATGATTGGAAGGAATAACAATGATGTAATTGTAGCAAAGCACCTGTCACAGATGCCAAGAAAGATACGCCGTGGCTTTGATCAGCGAAGTCATGATAGGATAAATACAGTATCAAACCTTCTATCCCGTGTACCCCATACTCCTATCGTGAACTACTTAGACTATGGTACGGGCGATGGTAAGATTGCAGCAACGCTCACTGACATTCTCTCTACGCCACAGGGTCGTAGAATCAATGTGCAAGGTGTGGATGTATATCCTATGGAGAGACCTATACCTACACATATCATTCGTGACGGAGATAACCTGCCAGATGAGTGGACAGATAGGTTCCAGCTCATAACTGCTTTCGTAGTGATGCATCATGTAAAGAACCAAGAGCAGACTCTGAGAGAGCTACATCGAGTACTCTCACCAGGAGGATTGCTCATCTTGAGAGAGCATGACTATCGCGATCTCACACCATCATCTCTCCTTCGCATGCAAAAGAAGCACATGAGTGGTCCACAAGGTGTAGTACTCGATGTTGACATACAGGATGACATGTTCAGAGAGAGATCATACGCAATAGGAGGAGACCCATTTCGTCACTTCCTCGACGCAGTACATATTGTGTCGATGGCCTTCTCTGATGAGGATACACATGGGTTCTGGTCACTCTATCGTAGCCGTATGGAATGGCAGTCAATGCTACAGAATGCAGGCTTCTCTCATGTGTGTTCCTTTGCACAGGGATTCTCCAGTGTGTCCTCACAGATGGAGAGTAGAGGATCTGTATGCCATGTGACACGACAGAAACCACAGATAGGAACATCTCCTGACGATACAGATAGTCTCGACGATGACTGCAATACATGGTTATCACGCAATCCTCAAAGGATATACGAATCTGTCCACATGAAGCCTATACCAATAGAGATGAGAGAATCCATACCTCTGATTCTCGAATACAAGGCACAGAGAGAGGTTGCTCTCGACACATTCTTCCCAAGGAAAGGTGGACGTGAAGGAGAGGTACCTCTTACTCATCCAGGGATTCACTACGATGAGGAGATACTCAGCTATATGACTCCATGGTTTGCAGCACAGCAGACCTCTGTCCTGATATCTCAACTCATACGTAAAGAATATGGTGAGGAGTACACGCCGCGACCAACAGCTATAGATCCTAATCCCGTACCCCGAAGAAAGACACCACAGTTCCGCCTGTTTGATGGTACAGGAGGTGCTGGTGGCAATATGATCGCATTCATGTTCAATAGAGACATATCATCTATATATATGTACGAGCGTGTGGCAAAGTTCTATAACTTTGTAGTAAACAATGCGGAACTATACTCAGGGCAGAAAGCACAACCTATATCACGTAGAGATAGATCTGCAGTTGTCCTCACTCATACACCTGCAAAGGAACAGTCTGTATACATATACAATCGTGAATTCCCATTGAAGGATCTCACTGCAAATATACGTGGTAACAGAGGTGATGCGCGTACACAAATGAGTGGTTCTGTCCTATTCCTTGATGTTCCATGGGTAGCAGAGGGATGCGGATATAAGCTCCACAGTTATATGTATGCGGGGGAAACCCTTGAATCGATTGCATCTATCGTGTTGAACGCAGGTGCTTATATGGTTGTGTACAAGCTACCTCCCGGGTATCAATTGGGTGTTAAGCACATCGTAAAGGAGCTTGGAAAGGAGACCTTATATATTGTATTCAGGAGATTCATACGTCGCCCTGTACGGAGTATACAACGTCCATTAGTCATTGTACGCAATCGTCCAACAGTGATACATACTACACAGAATATACAGGGAGGAAACCCTGCCTATGAACTCCTAAGATATAGACTGATGGATTATCTTCGTGCACAGTTCAGATCACTCGTTCCCAATACAAAGAAGGACGACTACTACATGTGGATATATGAAAGGATACGTACATATGGGTTATGCACTGGTGTACAGAATGTATGTGTGCTCGACCCAATCATTCCTGCAACACCTACACTCGTGTCATCCAACATGATAGCAATAGAACCATACTGGCCAGATGTACCATTTACAGTATTGGCTGACCTCATAAGGGAACAGTATCCACAGCTCATAGATCAGCTATCACACACATTCTTCTTCGATGATCAATCTGTACTTGCCCTTCGTCGTGCAGTTGCAAGGGAGACATCCATTCGTGATGGTAGTCGTGTACAGGATGTAATGACTGAACTTGATACTCTTGCTCGTACTCTATATGATGTGTTTACACAGTACTCAACCATTGAGGGAATAGATGCTACAGTCAATGTGATACAACCAACACGTGGAAGAGGAAACAATATATCATGTGTGATCACACCTAATCAGACACTTGCTAACATCCTGTTAGATCTTGACAGACAGTTCGGATACACATGTAGATACCCAAGTTGTGCAACACAGTCACAAGCGTTTGCATGTGTATCTGTGACTAACACTAAACTTATCAATCTAAAGGAAGGGTACAAAGGTACTACCTTTGAGCAGGATCTCGGTGCTATGTTGTTACGATACACTATCATGATGGAACCTACGAGAGAGATGTCATTCTCAGGTGTTAATCTTCATGCTGCTATTCCTCTCACTGTGTTCAGTGTACTGGAGGAGAAGCTCAAGGTCACAACTGAGTGCTTTGCCTCACCGTTGAATGCAACTCTAGCGTCGTTTATGTCTGCATTCCCTGATGTTGATGCACCATTTGGGAGTGTTGGTTCATTCTTCACGTACGACTTTATGCGAGGAGGATCATACGAGGCGAACCCTCCCTTCACAGAAGATATGATCGATGCCATGATGATACACATGGAAGATCTGCTTCGAAGAGCAGACATACAGGAGATACCTCTCTCGTTCTTTGTTGTGGTACCAAATTGGCAATCACCTCCTGTACAGAGAATACGTGATTCTCCATGGAAGAGATTTGACATGATCATTTCTGCATCACAACATCGATTCGTTGGTGGTCAACAGCATATACAGGAGGGATCATTCGTTGCGACCTTTGACACATACATTGCAGTACTTCAATCACAGGCTGGCACTGTACAATATTCTATACCTAGTGAGTTCGGTGCACGAGTCATTACATCCTTCACATAGGAGAAACAATTATATATCTGTTACAGATATAGAAGATGATCAATCGAATGGTGTATTTCTACGAGAGTTGAACTCTCTCTGTGATGACATACTGGATCTCTCAGAGATAGCATCTGGTGGATTCTCAAGGTCAATCTCTGCAACGTGATCTGTCTTACCCATTGCACCCATCATTCCTCCTATGAGATTCTGCATCATACCGCCAAGACCACCACCATTGCCTCCACCGAATATTCCACCGAGGCCACCTAGCATATCTCCTACATTGGCCATAGCGTTGTCTGCCTCTACCTCTTCTCCTTGAGATTTACCACCCATGAATCCTGTCTTGCAGATGAAGTTCTGTGCGCTACGTGCAGCATTTGTGTTACCTTTGGTCATCTTATAGATCAGCACAAAGAGAAGTGTGTGTACACACATGACAAATGAGAGCTTCAACCATGGTGGCCAAGACGATCCTAATGATGGTCCTCCGGGATCACCCAGTGCTTTCAGAAGCTGAGGATAGTGGCTCATTACTTGTATCTGAATGAATACGAAATCAGGGGGAAGACTTATGCCTATCCAGTGAAGAGCACCCTGAAATAGTCCATACCCAAGACCCATATATATTAACCATGTAGAAGAGGTAGAGCAATAGTGATCTGTACGTATGGCTTCCGTATATAGGCGCTCTAGAGCATCTGGATTATTGGTGTCAGGTATAGGGATGCGAGGATTACGAGCATGTAATCGTTGAAACTTCATCCTCCATACATATGCTCTCTCTGAATCAGTCATATTCTTATCGGGCTTCCTTGTCTCTGCATAGTCTTTGGGTTTGTACGATCTGACAGATGAAGACCTGTTACTCCTGTTTGATGTATCGGGAATGATGCGTACAGATGCTATGTTCTGACCACTAGTCATAGGAAGGCGTATCCGTCCTTGTGTCTGTTGATCTATCTTTGATATTGCATCTAACAGATCACGAGATGGACTTATTGATGGACGAGGCTCATCACTGTTGAGATTACGTGCATTCAGTGTACTATTTCCTGACACATACACACCGTCAATGTCAATGATGGTATTTCCAGTGTATCTTCGACCAGATCTTGCACTCGTAATGTCATCGATATCATTCATTCACCTGTTTTGAGATTATCGTATTAACTCTATGCAAGATAACATTCGATATGTACATTCATGAATGTACACATGGCGTATCAATGTGAGTACCATATCATCATAGACAATATACATACTTGGTAGGGTAGAAGAAATTGTGTATCATGATAATATCATCGACCAAACTCTCGAGAGAGTAACAACCATAGTATAGGTCGTGATTCACACTGAGAGAATCATGATACTCGGATGGAAAGTGTGCTATTATCTCATCTGAGGATAACCCATCTGAGGAGATGTACAGATCATATGGATGATCACGATCATACAAGATAGAGAAGTATGTGGAATTGAGTAGTTCAAACAGGGGATATGCTGCCATCTCTGTTACGATGATTCTCGTCCGTACCTCTGACACTGCACGAGTAAGGCACTCTTCAAGTGTATCTGGTACATTTGATATCATTGCAATGTGTGCATCCTGTACACGATTCACGTCTGGAATGTTGGTCACAAACAGCATGTCAGAGCTATGGTTGTCCTCATCAATCTCCTCATATGAGTAATCAGGATATGGATCTCTATATATTCTTGCCCTCTGAAGATCCTCAGATGTAATAGTTGGATGATCTACATAGATACATCTGCCTGATGAGCAATCTTTGATGTCAATGAGGGACATATCAACGTCAAGCATCCTTGCAACGTCAAGGAGTATCACTGATTTGCGAGAATAGATTGTCCGTAGATCCTTAACGATATGTACAGGCATCCTATACTTCTTCTCCACAGAGAGTATATCATTGATGTACTCAGTGTCCTGATGCATCGACTTCATACGGTGTAGTCTCTTCCATTCGTTATAGTCGAAATGAGGATCGTATTGGTGTATGTGCTGCAACAGCGTGTAGTCTGAGATACCAACACTGCTATATCTGTCCACATCTCTTGCTGGAGCAGTGTACTCAATGATTTGCAACCTTAACTCATCAGGTAGAGTGTTCATTTCATGTGAATACAAAGTGTGAAAAACACATGAGAGATCACGAAGTAGTACTACCATTGTTATACAAGGTTGGTAAACGTAATGAGATTCGTTACTTCGAGGCGAAAATATGTGGCTCCACATACTACACACGTGCTGGTGTACTGAAGAACAGAGACAATCATCAATGGGTACTATATCAAAGGGATAACTATAATAAGGTGTATGATGTCTCTCATGGTTCATATCGCACACCAGAACAGATTGCGTACGAGCATGCACAATCTAAGTGGTCAGAGAAGAAGAGGAACGATGCAATGACTGAACATCTTGATGAGATAACAGATCCAAGCAAGAGACAGTACCAGATACCAGTTGCACCAGTCCTAGCTACGAGATATAAGGATCTCATAGAGAGACACAAGAAATATCAATCGTGTGTAGAGGATGGTCGTAAACCTTCTATAGTCATGTTCTGCTTCCCAGATGTTGACTATTATGTTGAGCCAAAGTATGATGGAGAGAGAGGTACTATATCTTGGTGCCAGGAGCTTACCCCTGTACTTGGCTCCACTGGAGAAGTGATACGTCACGAAACATCAGGAGAGCCAGGAGTACACATATTCTCTCGTGCAAGAGTAGAGATACCTCATCTCGAGCACATCAAGTCTGTCTTCAAGAAGATATATCAAGCGTTCGGTAAGTCAAATCCACAGATGTATGGATGGCACTTCGATGGCGAGATCATATTACCAGAACAGTCTCGCAACAAGATGAGAAGTACAGTCTCTCGTATCAAAGAGAAGCACATAGATAATAACCAGATAAGCATCTATATCTTTGACATCGTCACTACCTATGGTATGACATACCAAGAGAGACGCAAGATTCTCGAGATGATATTCTCCAAGGTTAATAGCAAATATGTCAAACTCGTTGAAACAATGGGTATGATTAGACCTACTGACGAGAGTGCTGTCAATGAAATGCTTGGTCGATCATTAGATCTCGGGTTTGAAGGCATTATCTTGCGTGAACCAAACATGATATACCCTCTATCTAATCTTCGTATCAATGAGCTTATCAAGGTGAAACCACAGAATACATGTGAGTATCGTATAATCAGTGCACACACAGGCATAGACAAGTTTGATGGATGCATCATATTCGATGTGGAGGACCTTAACGATTCTCTCCTGAGATTCTCTCCAGGGATGAAAGGATGGACACTTGAAGATAGGAGAGAAGCATGGGTCATGTATCAGGAGAACCCATCTGTCTTCATAGGGAAGTTCCTAGAATGTGTTTACTCTCATGTTAACGAATATGGTACTCCAACTGAATGTATTGCATCTCGTATTCGAGACCCAAACGATATGTCCACTGCACCCAATGACTCTACCAAACCGTCTTGGCACCAGTATAAAAAGAGAGTTAACCAATCTGACGAAGGAGATAATAGTCTCAACCAAGAGGACTGGGATTAGACCCTCACATCACAATGTATCTGTCACAGATATATTAATTATGTAATCGATATAAATGAATGATCTTATTGATACTGTTCCAAACATACTACAGTACCTCGACACAGCAAGGCAGTACAGAGGTGTGAATACTGCATGGTTCAGTGCAGCTCAGGAACAGGAGAAAGATTACCTACGTAATGAGTATCAGCACTGGGACTATGGTAGTGAATATGTAGGTATGTCTATATTCTCTCTCACAGATGTAGAGGCAGAGAAGAGAAGTGTTGGTGCAAACATACGTAAACACTACATTAACAGAGCAGCCCTATCAGATGAGTTCCACCTGATACAGGCACTCGTCAATGAGGATATGAAGAATCTCTCATTTGCACTTGAGACTCTCCACCTGTTTGGTAGGTATGATCTGCGTGACGATATGTACTTCCAATACAGAGATAAGGCAAATGACTCTCCTATACTGATCTATCTTGACTATATACATCGAGGAATCGATGATAAAACCCTTGTTGACAGGATATATGAGAAGAGTAACGACCCATATCGATGGTTTGGATTCCTCACACAGGATATGAAGGATGCAATGCGTAGATACACGGCAAACAATAGGAGAGATTACTTCTCCAGTGACACATTCCGTGCAATCATGTATCAGAGTGCACCTGACACAGACATCCTTCATGACCTGTACGATATCTCAGACTCAAATCCAGAGATGACATTAATTGAGGTCTTACAAATATTCATCGAGAATAACAGGGCACAGGAAACTAGCCATGCACATGATGTATGGCGTATGTATAGTATGTTCACCAAGTCTATAGATATTCCTCGTCTCAGCAGTAATATACGATATGTGAAGAGGGTGTATGGTACAAACGATGTACGCATCGTATATGCACCAATAATAATCGAGTACATGCCAGATGCATGGAACGAAGATGTCATCCTTGACTTCTCCACTCATAAGCATCGTATTGAGAACCCCATTGTGACAAAGATAGCAATAGCCAATGCACTCGATGTGAAGATCCCCATTGAAACTATAGATGAATTGCTGAAATAATGTATCTGTTACAGATACCATATAAGTATTAATATATTCCTATCAAAACGATATGACGATGAATGCATCTCGATCATACTCAGATGAACGTTCATCTGAGTCATCAAAGAAGAGACCGATAAGACAACTATTTACACCCGCAAATGGAAGGGATGGAATCGTTGTCATTATATCTATCATTGTATTGGTCACTGGTATTGCAACATCTTTAGTGTCCTTCTTTGTCTTGAGAGGAGTTGAAGTATCCTTTGCAAGGGACTCACTGAGTGTATCTGCTAACGTGTCGAGACTTGCATGCGAGAGAGCACTGTCGAGTGCTCTACAGAATATCATGTATCCAAATTCCCTGTATAACACAAGTGATGACCCTTTGAATGTTCCATATGATAGGTTCGTGAGCATGATGTATTCAAATGCTGGTGTATTTCCTCCATTCATATGGTCAGTCTCATACTGTCAATATGTGGACAAGGAGAGCATAGATAGTTTCTCCTCTATGATGAGGAGCAAAGGAGGAAGCATGGAGAACTTCACCATTACTGGAAGAGACAGTATTAACAGGGTTATTCCCATTGATAGACAGTATGATCATCTTGTCATCCTTTGGACAGTTCCAGTTGCAACAGATCGTATAGTTAGAGGATACGCTATCACTACAGAATATGGTAAGAATATCACTGCAATCAAGGCAAAGGAGACAAAGAAACCAGCTGTATCTCCTGTCACTACCCTTGGAAACAGGGTCGATTTTGCCATTGCAATCGTTGTGAGTACACCGATATTCAATGCATCGACGAATGAAGTGGTGGGAAGTCTCAACGGTGCGATCGTTGTTGGTGGGCTCATATCAAGTGCTCTCAATGGTGTGATTGAAGATGTAAATGTGATACTCAGAGACGACACTCCAGATGCTCCTGATGACGGTTTCGTATACTCGACAGAGACATATGCAAACGGTAAGAACCTGAATAAAGAGGATGCAATGAGATCAGTCTCAGCATCGGTGTTCAGCGTGCCTACAAGCATGATCTTCACTGACAGGAAATATACACTACTCTTCACACCAACTAGCAGATATCTCTCTCGATATGAGAGATTAGACAAGTGGATTGCACTCATTCTTCCTCTCATCATAATGTTCATTCTCCTTGGTATATGTGTGATCGTCTTCTTCCTCATGAGACTATTGCAGGCAAGAAAGGATATCATCAGGAAGAAACAGATGTATAGAGATCTCAATGAGAAGCAGAAGTCGTTGCAAGGGATGCGTGATAACACTGCCAGAGAGATGAAGAAGTTCAGAACCATATATAACAATATTCCAGGATACATTCTTGTCATTGACTCTCAAGGCTTTGTATCAGATATGAACGTTGCCCTTGAGAAGGACACAGGGTACACATCTAAACACATTGAGCAAGGACTCACAATATCAAGTATGATCCCTGCAATTACACCTGAGAATCTCACATCTATCATAGATACGAAGATAGATACAACCATAAAGACTACCCTCGCCGATAACATAAAAGTGTTCGTGCAGATATTTACACTCATGACTATGGAGAACACATCCATATCCATATCGGAGCCAGTAGGTGATGCCTATCTTGTATTCGCAGAGAGAGTATAAGAACAACATATATACCTGTAACAGGTATATTATTCACGATATATTGAGGAAACAGATAGAACGAGTATACACTTGTACAACGATGTGAAAGATAGATATTAGAAATATGTAATGTACATAAATGAGAGTGTTGCTTCTCCTTGCTGTTATCATTGCAGTTGTGTGCTGTACACGTATCAACTTCAAGATGGGTTTTGCTGTCACGGTTGATCCACTTGCAACAGGTTGGACATGGAATCATATGACAGCAAGAGGTAGACTTCTTGCTGAGTATAGAAGACTTGATGCACCATATCGAGTCATCAATCTAACAGATACATATGTGTGTGATGCCCGTTGCAAGAATGAGTTGCTACAGTTTGCATCGGAGAATATGAACATGGTTGTGCTTGCTGCAACGGCGTTCTCCTCTGTGTCAAATGAGGTAGCAGAGAGATTCCCACATGTTGAGTTCCTACAGAGTACATCCATTCCGTCGACCATTCCTTCAAACATGAACCTTGGATATGCAAACATTGAGAAGCTACGATTCATTACATGTGCATATGCAGGAAGGGTGACAAAGAATAACAAGGTTGGATACCTCTCTGAGCTAGCAGAGGCACAGTATGCACGTAACCAGATTAACTCTTGTGCGTTGGGCCTTGCCTATACAAATCCGTCTGCAACACTCTATGTACTCAATGTGGGAAGACTGAATAACCCTCTCTATGATATGGTTGCAACCGAGGAACTATTCAATCGTACAGGGGTAGATACATTCACCCATCATAATATGTATGGTCACTCTCTTGGTATGGCCTGTTCTCTCGGTATTCCATATCTGTTTGGGTTTGGATCAGATCAGAGACAGTTTGTAGGAGACAAGGTCCTTACCTCTAATATGTATGACTGGTTCAATATGTATGACTACTTCTACTCACGGGTGAGGAGGAATAAGTGCCATATTAATAACTACCAGGCAGAACTTGGATCCGGTGTGATTATGCTTGCGCCATACAGTCCTCTTGCAACATACACAGATCGGTTGGTGATCAATGATCTCTTTAACCAGGTCAAAGATGGTGTGAATAAGGTGTGGTGTGGAGCAGCTGTTGCGGCCTACAATCCTGGACCCGATGGTTGCATTACTCGTGCACAACTTGCCAAGATAACAACATTCATCGGCAACACAATATATCTCGGTACGGCCAACATCACTGCACCTCTTCGACAACAGATGACATCCTCTTGCTGGAATCCTCCTACACATATTCCTTAAATACATCTGTAATAGATAAAATTAATGAAGACACAGAGTATAATAATGGTGGGGATCATTGCTGCCTACGCATTTGCAACATGTAACATTCCCGTTACAATTGCATCGAGTATAACTGCTGGCATCTATATATACCTTTGGGAATCAGAATAATCATATCTGTTACAGATATGGAGAACATCATAAATGCAGTCTATCATCGATGATGACGGTGTATGTGTGACAGTTAATCAATCGTTCCTATCCACAAATGCTGCAACATCACTCTTTAATGCCATTAGGGATAACGTGATATTCCTGGAAGAGAAAGGCATCATGGGTAACAAACCAAAGAGAACAAGTCGTGCATATGGTGATGAGAATCTCGTATACAAGTATACAAACACAACACGCATTGCTCTCCCATGGTTCTCAGAGCTGAAGGATGTAAAGGATGCAGTGGAGAGAACCACAGGTAATACATATAACTTTGCCCTCATCAACTATTACTGTGATGGCACTGCACAGATACCATATCATGCAGACAACGAGAAGGACATCTATCCTGAATCTTCCATCGCATCAGTATCGGTTGGTGCTGTACGCAAGTTCAAACTGAAGGAGAATACGATGAGAAAGACCACAGACATATTCCTTCAACATGGTTCTCTTCTCGTGATGGGTCCGGGGACACAACAAAAGTATAAGCATGCTGTATTGAAGAGTACAGTCATTCATACCCCTCGCTACAACATTACATTCCGCCATGTAAGACAGAAATAATATATACCTGTAACAGGTATATTACCTTCGTGAACACTTAATCAGATGCTCAATGTCATCGTATAGTCTCCTTGCGGTTAGAGATGTGAATGAGTATGTTGCAGTTCCAACATCGATGTATTCGTTCATGATCTCATGATACTCATATTGGAAGTCATCATCTTGCTCGATAGGACGAAGTATGTCTCTCAGCCTATCTGCAATGATAACAGATGTACGACGGTTAGTTGATGTTATCTCGATGATCAGTTCATCCTCAACATTTGATAAACCATATTGATAGTTTGACACCAAGGATAGGACCCGTTGTGCATCTGATGACCTCAACCTCCTACATCTGTACTCATCATTGATTGCATCATTCAATACTTTCCTTGGATCAATACCAAGATCGAGACTCTCATTGACAAGATCACTCAGAGAGAAGAATGATGACGTATTCCTATCAGGTGAGAATGTGTTTATCTGATTCACGAGATCTCTTGGCAACGACATGTCTCCTTTCATGTGTAGAGAATCTCTGATATGAGAGGTTAAATCATATACATTGCATTCTTGTTGTATATCCATATCACAAATAAAATGACAAACACTGATTATATCACATACTTCGATATGTTTGTGGGTGCAGTGAGAGGACTGCTTCTACAATATGCTGAGACTAAAGAACTGAGAGACTTCAAGGCAGAGATTGCTGATGCAGTAGTTGCACAACTAAATGTTGCACCTCTAAATAAAGACAATCTCGATGACAAACTTAAGAAAGATATTCTCTCTCGTATTTCCCAGATGAGGAGCACTGATGTATCACCTCCTGAAAGAGATGGAGTACAATCATCAGGTATCGATCTTAACGAACTCATGACGATGTTTACGGATCGTGTAGGAAGAACGAATACACAGACAGTAGATCACTCAACTATGGGTAGTCTCTTATCTAGCCTATTGAAGCAATAAATATATACCTGTTACAGGTATATTATAGATGTAACTCATTGAACATGCGAACATCTCTCTCAGTGATATTACGAAGGAGGATACCATTTACATCAATGTATTCGCAGAACTTATCTATCTTGTTCCTATCGAGATTCATATGCTGCTCATCAATCATATGGTTAACATGTAGATAGTATTGTTCATCTGTCATCAGAGTAACGATGATGTACATAGAGTGCTTCTGATATGTGATCGAATATGCTGTTCCACTTCCTCTTGCTAGAAACTTGACCATTCCGAACTTTGAAGATAGAGGTACATCAATAGGTTCATACTCTGCTTCATACTCTTTGTACTTCAAGATGAAACGTTCCTCTATCTGGTAGTTGATGTCACCATGCATGTCTTGCGTATCGAACGATCTAATCATCTGCACCGTGATAACATCTACATTAATGTTGCAGTTGACTCTGAGTTTACTATAGACTTCACTTGTAGAATATCTACTTACATCGAGGAATACAACATTGTCTTCATATAGTCTATTCCTGATTCTATCGAATTCCATCTTTTAGTGACGTAGCATTACTCGTGAGCAGAGAGTACCGGAGTTCCTGAAAGATATACAATGTGTTGCAACACACACAGAGCTATCATCTATGGTATTCGTGTAGATGGAGAAAGTCTACGTCGTCAGGCAATAGTAAGAGGCGTAGAGTACAAACTCTCTCTGATACTGTTGAGGAAGTGTCACATCGGTGAGGTGCAATCATCTGTATGGCCACAGAGTGTGGTTGATACCTGTATGAAGGCATGTGTAAACATCCTATAAGATATACCTGTAACAGGTATACTACTTTCTTGACTCATCGAGACGATATCTTGGGTATATATCGGTTGTCATTGATATCTTGACGACCTCAACTATGTTGTCAAATGCATGAACATCACCAAGATTGACTCTACAGCTCTCTCTAACATCATCAATAGATTCCTTGTGGAGATTAAGCTGTTTGTCACTATCATCAGATAGGTATCTTCTCAGTATCCTATTCTGTTCAGAGATTCTTGCATCAAGGTTTGGTATCATCTTGTATCTATCTATGTCCTGCAAGAATAGAACGTTCTCATCACTCTTGTCTGTTTGACAGAACCGTAAGAGATTGCGACGAAACCCATCTACACCGGTAGTATCTGATGTCCATCTCCTCTCAAATTCAGAGTTCCTGAGTAGTATTTCAACAGTGTTCTTATTGCCCTGTATCTCGGAGATGAGTGCACCGTTGCTTCTCATATCACGTATGACAAACACATATGTCTTATCTGTGGACTGTGTATCATGATCTTTTGATTCGTCAAGAATATCAGCCATACTATCATGCGTGAATGACTTCTCATCAATATCAAGCTGAAGGTAACAATATGAGACTGGTATCTCATTCTTTAGACGGGGTTTGATGTGTGACTCTCTGAAGTTGCTCTGATTGATTATGTCTTGGAGATCAATATCGGCAGTAGGGAATATATCGTGTATATACACACCGTTTCTCATCTCTGATGTCGTGTAACCAAACACAGAATCAAACACTGCATTCGTGTATATGACCTTTCTATCTTTGTTAACGACGATGATCATGTCAGGTATGATGTTCAGAATGTGCTTCTTTGCCTCATCGATCTTACCAATATGGTTGAGGAGTTTCCTATAGTGATCTGCTGACTTTGTTGCTTCACCCACTTCAAAAGCATGCATACGTCTCAGTGCTCTCCACCTCATGAAGAGGAAACAGTTAGCACACCATATCATCAAGGATGTGAACACGGCAATAAGGATGGAGCAAATGAGTACTATCCACTTATCTCCTGTCTGATATCCTAGAATATATGTATCCTTGGGTATGAATATGACATCCCACTGCCTATCTCCAACAATGAGAGGATATTGATAATGGAATGGAGAGCGAGACGATGCATCAATCATCGCATTAATATGGTTCACTGATCCAAAGTCAGGACCATACTCTCCTGTGTTACTCCACAGGAATGTACTAGATGTGTAGTTATTCTTCCTCCAGTGATCAGTAGTAAGGAGATGGGGAGATACATCATCTGTCATATCACGTACGATGCCTCTATCAAATATGGATATGGAACTCTGTTCTCGAAGTGCTGATGTGGTATTAGTGATTAGGTCACCAATGATGAAAATGCCTACACTTGCTCCTCTGAACATAGAGGATGACTCGTTGAAGAGAGGCAATACGTGTATGATTGCAGGTTGATCATATCTTGTATGTGACAGATATATCCTACTCGATGAGGATATCTTGCCTGTAGCAATTGCTTGAAGGAGTGCTACTCTCCTCACAGGTTCAGTGCTAATGTCATACCCTAGTATTGCAGTGTTTGAACTGAATGGTGTAATGAAGCACATCGGATAGTACTGATCGTTGCGTGTTGTAGGAACAATCTCTCCCTGCTGATTCCTCATCGTGATGTTGAACTGTGCATAGTCACGACCATATGACCTCATCTTTGACACGAACACATCCTTTATATCGTGCTGTATCTGTAATACCCAGCCAAGAGCAAACACACCAGAAATACTTGACAGGGACGATGACATAAATGGAACGAATTGTTCATATGGATGTACATCTCCATTCGATATGTCAAAGAAAGAGTTCATCGTATGCAGCGTACGAGTAGATGCTGTCATCGCACTTCTGAGAGACTGTATCTTCGACGCAATAGAGACTTTGAAGTTCTTGTTTGCATTTGATATCTCACTTCGGGATAGCAACACAAACGTACTAATGCCAATTGTACAACCTGTGGACAAGATGAGGATCGTAGCAATAACCAATATCAATCCGAGCTTCAGATGCAAATCAGATAGATACTTCCTCTCTGATCCCATTGTATGTCTTTGCGATGTATAGAAAATAAGTATGTTATATATCTGTTACAGATATATTCTTAGTGAGAAGAGAGATAGCTGTGTCATTGATGTCCTCAGATACTTTGCCCAGCTATTAATATCGTGTCCAAGAGAATCCTTATCAGTGGGTGCTCTCTTCATTGCGATGAGTGAATGGATCATTCCAATCGTATCTCTCACACTCAAGTATTCTTGCAATGTACTTGCCAAAACGAAGTGCATACCTATTATGTAGGTCAGGGAAAGAGATGTTCATTTCCTTACATATTTAATGTACATGGAAAATGACAATCACTTTCGATCCGTCTATTGCTGAGAGTGTACAACCTACCATTGTAAAGATACTGAATGAACGATATAAGGACGATACACTATACTTTCCTGTGATGACACTATTCTATCGATGGTGCAAGAAGGAATGTAGCATTGATATCCTGTGTGATCACATACTTGAGAATACATGCTTTCCACTCGATGTGAGAGTAGGAATCACTGCATATCTTCTCCGTAATCGTTGCTCTCAGAATAGAATGCTAGCTACACAGATACAATCGATCAGAGACAGGCAGAAGGAAGAGCGTAGACTCTTGACAAACAAGAGAGTAAGAGATCGTCAATATCTTGAGAGGGAAATAGAGCACATCAAGAGAGTCAAGCTTTCCATTGTTAACTCTGCATCAGAAGAGTGTACTCTTCCTGTACATAATCACATCGCAACATTGTGCTTTGACAACATACTTACATGCTTTGAATATCTTGACATTGCATCTGTATGGAATGTACGTAGTGTATGTAAGTGCTTCTACAATGCATATACAATGTGTAACTCTTCTATGATGTTCCACACTCTCAATGAAGAGAGTATACGCGCCAATACACTACTACTTGCCCACTATGCAATCGATACACCATCATTCAATGATAAGGAACAAGCAGGAAACATCCTAACTTATGTATATAAGAATTACCCAAGTGTTAAACGGTTCAGAGACAGTGGTAAGAATAGTCTCTCACTGAATAGGATGAATTCTCTCATTAAGAGATGTGCTCCTCTGTATCACCATTTCAAGGATAGGATCATCATTGATACATTACATATACACACATCGAAGATGAGGTATCATTCAACCGTAGACACATTCCTCAACCATGTGTTTGACATATCGTACATACAAGGAGGAATCATCATAGAGGCAAGTCATAGATACACATTTGATACAGATCGTATCATCGGTGCTCTCCTCGATGCAAAGCATATAACATGGTTCAGATTCTCCTGCACATCACAAGGGATGTCTTCCCTCTTATCTATCCTGTCCAGTGTAGGAATTGTCCTAACCAACATCAGAAACATCATACTTCCCAATGTTAACGAACGTATCAACATTGAGTCTGTGCGTGAACACTTTCCGAATCTACTTGGAATCACATACACAGGGGAATGAAGTTGTACACTATTACACTTGTTACAAGTGCATTGATAAAATGACTTCGATCTCTGTTTATCTCTCTCAGGGTGTATACACTGGACAGATACTCTCAAAGAGCGATAAATACATCGTAGTGAAACTCCTTGAGAGTATCATCGTTAATGTGTTATTGTCAGGCTCTATCGATAGAGTAAGCACACGATATATACACCTTGATATTCCCAATTGCAAGATGTACGTATACATCTTGAGAGACATTAATAAAGCAACTCAAGGTATCTTTGAGCATATACTTGTTGAGCATGCAGACATTGCACTTACCTATTCCACTGTGGAGGACCACTCATGGCAAGAGATATATATACATTAATAGATTATCTGTTACAGATAATAGTCAATTAAATGGATAATCAGATGGATGGGTTTGTCTCAATCGCACGATCATTCCTTGCGAACAATCCACGATTGCTTGATACGCTTGTGGAGATGTTGCATAACGTAGCAGAAGATCTAGGGTCTCTCAAGGGTGCAAGAATGATCACAGGTAAAGGATATATGCAAGCATACGTATTCAAGAAGAGATTAGTCAAGATAGTGATGAAGAAACTTGGATATGAGTATCAGGATATCTCCGACCTATGTAATCAAGGAAGAGCAGAAGAACTCTTGCAAGAGGTGAGCAGGATGGAGAAGTCACACATTCTTGGTTCAAGCAATCCATCTCGTCGTGCACTCCCAATGTAAATATCTCTATGGATACCTGTAACAGGTATCTAAAATGTCAAGTGATACTTATCTTATATCTCACAAATATGCATCTGGTAACTATGGTTACATCTCATACAGAGGAACCTACACTGATGCAATGAGGCATGCTCTACTGTGTCTAGGACGAGAACATGGTATGTATGGTGATCTTCCAGATGAGAGCAAGTATCTCGTACAGAGATATCCAATATACACACTGAGGACAGAAAGGGTCCTCATTGAACTCATACCATATGATACTGTACAGGAAGAGTAAGACATTATATATGTTACATATATAAAATATGATAGTGGGAGTATCAGGATATAGAAATGTAGGTACAAATCTTATTCGTACCAGAGTACATCGGGAAGAGATCGAAAGGATGCATCCATCTGAGACTGAGCATTTCAACCACAAGTTCCATATGGTTGTACACAATAGAGGCACCAGAGAAGAATTCATACAATGTGTAGAAGAGTTAATAGTCGACACTCTCTTGTAGGATATTGTGTCACACACAAAAGAATGTGTTCATACAATTATCTCTCATCCTGAAAGATGAACTCTGAACGTGTAGCGAAGATCAAGCTTCTCCTTGCAAAGAAGAAACAGGAAGAGGCACAGAAACTTGAGAGTAGACCTGAGTTAAAGAAGTACACAAGGTCCTATAAGAAAGCCAATCGTCAAGCAAACGTACGCGCCAAGCATGGAGGTACATCACCTACTCCTGCACCTGTTGCATCGACCAAGAAGAAGAGGCTCCATGGAAGTACTATCTCTGCATTGAGATCTGCTCTCAGAAAGAAGTAGGAACAATATATTACATATACCTGTAACAGGTATATTACTCTGATGTAGTCTGTTTGCATGGCTTCTTGATAATGTCCCATGCAGGTGGATATTCCCACTTCCTTTCATTGTCCAACCCTTTGAGTACATTACATACCTTCTTTGCATTCCTTCTGTGCTTTGTCTCTGTTTGTTCAGATAGGGATCTAAACCAGCACTCCTCATATGGTATACCCTCTTGCCACAGATGTAGCTTGATGAGGAAGTGTATATTAGTGATGTTCTGTCCCTCTCTATCTTCCAATGCATGGAATGCCTTGAAGTACTGATCAAACCGTATAGTACACACATCGAGATATGGATATATATTCGGTAACGGTTCTTCTGTGATTTGGTGATAGATGTAGTTTGTATCGTGGTAGTTGTTGTATCCGCATGTACGAATACCGTCACGAATGTTCTCACGAGATGGGTTCTTAAATCCTGCACGATATATGTACGATTCGATGTCCTCTTTCTCTCCATCTTTCATGTCATGGATCACACCACACACATGCATATATTCCTTCCTGAAGTTCTTCGATGCATCATATGTACTCTCTGTCTTGATTCTACTACCATCGAGAAGGACACCAAGCATTCTCTCAATCTTGTGAGAGTATCCACATGAGTCACATATCATGATCGGTCCACACTTCCTCATCGTTGCGTAACATTTTGGACATATCTTCTCCATATTGTAGGAACATTCCCAGGTGATCTTAGAGTATTCCTTTGTTGTCTCAAGGAATGAGAGAATGATACCTACCCTCTTTGGTACGTTGGTGCACTTATCCATGCCGAATACCCTTGAGAAACCACATAGCTTACTGTACTCTAACAAGTGTATGGATGCTTCTTTCATGTAGGAATCAGGAAGAGTACCATCCCTAACTCTGGGTAGTAACTTCTCCATCTCTCTCATAATGGTTGTTGCTCGTGCTCGATCTGCAGGATTATGACTCATAACGGATATCTTCCTCAATCTTCTATACTCTTTCTCATATGCATCCTTCTGTGCGATGTAGAGTTTCAAAGCATCTATTACCTCACTGTATATATGATGGATATTCAGATCGTCATGGAATATTATATGATTCACTTGCATTTTGAGTACATACATGAGAAAGCATGATTCATGATAATGTAATTTCTCACATTGAGAGACGAGTTTATACACTAGAGAGACAGGACAGAATATTGAGTGTATGTGAAAAAAAGACATCATGAGAATCACATCAGCATTCCTCATCCAGGAGTACACAGAGGAAGAGAAGAAGAGATTACAGGTCCTGAATGCATTCTACTCTATGACACACAGGGGATGGTTTGTTACCGATGAACAATATGATAAGTTCAGCAGATCTGCTACCGATCCTTCTGTTCTCCCAACACCATCTGTACCTACCAATGGTACGGGTATCTTCATTGATGACACAGGTTCAGATTGGAAGATATATGGTGATACATACACTAAGAAAGACATATTGAAGAGACCAGATCTTGATCTTAAACCTCGTTGGTCATCTATTGACAAATCATGGAGAATCGAACGTCAGAAGATCGATAGACAAACTCTTGAACGGCTTCTTCAATAGAGGCATAATACATAGTATTCCTGTAACAGGAATATACACTATCACACATGTATGTCTCTTAGTATTTCATGATGTGCTAAATGGGTAATGGTGCGAGCATCACATCTCTCATACCTGGACTCTCAGAGGTCGAACGATCTGTTGAGAGTTTGCAAAGGTTAATCAACTCATCTGTATCTCTCCCGGATAACATTGTAGCAATCCTTTCATCGATAAGGGATCAACTCCTTGAGATCGTCAATGATGTGAGAGCATCGATAGAGAGTACAGTTCGTAACATCAACAATGCAGCAACAGGTGTACAGACACAGGTTGAGAGTATAGCACAGAGACTGATTGAGAGCATTGAACCATTCATATCAGGTGTAGAGGGCACACTTGAACAGGCAAGAGGTATACTCGACGAATTGACACCAAGTATTCCCTTGCTGAGAGAACTTATCAAGTCATTGGAAGATGTACCACAGATAATCAAGAACCTTCCATATCTATTCATTGCAGGAGTATTCTCTCTTCTTCTCTGTATAACCATTGGTATACTCCTGTACAAATTCATCATGGAGGGAACAGGACGATTGGGTATCGATCACTTACTTGTTCTCGGTGCAATGATGGTTATCCTTATTGTTCTCCTTGTTCTAGTATTCCTATACATGAAATCTCAGTTGAATATTATCCTTGCCTAAGTACAGGATGCATCTTTAAAAGATGCAGTCTCCGAATGTGTATGTATACCTTGTATATCGTGTATCAATATCGCTACCTCTACATTGCACAGATCTTGTAGGCAAGGTTGGCAAAGGAACAGGTAAGAGAATAGATGTATATCGTACACCATATGGATCTGATAACCTGCACATTGATGTATGGGAATGCAACAGTAATAGGGATGCTCTCGAGCTTGAATCTGTCATTCTTGACATCCTTGAGATGAGAGGATGGTTACGATATCATGCACCAAAGAACAATAGGAAAGGAAAGAGAGCAGAGGTCATATCCTTTCCTCTCCATGGCAAGACGCAGGCAAAGATGTGCAACGAATACAGCGATAATATGAATTGGATACGCACACTGATCAATCACTACTCTGCACAACAGAATGCAAAGAATGTGTCACCTGCATGGAATCGTACGAGAGAGGTCATCACCAATGTAAAAGGGAAGATAGCAGATTCTCTGATGCAGAGAGAGAACCTATCTCTATTCTCTCTCTTAGGACAATCATCTCCGTCGAAGAATCTGTCCCTGTTCTTCAACGGGAGTATATCCTTATCGTACGACAATGATACTGTCCTGATCATGATCAATGAGAAGAAGGAGAGGAAGTGTTCTCTCATGTAAACTATATCTGTTACAGATATGATGATGGTATCTTTGTTTCGATCCAAAACAACTATGAGAATTGCATACTCTGGTGATAACCGTATTGATATAAGAGAGTATGATAGATTCCTTGCTACATGTCAGGAAACAGGTGTAGAACCAATCATCACATGTGCAGAAGGTCATGTAGTAATAGCACGTCGTGGAGAGAAGAATGTACACCACTTTGCGCACAAAGCACATACAGTCTGTTTATGTCCAGACAACAAAGGAGCATGGCATACACAGTGGCAAGACCGCGTACATAAAGAGTATCAGGAGGTAAGGATGAAGGAGATCACATCGGGAATCTTGCATATTGCAGATGTATGTATTCCCTCCTGTAATGTGCAATGTAGTGGCAAAGGATACGTGATTGAGGTACAGCACTCGAATATGGACTCTCAAACAATACGTGAAAGAGAGAGATTCTACACCTCACAAGGATACATACTCATATGGATATTTGATTGCTCTTCTGATTGGGAATACAAAGTAGTAAGGAGACATCATATGAAAGGCTCTCCCTATGAGGAGGTAACCATTCGTAGAATTAGGGGTAGAGATTTCCACTTTGCTGCACAATATTCTGGCAACGTACTCAAGTTCCTTGATTTCAATAAGGAATCGATACTGCTTGTTACGAAACAGAATGGCTCCATGATTACGGGATTGATAGTCCCAATAGAGGAGTTCGATAGGACATATCTTGGGTCATGTGTGGTGGAAGATAGAGATCTCAGACCATTCAATCACAAATTATAACTATATCTGTAACAGATATGTTTGCTCCATAAATGAAGGTGTACATCGGAGAGAAGGTAGATCTGACAGAGACGATTTCCCTACTGTATGTGAAGCAGTTGAGTGCATCAACACACGTAATCAATGTATGCATGGCCTCGAGCTGTGGTTGTTCCCTTGAGGCATGCAGTTCAGAGCAGACAGAATTGTATGATGGATATAAGAGGGAATGGGTGCTTCGTGTAGGGGAATATATACTTGTTCTCACTGACATTCAGTCACTGACCGACTACAAAGGTAAGTACCTCATCTTCAAATACTACATTGAATCATTATAGTATATCTGTTACAGATATATTGCTAGTATGTTGATGGGAGCTTGATAGCGTATTCTGCATATCCATACGCGTGGTCTGTATCACAGTTAGGATCTGTGATGAGAAGGTCATCTTCCCTGTCTCCGATGTTAACAAGTATGAAGCCTCCAGCGTCGATTATCTCTTTCCTACATGCCTCTTTATACTTGATTGTGTTCTCTCTACCCTTCTTTGTATAGAATCGTTGACATGCACGTACACCTACCTTTACAAGGTTATCTTGGGTGATCTTCGTGAGATGATTACTACGACCAGTAATGATGCACATATTCATACCTTGTCTCTTGCACCAGTTATAGAGATCAACCATCGGTGTGATAGCAGAGTGATCACCCTTGTACATGAATCTGTACACATCTCCTTGCCTACTATACAGATGGTTGAATTTCTCATCTGTGAGGAGTGTCTGATCTACATCGAATACGATCCAATACTTTGATGCATCAGGATGTTCCATTCGCGAGAGGACAATCTCTCTCACACGAGATACACAATCATCATATGACAGTGACATGTATGTCGTGTATGGTTCACACGCATGCATATGTTTTCTCCCAGGGAATAGATGACATTAAAAGTCCAGTATACCTTCAATGGGTATACACTCTCCTCCTGAACAGATTGTACCCTCTGGACAATCTCTGTGGAATTGACACTGATTATCTGGTATACAGATGTATTGAATACCATTATTGATTCTCTCACCAATGTTTCCATTCTGTACACCTGTTGCACCATCACTGATGAGAAGCTTTCTATAGGGCGATGGACAACTATCACCCTCTTGGCTACCAAGTACACGACCAAGAGAGTATATTCTCTCCACATTTCCTTCCTGTCCTACATATTGTATAGACGAAGGCTCACTCACTGCTGAGAGAGCACAACCAATAGGACCAATCCTCTCTCCTTCAGGGGTAGAACGTATTCCAATGAGTTCTACCTGTCCCTGTGGACATTCTGCTTCAAAGGTAGGTTCTCCTGTTGGTGTAGAGAATCTTGCAACGATGTCACCTTGTCTGTCAAGTACTTGGAACCATGATCCATCTCTTGCACCCACTACCTTGAATGGTCTATAATCCCTTTCAATGGGAGGAGTATACCTGATAGGTACAGTTTCAATCACTGGTTGTACAGAAGGTGTTGTGACAGCGTTGTACTCAATAGTTGCAGGAAGTGATTGCATCTGACGATTTCGATATATCACATAGAGAATGACACCGATTACTACACCGATTAACACAATGCCTGCAATGAGTATCCAAATGAAGTTCATTTACATGGAAGATATTATACATTTATAGTCATCTATCAAAATGACAGATCTGAAGAGCAACAGCACCCACATTCATCGCTCAGATACATCAAGTTCTCGTCTCTCTCGAGATGAAACGATGGATATCTTTCGCAAGATGGCCAACAATAGATCATTGAGGATGTCAAACATTGGTGCACACAAGTTATTTGGACAGGGTGTATGGTTGATGCAGGCAAGATCTGCTGCACAGCTGAGAAGTATGGATGGTTCTCGCTCAGTGTACATCCCAATGTCATCACTTGGTATGTTCTTTAACGATTCTGTCATTGTCAATGAGAAGATTGATCCTACAAGGGAGATGTTGCTCGCTGCCACATACATCGTATCAGGAGACAACACTCTCTCATATATATGGACGAAAGCAAGTATCCCTGTTGAGACTGGGAAGAGACCAAGTGTAACAATTCCCTCCATCACTGAGAGAACAGGAAAGAAGAGTGTTTCCCCTGTCAAGGCGGTGCGATCACGAGGGAAAGGATCTATCGTGACAGGCAATCCTGTAATACCCACCATGAAGAAATCCCCTATATAAGACATACACACTACATCTGTAACAGGTGTAGACTATTCTCTCTCATCATGGGAGAACATATTGACGAATCCCATGATTACGGATGCTCCAAGGATGACAACAGCAGCAGTACCACTCATATCATCTACTTGCTTACTGAATGCTGTACCTGTACATATCTTCTGCACCCATGATTCACAGTTATCAGTGAAGAATCTATAGTTATGCTTGTTTCCGATGAGAGCACTTGCATGTTCATACTGATTCCATCGAGTATCAAAGTCATCATCAATGTATGTTACCTTCTTTGCATTTCTCAACACTCTATCTAATGGATCGACAGTGATTAGGCCCTTCTTCTTATGCACATGTATAACATTTGAATACCCGTCGAGAATACCATAGTGATCATACAGTTTACCCTTGTAGCGAATAGCAATCACTCTTCCTACCTGATCCTTATTCATCTCTACCATTGGATGTATTCTATTTGAGAGTAGTGGAAAACACACATTTTCATATCTTTGCTGAGCCATTAAATGGACGATGTCACTAATGAGAGGCTAGATGCATTGAACGGTGCAATGGATGTCCTTGACCTATTCACGCAAGGAAAGGTACATGTTGGACAAGGGAGAATGCCTGCTGTTGTGTTTGACATCGATGATACACTCATTGATTCGACGACAAGGAGTAGCATTATTCCTATGGTTCTCGTGTATAGAAAGATACAGAAGATGAACATTCCGATATTCATCATCACTGCACGATCGAACGTCTTCCTCAAGGAGACGCACACAGAGCTAAGACAACATAGAATCACTGGTTATCAGAACCTATACATGGTTGGACATGATTTGCGTACTACACCAGGATCATTCATCGAAGACAAAAACATGAGGAAAGCCAAAGCACGGCAACAAGTAGAGAGTCAAGGATACGATATCCTCCTCAATATCGGTGATGATCCTGGCGATATGATGCACGGACATTATATGTATGGTATCAAGCTTCCATATCTATATTAGATATCTGTTACAGATATACTATTTCCAATTTGCTGCCAGATATTCAGATGAATAGTACCTATTCCGATCGAGATAGTCCCATAGACGTTCAAGCTCGTTATCAAGTGTATCTCCCTCAAAGTCAACAATTTCGAGGTGGTTAAGATGATCATGTCCTGTAACTCCTTTCTTGTTATCGATGATGAGGAAATCGTGTATAGTTCTCTCGTACATTGCATGTGTATCACTGCGATGATCAATGTCACGAATGAGATTACGTACCTTGCCAAGAGGCTTACAATCTAGTTCATCACAATGATCCCTCGTGAGTACAAGCTTCACCTTCTTCCAATCTGGAATGATGTGATTCAGTATTCCATATGCATAATCATGTGTGGCTGCTGTCCAGAATACAACCTCGTAGTATTCATCACTCAATACCTTTGAGAGAAACATATTAAGGTATGGTCTTTTCTGTACCGTGTAGTTAGATACTTCGAAGAGATCACTCGGATGAACGTCATCATTCTGAAGAGAAGAGAACAGCACACTCTTCACACTATGTATGAGAGTTTCATCAATATCGATTATAAGAATCATTTCATACATGCTGAAAAACATATTACATTATGGATTCAGGTCTCGTTGCGTTGCTAACAAAGCAGATTATCATCTTCATTAAGGACAATCTTGCTGACCGTCTATCTTCCGACATTGATGCTGGTCATCAAGATGGAAAGGAAACGTTAGAGATTGTTACAGAATCGTTAGAGAAGCTATTGGCCGAGATTCCAAAGACGGCTCCAGTCATTGTCCCTGTGCAACAGACTACTCCTAATGTTAATGCTGTATACCATCCCCCACCAAAGACAGCAAGCACTCGTAGTGTTGCCAATGATGTATTGAAAGATGATCAAGGCCAACCTATCAAGTGCGAGGCTGTGGTCAAGAAAACATCTGCTCCCTGTAAGAACAATGCAAAGCATCGTGTTGGTGGACAGTGTCTATGTGGTTTACACTCAAAGTCTGCAAACAATGCACAACCTGATGCAAGCAAGGCTCCAAAGGCAGGAGCAGTGAAGCAACCACCAAAGGGTACAAGCTCTTTCAATAGTGCAGTCGGTATACCAGCACATTCATCCAACATCTTTAACTCCTTCAACATTGACGAGGGAAATGATATTAATGTGACAGATGATGATGAATTCGCTGGATAAACACACTATATTTATATTTGTTACAAATATAAATGATACATCTGTATAGGTATAACGTTGCCAGAGACCTTACTCTAGAGAGAGACAAACATACAACTGATCTGTTGAGACCAATGGCTGAACAATCATACATCCGTTACCCTGACATGTATAGATCACTTGTGATTATGTTAGATAATGACCTACCATTGTAGCATCATAGGTATGTCATCAACGTAACAGATGGACACACAGTCATCCTCTCCTATACACATGATGAACTTAACCAGCGGTATCAAGCTTCTCTCTGCAATGGAGAACAAGTGTTCCTATGGGAAGGCGATCATAATGTATATGTTCCGATCTATAACCTGGACATTGGAGACTCACGTACAACAACACTATCTACACGTATTCCAACTGTGCCTGAATTCCTAGACCATCTCTATAAGTACAGTATCACTGACGGTGTACAACCTGTAGATGCTCACACTCTCATTAGACTTGAAGAGGAACCAGATATACTTACATCGTACTCAAAGCTGTATGCTATACAACTACCGCAGTACATTAGAGGTATAGCGATTCCAATAGACAATATCTGTTACAGATATTGTATACACAACAGAGAGATATAGGTTTCTATTGCTATCCAAAAAGACATATACATCATGGGTGTACCTGGATTATTTAGTAATCTGTTAAGGAATTATCCTGTTGCATTTGCTTCCGATCAGGACCAATCTGCACTTGCACTAGACAACATCTATCTCGATGGAAATGCAATCCTATATCCTATTGCTGAGGTGACAAAGGTGCCTGAAGAGATAGCAAAGAGCCTACTACAGGTATCTCAGCAATACTCTGACAAGTATGGATGTTCTTGCTCCATCTACATGGATGGTCCTGCTCATATGGGAAAGATAAGGCAGCAGAGGATGAGACGTTTTCTATACGATCCATCTGTCACTATCTACACACAGGTTACAGATATTGGAGAGAGAAAGGGAGAAGTGAGTATACCAAGTGTAGCGAGATCACAGATGTTAGGCGTGGATGTACCGACCATTATTGAGTGGTCTCCATCAATGTTTACCCCTGGTACAGAGATGATGGAGAGAATACATCTATACATTGAGGAACATCTGGGAGAATATCCAGGTATCAATATATATTCCTCATCGTACGAGTCAGGGGAGGGAGAGCACAAGATCATGCAGCACATCAGGGATGTATCTCTGAGGAGGGAGCAACCATCTATATATCGTGTAGGAATCGTGGGTAAGGATGCTGATCTTCTACTCCTCGCAATGAGTGTAACAGTAGGGGAAGGATGGAGTGTACAACCATACATTATAAGACATAATGATCGCCTTGCAGATGGAGGTGTACCCAATGGATATACACCTGATCATCCCATATACACTGTTGACTGTTCTCTTCTCAGAGAGAATGTGCTTGAATCGTTCCAACACGATAGTGTAGGTGGGAGAACAATGAGTATATGGGACTTTATCATTGCCACATTCGTTGTAGGTAATGACTTCTTCCCTGCTATACCAGAAACAAAGAACATACATGATGTGCTACCTCTTATATTCTCAATATCTCCCCACCTATATGATGCACAGAATATCTCCATATACTGGACAGGACTGAAGGAGTTCATATACACGCTTGCAAGTACAATTGATATGAATCCTTCCATACGAGGTGCAGCATATATTGACTGGTTGCAATTACCATCTGTGGGTAGAGACGAGAGGGAGAATAAGATACGATCTGCAGGAGAGATATCTCTTGAATCATTCAAGAGTCTATACTATTTTCACATGTCACCATTCAGTGTAAACACAGATGGGATGGTATTGTCATGGTTAACCACCGTGCAATGGATCTTCCTGTACTATCATCAAGGTATGGAATCTGCATCTATTGCATGGCAGTACCCATTACATTACTCTCCTACACTGTCTACCCTTGTATCGTCTCCCCTGTTTAACGATATGCACATGGGTGAGACAAGAGTAACTATGTTATCCACGAAGAGAGTACCTCCTGTTACACCTACACAAGCACTAGCTGCTGTACTTCCTGTATGGTTGCACAATCTATTACCTCGCGAGACAAGAGAGAAACTAAGGAAGATACCACAATATTATCCATATGCTTTCCAGGTATTGAAGCACTCAGGAGACCCTATCATTCCTGTCATTCCATATGATGTTGTCTCATCCCTATAATGTATCTGTTACAGATACATCTTGATGATTGTGAGTACAGAGATTGTCTCTGTGATGAAAATGTTCGACACAATCATAATCAGTGGTGGTGCAAGTAGAGGATATATGAGTCTCGGATGTCTCTTTCGATACGAGGATGATGTAAAGAATGTGAAGAGATACATTGGGTGCTCAGTAGGAAGCATACTTTGCATACTTCACCTATGTGGTTACGATGTACCTACTATTATGAGATACTCTCTTACAGTATCATGCCATCTACCTACACTTGATCAATCAGATAAGGATGCACCCAACATGATTGATGCAGTTCGTACATTCATGGAGAAGCTTGGCATTCTTGATGAGAATCCATACATCAGAGTAGTCAATAAGCTCATAAAGAAGAAGTTCGGGTTCATACCGACAATGAAGGAGCTAAGAGACCTCACTGGAAAGGATCTCACTGTTGTAGCATCGTGTCTGTCCACATATGAACCAGTGTATATATCGGCAGAGACATTCCCTGATATGTTATGCACTGTTGCCATTGATATATCGTCCCGAATACCTATACTCTTCACACCTATTCTATATGGTGGTCTCCTATATGTGGATGGAGGACTGTGTGATCACTTCCCTATATCTCTTGCACGTACTGGAGAGAAGACTCTTGCAATATACACATGTGGTAAGACGTTTGGAACGGTTCCAAACCTATCATCAATTCCTATAGTACGTTTCTTCTGGATACTCGTTAACACTGCAACCAAAGGGAAGTATAGCAAAGTGACCAGCACGGATGATGTGACAGTACATATTGTACGTGGGAAGGGAGGTACTATCAATACTACACCTTCTGATGCACTGTTGATGTTCCTCTGTGGTCTACTGAGCAAGAAGACACTCTCCTCTGATCGAACAGAATAAAATGATCATACGCGTAGAAGATCTAGTAGAGAGCATCCTCAAGCGAAGAGATGAATTCCAATCTATCATGACTACAGAACCAGACGTTGTATCTGTGAGGAGCGAATCATTACAGGAAGATCTCTTATACATACTTGAAACTGTACCTACTATCCTTATCAATAGGATAAGTATCAATGGTAATGACATTCATATATCGACTGGAGATATCAATGCTGAGAGTATCGATGTCAGTGTAGAGTATGACCGTGCAGAACAGGCATTCAATGCATATATCTCAGTAGCAAATACATCAAACAGTGAACCAATACACTCAATGGATGATTTCATTGAGTATCTCACTGGTAAGGAATCTGGGAGAGTACTACAGTTACACCCTTATGGTATTCTCTACTGCAAAGAGTCTCTCTCTCGGTATGAGAGGTTCCCATCGTTTCTCTATGACGTACCTATTAGCTTCGAAGATGACTCTGAACAAATGTATCTATACATGTTCAAAGATAGGAATATGTTCTTCGAACAGTATAGATTCACTAAAGACTGTCTGACGAATCAGTCCTTAACTGAATGGTATATTCCATACACAGAATGATCATATCTATATATCTGTCACAGATATATAATTATACAGACGAGCTTATCTTCTTTGCTTACCACCCACTCTTGGCACCGCAGATGCACGACTACGTATGAATCCTGCAATGAGTAGTGCAATACCGATGAGGATACCAATGATACCGATTATAACCTTTACCTTGACAGTCACAGGGAGGAAATATGCAAGAATGATGCTGAGGACGATGACAATAGCTCCTCCTATGTAGAATATCCATGTACCAATACCACCACCGAGAAGATTTGGTATCTGTGTCGTATTCTCTGATGTGAGTTGTCCCTGTGTGCGGGTAGCTAACTCCTGTATTTCTCTGTTCTCTAGGGCTCTGTCCATCACCTGCTTAACCAGATTGTCAGCCATAATGTTAGACTGTATTCTCTGTGTGATCACGAGAGGACCTCTCACATTCTCGGCAGAGAAGTTATAACATCCTCTCTGTACATTGGAAGCACTGAGGAGAACCTCATCTACAGTCTGTGTGTTAATGGTCTGATTAACGTACGAGTCAAGGTTGTTGATCACGTCATTCCTTAACTGTTGGTTTGCAGGAATCTCAAATATGTCAAGGCCACCAGTCACTCTCTCAATTGCATCCTTTAACTCAGTAGAAACTGTTCTTTGTAGGTCATTAACCAGCTGATCCTTATCAGAGCGATCGACCATCGATTGTACATCAATAAGTGACTCAATCTCTTGAGATGCAGTAAATCCTCCCTGTCCAAAGTCAATATCTCCTGTTGCATTGATGTTGACGCATAGATCCTGTGTGTTGGTTGTGATTGCATTCGTTCTCGTTGCGTAGTTTGATATCACACTTGCTATAGCCGTTGTGTTCACGTTGTTGTTGATGAAGTTCTGTATCAGCTGTGATTGTTGTTGACCCATTTGAAACATGAAGAAACACAGTTGATATATGAGATGATTAATCTGATCACCCAGTGTGATTCAATCAACTTTATACACATCGTAAATGAAACTCTACATATACAGATTAGAAGGATGTAAGGCATGTATGAAAAGACAACCTCAACATAATCAATTGGCTGGCTATATGAACCAATTAGGTATTGAGGTCGTTGGTATACACTTTGGAATGATACAAGGAGCAAGGGTAGACCCGTTGCCTGAACATGATCAACTCTGTCGTAAAGATGATGATCAGATGAAGTATCAAGCCCCTGTGTACATATTGGAGATAGATGATGCCGTAATCAAACTTCCCGACTTAGGAGGTTATCCAAGTGTACAACAATATGTCGAGACTGTTGTTGATATTGTCAATAGCACCGAGGAAGACGTAGAATCCGATCAATAAGATGTATGTGACATACATCAATGTACTCTATGGATATACAGGTCGCTGTATAAAATCGACCATGGATGATTTTGACGACATAAATACACTATATGAGCAAGCCTTAGATGCTACACTCGGTGTTGAGAGATACGAGACAAACAGAGTAAGAGACACTATCTATAGTGGTGAGATTGGTTTTGCATTGCAGATGCATTGTATAAAACCAGATGTACCACCGACGCATGCACATCCAGATGATACATATATGCATTACTATAAGTTCACATTGATAGGTCTAGATCATGATACAACAATGCTCATCCTTACGAGTCTCAGAGATGTGTTCCCTGCACCAGATACGAGTAGTACACTATGTGCATCTAAACGTAATGATGCACGTAAAGAGTTGGAGGCACTAGGTATCCCCCATATGGGACAATGGTTAACCTGCTGCAGAGACAAGACATACAAGATCTGTATACGTCATCTTACATATTCTGTATGTAGTAAGATATGTAAAGTACTATTTACATGGTGATATATCTGTCACAGATATATATAAGTATCAAATGGATATCAGCAATGAGGGTGTGCAACTCGTGCATAGATACACCAAGAAGAGAAGCACAATACCATTAGCACGGCTCATCGATATGGTTGCATTGCAGATACAGTGCTCAACCAAAGGAACAGATACACCTACACCCCGTATTGAGAGTATACAGGTACTTCCAATCATCACATCGAAGCAGATAACCTTGTCATTTCGTCCAAACACTGAAGATTCGATCGATCTTGAGATTGACACAGAGGGTGTACCTGTATATTTGAGTTTCTCCAAACAGGATATGAAGGTAACTGTGTACTGCTCATATGGTGACAGAAAGAGGACGATAAAGGCTGCCTCATCAGCGAGAGAGATCCTCCTACCCTTCACAATGGATGGTGCAAAGAGTGTAGAGATGAATGCAGTGTACAATGGGAAAGATATGATCATATCTGCCAACCTTAGATAATATACCTGTAACAGGTATATATGGTATTTAATATTCATCGAGTTCTTCTTCATACTCTTCGATGTACTCTTCCTCTTCACTGCCAGTCTCACCATGCAACACTTGAGATACATCAACGACCTGTGAGGAGGTAGCCTCGTTAATGCGGCGAATGTATGATTGGAATGACTCACTCGATCTGAACAGGTTTGGATAATCAGTGATGGATGCACGGACCGGTTGAAGAGATATTGTTCTCCTCTGTTCGACAGACACTTCAGTCGATTGTACAGGCCTTGCTTTGAATCTCTCACGAAGGAGATTCATATATGATTGCCTACCTTCCTCTTTCAGATTTGTAGTATGGAAGGCGAACTTAACGATACGATACTCATTTGAACCAGGCGGTTGAACCTGTAATTCAACCACATTATAGCATGGAGATACTGCATTGACAAGAGATCCAGATGATACATTGATGGCTTTCTCCTCTGGAATAACCTTGCCCAATCGCTTACCTATGAGTGCAACACTTCTCTCCAGGTTGGAGGGAGCAGCTGATTGTCTCTTGAAGGATTGTAGTATCAGTTCGATGGTTGGGTTTGTGTACGTCGGTCCTGCAAGAAGACGTTGGAGGTTCTCTCTTTCTGGAGCAGTGAGTGCAGCCATGATATCATACTGGACAATAGGTCTTCCATCTGTATGAGATAGCTCTCCTCTGGCAATGGCCTGTGCAGGACCTAGTGCTTTGAATATGTATGTCATATTTATAGGTGTAGCAACGATAGGGAGGAGCTCACCTCCTTTGTTTGAGACACCTATGCCCTTCACAACGACCATTGCATTCCTTGGGATTGATCGTATTGTTTGTGGTGTGAAGCTTGACGGAACACCCAACTGACTGTTCCCAGGCGTAACTACCCATGTATTATTAGGGTCAAGATCACTACCACGCAGAATACGATCACCAACACAGTCGTAGAACATAGAGTTATTGATCACATTCACCAGTTTTGATGACGATCCCTCAACAGATTGTGTACTAGTGTTTCTCGTATCTGCAATCAGTGTACTCATCGATACAGGCCTTGCTCCAGGGTTGAGAGTGCGAAACTCATCATCAACAAGTGATGCATTTTGCACATGTAGTGAATAATAATGCCAAAAAGGCCACTCAGAGAATGGATTAGATGTCATGATTGATGCAATCTAGATTTTTATTGTTCACATAAATGAATGATACAAACAAGCTCGTATCGATGATCGCGTTGGTAATTTCAGGTTTACTCATTGCTGCATGGGGAGCAATCTACATTTGGTTACATAGAAATGATCAGTTAGTCATTGCTGATCTCCAAAGACGAGGAACAATCACTGCTGTCGATGCAGCACGTCTCACAAATCCAACATGGATATGGATTCTCGCAGCTGTACAAATCATCATCGGCCTTGCACTTGTTGCATGGGGAATCTTCCAATATTTCATGAAGGTTGATGAAGTCGTTATCCTTGCTAAGAATAAGTTCGGTGGGGAAAGGATCACTACCACGATAAAGAATGGAAATTCTAATTCACGCAGAGTATTCGTTGATACTCAGGCGCTGTAGGTGTAGCACTATCGTGTCAAATGGATGTATGTAACATACATCACTCTATGTTATCCTCGGCGAAGAGTACACTTTGACGACATCGATCTTTGCATTAATGGTTGTACCAATAGGGGTAGAGTTTGTTGCAAGAATAGCAACGGTATTTACACCATTGACTCCTACAAGGAACCCAACGTTATCGGATGCGTCTCCAATCTTGTATATAATTGCTGCATTCCTCTCTGATGTACTATTGATGTCAGTCGCTGCAAATGCATATAGTGCAGATAGACCTTCCCCATTTGGGATGCGTGCAGATACCTGGAACTGTATATTGTATGTTGTGTTCCTCTCCACGGCAAGTGTCCATACTACCCTTGACGAAGGGGAGATAAGAGTATTTACAATACGAGTGAATGCTGTTGCAGATGATGACTCAAGTGAGAGTGTAGATCCTCTACCTACGTAATCGCATCGACTCAGTGAGAGATCAGTTATCACCGCAGAATCATAGGTTATCTTTGACATTTCACACACGTGATATATCTTGTTTTGATACTCTCCAATTGAGAAGTGATGCATATGATAACCAGAGGACGAGCGGAAGAAGCAGTATAGAAGATACATAATCTTGTGGAACCATTATAGCAAGTAAACCTATTGATAGAACCAATGAGAAGAGAATGATTATCAATGAGAATGATGAGGAACACCAGTACCACTGTACAAAGGGCCACAGTACTAGCATTGAGAGGAGGAGTACAAACACTACTCTACTCGTTATATTCTTGCATCTCCATATTCTTTCTCCTGCCCATGCAAGAAGTACATATAGTATTGGCCATACAACAGAGAATACCCAATTTGGAGGTTGACCCTGTACAGATGGGTATATACACTTTCTCATTGCACCAGCCAAATATATGAGGAATGCAGATATTGCAACTATAAGTATCGGTACGAAATATACCATTTGAACAATGTATATAATTCTATTATGTTTACTACTGAAATGAGTAGTTTCAGTGTAACATACAAGACAGGAAATGCTTTCCCTACAGGATTTGCACAGCTATTACTCAATGAGATAAATGCTATTCGAACGAATCCTCAATCATACATACCATATCTGTCACTGGAGAGATACAGAGACTACCCTCTCAACGAAATACAGACAGCAGAGAGATTCTTGAGAGAACAACCTGGTAACCTTCCTGTATTCACTATTAATCCTCTTCTGAGTGAGATGGCACAGAACTGGGTCAACGTGCAGGGGAGAAGAGGAGACATTGGTCATGGGAACCTCTCTGAGAGGCTAAGACAAGCGAACATCCCACTTACAACAGGTACATATGCTATTGCAGAGAACATTGCATATGGATTCACTGACCCTCGCGATATAGTTGTTGCATGGGTGGTTGATTACCTTGTCCCTGGGAAAGGCCATAGGAGCAGCCTATTCAGAGGAGATCTCAATCAAATAGGTATAGGATTTGGTGCACACACGAATCCTAACCCTGATCAGAGCTACAGAGTAATGGTTGTCAATGATTATGGTACAGGCTTTGCATCACGAAGATAGACTATTCATATATCTGTTACAGATATACTATACATTTGACAATCAGTGTGTCAATGATATCGATACTCTCTCTTAATTGCAAGAATATCATGAGAGAGTATAGCCTTGAGGAGATTGTACATTCGTCGTGATCGAACATAGAATGCAAGCCAACCCCATTGTACTGGTTTATAGCTCATATTCATAACTATGTGAACAAGTGATGTACGATCCTGTAGTACAGCTAATACTAGAATCTCATATAGTGTAGTATATCTGTTACAGATATAGTGATTGATTAGACGATGTAGTTTATTGTAAACACACCATCAATGTGTGTATTTGTTATGGATGACTGCTTTACAAGGTATTCCTTCCACTGTTGTACTTGTGTATCAACAATGGTGAATGATGCATATTGCTCTTCAGTTACGTCACCTCCATTGATGACAATGGACGATATAACGTCAAGATGATGTTTATACTCATCGACTATACAATTTGGAAGGAGGTAGTAATCCGTGGTTTCAGGGATGAGATAGTAGATAAGCAAATACATTTAATCAATGGGATATACAATACCCATTGACTCAAGTATGAGCTTTGCTATGCACTCATTGAATATGGGTTTGTTGTCCTTGAATCTCTTATGTAGTTGTTCTATCCTTGGCGGAAGAACGTGTTGAGACGAATGATACAGTTGGTCCTCTCCTGTGACATCGAAGTGTAAGTATGTAGATACACATTTATCAGACTGTCTATACATGTATAACTTGTATGGTGAGAATGTATCGTATCTAAGTGCTGCAAACCTTATGCCGTGAACACTATCTCCTGACATCCTGAATTTGATGAGTTGATCCTCTGTACCAATACGATGTGTAATCCCAAGTATTTGAATTGTACTCTTATCAATTGATACAATGATTGTTATCTCTTCTGTGTACTCAGGAGATAACCATTCTGCACACCTTTCCAGATGGAATCTCTTCACTGCAGGTACATCCGCGTTGAGATAGGTAGCACAATGATCCCAGAACAGAGATATATAATATGGCATACTCATTTTGTACATATCTGTTACAGATATATTATAGGTATGGATTGTATGCTCCATAGCAACCGTTAGATGCACGTACAACCACATATGCACCACCAACAACTGGAGTACTTAAACTCACACATTCAGGTGCATTATTTACAAGCTGTCTACCATATTGAGGTGTGACGACAAGTACGCTTCCAGCATGGAAAGGTCCTACCTTTGTCTCCAATTGCAATGTTGCAAAGGAACTGACTACACGAGGTGCAACAATCTGTTGTGACATTTCCAGAGAATACAATTATCCTTATTATGTGAATGATATAGTTTATATCTGTAACAGATATAGTTTAGATTGATGATAGCCAATAGATACAATGTACCTTCATATCAGAGATGTCTGAATATGCACGTATAGGGTTATAGAACTGATTATACAGATCATATGGTCTTTTCATAGACAGTTTCTTATTACAGGATGTGCAATAGTTGTTTATCTTTGAAGACCCACACATGTTACCTTTGCAATTGATGGCGTTGACATTGTAGCTCACGTAATTGGTTGCATCGATCTTGATGCAGTACCTATTCCTATCAACGGATATCTCAAACTTCCAGATGATAGATGACATGTATGATGAGTCGTTACCACAGGGTATCTCTCTTGAGTATGGGCCTTTCTCAGATGTGTATGTAACTGTTTCACTCAGAAGTTTCACTCTTGGGTTGATCTCTGAAAACATCTTACAAAAGGTTTCCATTTTTTTAATGCACCGAAAGGAAAATATAGATGTCATCCATAGTGTATAACACAACCGATGAGATAATTGAAATACTATCCAACCACAACTACACACAGGGTATAGTTGTGGTTGGATCAATTGGTATGTCACTGTACTTCATAGAGATGATCATGATTATCGTATGGATAATCGTCAACAGAGTGCACATTGGTATATTCATGTGGAAATCGAAGGATGCTATACAGAAGTACAAGATAAAGATACCTCATTTCATATTCATTCCTTTACTCTTCATCTGTCTGTATAAGTTCCTGAGTATACCTATAGTATTGTATAGACAGATAACACTCACTGTTGGTCCAGAGATCATATGCTTCATCCTGTTTGATATGTCTGTTTACGATGCAGTGTTTGGCTTTCTCCTACTGATCATCTGTAGATCAATTATACCCCCGATCGAGATCATCAGTGCAAAGGTTGTACTTGTGGTGAAGACGTGCAGAGTCATCATATCATTATGTATCATTACGATGGTGTTAAATACTGTGTTTACGACGGTTATCATATTCACAGTACAACCACTTGATGTATTTGGATTGTTAATGTATATAATCAGTCTTCCTATTATTGGTATCACAAGAGTACTCCTATTGGTGATAGCTGTATCGATATCGATAGCTCTTCTCTATCTCAATAAGACTGGTGATAGGATACTGAATATTAAGATCTTTGTAGTACTTGTACTTTGTGTATGTACATACATATTCTACATCGTATTTGTACCGCTTGCATATGTGTTTGGCATGATTATATTGGTAGTACTTCATATTGCGCCAGGAATAGTGGTGAATCTCATCATCATCGTTGCATTTGCACCAAATATGTACTCATGGAGAACTTGCCTTCATGTCAAATGATAGTGTTTAAATATACCTGTAACAGGTATATTTTATATAGGGATGATGACGAATATACGTCCATCCTTTGAGGCGAACGATACATCGTATATTCTATCGGTGAAGTCATGGGGTATGTCTCTCCATGGGAAATCTACATCTGTGATAGCACCCTCATATCCAGGATTGAGAGCACCATCTTCGTTTGTGTCCCATATGTAAGCAATGTATTTCGCATGTGTTACACTCGATGCCATCTGTATGAGATATTTGTGGTCACCACGAGAGAGTATATAAGGGATAGGAGATATAATGATGTTTGTGGTTTCTGTAGGGGCACGAGACATGATAAGATATTGCACGAGATCAATCTCTCTCAAGAATACCATCTCCTCTCTTCCTGCCTGGATATCCCACGAATATATGACGTATGATGGGAATTTCATAGGCCACCTTATCTTCGGCGTAGACAATGTATGCAGATACAGTGCTCTCTTTGTCTTCTCATCAGGTACGTAGATAGCAAACTGTCTCATGAGGGACAGGAGAGAGTCATCCCCATCATCATCAGATGAATATACTGTTATCATACCTGGAAGTATCGAGGCAAAGTGCATCCATGCATTCTCACACATGCCCTGTATATTGGGGAGGGAATGACGCAGAAGTGTAGTGTCATATTGTACATCTTCCTTCACATGAACGAGGTTAAAGAACTCCTCAACTGTGAGATCCATCTGACTATATAGGAGATGTACAACTATGCGAAGGATGCGAGCATCTTTCTCCATCTTTGACCATTCGGAGAGAGACGATGATGCTGCTGGTCGAAGTATGAGGTTTGACAATATTTCTGCGAACTCTATATTCTCATCTCGTTGTGTGGATGTATTCGTGGTGAGATCCTGAATGATTGCGGGTGTAGGATCTTCTCCTCGCAATGTAGTCATTGATGGTGCCCTAATCTCCCCCAGAGGTAAGTCCTGTATCGGTGCAAACCCAATATTTATGGTTGCAACCTGTACATCGGAGAGAATCTGTCTTCCCCTGTACAATAGAGGTGCACGATGTGCATATGTTATGGCCCTACACTTTCCATATGCATCAACCACTTGCTCCATGGCTCTCCAATTACCGATGTCCATACGTATAGATACAGTGGAGAAGTTCTCCCTCATTCCATCAGCTGGAGATACCATGCTTATAATATTGTTCCTGTTCATCAGTGCATCAAGATACTCTTGACCGCCAAACAAGTGCTGATATCCTCGAGATCCCCTACTTGTACTCACGGTGATAAGAGAGAATACATCTGGTTCCGATGTGAGTGAATGAAATATGAGAGTTGGCCAATCCTTCCTACTGTCTCTGTGCAAGTAGAAGTACGCATGTGGTGGTTTGCGTAGGTATGGCTCAACATACTGATCATCGAGGAGGAAGTACATATTCACCTTGTATGCACGTTCAAGTGCTCTGAAGTGCTTCATTATCATGATTCTCTGACTACGAATGTCCTCAGTGACATCGATAACAGATTGTTCCCAGTTCTCCTGCATACACAAGTATGCATACTCTGATACTTGCTCTGGTGTAACATTAGAATTGAGAGCACTGTTGAGAGCATGGAGTACATTCATTGATATACCCAATCTGAACACATTTGATAACTGTGTATCCTCTGCAAAGATAGGAATGAGGAGCCCAAGTGCTGCCCTCGAGATGTATGCGAGACGACCAACCCTGTCAGAGAGGGACTTATACTCTAGCAGTATGTATGACTCTCCTCTCGATCGATTCTGTGTATCGGTGAGAGTCATGTCTGCATTGACAGAGACAATGATACCATTTGATGTTCGACTATTGTACATCACAGGAATATATCCTCCCATTTTCTTCTCGACAAGAATAAATCTCCCTGGTTGAGGAGTCCTTACCCATAATTCACCAGCTGTCTCGAACTTGATCAACGGATTGTTCACAACGAGAGCAGGTAAGCGAATAACCTCATGCATACGAGATCGCCAATACTCCACCTCATCTCTATCAATAGGTACAGGGAGAGACGAAGGCGATATATCTGACACATATGTGTATAGTACATCGTCGAAGAAAGCATATGTTTCTCGCAGATCAGGCACTCTCTCATTGAGTGGGACAATGTGCGGGGTGATGTATGGCAGTGATATACCTGTCATCGTAAAGATATACCCTCTTGTCTCACTGTAGAAGCGCAAATACATGCTTATGATGTGAGAGTATATAGTCTGTGCAATTCTTGCATGGTGTATGCTCTGTGCCTTATTGATGCGCACCTTTAGATACTTCTGTCCTTGGAAGAAACCTATGAGATTCCTGTGAGAACTATCTGCACCGGTAGAGATGACTCCCTCGTTGATGCTTGCAAACTCTTCCTGTCGATCAGATGGTACTGGTACAAGAGTACCAGATGTTGTGTCGTGACGAGACAGAGTGATGTACAGTTTCTCAGTGCCCAACTGTATGTGTATGGAGATGTGATCACGTAGAGCATTTGGCTTCGTATCCTCCTTGACAAACACATACTTATGGAGATTGGCCTGTCTATACATCGGTGGAGGATTGGTTATTAACCATGCAAGAATGTGTCTATCAATACCAAAGTCTCCAGTGTTACGAGCCATAGTTGCACCCTCGATGTAATTGCTCACGAAAGAGTATGTCGTACTTGATATCTGTGGTATCGTCAGATTATTCACTCCCAGGTGAGAACACAGGAGAGTGATGATTTCGCTCGTGGATAGATACTTCTCTGTACGGTTGAGAGAGAAGTAGTTCTTGTTACCATTGTACTGTATCATCTGGTATCTGTTAGGGAAGCGAGAGATACGAACTACGATGTTCATCATACCATATGTCTTTCCGGCTGTACTGTCTCTTATATCCTTCTTTGCCTCCATAAACCAGTTCAACTCTATGTTCTTCATGGTCTCTGGCTTATTGTACACCTTGATGATCTTACCATCGTTACCGACGTTAGCAACGATGATGGGTACGTCGGGAGATGTGCGTGCACGAGACATCATATCGACCATATCGAGTGGTTCCGTTGGCCTGATGATCATTCTCTCTAGCTCCATCTGTGGAGAGTACATCTGTATAGGTATGTCTTCACCAAGGCGATTGATGTATGTGGTAGGTATGCTCATGAGACGAGTGAGTGATTCCTCATAGAAGGCAGCTGCTTGCTGTGATATCTTCATATCCATCTGTTCTCTATACCATTCGAGTGCCTCGTTCACCTTTGCTTGACCCATGTGAAATGGTGATGACTCATACTCAAGGCGCGATATGATAGCATATAGACTTGTGAGAGGAACGTGTGAGTACGCATGAGTAATGCCTCCAACGATAGCATTGATGGATAGGATCTTCCCTGACATATTCATTGTACCCTTGAGAGTGTTATATATGCGACGTAGATCAATGGTATTGATAGACGGGGCTACATCCAGTATGTAACGGTGCACAGGCTGAGAGAGAACACCAGTGACAACGATGTCATGACATGGTTCACGATTATCGATGTTGGACGAGAAAGAGATTACATCAAAGATCGCTCTTGCCTGCTGCTCCATCTCCATTGTGAGATCCACATCTAGAGATGTGAAGTTACGTGCAATATCTATGAGGAGAGACATCTCTTCCCTGGTATTACTGAGTGCAGCAATGACGTGTCCAAGATTCAATACATCTGGTCTGTACACGATGTTAGTACTTCGAGGCTGCACAATCGTAGAAGATGATACACTAGGTAATACCTGTCTCATTGGGTATGATATTATCCTTCCTCGGAACTCATGATATATCATGAGTAGAGTGCATCTGTTTGCCTGAAAGCGTGTAACATATTGGCGTAGTTGTACTTCTGGTTTGGGAGCAATGATGACATCTGGAGAGGCTCCAGCTAGGGCAATTCTATTAATACGTTCCTGTAATGAATTAATGTCCCCGACATTCATTATTTTGATGGCAGTGGAACTTCAACTTTCTATGAAATCAAAACAAATAGACACCTACACATAAAAGATGTCATCTCGTGACAATCGTCCTGCATCATCAAGTGGAAGTCAAACGTCGTCCAGAAATAAGACCACATACACATCCTTCAACCCAAGATTGCCCGCAGATGCTTACAAGACAGAGAACCTTGAGAGATTCATCCTGTCTGCTGGCACTGAGGTGTATGAGCGGTACAAGTTTGCTCTTGAGGTGGAGAAGAAGAGATTGATCGATGAATACATTCGTTCCCGTGGTACAAACCCTAATCAATATGATGGTGTGAACGTTACCTCCCTCTCAGGACAGGCATTGATTGACTACAACAACTGGAAGAAGCAAGACACTGCACTGAAGCAAGAACTCACTCGCAGTGGTAACTATCGTAACGCTCTGAGAGATTTCAGGTACAATATGGTGCAGAATCTCCACAGAGATGGACTTCTCCGAGACACAGATCAAATCTCTCAAGTTGAAGCAGTCAGTGCTGGTCTCTCCCGTGAGTACACAAAGGCAGATGTCCTTGCCAAGATGAATCTCCTCGGAAGAGAGAGATTCATTGAGTGGATCGGTCAACAAACACCTGCTGGCTTCAAGACAAATGCACTTGAGGAAGCTGCTGCTCAACTCAAAGTACCACGCACCACTACTGGAATAGGTCTGGTCAAGAAGACCAACCTATACAATATCATCATGGCACGCACTGGTGGTAGTTCTGTTGCATCTATGGGTGGTAACGGTACACCAAATCGTGGTGTTGACGCCAGGATAGTAGATGAGCTTCAGAGAAGAAATATTCAATCAACAAGCCAACTCTCCGCAATGAGATCCGATGACTTGAAGGAACTCGCCAAGCAATACGATGTGCAACGATCGGGTAAGAAGTCTGACATCATCAACAGCATCGCTACAAGTGCAGGTATGTCAGCCATGAGAGATCGTGTACAAATTGAGTCAGACATTGATGCAATCATTCGGTTGGCTGCCGTTGATCCAGGGCAAGCACGTGAACAGGGAAGATATCTTGACGCCAATGAGTTAACACAAGTACCCTTGATAAAGATGAGACAACTTGCATCTGCCATTAGTCTTCGCAAGGAATTCCCCGTATTACCTGGTGGTAGGAGAATTGGTGCACCATCTCGTGAGCTCATCATTGCTACCCTCACCGGCAACAGAACTGAGAGAAGTCGCTCTCGTGAGAATAGGGAATCTATCATGTCCAACGTACAAGACTGCAATAGTGCAAGCATGAGTACCGTATTGAAGATCGCACAGGATCTACGTATTCCATCTCTTGGTCTCACTCAGGAGCAACTCTGTGACAAGATCTACGCAGCACACCTTGCCCGTATATCAGAACTCATTGTTCGTCGCGGTGGAGAGATTGAGAATATTGCCACACTCAATGGACAAGCACAGGTAGACGAGGTTAAAAGATTGGCCAACACTCTCAAGCTCGGTAGTAACATTACCACGCTCGATGATCTCATCCGTAAATGGTTGATGTCCCATTATCAGGCAAGAGCTATCTCTCTGTACCCACAGAGACAACAGGATGTAATGAACTACCTTAGCGATGGTGCTCTTCCTCGGGGTGCTGATGCTCTCCGTGACTTATCGGTTGTGTTCTCTGATGTTCGCAGAGATATGTACAATATGAGTGATCAAGATAGGAGAGCAGCATTGCAAGGGTTATATGACCAGTTCATTAACAGACTCAGTCTCGGTGGTCGCAGTGCCAGTGGTACATTCTTGGCTAACCTTCAACGATATGGATTTGGAACATATCAACAGGGATCACCCAATCGCCAGATGGGAAACATCCCAAGTCCTCAAATGTCTCCTAACCGTCAGATGGGAAATGCATCAGTATCTCCTGTACGCTTTGGTAATAGCTCTCCTGCCATGCAAAACAATGCAGGTGATAACTATGATGATCTCCTCGGCTACACTGGTAGATCCTACAATGGAGGAATGGATGTTAACAACCTCAGTAACCAAGTATCTACCCTCAATATGAACAGTGTCTCACCTGCTGGATCTCTATCGCCAAGATCACCTCGCAGCAATGGATCTCTATCACCAAGATCACCTCGCAGCAATAGATCGCCTACTACCAACGGTAACGTGTTTGACAGTGAATTCATACTATAAATATATACACATATATGTCTGTAACAGACATATGTAATAACTACCTCTCATGTAATGACGCGATAGTGTGGAGAGAAATCATTAACGATGATAATATCTCGTGGCATGTATCCTTTCTCCTTTGCAAGCTTATCTCCTGAGGAAAGTTCAGGTAGCTTGTTCTCCATCTCTCTCAGGGTGCTATACATGGGAGAATCAGGTGTGAGTTTCTCAGTTGGAGAGTTTAGCATATGCTTGCTCGGTGTGACGAATAGTTCAGATGGAGAGAAGAACCTTACATTATTATATGCTGCGATGCGAAGGAACCTGTTTAGATTCTGTTTGGAGAGCTGTGTGATGACAAAGTAGGCAACGTCTTCCCTCTTCTCTCTTCTCGTACCTCTGGTTGTTTGCTGTGTGTTCGCATTTGAGGCAATGACATCTTTGAGACGCTCCTCAGAATATCCTCCCTGTAGGTACACATCAACCACAGCTTCTATTGCCTTCTCTGTCTTTCTTCCTGTCTTTCTTCTACGCACAACACCTGTACGACTCGTGATTGCTCTTCCGGTGCGAACAGTGACGGTTGTTCCTGTGGCAGGGTCAAATGCTTGCTCAACCTCATCCTCTGTCTCCTCCATCTCTACATCCTCTGTCTCATCTTCAATGCTGCGACCTCTTATGCGAAGACCTCTGTAGTCAGAGCGAGGAGCTTGAGAGATGGGTATCTCCACATTCTGACCATCCATATATACAACAGTAGTATAACCTTGTCCTTCAAGGATAGAATATAGGTTATCAAAGATGATACCTGAGTCATCATCTCCCGAGATGTCACTGACAAGGACGTTGTCTCTCACATACTCAGTGAGACGACCAAGCATATTTGCATCGCCTCCCCAATGTTGATCATCTGATTCATACTGCAATGGAAATGGCGCAGTAGTGAGAAGCTTACCTGCGAGAGATGGGTTATGCTTATACTTCTCCACAAGTCCCTGTAAGAGTACTACATCCTTCGTATTCATAGGTCCTCTCTCGGAATCAATGTTGAGGTTCCAATCCTGTCTTACAGGTGTGAGGTTCTCGTCATTACCCAATGATCGTGCAAGCATTGCAGATGATGCATTCTGTATGATACTCCTACGAGCAAGGTCATCTGTCTTCATTGCCTGATAGAAGTGTTCGACAGTCTTCCATCTTTGACCACTCACTACAAAGGGTGCAGGAAATAGAGTTAAGAGAAATCCATACTCATTACGCACTGTATTGAACACAATAGACGCATTCATTGAGATTGATTTTTCAATGGATGAAACAGAGTGTATACATTCTCATGAGAGCAATTATTATACCTGTTACAGGTATACTTATCTATATGGGGCATATCAAGTATCTCCCAACATGTTCTACTACGATGTCAGATGGAAGTATCGATGAGAGAATCATAAAGTTCTGTGGTGTTGTGTATTGCGTAGATACACATATCTACAACCCTGAGGAAGTGGGCAGTGTCTCCTGTCTGGTACAGACAAGAATGTACGATGTACAGGGTTTGCGATCAATGGGTGTAACCTGAATTGTGTCTTTGAGAAGAGAGTTATTAGACCTTCTCTTGCGAGAACAGGGAACAGATATATAGCTTACATGGTGTATATGAGCTATCAGATACTTTCCTAATGCAGTATCTCAGCTGTTCTTGCAACGAGAATACATGTAGACGCATCTGCACATTACTGATGTTCATTTTCTTCCCGCGCAATGAGAGGAACTACATGTACAAAGTCGATGCCAATCGTGTGGGTAAAATGGACTTTATTGCTAACAATTACAGAGTTGACATACAGTATATTGGAGATCTCGTAGATAGATATGGCAAGATGGGTGCAGCAAAGATACTATCTGAGTCATTGGATAAGAATGTAGACAATACATACGTTGCAGGTACATTATATGCCCTCTCTCTCAGAGAGAACGCCCATAATATGATAGATGTGTACAGGGAAAGACACTACCTTCTCGATGATGCAGTGAGGACCTTCATTATTGCTCACTATGATGTTCTAGCAGATGTTCTCGTGCACGATAGAGACTATGGGTTTCAGTTTGCAGCAGTGAAGACCATTGCTAAGAACTATCTGTTCAAGATCAATGGGGAGCCTATTGAAAGCATACAATGGGCATGGATGAGGATTGCAGTACAGGTTGCAGCACCTGATAAATGGTCAGGTGAGTATTCGTCACTCCTTGAGGAGGTGATAGAAACGTATAACATTCTCTCTCTGAGGGAGGGCTTACATGCTACACCTACGTGCATCAATGCAGGATATCGTATTCCTCAGTTAGAGAGTTGCTTCCTTGCACGAATTGGTGACTCAATGCTGAGTATAGCAGACATTCAGAAACTACTCTTGATGGGTAGTAAGTGCAATGGGGGATTTGGTATCTTTGTGGGTGATATTAGACATTCTCGTGTGGGTAACAGAGGTATCACAAAGGGTGTGATTGGATTGGCCAAGGTCATCAATGGGTTAGTACCATATGCTGATCAGTTAGGATCGCGACCGATGGCTGTGAACCTCATTCTTCCCATATGGCATTGCGACATACCTGTGTTCATCACCATGAAGGATGAGAATTCTCCCATCAATGTCAAGGCTACACTCTTGAACTACACAGTGTCTATACCTGATCTCTTCATGAAGAGATATCTTCAGGGAGGTAACTGGTCCCTATTCTGTCCAAGAGAATGCAAGATGCTATGGGTGAAGGAACATGGTGGTAATCAGGAGAACACACACGAGGTAGATGCTGCACCTTCCCTTTGCGATGTGTGGGGAGAACAGTTTGAGCAGTACTATCTCATGTGTGAGAGAGGAGGTATTACAAAGTCTGTTATGAGAGCAAGGGATCTACACGCTGGCATTCATACATACAGATGCATGATCGGTGAACCATACATATTCTACATTGATAACGTCAACAGAAAGAGTAATCATCAGCATATGGGCACCGTTGTTATGACGAACCTGTGCACTGAGATAACACAGTATACATGCTCTGACCCCAATGGACCATATGGAGAGATGGTTGCTACGTGTGATCTTGCAACCATTAATGTGGCCAAACTCGTTACAGTGGTGAGATCAGAGACAGGAGAAGTGATACCATCGTTCAACTGGCAACGATTGGGAGAGATCACTCGTCAGTTCACACGCAATCTTGATCGTGTCCTTGACAGAACATCAGGTGTACTCCCTAACGAAGGAGAGAAGGAACTCCTTCGTATTCTTGCAGATGATGATGCGAGTGTACTCATCAAGGATGTTGCAAGGAAGATGATGCAACACATCAACAGAGACCCCACATATAATGCTCGCCGTATGACCAGGGCCATTGGTATCGGTATCATGGGATTTGCATCTTGCTGTGCTCTCATGGGTTACGAGTATACATCCACTGACTGCCTCAGTCTTGGCACACGAATTAGGGCAGCCATCGAATGGCACAGCAAAGATGAGAGTGCTAACCTTACTCGTCAGATCGATCCTGTGACAGGAAAGGAGAAAGGATCATACCCTACATTTGCCGGATCTCCAATGTCAAAGGGTATACTGCAACATGACATGTGGATGGAAGAGACAGAGTACATGAAGAATTACATATCTGGTATCACCATTGCATCAGAATCGTCACAACAGTTAGAGAGCAGTGGAGAGTTGTACTTCAGAGAATTCGATGAGCCTGACTTCGTCAAGCTATACACTGGTGCATGTAAGAGATATGCATGGAAGGAAATTGACCCATCATCATTCGGTGTAAACAGTACATGGAATGATCTGAGAGAGAAAGTAAAGATGGGCCTACGCAACTCCCTCACTACATGTCAAATGCCCAATGCCACTACCTCTGGTGCGTTTGGTGTATCTGCATCCATAGAGCCGTTCTACGAGATGTACTTCACTGCAGACAATGCAAATGGTAAAGATACAACCGTGTACGATGTGCTGAGAGACACATTCATCAACCATGATGTGTACGAGCCAGAGAAGATAGGCCTGTACATACAGAACAACAAAGGCAGGATTGAGGGGCTACACATGCTATACGAAGGAGACATCAATAATACTTCTACTCCTCGATGTATCGTAAAGGAACTAGAGAAACTATTCACGAACTCTTTCAGTATCAACAAGAAGAAGTATCTCCTATTCATACAGATGATGGGATACTATGTTGATCAGGCACAGAGTACCAATAACTTCTTTGCCAAACCGAATGCATCATATGCAGGTCGCCTCTCATACATGATATGGGCAAATGGTGGGAAGACAGAATACTATCTACGTCGTCTTGGAGGTGAGAAGATTGACCCTTTCATGGACACATCCAACACTGCAGAACAAGTGTGTACCATGAAGGGCAAACCTGGATGCTTTGCATGCGAGTAGGGTCCCCATATATAATAATTACATCTGTTATAGATGTAGTGTCTATGTAAATGAATACCCTTACCCCACGAGTCGTACGCATTCGAAGGAGTGGTGGAATCGTTGTGCAGGATTGCGATGTCTACATTGGACGACTCTGTACACAGGGAGGATGGTACCTACAGGCAAGCAAGTGGGCCAATCCCTTCTCTGTGTCAAAGTATGGCATCGACCAATCACTCCAACTGTACAGAGAGTACATCGTAGAGAGAATAGAACGAGATCCAATCTACTATGACCTATCTGAGTTGCATGGTGCATCTCTTGGGTGTTGGTGTGGAAACGGTAGGGGTACAAAGTGCCACGGAAACGTATTGATTGACATCATTACGGAAAGGAACCAATGTTAATATGTCTGTCACAGACATATTTGTTACAATTATAAAGATGCAATCATTCTCTTCCCTGTACGACAGCGATAAGAGTACAAAGGCAATGTATGACTCTATACAGGCTCTACAATCACAGGTCTTCTCAATGCTCATTCTTGGTGGTAGATGTAGTAGCGCCATAGAGAATATCAGTGTAACAGATGTACATGGAACACTCTCAGTAGATCTGTCATCAGTTATGAGAGCACTTGAACTCTCAGATGGAAACTTCGTTGTTATGGGCATAGTGTATATACTCAAGACAGGAGGTCATTATGGAGGCATCATATTCGATATGAGTGAGAGAACGTTCACCCTCTACGACCCATCATTCAACGAATTGAGCAAAGAAGGTATTATCTCTGATCTGACAACAAGAGTATCAAGCCATACGAAATACACATACGTACCTATACCATGTTTCATGGACTTTCAGCACGAAACTACAGACTATTACTGCTCCCTTTGGACAATGATGATTATGTACCTTGTATGTACCAGTAATAATCACATTAATGATGTCGTGGAGAGATTCTCTCGAATGGTTCCATCTGACCTAGAGAGGGAGATTGGTGGGTTTATACAGTTTGTGTACAACTATATGGATAGTATGTCCCTACTTGATGCTGCAAAGAATGTACGTGCATTTGTGGCAAGGCTTATCAGTGACAATAAAGTACATCAGTCAGTGAAGCAACATCTTATTGTATCTGTTAAGTATTCGACTAACCCTACTGAATTCATTAATACACTCGATCTATACCCTGATCTCAAGTACCTAGACTATGTACAGAACATATATAGTCTAGTACTCCAGTACACAAGTAATAGAGAGGTACTCTCCTTTATAGAAGCGTTATCTATGCCAATGGATCAGAGCACATTCATTGCTGGAGTTGAGCTCCTGTATAGCTTGAGGTCTGCACGTGGTAAATACCTACCTATCAGGATGTACGAGGCACTAGCAGATACATACCCTGAGATGAATAGATTCATGTCTACACTGAAGGACATATCATACATAGTCAGATTCTCATTCAATAGAGACTCTATCGCAAGGTTAAGCAACGTACTTGAGCAATCGTTTACACAATTCTATGGTCTCCCATCAGGAGGAGAGTACAAAGTGTATAACTTCATCAACGAATTCTACCTACGATACTTCTTCCTTGACACATACAACATTCGAGAGAATGACTATATGAATGTGCTACAGTATAGACAGAAACAGTACCTCTCTTTATTGCTCAAATATCACATTCAACATAAAGTCATCATTCAGTTAATTGATTGTATGACGTACTCACCTATCAGATATATTGATCTTGAGAGATTCGTTATATCCCTCCCATCTGTCATTACGGATGAGAGTATAAGTACGGCAATGATAGGTTCTTCTCTGATCAAGTCTCCTCAATCTCTGCACATCTATAGGAAACGTATAGACGCATTGCTCTCCTCGTCTCACTGAGAGACATACTCAATATTGTCATCTGTAACAGATGCATTCTCGACCGATCAATGTTAGACGTCGATAGATACAATCATGATTGATCAGTAGTTGTAATTGCAATCTCAATGTATGAGTATTAGACAGGTACAATCATATCTGTAACAGATACGACGTCAATCGGTTAACACCAGACACTAATAGATACAATTATAGATATGACCAATCAGTGTTAGACATTAACGGGTGCTACAGTCCCAGTTAATCAATCATATCTATGACTGTATCTATTGTAATCGTGATCAATTGGTATTGTCGGGTACAATCATATCTGTAATTGTTACAATTACAATCGATCAATATTAGACAGATGTGGTTGTACTCTCAATCGATCAATGTTGAACACACACAGATACAATTACAATCATGATCGATCAACGCTAGGCACTAATAGATATAATCATATCTGTAATTGTTGCAATCTCAGTCGATCAATGTTAGACACACAGATACAACTATAATCAATGGTTGTTATAATCGTGATTGATCAATCATAGCTCTGGTTGTATCTATTGCAACCATGATCGATTGATATTGTCAGATACAATCAGATCTGTAATTGTTATAATCAATCGTGATTGAGTAGATACAATCACGTCTGTCACAGATATGATTGTGATTGATCAATATTGAACACTGATAGATACAACAACAATCAATAGTTTGCTGTAACACCGACCTATTGCAATTGATAGTTATTGCAATCGTGATTGATCAATATTAGATACTAATAGATCTGTGATTGAACACTGATAGATACAACTGCAATCAATAGTTGTAGCAACGTTAGCCTGTTGCAACCATGATCGGTTGCAGTTGTCATGTACAATTATATCTGTAATTGTTACAATCGTAACTGATCAATGCTAGATACACACAGATACAACTGCAATCAATAGTTGTTACAATCGTAACTGATCAATGCTGAACGCTGATAGATACATCTGTTACAGATATGGTTATGGTGACTATCAATTACAGATGTATCTTAATCGATCAATGTTAGATACGCAGATGTAACTGCAATCATATCTGTAATTGTAATTAATCGATGTTAGATATACACAGATACATCTACAATCAATAGTTATTGCAACGTTAACCTATTGTAATCGTGATTGATCAATGTTGAGTAGATATAATCAGATCTGTAATCTCAATCGATTAACATTAGACACTGATAGATAACATCTGTAACAGACGTAATTGTGATCGATCAATGTTAGACAGGTATAATCAGATCTGTAATTGCAATTGATCAGTATTGAGAAGATACAACTACGATCTCAATCAATCAACGCTAGACATTATACAGATGTTACAATCAATAGTTGTTACAGTGATACCCTATTGCAACCATATCTGTAATTGCCACAATTACAGTCGATCAATGTTAGACACTGATAGTTGTTGCAATCTCAATCGATCATAGCTCTGATTGTATCTATTGCAATCATGATCGATGCTAGACACTAATAGATACAATCAGATATGTAACCATGATCGACCAATGTTGCACACTAATGAATATGTATATCTGTAATTATTGCAATCTTAATCAATCAACGCTAGACATTATACAGATGTTACAATCAATAGTTGTTACAGTGATACCCTATTGCAATCAGATCTGTAATTGATCAATGTTAGACACTGATAGTTGTTGCAATCTCAATCGATCATAGCTCTGATTGTATCCATTGCAATCATGATCGATGCTAGACACTAATAGATACAACCACAATCAATAGTTGTTCAGTTATAATCGATCAATATTGACCTATTACAATCACATCTGTTACAGATATGGTTATAGTAACTATCAATTACAGATGTGATCGTGATTGGTCAACGTTGAGTAGATGTAACCATATCTGTAATTGATAGTTGTACCAATCGTGATTGATCAATGTTAACCTATTGCAACCATGGTCGATTGATATTGTCAGGTACAATCATATCTGTAATTGTTACAATCACAGTCGATTAACATTAGACACATAGATACAACTGTAATCAATAGTTGTTGCAATCGTGATTGGTCAACGTTGGGTAGGTATAATTCAGATATGCAATCATGATCGATGAACGTTACTATTGCTGTCCTATCTGTAATTGATAGTTATTGCAATCTCAATTGATCAATGTTGAGTAGGTATAATCAGATCTGTAATCTCAATCTATTAACATTAGACACACAGATACAACCGTAATCAATAGTTGTACCAATCGTGATTGGTCAATGTTAGACACTGACATATACAACCGCAATCAATAGTTGTTGCAACGTTAACCTATTGCAACCATGGTCGATTGATATTGTCAGGTACAATCATATCTGTAATTGTTACAATCACAGTCGATCAATGCTATAGACACATAGATACATCTGTAACAGATGTGATTGATGGTTGTTGCAATGTCGACCTATTGTAATTATTACAATTACAGTTGATCAATGCTAGACACTAATAGATATGTAATCATAATCGATCAACATTAGATATTAACAATCTGGTTGTAATCTCAATTGATCAATATCAGCCAGGCAGGCACAATCATATCTGTAATTGTGATTGATCAATAGTTGTTGCAATCACATCTGTAATCATAATCGATCAATGTTGGACACTAATGAATATGTATATCTGTAATTATTGCAATCTTAATCAGTCATATCTGTAACAGATATGATGTCAATAGGTTAACATTATACACTAACAGGTACAATCAGATCTGTAATCTCAATCGATTAACATTAGACACTGACAGATACAACTGCAATCAATAGTTGTAGCAACATTAATCTATTGCAATCGTGATTGATCAATGTTGGACACTGATAGTTGTTGCAATCTCAGTTGATCAATCATAGCTCTGGTTGTATCTATTGCAACCATGATCGATTGAGATTGTCAGGTACAGTCACATCTGTAATTGACAGTTATTGCAATCGTGATCGATCAATGTCAGACACTGACAGATACATCTGTAACAGATGTATCTCAATCGATTAATGTTGAGTAGATACAATCAGATCTGTAATCTCAATCGATTAACATTAGACACTGACAGATACAACTGCAATCTCAGTTGATCAATCATAGCTCTGGTTGTATCTATTGCAACCATGATCGATTGAGATTGTCAGGTACAGTCACATCTGTAATTGATAGTTATTGCAATCGTGATTGATTAACATTAGACACTGACAGATACATCTGTAACAGATGTGGTTGTGTAGTGTTGCTATGGTTGAGGTGTGTAAATCTTCCATCAATTAATCAATAATACTTCCTCGACCCTTTTGAATACAATAAATTACAAAATGAATGTACAAATAGTATGTGTGTTCATTGATGGAGTATATAGTTACCTGATTGATCAGATATATATGTAAAGATGGAGTCTCGGCTAGAATCCTTTAAGCATTCGGCCCTAAACTCTACTATGTATATGGTGCTCTCATGACGAGAATGACTATAGAAACATCAATGATCTGACATACTGTTATTTCATCGATGTCAAACCACAAATATTGCCCCTCTTTAAACCAGGAGTAGACATCTGAGTGGGCATGGTGAAAATGATTGAAGAGTGGGACGACAAATGCTGCATCCTCTGAATGATTAGATATCACACATACTATTATATAACATTAGTGTATTACTTCCTTAACATATTATAGATATACCTGTAACAGGTATATATACATAGTACAATCAATTGTTACATCTACATGATAAGAGTTGGTTATACTATGTATATAGGTTTATTGATGTTGTAAATGAGTGTAGCAACTGTGTATAAGAAGTGTGTGAATGGCGTTGCATCAATATCGTCTGGCAATGCATCTTCTCTGTCGATATCCTCAGGATTCTTCATTGATCAGTATCATATTATAACATGTTGCCACTGTGTGTATGACTCTCGTGGACACATGAATAGAACCATCAAGATATATGTTGATGTCATAGGTTCTACTATTGTTGATGCAGATGTTGTAGGGGTTGATGGTACTGCAGACATTGCAGTATTGAGGTTGAGGAGTCCAATATCCGGTGTTGTACCACTGAGTCTATCAACTGTACAACCTGAAAGGGGAGATCAAGCCGTACTCATTGGTGCACCATCTGGAGATATGCAATCTGTGAGTAGTGCATATATACGTGATATCTCATTCTATGGTTCTAGTCTTCTTCCTACAGTTATGGAGTCTATACTCCTGGATGGATCTGCTATTGGAGGAAACAGTGGAGGACCTCTCTTCAATATGAAGGGAGATGTCATAGGTGTACTCTCATATGGATACAATGGTACACATGGTGGTACTATGAATGGTGCAGTTCCTTCATGGATAGTGTCTACCATTGTCGGTGACATTATCAAGAATAGGAAGAACTACTCATATGGATCTCTTGGTGTTAAGGTATCTCCCCTGTACATCGATGATGCACTATTCCTGCGAAGGAATAAGGTACAAGGATACATGGTTATAGGATTCAATAGGAGTACAATTGCCTCATCATTGAGACTTGAGTCTGGAGATATTCTTCTATCACTCATCTTGAACGGAAGAGAGTATGAACTTGGTCAACTGAACTCTCAATCATGCATCTTCTCCCTCATACACATGAATGCTGGCAAGACAATCACACTGAAGATTCTCCGCTTTGAGAAGGAGATATCCATCACACTCACAATTCCATCCGCAACATCAACCATCCCACAGAATGGATTTCTCTAGTACCTCTTAAAATGAACATAGAAGGTATCAAAAGCTATACAGAATCAGATACACACAGATAGAATCCCTCGAGCAGTACAGCATTGATGGTCTCCTTGACCAGACCACTTTATACAATGGTGAAGACTTCCACATCGATGCTTTCGTTGACGGATACTATTGGATTGGTGTATATGCAAGCTTTGAGTCATCCCTGCAATCAGAGAGTGTCAAGCATCACTGGATATCCTTCTATGTAATAATCATACCTGTAACAGGTATGTTAAATTAGTGTATATACCCGAGATAATTCATCACGATGATCATATCCCAGAATGTCCAGTTTCCGTTGAGAATGATATCCATCACTGTCTTTGAGATTGATCTAAGCATCGTATTACTCAAGAGTATACCTCTTACAGCAAGGGATAGATTCTGTGGTATCATATCTGTGCTCCACAGTGTCTTCTCAATGTTACTATCCAGTACATAGTTATATGCCTGTGGGTCTATGGCGTATATATAGTATCCAAGTGCACCTGGATATGTACTTCCCTCGAATGCCGTTAGAGATGTGATAGAACCATTCCTTATCCATTCTGATACAGTAGAGAAGGGAGAGAGAACAATAGCATCACCAATGTATCTATTCATGAGATCCACATGATCAGGAAAGGGAGGATACTCTTCATCTAGTGGGTGTATATCAAGTTCTGAGCATAGTTCAAGATCTGTGCTGTTGGGTATGAACGATGTCCACTCTGTTCCTCTATATATAGGCACTGTGTATCGACCCATCAATAGAACCAATTGGAGAACATTTCCCACACCAGTACTAACATCACACATACCAGCATCCACAACAATACCATCCACATGTACATCTGGTCGAGACAGCAAGAGATATAGTGCCTGTATATTTCCAATGCTTCCATCTGTAAAGATTACAACCATTTAGAGAATCAATATATCTGTTACAGATATACATACTTAACGAGATTGAGTACTCTCGTAGAGCGAGTCTAGCACGACAGCAACAGCTACCTGTCCTTGATCAGAATCCATAGAGTGACCAGATCCTATAACGGTAGCATAGTATACGTTAGGACTAATTTCTGATATCTTCCCTATGAGCAAGGTAACATTCTCTGCATCGTCCACATAATCAGACAGGTTGATGATCCACCTTTTCTCATTAAGTTTAGTCTTGAAGAGCATCTCCATCATATCTTTTGTACCCTTTGCAAGTGTAGCACCGTCGAGAGATCCCATCACATAGAAGATGAACACACCATTATCAGCAAGGAATTTGAGAGATCTTGTGGATGGAGTGAGGAACCCTTCATATGTATCGATGGAGAATGTGGTTGCCGACTCATTATATGGTGTGTTTACTCCTAGTGCCTTCTGTACACTGGGATCGTCCAGGAATAGACTAACACTATGGTCGTTCTTCTCAATAGTTATTGGCTTATTAAGGGGATCTTCAACCGTAGATGGGTACCTAACATCGTAAGTGTCTGTGCTTGCTATCTCCCATGCATCGGTAAGAGTACTTATGTATATCTCTTGTATCTGCCTCCAATCACTTCCTTTACGATCCTTAAGTATCATTGCTTCTATCTCATCTGTCATAGATTCGAGGCGAGAGTAATCATCAGATGTAATAAGTCCATCATATAGGAGATATTCCATTATGGGACGGATCTCTTGCAGGATTGGATGTGTATATCCTGAGAAGATTGCAAGACCACCTATCCTGTACCCATCTTTGAATAGTTGCTCTGCGATGAGAGGCCATATCTTCCCTGCATAGGAGAATCCAAAGAAGTTAAGGATAGGATTGTCTCCTACATATCTACTTTGTACCTTCAATATCGCCTTGATTACTCTCACTGCTTCTGGTACGGTTCTCTTATCACCATATTGTACATTGTTACTCTTTGAGATACTGAATCCTGTATTTGCAGGAATATCAATGTATAGAAGGGAGAACCGTGCTGTGAGATCACTTGCACCCTCATTCTTCTCTATCACATATCCACCGTTCTTCTCAGTGATGATGTATGGCGCATACATTGTAAGAACCGCACCAATACCAGATCCTCCAGGACCGCCAGGATTATACAATAGTACCGGTGCACCCACATTACAACATGGAAAGAACATAGTAAAGATGCGTGCATCAGGAAGGTCTACATACATTGTGTATAGTAGACCACTCTGTCTCATGAATCTTATAGTCTTTGCTAGCTTCTGTGACATTTACCGTCACCACAAATAAAATGGTTCATACACATCCTCTATTCCAATACATCGATCACACTCAATCATTCAAGAGTACGAAGTTGTGCAACTGTATCTGAAGAGCCATAGCATCGATCAGGAACCAGTGTATGGTCCTACTAACCATTCCGATAGATATCTCGGTGACTTTGTCGCCAAGGATACACCCCTTGCTCTTTATGGGCAGCAAAGGACACTCCTCGATAGGAACCTCGTCCTATAATACTATATCTGTAACAGATATATGATAAAGATACTACCCACTGATTAGTTGCCATAACTTGGTGCTTGACCATAGCCATAACCGTTGCTATATGGTCCATATCCTCTATTGCCTGGATATGGACAGAAACCAGCATCATCACAGTCCTTTTGACAACCAATACAGTTACCTGCACCTCCCCACATTTCGTCATACACAATGCAAGGGCGTGCATTGAGCATGCCAGTGATACCAATTGAGTTACAGATTGGGTTTATATAGTAGTCTCCACAGAAGTTACTACAGAGATCACAACCTCTTGACAGTACTGGACAGCACCTCTTCAATGGCTGTTGCTCAGGCACAATGACAACCGTTGGCTGTTGAGGACATGGCTTTTGCTTTGGGAAAACAGCAGCAATTTGTGTCTTACTCTGTCTGCCTTGGTTGTTTACGTATGCATTGTTGCCATTCATACTCATTTGATAGAGGTATAAACTTTATACATTCTCTTGATTTCTCTGTGCATCAATTTGTCCATTCATGTTGATAAGTAATACAGTGTTCTGCATGTAATTACTAAGGAATGGACATGACATACCACAGAGATTACCAAGTGCAGCGACGATTGCACCGAAGATAAGCACATAAATAACGCCATTAGGTACATTCACACAAACTGATGAATCACTCATCTCTTTTGACAAGGATGTAAATGTGTTGCAACACATCTATAACTCTTGCTATGAAAGAGTACTTCTCAAAGGCAAACATACGAAGGTCATGTACATCCTTCATTGATGAGTATTTGGAGTTCTTCTGGGAAACAGTATAGTCTGATATACTACATCTGTAACAGATGTATAAAATGTCAAGGTCAACAGTTGTGTATGATCATATTCGTGCAAAGAGTATACAGGTTCATGACATCGGAGACGGAATAGTCATCACAGATGATTGCATACTGCAATCAATGCATATTCCTACAGACTCTATACCTGTAGGTGCACCTGGTAACAAGATTAACTATGTTACCCCAAAGGGTACAGAATCTATTGCAGTAGATATAGATAGAGACAAGAGAGAACTCACATTCTCTCTCAATCCTGTACGCAAAGAGTATCTATCTTATGTATCAGATCCTGTCTCTGACACTGTTCACCCCTATTCTCTCTTTGTTGTAGAGGGTATGGGTGATGCAATTGCAACCCTTCATCTTACACCATGGACATCATACTGTGTAGTTGCAGAATCGATATCGGATGTGGAGGGAACTTTCACTCGTATAAATAACGAATGGTTGATTCGTTACACAGATGTAGTTGAGATAAAGCAGGTGAACGGTCATACTCACACTCTAGGCAATGACATCAAACCTATCATATCTCTCACATCACAAGAACATCTCCTCTTGTTAAAGAGTACAATCAATACAATGTGGACATGTAAGTTATCAATCTTGAGAACACGTATTTTGAACACTATGTAAATGACATCGAACAATGACATATTTGGGTTGATTAATGTGTATGACCAATCATTGACGACCACTCCTTCTGTGAGGATAGACCCAAATATATCAATACCCGGTATACAGTTTGCACCGGGAGGAATAGGTGATGAGAATACTGTTATAAGAATAGTATCTGATGTGAACAACGGAGTAAGCACATTCTACATATGCAAAGGACCAGTAGTACTATTCTCAGTGCAGGATATACCATCCAATGGTTCTAATCTCTACATACAACCTACAGAGAGTCCCCTTGCATCACCTAAGAACATAATGGTGAGCGATGCAACCGGCAATGTTGGAATGGTAGATACACTTCCTATAACTATGGGAGGTACAGGCATGTCAACATTGTCACCATCAGGAACGATACTTGGTAGCAACGGTGTAGGCATGGTACCTATCGCAGCTGGTAATGGTATTAGCATTGCAAATGGTTACATCAGTGCAAACGGTTCACCTGAGTTCACCAATGTGAGCCTGAATATCGCTAGGCCAATTGTAGGTCCTATACTTATTACACCCATGGGTGATGCAGGTATATATCCTATTGAGTACGCTGCAGACTCAAGCAAGATACACAAGGTTGCAACAATCGATGTATCACTATTCTCTATTCTAACAGTAAGAATCATATCTGCACGTAAGACATTGTCTTCAGGTGGAAGTGCAAATCAACTATTCCATGTCATCAAAGGAGCCCCATCTAACAAGGGTATTAAACCATTTGGGAGCAATGCATCTACAGGTGATAAGGCATCGGTTGATCTCTCAATCAATGGAAACACACTCGATCTCACTGTATATCTTCTCTCTGGTGATGTATGGAAAGGTATGGTAGAGTTCGTATCGATCACATAGTACATACCTGTAACAGGTATATCATTGCTTAACATAGAAGATCATGTATATTGGGAACTTCAACAATTTGCTATCAACAGGATAGACTCGACTATCATCACACTTCAACCATGTATTATTACGATGTACAAGTGCATAGTAGTGATCAATACCTTGCATCGATGGTTGATCACCGTGCCATAACAGTGCGTCTTTCCCGTTTGAACCATGTATGTAACAGATACATGACCTCATTATGTACCTATTTGTTACAGTCTGTGTACGACTAGGTATATCGATCTCAAGAGAAGAGAAGCTACTAACCTTCTGAGATGATGGAACCCTATATACACAGATTACATCTGGTGCATACTTAATAGATTCTGCACTATTCTCCAGGTTCGTTGTAATGGGTAGATGACACATTCTTACACCCCCTTCATACTCGATCATGAAGTGACGAGATATACTCTGTGGCAATATGTCTATGAATTTCATATACAGTTCATGAGGGTCGTGCATTGAACCATCAACATAACTCCATATGGATTTAATACCTTTAGTGTCATCACCTTTGATGTACAGATCCAGTAGGGAATGTTCACGAGGATACTCACGAAGGCTATCTCTCAAGCATTGTATGAGCGATGCAAAGTAACAACTATTACCGATGTTGTGTATCCCTTGTATAGTTGACATTTATCTTTTCTATAATGTATGTTACATACATTATTTTAGTACTGTTTACAGTGGCTCAGTGTAGTTGTCATACTCAACGTTGGAGAGCATGACATGGGCAATGCCGCCATCAACTCTCATCTCGAAGAATCCAGCACCTCCTGCAGTGAGTAGGAAGAACCCAGCACCTCCTGCATTTGCGTTAGAGTAGATATCAGAGTTCTCTGCCTCAAGATTCTCGGGAGGTACACCTCCAATTGATACACCTGGTGGTAGACCTACAAAGAGAGCGATGTCAACACCAGTCTCATTGATGACCTTTAACAGGTATTCGAAACTATCAATTCCCATTGCCTCGTACAGTTGAGAACCAGTGCCGAGAGGGTTTGGTTGCACGTTGACACCATCGGGATTGAATGTTACAACACTGGTTGGATTGATGAGGGGAGCATCTCCGAGGAAGATATTGGCAAGAAGTGCAATGACTACACCAAGATCTCCAGGCACAACACCGGCTGCAAGGTATGGTATGACCGTGGGTAAGAATAGGAGCACTGACGATGAGGGTACACCAGCATTGGTAGTTGCGATGACAAGTGATGTGAACGAGATACCCGCATCACTCAGAGGGTCTTCCGTGGCAGCATTAAGGAATGTGTTATATGCCTCAATCGTGAATGGGTTCTCAGGGTCAACATTAGGTCCTCCAAACTCTATGAGATCATCTGTGAATGTTGTGATGGGGAAGGCAGATGGTATGAAGAGGAGAGTAGCAGCATCTCCCGCATCGATTAGGAGATTATATGCATTTGATGGTCTCTCGAGATATAGGTCAACGATTCCACCGAGAGCAGTAGATGATCCTGGTCCACTTTGCACGGATGCAGGGATAAACACAAGTTCAGCAGGGATATCTTCTGTCTCAATGAAGCCATTAGCGATGATTACACGGCCTTCCATACCTGCCTGATACTCAGGGTCTTCATCGGTTGCAGAGCCAAAGATGCGTATTCTCTCATCTCCTGCGGTGACGAAATCAATGCCTGCATTTGCGAGTGCAGCAAGTTCAGGTTCTGCTAGTGGGTCTGTTGGGAGAGATACATCAATACCGAGGTTGAAGAACCCATTCTCGGGCACAGTGGGTAGCTGAGTATTGTCATTGCCACCAACCAACCATGGAATCTCACCTGTGAACTCTGGGCCAAGACCAGTACCTGGGTCAATGTCGAAGTCACACGACTCAATTGGAGGGAGGTTCTGGCGGCAGAGGGTCCTCACCTGTGATGCTCTGTACTGCGATGCATTCATCCCTACTGGAATGGGAGTATTGAACGTGTTTCTGATCGTCTGTGCTCTTCCCTCCTGTAGACGACGGAGGGCAACGAGACGGCTCCGTTGTGGCTTTGCGAGGCGAATGTTGTCCAACTTGCCATATCTGTTCCACCCATCGACGGTGATGACGTCTGCAAATCTGTTTAGTGTGTCGCTCATTTACATCAGTGAGAAAAGTTTGTAGTATTCGTAGTTGTCGTCTCAACAACACATTCTCGTTACTTGAGAGCCATATATATCCCTTAAATTCCTGTCCCAAAGTTACCTTGGGATACTCATCGAGGAACGCTGCATATATGTATGTCGTATACAGATTACCGTCTGTACCTATATATCGCTCCGTAGCCGAGAGAGATAAAGCCTTACTATCTAATTCGATACCGGTCTCCTCCTGTAACTCTCTACATGCGGCATCCTTGCTACTCTCACCCTCTTCTGCTCTCCCTTTTGGTATGGTAAGTAGATAACTGCATTGCACAGAATCGGTCGACAATGATTTAGCATCATCAGTTTGCAGATGAGATGGAGGTTCCCCATCCAATGGTATCATCATATACAACAAAGGGAGATACTTCTGAAGTGTACAGAATTTCCTGTATAGATCTCCTGGCATATTACAGCTTGGGTACAGACTCCTCCACTGTTCAAATGGGTGACACAGGAGTAGTTCTCTCTCCTTCTGTGTTATCAGTGATAGGTAGTGATACAGTTTGGCACCAGTGTATGCACCTCTGAGTATACACTGATATTCATATGTGTATGACATCTGCAGGAATAGACCCTCGTTGTTGATAATGATGAGTACACCATGTGATACATATTCTGTGACACTACTCTTGTGAGAAACAGTCAATCCCATAGCATGGAATATGTCCTTCAATTTGTCCCAATGAGGACTGGCACCTACTATGCGTTCTTTGTCCATATCTGATAATCATGTAAAACCTACACACAGAGTATTCGTATTTAAGTAGAATTGATATTTAAAACTATGTCTAGTGAACAATTGTTAGAGTCATTCGTTCGTCTCGTCACTAAGCTTGACTTTCTGTCTGACAACACCATACACTGTACAGTGTTAAAGCGTAAGTATCGTCCAATCATTGCAAGTGACAATCTCAACAAGAAGGAGACTGCCGCAAACAATATAAGGACAGAGATCGATAAGTTATACAAGATACACAGAGAAGACATCATGACTAAAGACTTTGGGTTCCTTGGTGGAGCAAGGGAAGATGATGACCATAATCCTATCTCTGACGATAACTCATTCATCATTGATAAGATTGACATTGGGAGAATGTATACCCATGCCATTGATACGGACGATGAGGACAATCTACGCATCGTGAATAACGAGCTTCTATTCCTCTTCTATCAGGTTGCTCCTGGTACTGATCAAAAGGAAATAGATACTCGCTATAAGAAGGCCCCATCAAAGACACCAAAGACTGGCTCTCTACCAGGAAATCCTCTATCCTCTGTCCAAGGTGTACAACCTAAACTTGCACAGCAAATGGAGAAGATGATCAACAAGAATAAGAACAAACTGAAGAGAGCAGAGAAAGATCCCAATGTCATTCCTGAGGTACTGGCAGACTTCTTCCAGAACAACTCTAAAGACATGGCCGGTATGTTAACCAGCATGTTAGGCACCATGGGTATTGATCCCTCTCAAATGAATGGTGGCCAATAATATATAGATGGTTAAAATCACATTATGTCCGATGCTTTCAATTCTAACTTCAAGAACATGCTCATGTATATTGGTAGGGCTGCCACACAGGTAGAAGGTTGTCCAATGACATCTATGATTCTCTCTGAACTTATCACATGGCTCTTTGACGACAGAGAGAGAGCAACCAAGATCTTTGGTAAGTTCAAGGAGAACCGTGTAAGAATCAATCAGAAGTATGTGGATGGCAATGGTGAATCTCTACTATCACCTGCATCAAAGACATATGTAGATGCTCTCATAGGAAAGGATAGATCCCTATTCAAGCATATTGATCTCTTCCCTGGTGACATAGCCAATAAGTACCCAGAGCAAATCAAGTGGTTCTCACAATTCCTTCAGACTGGTGTCAAAGACGAGCATATGAAATTTGTATGGCGGTACCTTGACAAGATAGATAAGCAGGCCGGGCCTCTCAATGTGTAATCAAAAGCATAATACCTGTAACAGGTATTATAAATGAATTGGAAAGACACCATACAAACCATATTCCACATAATGGGTATCATATTCTTCATCGTTGTAGTTGCTGCTGCGTTCATATTCATACGAAGAACAGTGCAAACATCGAATGTCATCAAGAGGGTCCTTACATCCACAGAGGTAGAAGATCTCATCATGAAGGTGAAGGATGGTGTTGTTCCTCTCCTTAATATGATGGATAGAAAATGAATACAACCCTACACGATGTTCTCATGTTTCTCTCTTGAAGGGAGGAGTAGTCACTGGTTGTTTCACATACGTCCACACGAATTCATCGATGCAATGAAGCTTATTAACGAATAGTATATCTGTAACAGATATATATTAATTGGTACAAGTGTAGTATCAAGGATGAGAGATTGTATCAACCATCTGTTGAGCATTCATCGTTAATGACTTTGATCACACTGTATAGACATATTCTCTCCCTGTCACAGGGATAGGTCATCATCATTGTTTATCATCTATCCACTTCTTTGAATATATGAGGAAGTCAACTATGCCAAGCTTAACCTTGATCATCAGAGGATACTCTGGGTGTATGTATATACCAGCTTGAGAGTTCTTAGTGTTACCTATGTTGATCTTGGTCGCCTTGAGGAAGGCAACGTTCTTCACATAGCATTCGTGTGATTGTGCATTAGGATCCCACGTTCCATAGTTAACAGTTGCAGTGTCACCACCTTTGAGTTTGATAGCATTGGCCTGACTTCCAATCTTAATCTCTGAAGATGACTTTGCCATCTCAGAACATAGCTTCTTGAATTCATTCACCTTGATAACTACGTTTGCATAGGTGAGACATGGATACTCATGTGCTACCTTTGGAACCGTAAGAGATATATTGATTGAGCGAATCTCATTCATACCATCGACAACGGAGAGCTTGAGTTCTGTTGCGTGATCATCAATCTCAAACTGAAGGTCATCACCCACTTCCTTACCCTTGATGAACGATATGAATGATATCGCTGACAATGAGCGAATGATACCTCCATGTTTCCACACTTCTGATGCATCTCTATTGACTTCTAACTGATAGAGATCGCATGCATGTATCTCAACGATGTAGTAACACACATCATTTGCCGTAGTGGCAAAGAGAGCGATACCAGCAGCACCAGCACCGAAATTGATTGTATCTGTCTCTTCGAAGAACTTCTTTATCTTTGTGATGTCAGCATTGTATTGCATGCGACACCTAAATGCAATGGGCATTTTTAATCATCACGTCAATAATCCACATATAAGGATTCATATTGAGTATTATCACCAGATATAATTATATTGAGTGTTGACCTTTGTTGAGTGTTCAAATGTATATGAATCAGAAGCTTAAGGATAACATCCTTAGTTCTGTACTATCGGGATTGACAGAGATACAGGGTATTAGCAGTGATGCAAGAAGACATATGTCACAGATGGTATCGAGTGCGATAGAGTCATCGGTAGCCAACACATGGGAGGAGATGACATTGGCAGAAAGATGTGGACCCCCATTGTGGGACTTCCTTCTGTGGACTGCTGCCGTTGCTGACGATGAAGATAAACCCCATCTATACACAAGGGCACTATCTCTCATACAGGAAGGTCACCCATGTAAGGATATATGTCGTCCTCACATGAGGAGTAATCTTCAACAGGTCAATCCCAAAGATTATCCTACCTGTACTGATCATTGCATTGCCCTACACAATCTCGTCAATAGACAGCTAGGTAAGGATGAATATCCTCCTGTAAAGGCGAAGGAGAAAGTAGATTTGGGTTGTGATTCATGCACTTTTAATCCTGTTGGAAAAAGCCGTTCGTCACAATCTCATGTCGATAAGAAGACCGGTAATATCACGGGGAGGAACGAGACCTTCCCTACCAATGCAGGCAAGAACTACTACAACAACTCCAAACCTCTCAGTGTCAGGACAAAGACGTACAGCGCCAACAGTGGCTACAAGACCAACAGCACGCATCACAGGAACTCAGTCATTGATGCAATTATCCAGTACCCTTCCAGCTATAGAACACGAGATACGAATACTACAGGAGTTTACACATCCCGTGGGAGCCCTTCGTATCGTCAATGAATTTGATAGACTTGCTTCATCTCCGATATCCTCTGTGAGGCAACGCGTTACAGAGAGTACTTTCGTCACCCACTATCGCAACGATGTACGTTCTATTCGCAACATATCCCGTGCAGCATCGTCCCCCAACGAATACTTTGAGAGCAAGATCACTCAGAAGGGAACATCATCTCTCAACGGTCTATATCGATTTAACACATCAAGAGAGGTTCCTCTGTCACGAACACAGGTGATTGAGTCGCTCGGTATCACTCGTGACGGTGTGATACAGGGTGCGATCGGTCAGACATATCGCCTGAGATACATATACAATGGTTGGCAATCAGGTGTGCTCCTCAACAACCAAGATGAGGCTATCGTCGATGTACACATTACATTCCGCACGGAATCAAAGTATGGATCTCTTGATCAGCAAGGTAAGTACCCCATTGTTGGCACTACTCGCCAGAGTGTATCTATAGAGATAGAGACCAGCGAGGAATATCCTGAGAACACAATGAATGCTCTCGTGCAACGTATTCTCACCATGCACAACGGCTGGGATGTACCAAATCTGGCACAGGTGATTCCCGCAATGAAGACAGTACTCACTGGCATTGGTATACGTAGTGTTGAGGATCTCCAAACACCACTCGACATGACGTGGAATGACCTCACATATGATAGGCTCATCCTGAAACCACACACTATATCGTTCAAGGCAGATGGTACACGCATGCTTCTCGTCACATCTCCAGTGGGTACATTCTTTGCCACGTCTACACTGAATATCATACCTCTCAGTGTACCGATACAGGATAGGAGTATCACATCAACCACGCATGTACTAGATGGTGAACTTATGAGTGTTGACTCTCAGGATGTCCATAGTATCTATTGGGTATTCGATCTCCTATATTCAGACGGTAATAACTACATGGGATCTGGCCAGAATATACGCCATGCACCTATACCGCTGATCCTGCAAGACATCGGTAACATCGGTGTACCCAATGGAGACGGTGTCGTCCAGTTGAGATTGAAGCCTACAGTTACACCCACCACAGCAGAAGAGTTCTTCAACGGTGTAGAATACATGATCAGATATACAGAAGATAACAATATCAGATCGGATGGTCTCATCTTCACAGGTGTGAACCAGGTATATCGCAACAACGTACTCAAGTGGAAACCTCCAACTCTACTGAGTGTTGACTTCTTCATCGGTCCTCCAACATCAGGTACGAACAATGTCGTTACTCTGGGCACGTTTCTTCGAGGAGACATTAACTATCACTCTGAATTCATACCACTACCATCAGATGGTACACTGTCTGACCTGATAGGAACAGTGGGAGAGTTCGAGTATGTACGTCCAAGCAAACCTACTGATCCAGTGCAATGGCGATACATGCGTCCTCGCAACGATAAGGGTAAACCCAATGGAGAGAACGTCCTAAACTCTATTCTCCGCCTGCAGAAAGATCCCATCACACAAGATGCAATCACTGGAAGATCCCTTCACCTGATGAGGAAGTATCATAATCGCGTGAAGAGGGCAGTATATGATCTCCTCAGAGCCTCTGACATTGGCACGATCACTGATATTGGGTCAGGAAAGGGTGGTGACATATCCTCATGGGAACGTAACAGCCTTGATGTTATCGCTGTTGAGCCAGACCCTAACAATATCAATGATGTCGAGCACGGATTCCTTACTCGTGTACGCAACATGGGAGCAACTATAGAGCGTGGCCTCTTCAACGACATACCCATGTACATCATACAGGGCAGCTGCTGGTCAACAACTCTCCTCCCCATGGATGCACAACAGTACATACAGGATGCTCTTCCATCTCTTGAGAAGACAGATGGATTGACTCTCTTCAATTCTGCCACATTTCTTGGACCATCAACATTGTGTACACTCGTCAATGAAAGTGTAAAGGATACTGGAACCATTGTTATCATGGTCATGGACGGAAATGTCCTACGAAATACATTCCTACAGAACAGATCCTATAACTCTTCCCTCATTGATATGGAATACATACCATGTGAAGGTACTCAGAGAAGTACACTTGGAACACAATCAAGAGGTATAGGTGTACGTGACGATCAATTCGGTGATCTCGGTTGCATCAGTATACGTCTCAAAGACTCATCAACAGTAGGTGAAACACAAGTGGAAGGACTTGTTGATGTGAGTGTACTATTAGATGCTCTAAGGACCAATGGTTGGGTATCTGATATCGATATGTTCCTCACACAGGAACCACTTATGGGCAGTGAAGAATCCATGTATTCGTCAGCACAGAGACTCCTTATCCTGAGGAGAGCATCTACATCTACACATGTCATACGCAATGTATACAGACCACTTAACCCTGGAACAACATCAACCATGCAAGATTCTCCATGGGGAAACATTGTACGTGTAGGAGTACTCAGCGGTGCAATCACAGAAGATATGTCATTCACACATGCAATACTCCAGGCAACAGATCAGTCATACAGATCAATGGATAACATATCGAAGACCATGTATGCAACAGGAAAAGGACCCACACTCATGCTCAATATAGGTGTACCTCTGTACATCATCCCATCCATCAATTGGAACATGTACATACGAACCTTCGATGAAGACAACGTGCTCGATATGTACCCTGCTATTGGAGGTACACAAATGAATCGTACACCAGGTATCGTACTCATGGACAATCAAGGACACTGGGAACCTCTGGCAAAGAGAACAATCGGAGATGAACTACAATATATCTGGTGAACAGATACTCTATCAAATTATACCTGTAACAGGTATATCAATACTCTATTCGATACTTACATACGTCCATATACTTGCAATAATTTGTTATAACAATCGATTGTGAAACTTTAGGAAAGCACGGGAAATCTTCACGCTGAATCATTCACGTTGTAGTGTACAACAATGTAGATTCCCTACGAATAGATAGTATTGTATCTGTAACAGATGCATTAAACAGAATGCTTATTCTCTTTGTATTCATCGTTGTATCATCACTATGGATAGGTTGGATATCCAGAGATAGATACATTCGTAGACAGATAGGCAATGCTACTGAGAGAGCGATTGGTAATAACCTGTTCCTATCAGGAGATAGTATAAACTACATTCGTTGCATCTCTATACTTGATATCACTGATATTGACAAGATAGCAGAAGAGTTACAGAACGATTCATGGACGGATGATACTCTCATCCCATTGCCTATAAAGAGATGTATATACTCTCTTCTCACCTGTATTACACAACTCTATCTCTTAAGAGAGAAGGTTCTGTGAACAAAATATAAACAATGGGTAAGAAGAGAGTATCTGTTGACACGGCGAAGACCCCTCTCCTGTGTTGTCACAACAATGTAGATGTGCAGAGAATCATGAGGGAAACATATGATGCGATCAAGGATGTACACCTGAGAAGGAAGAGATCACTTGGTTGTGGAGTGTGGTTCGTGGACGATGTGCATGATGTTGCCCCATACTATCTTACGGAGTCAGAGATAATACTTCGCTTTCGGTGCACAGAAACACTCATCAAGTTCGTAGATATGATGTCTCGCGATAAAGTTACAGTTTGTGTACAACATGATGGTCTTCATTGTAAACAGTTCTCTCTCATTGAATGAGTGATGTTATATTATTCCTGTAACAGGAATATGTTATATTTAGTGTATGCCACAGGATACAAGCTCGAAGATGGCAATGTTCCATGCAACGACGATGATTTGCACATTGTATGCGTATGTGTTGCACTTGCAATATAGGTCTGACACTTCGAGATCAACCAATCCTGAAGGATTAGTCTTAACCGTGACACTTGCAACGGACCAGTTACCATTGATACTTCCATCTGGGTAGATACTGTTGATCCAATTTGCATACCTTGGTGCAATGTGTAGACCCTTTTCACGAGGTGCTCTCTGTGCGAATAGAGGATTGTCGACGAACCGATAGAAGCCTGCAGGATGATCTTCATCTCTGAATCCTTGAATGCGTGTTGAGATTCTCTCGAGAGAGTCCTTCCCATCGAAACACCACTTGGGGCGACAGAGATCCTCGTCAATGATGATCTTATAGTCTGTATCATTGGTGTAGTTGAAGTGATGACCTTGTAGGCGAGATAACTCATTTTGAGCGAATGTGTATGCATACTTTGTCTGTCCTGGTGTTTCGTCGATGCCAACGGTGGATCTATCACCTGGTCGTACACCTGTGTTCTCAAAGTAGTTATACCTCTCGTACATCCACTTCTTACCTCTACAGTCCGCCTTCATCATGCCTCTCTCGAGATCGGTTACAAGTGCACCGAGTGCCTTGAGTCGTACAGTGAGGGAGAGACAGTCTTCAGAGATCCATGCACCATAGTCAAACTCGCGAGAGAATGGGTTGTCACAGGCGTAGTCAGTTGGGCGAGTGATTGGCAGATATTCGCCAGTGCATTCCAAGTGTATACATCCAAAGTTCTCAATCCTGAATGGTGCATTGGGACCAAAGGTGATCTCCCTACCGTCAATAACTACTACAAAGTCTCCAGATGTAGTGTATGGACTAGTTACACCATTGAGAGGGACAAGGCCTGATCCGATGAGTTCAAATACCTGAGTACCATCTGTGAAGAACACGTTGTTCGTTGGCACACCCTCATCATCAAGGTCGAGATCTCCAGGAGATGCAACGAATGTAATAGGGAGATTACAGTAGTCAGGAAGTACCTCCTCCTCAAGGACAAGGAGATCACGAAGGTCATCAATGAGGGTTATTCTCTCTTGTATCAGATTCTTGCATGCGAGAAGGACAGGGAATGCAGACTTATGCTTGGCGTTCTCTCCTCTGTCTGCAAGGGCAGAAGTAGTGAAGGAGTGAGGGAGGACGAATGCACGATATCTCTCGTCTTCGCAGTCGCCAAGTACTACTCTTGGGCCGAGACCAATGCCTGCAGGGAGGAGTACTGCATCCAAAGATGTAGCCTCATACCCTGCAACAGGATAGACGTCTTCTCTCATACGAAATTGTAGAGCATTGTAGATTGCGTGCTTGCCTAGCTCCTCATATTCAACACCGTCAATCAAGAAGACAGCGGATTCGATGGCTGCAAGGAGAGCATGTTGTCCCCAACCAACACGATGACGTGGTGTATACGATGCGAATGGCTTCACATCTGCACGTGAAATGCCAAGACCGCCAGCACTTCTCGCATTGATTAGTGCAGAGAGACTACCAACGAATACTTGCATGGATGGTAAACCTGCTGTACCATCAGAGAGATAGAAGTATAGAGGCTGTCCTACATCAAGTATAGCATCAGCATCTGGGTTCTGTACGTCTTCTGAGAAGAATGCAGTTGTGAAAGGAATCGGTGCAGGAGTGTTCACCAGTGTAACCTTGGGAAATGTAGCCTCTACAGCAACAGCAAGGAGATAATCCATAGCATTAATACTCTGACTTCCAATACCATTGATGTTGAAGAGGACCTCTTCAACTCTCTCACCTGCTGTACTTCCAAGGTGCGACCAGAAGATTTGCCCCCATGTGCTCCTCTTCAGTGCATGAGTGAACATAGGAACAGTTTGGTCTCCCATGTACATCAGTGCCTCGACATCAAGAGGATCAAATCCCGCTTGACGAATCCTTGTACTTATCTTTGCACCGACAGAGTTAACAGTTGAAATTGACATTAACGTCGCTTCGAAGTTTTGTTATCAGAGAAAGTTATAGAATGTCATCTTATTTGGTTGATTATTCACTGCAATATATGGTGTATATCTGTGACAGATATAAGCTGTTTTGACACTGGAATGATAGGGACACACATGAACCTTTGTCTGTATGATCGAAGAGCATATCAGTGTATAATTCGATGCAGAGACCAGTATAAAATTCAAATGGCAAGTGTGTTTCGTGACGTGGTAAAATAATCGTTTATGATGAACACATCCGTTGACCAACAATCCAGTGCTGTAAACACAGTTGTAATTTCTTTGACAGGTGTGAACAAGTCAAAGATCAATCCATGGGAACCTAAAGAACTCAAGAAACAACTCAAGGATAACTTGGAACTCTACAGGAGAGTCTCTGATGGATTACATGTACTTCCAATCGATGAGAAATACTTGGAGACAACGAAAGCATTAGCTGGCGAACTTCATACCCGTACTCTCAAACTCATCGATGACTATAAACTCTTGTTTGAGAGCACAGAGACAAGGCGTGTAGCAAGTATCAAACCTCGTCTCTGTGATAAGAAACTAACTATCTTCCTCTCTGGTCACTTCAAGAGGTATCTACCTGACAATGGTCAATATGGTGTCCTTGACTTGAACAGGATAGCTCCTCGTGCAATCTCTCTCTACGTCAAAGAGAAAGGGTTGGGTGAGACCCAGTTCTTCTCCCTCGACGACTCACTCAAACAGTTATTTGAGTCTCCATCTGTAGAGAATCCTGCAAGAACATACATTCAACTTGCACAGGACAGAATTGCAGAGATACGTATGGAGAAGGACTATAAACAGTCTCCTTCCTCTGCTGAGATCTTTGTTGAGAACGGTCGTATCACAATGAATTACTCTGCACTCAAGATCATCATTCCTAAGTTCGGTGTGGAGTATGAACTTACCGATCCCAACGTGTATGTCTCTCAACTTGAAGAGTTCAACAAGTTCCTAGAGCAGTTACATCTTGCCCATGAAGAGAGTAAGAAAGCACAAAAGAAGATCAATAAAAAGTAAACACTATCGTTTATACCTGTTACAGGTATAATATACATACATCAACAACCTGATACCCTCAGTACATTGAGTCTCTATCTCGTATGTCAAGAGACAGTATATACATGTGTTTGATAATTGGTACCAGGAATAGAATATATTACAACATGATCAAAGGTACTGATGATGTTAATCTCTCTAGATGCATATCAACTGTCTACAAACCCTATATGGGAAGGAGGATCTAATGATATGAGGTTACAACTCTTACTTGCATATGTGATAATGAAGATTGAAGACCCTACCTCGTCATGGTTGATATCTCTGAACAGCCTGTTATCTATAATGGCACTACAGCAGTATTCATCAGTGTTCCCTCATGTATTGAAAGGCCATACAAATGGTCAGACGTACTATCAATATTCATGGCGAATCATTGAATACGTTCTCAATTGGTAGAGAACTCATCAAGCTTCTCCTGAAACATATAGACTTGAACAATATAGATAGCGAGTATGTTCGCTCAATGATAGAGTCATCTGATAAGTATCTCATAGATGAATTACATGCCATTCTTGGTAGGGAAGACATTGAATTGTGGAAGAGAAACCCTGATGATATTGGCAATGAATATGTACTATGTGATACCGATCCTTGCATTCGTCTATAATATACCTGTAACAGGTATATACAATATGGTCACTCAATAGTGAGTAGGGTACCATCTCTCTTGATGATCATATACCTTGTTCCATATCTGATCTATAGTGTATACCATCTACATTGCCTTGTGTTCTCTTTATGTATGCTTTCACATCAGACTCATCCCAATCAATGTGTATAGATAGAGGATTTGTCTCTGCATCTCTATCTTCCCTCCTCTGGTCGAAGGCGAAGCAATGACCATTTATAGTACCAACAGGCAAGAGCAGTTACCCTTGATACACGATGTATCATATCAAAGATGTCTACAAATGGTGACTCGTTCTTCAGACCAGATGTAGGATCCCTATATGGGTTGCCAGGGTTAGTAGGTATCTTCAACCCTATGAGAATACGTATAGCATTCTCGAATGCCTGCATCGGTTCGTCAACATGTATATATCATGCATGGGAAGAATAGGTGTTCCTGATGTCAAAGGAGCAGAAACTGTGATACAAATGCATCGATGAGATCCCCATCTAGTATAGTTCTATCATCTCTCCAATTGCTTCTGCAGATGACGTCGATAGTACATCTCATATGAAGATTTGGGACTTCCAAACGATTCATAAGACCATACGCATGATGGAGATATCAACTGTATATCTTTGAACCTACTCTTGTTGCGAAAGATAGCATCAATGAGAATACCAAACTGTGTACGATTAACGCTTCCATTCTTGTCATGAGGAATAGGTTGATCACAAAGTGACAGAGATATGCATATTCAGTATGTACTATAATGCTTAATCCCCAAGATGTAGGATATGTCGTATATGAGAGACACATCCATTCTTTCTGTATGCTTGGTTTGGAGAGAATATTGGATTCTGGTCATTCACTAATGGTGCATTCTCTGAACCTTCTGGTCGTGTAAAAGATGGCTATATCATTCGCTACGTATACACCTTGACACGACCAATGAACATTATTGATGTCAAGGATGGAGAGGAGGAATCTATTGTGAAATGGATACACAAGGCAGTGTGAGGATTGGACATGTATCGATTATGCAGAGGTTGCATTCTTGTTCCAGGTCGTTGGATATGAAGGTGTACGCTTGATAGATGGTCAGGTTATACTCTCTGAATCCCTGTATGCTGTTCTCGAGTTCAACATGAAGGATAGGCCTATAATATATCTGTTACAGATATATGATTGCATTAGAATGGACCATATCCATATGGAGGATACTGTCCTGGGAATATACCAGGTGGAACACATGGCGATTGTAGAGGGTTAAATACTTGACCAGGGTATATGAATGACTTTCCTGACTCCACGAGATCTCCTCCTCTAGGGAACAGTGGACGGTATGTATAACCTGGGAGAACACCATAACCACCACCATATATACCTGGTGTATCATAGAGGAAACCGTCAAATATGATTACTGCATCGACCCTTGGATATCTACGTATGTCACGCACATGATCGAGTCTATATTCTTCGTCATCAATGACGATACGGATACCATACAGATATGCATTTGCAATGTCAAGCTCAATAATTCTATTCCCTGGTATGTCAATAGAGTTTATAGGTCCAGGTATACTAAATACTCTTGTCACTCTATCTGTTACAATGCGCATAGGTAATGGTGCAATGCTTGACTGTGTAGATCTTGACACTCTTACCATTTGAGAGTATTATAAATCTGCAATAGAGATGTGTGAGAGCTCTCTTCATTCCCAGAGAATGGATTTGTGTAACATACCGTCAGATGCTATATTCTCATATCTTCCATTGAGTACTCTCTATGCAATGAAAAAAGAAGTATGCAAGATAATCGTAATTGGGAGGATGCACTCAGTAGATCATCAAAGTTAGATGTTCTTCTCCTCGCAATTGAAGCAGATAGTGTAGATCTCCTCTCTAAGGGATTAGAGGGATGGTTCGATGACATCAAATATCAACATGATAGAGCAACCCTTGTATATGATATCTTTCGTCTCGCATGCAATCATCGATCGTTCAATGTCCTGAATGCACTATTCCCATTGATGAAATATCATGAAGCGATGATAGTCGTAGATACTGATCTCGTCTCTGTCCTCCTCAACGATGATAGGTTTGCAGAGTATATGAAACAGCACATAAATCACTTTATACACCCTAGTAAGAGAGATAACATCAGTAGTGCAATAATGATATATGCAGCCAACGCACTATATGGGTACTCTTCCAGAGATAGCAACGATATAGAAGTGCAATTCTATAGTCTATGTGCAGGTGTGTTTCTCCTACTGACCATGGGTAAGAGTAATGATGTTTGTAAACTCTTGGCAAAGAAGAACGAGCTCCTAGAGAAACACCCAGATGTAATTCGTAGCAAGTACTCAGATGTAAGATCACTCTATCTGTTGAGTACGGACAAACACTCTGTTGATATGACTCTTAACGAGTCATATGAATTACGTACCTATTCTATCAAATGGTATAGATCATTCGTTGAGAGACTGAGAAACATGCAGTTCGACACTACAGGCAAAGAGTCTGACATGACGAGGTTGATCAACTACATCCAGCAACATATGCTATAGATATATCTGTTACAGATATACATTATACATGCACCTTCTTTATCTTCAGGAGTGTGAAGTGTGGAGGCAGATCAACAGCGGTTACCTTCTCTTCTATATCCTTCATCGTCTTATTGATGAATGTGAACTTCTCACTTACCGCTTTCTTCTGACGGAACGTAAAGTCAACAGGCACATGGAAGTCAATGTGTGCTCCTGCAAGTTTGGCCATCTCTCTCAGCTCTCCAGGATATAGTGCAACATCCTCTTTGATCACTTTATCGCCATCATCAGTCTTAACCTTGCGAACAAGGGTAAACCCGATAGCTTTATCTGATCTATTCTGTATCTGATACTTCGTCATTTACATTGGGAACAAATATTGATATCTATATCTGTGACAGATATATTAATTATCAGAGTAGTCTACATATGCTTCTATATCAGATGCAGGAACATTGAGATGTCGATGACAGACAGTATAATACTTGTTGTCTCCCCCTACAGAGATGATGTCGGAAGAGTTACTTCTATCCTTTGTGAATGGTGCATCCTCACCGCATACTGCACACATTGCATAGTGTGTAACTTCTCTGCTACAGAATGGAGATATGAGATTGATGTCTCCAAAGTTCCTCTGTCTCTTATCTCCATTGAGACCAGCAATGTGTACACGAGTGTCTAACCGTTGGAAGTGCATGTCTAGCCATTGATACAGATCAGGGAAGAACTGTCCCTCGTCAATGATGAGAACGTCCCATTCGTCTGGTGCTATGTCTCTCATATGAGAGATGCGAATACATGGTATCTTCTTACCATCATGTGTAACAATGTAGTGTTCCCCGTCGTATCTGTCATCAATAGCATGTTTGACAATGAGAATACGTAATGATTGACCATTCCTCTTCTGTTTCATGTATTGTATATACAGTTTACATAGTGCTGACGACTTACCTCCAAACATTGTGCCTTTGTCAAGTGTCACGTACATCACCATTGTGTATGGTATTTTTAACACGCATATACAATGGTGCATATACAATGTTGAGATTCATAGTTTTTCAGCATCATATCTATAAATGTATTTCCTAATCAAATGATCTCTATTCGTGATCTCATTTGGGTGGCTATCTTCTTTGTAGGTACACTGATTGTGTTGATACTGTTGAAACCAGTATGGATTCTCAAGAGAGATCCATTGACAGGAAGACCTCTTGAAGATATCAGTGCAACTAAACTTCTAGGATGGACAATCTTGGTCACACTCATCCTTACGCTTGTGTTCTATCTCCTCGATAGGAGCAATCATGGTTATAACGGTAGTGATAGTGATATCGTATACTAAGCATATGTATGTTACATACATATTATTGTGCTGTGGATGAGACTATTCGTACACATCCGACAGGAGTAGATCCCTTAATCTGTCTCTCAATCTTTGACATCTTTGGACAGGATATAACAACCATTCCATGTTCTTCGTGTACACCTGGTGTATCAGATGAGTTCGCATGGAGTGTAACACTGTAGGAGTAGGATACTCTCAGATGATCGTTTCGTCCATCGATGTGTACCACTCTACCCTTCTGTAGGATATTCACATTTGATACACCAGGAGTAGGAACGAGTCCTATGTATTCGTCATCCGTTTCTCTCCAGAAAGAGGTGTTATCATTGTTGACGCAGACAGTTAATGACATTATTATTTTAATGCATACTTTTCCTGAGGAGATTGATGAGATAACCTCTACGGAATACATGACATAGTTCCCTTAATCTGTCATGTGTCTCATTTAGGTTCATTAATCTGTCTCTTTCCTGCATGAATAAGTGGATGTATCTACTGTATTCGTCTACATAGCTTGACGCGATCATATCGACAATACTGTATGACTCTTCAGATGGAATGCTCATCACATCTTGTACACGTCTCTCAAACTCTGTCTCTCTCATATATTCTTTCTTCGGATCCTGAGTTGCACTCACAATGGAGAAATCACGATAGAGAAGGTATCTCCATGTGTCTGGATCTGAGTACACATTGTACATGTCCTTATTCATTGTACAGTACTTGTGTATCTCATCAATGGAGAGATACTTCCAGAGCTCTTCTTGCAAGATGTCAGTAGGTACATCCATTTGCATATGTATTATATCTGTTACAGATATAGTTTACCCACGTCCTGAGTTTGACCATGGATGTCCGCATTTGGTGCATCGGAACATCGTCGTCATAGACTCATCTCCTCCTCCCTTCTGTTCTTGGCGAACGAGAATGCGATCATAATTACAGGCAGGACAGTTATAGATGCTCTCTACGACATTGATCTCGCGAATGAGATCACCAACGAACTCTGTCTCCTTACGTCTGAGAGGAGCAAACACCGGAGATCTCCAATAGTCAACAGCTCCTCCATATGCAAGCTCATACAGTTGATCAGCAGAGAAACTGTTGATCTGTTGCTCGCTCAGTCGTGTAGACATACCATATTGCACGAGGTTATTCTGTGTCATAATATTTGATATCTCTCTCTTGTCACCAGGTACTACTCTCTCTAATGCAGAGATCTGTGCCTGACGAGTACGTACTCTTACACCTGTACTTGTAGTTCCTTTCCTTGCCAACATTGCTCGTATTTTGTTGATGTCTCTTTCTCTTCTCATGCAAATCAATTCATATAGATAGAAATTCTATATCTGTAACAGATATACATTAGAAGTATGGATCTACTCTGTTGAGTAACTGAATAGAGATAGTTCCGCCAAGAACTTGAAGAGGTCCTCCTGCATTACTTGCAAGCACTGACACATCCACTGCTCTTCCGTTAGTCCTTATGGTTGTATTCCCTGAGAACACCTGTGTACTGTTTGTGAGCAAGTCTCCAAACGCGATGTTACCGGCACCGCTTACTCCTCCATTCAGTATAAACTGTACAACACCACCCGTAGATGTAGACGATCGAGATGCAGTCACATTGAGTGATAGACTGTATGTACCCTCTACAGGAAGAATGATTGAGCTCCCTGATACACGCGCACCTCCTGTTGATGTGGTTGCACTTGTCAGTAGGAGTACAGCTGTAGAGTTTGTAGGTATAGTCTGTGGTGCTACCCCTGCCGTAAGGGCAACAACGAAATCATCACGAGGAATAGGGAATCGGGGTATTCTGTCATCAAAGATAATACCTCCAGGGAAGAATGGTGGTGGAGGGAAGAATGGAATAGGGCAACCACACGGATTAGGTATTCCTATTCCAGGTACACCTCCAAACTGTCCTACACCAAACGGTCCTCCAAACTGTCCTCCACCAAATGCTCCAGGTACACCTCCAAACGGTCCTCCAGCAAATGCTCCAGGTACACCTCCAAATGGTCCTCCTATTCCAGGTACACCTCCAAACTGTCCTACACCGAGAGGTTGACCATCGACAATAACGCTTGCACCAACACGCTTATCTGGGGTTGATGACCTTGCAGGAATATTGTTTCTATGCATTTACAATGTCAATAAATATGTCATACCTATGATAAATGTCTGTTACAGACATTATTGAATATTCATCTATCTATGACGATTGAGAATTGAGGAGCAGTTGGAGAGAACCCTTCTCAAGTGCATCGGCATATGCTGCTCTCTCTGCCATCTTGATAGCGGTATCACGATATAAACCGTCAAGAGATGCCTTTCCAATACCCATTGTATATGGACCATACATAACAGTGATGATAATCTCTCCACCTCCTTCCTGTGGGTTTGTTGTCATTATGGGTGCCTTGATGAGGCTACGATCTATCTGTAGCTGTTCAGCCAACTCTTTGAACCTTGTCTTTGACTCCTCATAGAGAAGGCGTATATTCGCTGGATCAATAGTGAAGAACGTACCCCATACCTTGAAGATGAAGTTTCTCATTGCAGTATCTCCATTCTTGAACATATTCTGATATGAAATACCAATAGCACCAATAAGGGATTCAATCACATCTGACCTTATCTTTGTATTGAGGGATTCACCCCTTGCAGCAACGATGTAAGGAGTAAGTCGAAGATGCTCTGTTACCTTCTCCAATTGATACTGATTCTGGAAGTATGAGCTCACCTTTGTTACCTGGTCTGCATTGATAATACCAGGTGTTCGAATAAGTAACCATGCATACTGACCAGCAAGGAATCGATCACCATATGCTTCGAGAAGATCATAGTTTGATGCAGGGTTTGCTGCCTTCGTAGTGAATGCTTGCTGGTACAGAGAGAAGTACTTAGAAAGTACCTTCTTTATGTCCTTGCCAAGTATAGGTTCAAGTATAGTAATGAGGTGGTTATGCAGAGATGATCTTGTCCTTCTCTTTGTCTCCTGGTATCGATCACTATATATACCGTTCCAGACATTGGATGGGAACTGTGTATTCTCTGGTGTATTCCATGGTGTAGATGTCATCTTTACAATCTTTGTCTCCATGGTTCTCAATGATGAGTCCTTCCTCGCAAGAGAATCGAGTGTATCACTTCTGTCAGATCGAGCAACAGATATAGCATCCATTCTTTCACTCTGAGACCGATAATCGATCATAGCATCAGTCTCGGAACTGTAGTAGGTAGGCGATATACTTGTCCAATCGTAACCATGTCTCTGATAGAACAGGTTAATCATGTCACTATCTGTCACTGCATCGTTGAGTAATGAAGGTGCCTCGATGCGAAGAAGATCAAGTGTGAAACGCGATGGCTGTATAAGGATAGGACCCACAATCGTTAACCCATCGAATACAGCAGCAGGTACAGAGTGTAGGAACACTTGATCTATCGGTGCAACAATCATGCTTCTCGGTGGAATATACAGTATCTTTGTATATTGCTGTAGTCCAAATATGTTCCACTTTGCATCCTCTGGTGTGGAGAGTGAGTCAACGCTCAGAACCTCGTCAAATACACGTTGTAACTTCAATTGAGAAATACGAGTATTCAATTGTGGTGAGAGCATAGCAACAGTCTTTGCCATTGAGAACAATCGTACACTCTTGGCAAGAGTAATTGCAGCTGTCACGTCCTCATCAGACGATACAAGAGTAGCAACAGCAAACATGTATGGTTGTGACATCTTTTCTGTTTCTGTATATTTGAGTTTCAATGATGATATGTTTTCCAACTCTCAAAGGAGACAATGTATATGTGTTACACATATAAAGGCTATCTATTTGTTGCATGAACAGGATCTATTACCTACACGACGACGTTGACCAACAACCATGTTTGCATTCTGCATAGGGACACCATTGTTACCCAGTACTGCATTAGAGAATGTATTGCGTACGTTGCCATTCATAGGGACACCCAACTGTCGGTTATACACTCTATTCAGATGGGCAAGACTGGGAATGAACGGTACACCATTCACAATCATTGGGATGAATATCTTATCCACGGGAACTCCATCCAATGATTGACCGTCAAGAGCAAGCCTCAATGATTGTGAAACAGGGTATGTATCCTTCTCTACCGATATGAATATGACTACACCACCATCAAAGTCTTCACTTGCTTCAATCTTTCCCTTACATCCAGGCTTCAATATGATGTACTTCTGTGCGCCAAGTAATGGATCTTGTGTGTCAAGATATCCGTCAAAGCATTCATAATCAATGACGGATTCTTGGTTAAGTAAACTATTAACCATTGCAGTTGATTGTGTACTTCCCATTTGAATGTGTTATAAAATATCTGTAACAGATATTTATATATGTCTATAGAGGAATTTGATGTGGAATCAGATTTGTATTCAGAATATTGACATACATCTGTTTGGCAGCACGGAGCTCAATAGTTGCACGAGAGATACTATCCATGATAGTGCGATCACCAACTAGTATTGCCTTGTCCTTCTTATCCTGTAGTTTCTTTAGGTTCTCTTGAGAGTCTCTGTATCTCTTACGAGCGTTACCTAACTCACCGGTGAAGAGAGCATGTTCCTTCTGCATTCGTTCATATACATCGGGATATTCCTCTTTCGAGATAACTTCTCTGCCTTTCTCATATCTACCATTGGTATTCTTGGGCACCTGTGGATAGTGCGGTGCAAAGATAAACATGTGCTTGTTCATGTTGAATGGGTTAATCTGTCTACTAGATTGGTCTAACACAGAGGTTAGAATATCTTGTGTAGCAGTTTGCCCAGTTGAGTGATCTATCTGTCCAATCTTGATAGTTGGACCTGATCCCAGTCGTCTCAGATCTTCACCAAAGAGTTTAAGGAATTCTTTGGCACTGTTATTGACTGGTACACCATTACTTGTGAGAAGTACTTCCTTACCCTTTTGAAGGCCAGAGCGTACTACCCAATCTGTAAAGTTGGATGTGACAAGAGTGTCAGGATACATATCTACTGGTAGACTTCTCTCCTTGAGTCTCAAGAATTGGGCAAGTGCCTCATCGACACGTACAACACGTAGTTTAGAACCTGATGATTTACCGCTTAGCTTTGACTCCTTCTTGTCTCTCAGCTTTGCAAGGCGAATAATATGATCCTTTGTCTTTGTGTAAACAGTACTACTCGATATCATTTCCTTTCGAGTAGGTGTCTTGTTTTGATGACGAATCTTTGGATTGTGAATCTCATCTTTGAGATTCAAGTGAAGATCTCTGAGTGCAAGTGCTTCAATCACAAGCTCTTCACATTTGTATTTGTCATTGTTGGATGGCATGTTATAACGTCTGTCAGTTAGTTTTCCCCATTCATCAGATTAGTAATGACCCAGTTTTTCACCATTTCGCCAATCGAAGAAGGGCATATGTACGTTCTGTGAGCATCAGTTATTGCACCCTATATGACATTAATATACAGTATGCAAATGTTGGTTGAGATTACATTCCAGAAGAATCCTTCTCTCGTTCTCCGATTGCTTGCATCTCGTGATGTCAATCTCTCAGGACACTATCTTGACAATGAATATGAACTCTATCGAATCATCATCAAACAGGAAGATCAACAGACTGTAACACAAATATTGAATACTCTGAGGCAAACATATGAGGTTGCACCCGTACATCGGTATCAATACACTGTTGGAGTATCAGGACAGATATCTAACCTGTGGAATCAAGGGAGAGACATTCTGCGTACATATAATCTCGAAGACAATACGAGTGCTGTGATCCTCAGAGACCAATAGTATATCTGTTACAGATACACTGTGTAATACTCTCTACACATACTATTGACAAGTAGTATCAAAATGGAGTACCGAATACTGTCAAAGGCATTGTGTAGATTCATTCGTCTACTCTGTATATGTCTCATACCGTACCTGTACAAGTACATCGTATCCTTCATGTCAGTGAAGAGAAGGTGGAAGACACAGACTATATGTAGTCTAGTGATACAGTCAATCACCTGTAAGAGGTTCCATTCAGTACATCCTGAATGGTTGAAGAATCCTCTGACAGGAAAGAATATGGAGATAGATGATTTCTGCGAGGAACTACTTCTTGGCCTTGAGTACAATGGAGAACAACACTATAAGTACACACCTTTCTACCACAAAGAGAAGTACTCTGCATATGATAAGAAGGTTGTCTCAGGAATGAGGCACTTTGAATTACAGATATTCCGTGACGAAGTAAAGAAGTCCCTATGTGATGAACATGGAGTTACCCTCATCATTGTACCGTACACTGTTAAGCCAAACGAGATTGTCTCGCACATCATGAACAAGCTAGCTATTGTCCGTCATCATAGAGAGTGTCTGAAGATGAGGCGTTAATATACCTGTGACAGGTATATACATATGTTCTATTCCTCGTAAAAGACACGATATCCAATGAGTGTGGCCAGGTTATTAACGCTGTTGCTATCGTTGCTCCATATCGATTCGATGTTGATCACCCTTGTGTCTCTCACATAGTCATTGACCCTCTTCATTACCTCGACGAGAGATTCTTCCCTCGTACTGTCAACGATCTTCATCTTCTTCACGCCAAAGACAGGGAACTCTCTCTGCTCCCTCTCTACCTGGCAAGAGATTCTGTCGCGTATGAAATCTTTCACCTTGATGGTCATTTTGTAATCACAGCTCGATCTCAGTGCCGAAGTAATCACCATCCTCCTCGGCAGAGTAAGCATCATAGTCAGGGTTGAATGGGTCATTGATGTCTAAATCCTGTTGTTTCCCTACACTAACATTCCTGTCAGGGTCATACACCTGTTGATGCTTACCTCCAACGATGAAGGGAGAAGTCACTATTGCAATGCGACGAATAGGATCCTGTAGTACCTGTGCATCAATGATACTATTGGATGGAGGATCTACGTACTCTGATCCAGTACCAATTGTATCTTGATCGATGAATGTGAGTGCATGTTTCATAGCTTGCTCCTCATGGGTGTACACAGCAAGGATCGATGTTGCACGTATCTCTACGTCATCGACATATTCAACTACAACGTATACTTCGCCCATTTCAAGAGAGAGATAAACTTAAATCTTACAAAATATCCATGCAACATACTAACTCATCACCTGATTGTAAGATAGTAGAGAAGAGATACTTTGGTCTCGCAAACCGCACAAGGATATCTCGCAATCCTAACCCATTCGAAGATCCAGTGGATGACTCTTCCCTTGTACATCTCTGTATGTGTGCAAGAGAAGGATGTACGAATGTGGAGACAATGTCCAAACACACTACAGATAAGCAGCCAACGGTAGAGGAGATGATGTCAGGTATAACTCCCACACCAGAGATTAGATATGTCCTCAAATCGTTCCCACGATGTCCTATCTGTATGACAAAGTACTGTTCAAAGGAGTGTCAGATCGCTGATCATAGACATGGTCCTCACAAGGATAAATGTGCAATGTTCAAACAGGTTAAAGAACACTGTGAGAAGACCATATGTAAGAAGTGTTGGCCCATCAAATGGAATACCCTGACTGACTTCTATCCTCAAGGTATAAGGTCTGCAAAACCATATAACCCCTGTAAGAAGTGCTACATGAGAGAGATGGTACTCGAGGATAAACTATCACCAGACATCACGTCAGATCCCGACATCAAAAGGGTATGGCTCCAGTAGAAACAATATACACTATATCTGTCACAGATATAATACGTAACCAAAACGAATGGAGAATACTTGAATGCACAGAATAGGGGCAACATGTACATGGTGTCTTCAGAGTGGTATGCACGATAACGATAGACAAATCATAGATGAACTGTCACGCAAGTATCAGATCCTATAGATCTAATCGAGAGGAGTAGAAAGGACAGCATGTGGATGAATCTCGAGAACTATGCTCGCGACTATGAGGACGTAGTTGCTGAGATGGATAGATTCCAGAGTGTAGGAGTACATGATCTTATTGCAAATATAATGCTACCACTACTTGATTACCGTTTGTACTACTTCTATCTGGATGTACCAATTGATACCAAGTATGATCCTCTTGATGTCATCTATCAGCTGATAGATACTGATTACTTCATGTATAGTTTGAGTAACAAGACTATGCTACCTATCCTGATGAATGACCCAATCATCAACAAGATATCAAGCTTCCTCTCGCGAAGAGAGAAGGTACCTCAATTACTTGCTACGAGCATCATTCTTGGACTTGTCGAAATCATTGACAGGTACACATTATGTATTACACGTGATGGAGACATATCTACTGTACCATATGACTTCTGGATGAAGCTCCTCACAAATGCGATTGCTTACAAGAATGAGAGACTTGCTACCCTCTTGATTACCAACGGTAAGTCAATCATTGAAGGAAAGGATTAGGAGCAAGGTAAACGAGAGTCAGGTGTTTGTTCTCTATGATGTTGACAAACTACTGGAGTTAAGAATACACCCTACTATATATCTGTCACAGATATAACTGTACACCCTATGCAAGAATCATCGAAACATTGATATACACCTACATGTTGATGGTTCGTTCGAGTGAGTACTCGATGATAGCCATGCATGAAAAAACTTACTACACCTATCAAATATGGTAGATGTCACAGACTATATTGTCTCCCCCAATGATACTCATACTCACATCGTAAAGATTAGCGGTGACATACATCTGGTTGCAATCGATACAAATGATAAACTCACCCAAGTGTTATCGAGTGCAGCAGAGAACGAATATGAAGTTCATGAGTTGTTGGGGGATGTGTGTATTCCATATGTTCTCTACAATGGTAACCCTACGATTGGTGCACAATGCCTACAAGCCATCATGAAGAGGCTATACAATGCATGTAGTCCTATTGCTGTGTTGCACAATCCAGAGTTTGACCATCAGGATGAACACTCTGATATCGAGGACGATATTGAGAGAATATCTCTTGACCAATCATCTGACAAGAACATGCAGTGTCGATACATTATCTGTGCTCCATATGCAAGAGTCAATAAGGATATGCTGAAAGAGGTCATGGAAACGTTCAAGATCCTATGTCAGTATCGCAATATTGATTATCAGCCAGAGTTGCTCAGGTATCTTCCTCTTACATGGAATGTATCTGCATACAAGGAGGGATCAGAGATAGACATTGCTATTGCCTTTGATGACGAACCTTACCTTGTACTCTCTACCCGTATCTCTGAAGAACCAGTCGTATCAAAGGTGAAGATGAATGCATCACAGAGTAAGAAGGCCGCCCTCATTGATAGTATACTCATGTACTCTCGTGAGGAAATCAAGGGTAACAAGATGAAGGCTATCGAACTCATATCCCTTGTGTCAAAGGATAGATCTCGTGATATGTCATTCTTCCTCGCAATGGGAAGATGCATGTATCGCATCTTCAATGGTGATTCAGAAGGTCTGGACCTGTGGAGACAAGCATCTGTCAATGAGATGCATATACTGTGCGATGAGTACTGGCCAACCCTTGACACAACTTGCACCTACTACACTATTCATACACTACAATTCTGGGCATCCAAAGACTCTCCCAAAGAGTATGCAGAGTGGAACAGTACAAGTATACGTTCTGCACTTGAGGCATCAGTTATGGCTACTGGAGGTATTCTCGATATTGCCAATGTTGCATACAGAAAGAATCCTACTCTCTTCATCTGTGACGGAGATGATCCTAAGGAAGCTACCTTCTTCAAATTCAATGGTACATACTATAAGCCATGTGGTGTGTTCACCCTGCAAGATTACCTTGACAGAGAGGTCATTCCTGAATATGAGGATTTCCTCAGGGATCTCTCTAAACTGGCAGAGGCAAATACTACTGGACAGGGAGGTGACACATCCTTCAAGGAGATGATGCAAAGGAAGATTGATAAGTGTATACAAATCATTGTCAGGCTCAAGTCTGATGCGTTCCAGACATCGGTGGTTAAGTGCCTGATGCGTCTCTTTAATAAGCCTGGTTTCGACAACATACAGAATGCTAACCCTAATCTAACTGCATTTGAGGATTGTGTATTTGATGCAGAGAGAAAGTGTATACGAGATGGCATTCCCGAAGACAATCTGACATGTTCTACAGGATACGATTTCAAGGATGTATGGAATGAGTACAATAACTATGTTAACGAGACATACGATGAGAATGGCACACTTCAGCCATCAAATGGAGGGTGGAACCATCCTCATGTTCGAACTGTTATTGAGAACCTTGAGAAGATCATATATGATGCAGACAAGAGAGAAGTGTCTCGCAGGGAGAATGCATCACTTCTGCATGCATCGAATCCGTTGAAGAGAGGTCTCACTGTGCATGGTCCTACAAATAATGGTAAGTCAGTGAAGTACTCTTGGATTGGTCGAGCACTTGGTCCAGCATATTGTCCCGATGTGCCCAACAACTTGATGTACGCAATTGATACACATCCTGGTGGTGCAACTCCTCACTACGAGATGGCCAGGTTTGCCCGTCTGATTCTTCAATCTGAAGTTGACGACAGTATGATACTCAATGAGGCCCTCTTCAAGAGATGGACAGGTGGTACGGATAAGGTTACATATCGTGGCCTCTATAAGCCAAAGATTAAGTCATTCGTCCCCAAATCCAAACCTACAACCGTATGCAACACTTTTGCCAAGATCAATGGTAATAGTGCTGCTCTTCGTACACGTATGCTCGTTCTCAAGTTAGACAGTAAGTTCATCACTGAGAAAGATCCTGAGTATGAACACGTCAGAGAAATGACCACAGAGGAAAGGGACATATACATGACGAATAATCACTGGTACTGGGCTGATACACAGTTCGATGAGACCATTGATAGGACATATAAGGCATTCATGTGGGTGATGATACAAGACTACATCAAATATTCAGGAGGATCTAGTGTTCTCGGTGGTCATGCTAACGTACCAGCCAAGAAACTACCCATATCCATTCTCAAGGACACTGTCGAATACTTCATCAAATCGAACATCTTCCTACAGTTCATCAACCAAACCACTCGTAGACACTCTGATGCACCGGGAGTCACTACATTCACCCTATACAACGCATATAAGAAATGGCACATTGACTGCATTTCTCGACATGGACATGTGAGCATGCCTAAGTTCTGCGACGAACTTGCAAGCATGGGTTATAAGACAAATGATGATGTCTATCATGGACTGATCCTAACATATCAGTAATACATATACTATATACCTGTTACAGGTATATAACGAATCTATTAAACCAGGTGTACTTCGTGAAATCACTGATCGAGATATTTGCTCCAGGCATGTTTAGCAGTGTTGACGACAATGTAAGACTGAATCTCCTCTCATACATGAAGATGCAACACATTCATTTGCCTGACAAGATCATATACTCTTCTGACAACAAGTCAGTCAATGACATCACACACGATACAGACATTGATGACCAGTTAAATCGTCTCCTTCAAGAGTATGTTGCATCTCGTGCAATCTAATCACAAATAATATACCTGTTACAGGTATATTTGTTAACGACACTGTTGACGCATGAGAAGTACATATGTAAATTAAACAAATTAACGATGCAACCGAAAGAGTGTAAAGAACTCATTCTCAAATCTCATCAACTCGAGCACTTTGCACGCATCATTGACATCTCTGATGAGCATGACTACTATATGGATTTCTCTCGCATGGGTACAGGTAAGACATTTGTCACCAGTAAAGTGGGAGAGACAAGGGGTCTAGCATTAGCTATTGTATGTCCTGTGAGTGCAATGGATGCGTGGAAGAATATGGAACAGTATGGAATACGTATTGTGTTCATAATATCATACCAATCGTTGCGTGGTACAGACAAGTACCCGCCGAGACATGGATATCTTACTCGCGAGACAGAGATCAAGATTGATAAGAGAGGTCACGAAAGGAAGAAGACAGTGTTTACTCCAACTGATGAGTTCATGGAGCTTGTAGCACAAGGTATTCTCCTTGTATTCGATGAGGGACAGAGTATTAAGAATACATCTGATCAAGGGAAAGCAGCAAGAACACTATCTTCAGCGATCACATATCCATCCAAGTGTGCATTCATCTCTGGATCACCATATGACAAGGAAGAACACAGCGAGAATATCCTTCGCTTCCTCAATATCCTGAAGCAGAAGAGACTCGTGTGGAGCAGTCCTATCACTGGTGAGAGAATACCTAAGGGTATTCTCGATGTTATAATGTATTGCAAAGCCCTTGATAACTCCCAGACGATGGCTGTGATCGAAGAATACATCGGTAATGACAACATGTTATCACTGTCTGCATCGAAGGCAAGATCTCTCTGTCATAAGCTATTCACAGACATAATCAAGAACCATCTGTACAGTGAGATGATGCCTGAAGTATGTGATTATCCTATTCATATGGAAGAGTCATACCTTCTCCTTGACGAAGATGGTGTGTCTAGTCTCTCAGATGCGATACAGGATCTAGCACAGGCTACACGCTTCAACGGTAAAGATGTAGATACAGAGAAGATAGAGTGGGGAGCAGTAACTCTCGCTATGAAATCTGTCGAGTACATAATGCTTGAACCAATCACCAAGTTCTCACTGAACATCCTCAATGAGAAGAGGACAGATAAGAAGATGAATAAGGTTATCATCGCTGTGACATATCTTGACTCGGTCAAGAAGTTAATGCAGTCATTAAGTGAGTTCAATCCTCTCTTCATAGATGGTTCAGTCAAGGCAGATGATAGGACAAAGAGAGTATCACTGTTCAATACAAATCCTCAACATCGAGTACTCATATCTACTATCAAGACGGGAGGTATATCGATCTCCTTACATGATACAGTCGGAAACTCACCAAGACATATGCTTCTTGTACCCACATATTCTCTCATCGATATATATCAAGCCTCAGGACGTATTCATCGCACAGGTCTCATGTCAGATGCATACTTCTACATGATATACGGTACCAACCCAAAGACACCGCATAGAAACGAAGGTGAGATCAAAGTAACACCCATTCTCAATGCTCTCTCTCGTAAGAAAGATGTCCTCAAGGGATTGATTACGAAACAGTCATCAGTGTACAAGCTTCCTGGTGAGTTCCCACACAAATCATATGAAATGTAAATCCTATACATAACCTATCTGTAACAGATAGAATACACTATAAAAATGTCAAATACACCAATCACAGTACTCATACCATGTGCACCAGAGAAGAATCAGATATTCAATCTGAAGGATTACAAGATAGGAGAATCCATCACTCTCTCTGGGTTGGTGCATCGCAATATTGGTCTCACCCTGTTCAAGACACACAGTAATCTCAACGAGAAGAACATAGAGGCAACGAAGATCCTGTCATATCTCATCAATCCTTGCATCATCTATGATGTGGATGTCTTTGGTGATTGTATTCTCCGAATAGAGACACCCTCGACGACGATGTCCAGACGTGAACAGATAGATTCTGTCCTCCAGATGATAAAGCAATCGTACGATGAGAAGGATTCAAAGATCGTACCTGATGACCTCCTACAATGGTGTAAGAAGAGAGAGAAGAACCTATCGGAGAAAGCTCTTGCTCGTCTTCGTGAATCACTTGATCAATATGGTGGACAGAACCTATCTGTCAACACTTAGACATAGTCAACAATATGTATGTTACATACATATATTATTACTGTATAATGACAGTGTACACACCAAGTCCTCCTATGGTGAATGAGATCTGTATCTCATCATCGACTCTCTCAATGGATGATCCAATAGCTTCATTGTCCGGTGACTGCACCTGTACACTAGGGAGACCAGGTCCCACATCATCATATATGACTGTAACAGGTAGGTCAGATCCTCTGTTATTGGTGATCTCAACGTATAGTCTATCATTGTCGATGAGTGTTGAGTCAACACTCAGAGATGTGATACTTCCAATATTCAGTGCACCTGTACTCCTGTCTACAGTCATCTTTGACACCGGAATATCATTATTGAGTACGATGAGAACACCAGGATATGGGGGACGAATGTCATCTCCAGATTGTCTCTCCAGTGTTAATACAATGAATGTCTCATCGTTCTCAACATCGATGATGTATCGGGACAGAGCATACACACCATCGCTCACTCTTTCATTATCGAGAGGGATAGATGTTTGACTCATAGGGTCAAGAGTGTACTCTCCGAGAAGACTATATTCAAGTATGTCATCACCAGTGTCAAGACTAGAATATAGTGGTGTACTTCCAATACCAATATTTGCAGTGAGTGGTTCGCTCATCTCACTGCGAATAAGAAGCTCACCAGTTAGTGTCTCTACTGCAATGTCATAGAAATAGCGTACATCTCCAGAGATCATATTCGTAGTGTAAACTATAGGTATTGCATATTGGATATTGTCATACCCTTCGTCAATGACAATATTGAGGGTAATCTCTGTCGTTCCGTACACGAGTGCATCATAGTTATACATCGTTATAATCTGATTATCAACTGAGAGAGATACACTTCCATTATCAGAGTCGATAAGATTACCTCTGACTACCTTGTCTCCCTTCATAACGGTTATAGGTGTGGACTCTGATACATTGTACCTATGCTCAGATACAACGTAGAGTGTACCAGGTATGTATCCTGGTGCCTGGAATGTAACAGTGTTATCACCAGATGAGAGATCGACCTGTAACTCATCGATAATCACTGATGCATCCTCATATATGATGATTCTCATTTGTATGTCACATACAAATTGTATATCCTTTAGAATAATCCCATTATCTGTCCAACTCCAACCACACCACGCTCAAATTGTCCATTATTGAGTATAGCCATTGCTGGGACATTCCTATTTGGACTAATTCGATTGAATAGATTCATTAGGTTATCGTTACTACGTATATTGTCTAGATCGTACTCTATGATCTTGCCAGATTGTAGCGAACCTTTGAGGTTTCTCTTTAGCTCTTGACACTGTTTGCATCGTGTCCATGTGAAGAGCATGTACGTCTTCACTGGTGGACTCTTGGCAGATGAAGTGCGCATGTTCATTTTAACACCGTATATAATCCATGTATATAAGAGCTAGTACCTAGTTTTGACTGAACAACAGTGTTTATACACATCCATCGCTACACATCCTGATCAATCGAGCATCAGTATTGAGAGGAGTATCCTTGTATGTATACGCAATGAATATTGATTATGTATATTACAAGTATGTATTATTGAAATGGTAGTACTCGGTCAATGGCCATATCAGCACACAGTGACTCTCGATCAGCTTTATCGTCAAGCAAGTGCACGTGCATACTACTTTGTAGACGAAGATAGAATCATATCAAGAGGACGTGCTCTTGAACTGGAACAGGGAGAATACATCATTGATGAACAATTCTATACTGTCATGGGAGAGAATATGCTCTCATATGTATCTGCCTTTGCCAAGCAAGACTTCCCTCCTTCGCCACATACATCTGTTGCAGGTATCATGCAACACAACAGCAATGTGCAATACAACGAGATCATAGACAGAGTAAAGAACTCATCTGCTGTCCTCATTGTTAATGATCAGAACACAGGTGTAATGGAGGATGTTGGTGCACTTTGGAACAATGCATTGGGTACATGGATCATCGACAGCATCAACCTGCGTACTCTACGTGAGAAGAGACGTCAAAAGACAGATGGAAAGGTGTATATGAATCAAGACAAAGGTGGTATCCTTGTTGAGATATATGGAGATGTAACACCTCATGTCAAACTCTTAAAGGATGTGGGCGGTAAGTACGACGAAGACAAAGATATATGGTACATTTCTATGTCTGTCGTACACAAGGTAATGCACATTGTCTCATAATCTATACCTGTAACAGGTATATCGATTTGTTCCCTACTTAGGTTAAGGGATTAATACATATGGTAAAAAGGAAATATAATGTCATTTCAGTTGTTCATGTCTGATGTACAGAAAGAGCCTCTCACAAGTAAGAGGCTACAAGAAGTGTGGGAATTCTGTAATCTCAAGAATAAGTCTTCTCTGATTGATAGACTTACCAAATGCCTATTCATTGAGATAAAGAAGAGAACAGATAAGAATGCATCTTCTGACGAATCTTCTCTATCCCCTGAGGAAGTAGGTCGTATGTGTAGGAAGTTCTGCAATGAGATTGTTAAGAGATCTATACCTCCTCAGAAACCTCTACTTGAGAGTATTCCATCCAATGTTGCAGTCGGTCACGCAAGCTGGTTATACAACCCATTGACAAGCATCGTCTTCCGTCCAAAGAATACAACTGTATCACCTCAGAGTAAGGACAACGATCCTGTGAATTGGGTTGCAACACGTGTCCTCAAGGGTGGAAGATTCTATCCTCTCAAGCTCACACATCTCAATGTTTGTGTCACCAATGGTTGGTTCTTTGAGACGGACATTGCATCGATATCATCACCATTCCGTGTGGTTGAAGCACCCAAATGATGTATAACCATATTATATACCTGTTACAGGTATGTTTACCTAATGTATCTACTTACTCTCTTATAGGCATTCTCATTGTACAGACAGCATATAGCTTTCGACACGGTTCTTCTATCGATGTGGTTGATGTTGTTTGATGTGCAGCAACGAGAGATGTAGGTGGTGATCTCGTTGTGCCAAACATCCTTTAACACCGGTGTCCAATGGTTGTCTCTCTTCATGTAGAAGGGTCCATCTACAGATTCAGCAATGAAGAATCCCCTGAGAACTATACGTAATAGCTTGATCTTATCATCGTGAAACATTATGAATGGGAATGAGCTTACAAGGCTTGACATACTTTTTCATGATGTGCGGTATATACCTACACATCAGGAGCATACACATACTCTTCCACTCCCATACGTTGATCTCCTTGTCTAATCTTGAGATAACCGTTGTATCCGTAAGATGTACCATAGCTATTTCGGATGATCCATGTGTTGTCACGATCGTCATACCCCACTATTGACACCATATGTGACATATTTGGATCTATGTATTCAGATGCACCTGGTTCATACACACCAGAGCCTCTGAACGATTCAAAGGAGTCATATATATTAATGACAGTCACTATTGATCCCTTTGTCTCCAACTCTCTCTTGATGTTTGACACCGTCCTCTGTATGTCAAGGTTGCCGTATGGATCTTTCGCAGTCAGCTCTCTCCATCTCTGTACCCTATATGAGTTAGCCAATAGATCAGATGGATAGTATCGATCATTGAAGTTCCTATCTCTTGTCTGTGACATGAGTGGTGCACCATTCTGTACGAACATGTCAAGACCAGTGTTAAGGTATGTTCCTGAGCTACAACCGTCCATACTTGGTGTCTTCGATATCATAATATCATGATATGCATAATAGTTGAGCTGATCGTCAGGGATCTCACCTCTCAATCGTAGTCTATCTGTAACAGTCTGACACGTTGCGATAGCCCAGCATGCATTACATGTGTGTTGATCCACAGGTGTGACAGATTTCCTCACCATCCTTCCATATGATGTGTCTACAAGTACATTACTGCTACTTCCAACAATTTGGTTAGGTCCTCTATTCACTGATGTATCACTGAGAATGTTGCAGTTCCGAGATGCAGCTTGTGCACGAAACCACAACCACAACGACAGAGCTACCAATCCGATGATAAGTGCAATCAATATAATAATTATCCACATTTGTAGTGAACAGAATCTTTGTCTCTCTCATAAATGACTCGCGGACAATGGATTGCTGTTGTATTATTAGTGCTTCTTGTATTCATTGCAGTTGCAATTGGAGTCATGCTATGGATGCGTCAAAAGAGTGTGGTCGTTGTCGATGCAAATAGACAACCCAATGGAAGTATCAACATTGCTACAACCCCTATTGTTACTGGTGCAACGAAGAAGGTGAACAATATCAGTCAGGTTAAGAGGCCGGCAAGTACAGGAGCAACCTATAGAGAGATCCTTGGCAAGAGATCATAAGGTGTTCTTCTCACAAATGTATGTTACATACATCATATGCTATGTACCTGACAGACTTGATCATTAACATTCGCTGTTAATAGACGCAAGAAAAACCGTACCTCTCATATAAATGGAGCAAGGATTTCATGTACCTCTATATGCAAAGCCGTTTGAGGATCTCCACGATGCACAGCTTGATCACTTCTGGAGGTCACCAGGAGCTTCTAGCTTTACAAAGGATGGTTCTCAATGGAAAGAGTTACACTACGATGTAAAGAGACGCCTGAAAGGTGTTGTCCATGTGCTGACACGTATGGAGCCAGAGGTAGTAGAGAATGCAGACGATATACAGAGCCTATGTAAGAAAGTGATATCACCCAAGGTTATGGCAGATCTTGCTATCATGTCAATCATGACTGATTCGTTCAAGGCAATGGAAGGTATTCATCTTCGATCATATGGTACAATCGATTCTGTACTCTCTCTCTCACTCGAAGACAGAGACAAGGAATCGTTTGCATCATTCATCAAGTCAAAGATAGATGTGGTCTCCAAGTGGCGATCAACAGGAGTGGAGACAGAGAGCCTCCCTCGTCAGTTATCACGTGCAATCATCGGCAATGTATTCTCAGAAGGTCTTGTCTTCAATACACTGTTCTCTACATTCTCTGTCCTCAAGAAGGACAACATTCTCGAGACTACATGTCAGACCAATAATGAGGTACTCACCGATGAAGAGATACACACTAGAGGATTCATAACTATGTATCTTATTCTCGTCGCAATAGGTGCTATTCCTAGACTTGACCAACAAGAGGTGTACGATATGCTTGCGGACTTCATCGCTGTAGATGACCTCTGTTCAGCATGGCTATTGGGTGACATGAGTGAGAAGGAGAAGGAGTTCTTCCTCGTGATGACAGAGGATAACGCAAAACTATACACACGTATAGTTGCAAACTATATACTCAAGGCATTGCAGTATGATACCCTATATCCGTGCACAAAGAGTGACAACCCATACCCCTTCATTGGTCAGTCTCTCATTAATACACTCGGTTACTTCTTTGACAAATCAGTAATAGACTATGGTCTCAAAGTTGATCACGACTACGAATCTGATAGTGACCTTGACGAATAACATATACAATATACCTGTTACAGGTATATAAACTCATAGATGATTACGTCTTCTATGTACAGATCCTGGAATTAGATATCCTTGTGTACCTGGGAATCCTGGAGGTACGTACGAACCAGACTGTAGGAGGAGATCGATGATTGCTTGTGTATCCTGACCGTTTCCTCTCTGATAATCAAAGGGTAGTGCCTCATACAGCTGAAACACGAGAGAGACACCGGATGTAGATACATTTGAAGATGCACCCATAATGAGTAGCTGAGCAACAAGTCCTGGCCATCTCATAATGATAGCTGCTTCGAGCAATGTAATCGTTGTCTCTCCCTGATTGGGTACAAATGTTACGACTATTTCATTCAGGAGATCCAACTGTCCTCGACGAGGAAGAGGACCAAGTAGAGTACTCAGTGCACCAAGTATCTGTTGCAGCTTCTGCAATTGGCAAGGATTAGATCCCCATGATGGATATGTCGGTCCTGAAAGAATACCACTTCCATATCCACCTGACCACATAACAGATGGGAACACCTGAGGACAATCGGGAGCAAGTATTGCATCAATGATCGATCTCACTGACAGATTTGGTAGTACACTATTGATATTCATTTCCTATACATACAAAATGAGTATCAGTAGGAAATCGATATCTTCAATAGAAGATGTGCTTGGTGTAGTGTATCCTTCGACGATGAAAGACATAGGGAATCTACCTATCGTGTGTACAGAATGTAAGAGGATCACAGCAACGATATCAAACCCATCACTGTCACTGTACGACATCAATGATGAGATCCTCAATCGATGTTTGAGTACATCTCTGACGCCATGAGAGAGATGTCTACACGGTATCAACATATACATCCATATGTGTGCAACATACATGGAGATGAAAGTGACATTACCATTGATGAGCTTGACGGTGAATACATTATATGTAGGCAGGAGAACGAGAAGGTCTTCCCTATGGATGATGACAGTGCACTCACACACATCATAGGTACACTCTTGAACAGGGTGTATTCATGCAAGAATTGGTTGTCTCGCCTACACTATGACCTGGTGAAGCTCATCATGGAAGACAAGCTGCCACCCATGTGCATTACACCATATGCATCACCTGAGCACATTGCTGGTCTTACGTTCAACTATATATACTTCATACAGAGCATATAGTTCCTACGCATATGTCAATACAGCAAGGAATGTATCTACTGTTCTCAACAGGAATAGGGAAGATGCATGATCACTTGTAGAGAATGGTATGAGCAAGAGAGATAGAAAGTGCTTAGCAAAGTATATAATACGTACTGAGTTGGGGAGAGTATATACCCTTGCATTATCACCTGATCTTACCGATTACTCTACTCTCACACAGGATGACATTCCCTTGTGTATAGCTATGAAGATTCCTCTGTCCTTCTACATAAGTGTATGTACGAGAAACCATATACGTGATCTCCTAGTGGCATTTCCATGCGAGAGTGTATTCATATATGATACTCTCATTGCACGATATATATAGTTCGTGTGTAGGGAAATATATGATACACTAATAAATTATAGGAGGGAGAAAAGCACAACTCAGAACTTTACATTGTACTATCTTTCAAAAGTATGAATATCCCGCAAAACGTAGCCACAATCAGAGAGGAAGGTGATCTCAAACTATATCATTACACTGATACCGCTCAACACCCTGGGGTAAGTGATTTCTGGAAAGGTGTAGTGATGGACGAAAACGTAGTCGTCGCTCGCTCTTTCCCATGGGGTCCAACTGTAGTCACTGATGTATTACCTGATGACTATGTGTACACTCCTATGTACGAGGCAACTGTCTTACGATTCTATCGACACGAGGGTAAGCCAATGATTGGCACCCATCGACAGATTGACATCTCTCAACGAGACAGTAGGGTAACTCCATCAAGTAAGAGATTCATTGACCTTGTCAAAGAGGCTATTGCTCGATGGGATTACAAACAGTACGACTATGCTGTTCCTGATCGTGGTAATGGGTATGCCTACACACCTACAACGTGGGAGGAACTATGTATTCATGGGTGGTGCCATGTATTCCTCCTGGTTGATACATCTAATCAGATCACTGATCTGATTGATCTCTCTCGAACACACGAACTCACCAACAAGAATGGTGAGACTGACATCGTCACATTCACAGGTCCTAAGCTCCTCCATGCTATGTCTTTCGTACAAGATACAGAGATGGATGAGTCCGGTATGTATCCTATGGTACCATATGGTGGACAAGTCGTTATGGATATCCCTATCGATGATCAGGGATATCAGCAGTACACATGGTTGGTTCCTCACCTCAATGTAATGACATCTGAACAAGCAGAGGAACGACTTGAAAATGGTGGTGCAGTCGTAGGATTCTCTCCCCTATTTCCTGACCAAACCACGAAATATCTCTCCTACGAGTATGCTCGCAAACTCGAACTTGCAGGAGAGACGTTCAACCCTGTGTATCGTTGGCATCAGCTTATGGACGAGAATATCGATGACGCAACTGAGTACATTAATAATCTCCCATGGCACCTAAAGCATATGTCTATATTTGATATGCAAGAGGAGCATGCAGACCATCTCAACAACATCATTAACACTCTCGCAATCAATGTTGTTGCACGCTTCAATAAGAAAGACGCCACAATGGATAGACGCCTCTACAACAAGGTCAGTCCTATCATCGCAGAGACTGTTGCTGAACTACGCAATAAGTATGGTCGTGACAAGGTGAACAATACCGTCCTCCAGAGAGAGGCAGAGTCATTACTCCTTGAGAAACTTCTCTCACTCTCATACATTGATCAACACGCGATTAACAGCACAATACAACGTGTTGCACGCGATCAATAAGCACCCTATATATAATTATACCTGTAACAGGTATAATTACATTCAGTCATACGGACTATATAACCATTATGAGGTTCTCTATTGCAGAGACATCGTACGAGATAGACGATTCTCATGCTATGTACTACACGATGATTACTTCTGGTGTAGGAGTTGAGGGTATAATAGAGATCGACACTCAAGACACAAGTGTATCTTTGTCTCTTCGTATTGCAAAGGCACTTACACTCAAGATACCTATCCCTTGTTCAACTCTACGACCAAGAATAGATAGAGTACTTAATCGATATGAGATTATTAGCAGACTGAAGAGGGACACATCTCTGATGAGAGATCCATACATACATCTTGCCACATACTATGAGAAGTCAATAACAGGAGGATACGATTCTCCTGATATCGATATTCCATATGGGTTAATCCTTCTACTAGCATATACAATAATGGAGCATGCTAATCCTGATGTCTCTTGGCGCATATACACTCTCAAGAGTACATACCAGTATACACCATCTCTGTACAATGGATATACATATGAAACTCACAACTATAATTGTACTATACCCTTTTGTAGACAGAGGGGAAGAGTCATACATCTTCATGCTTGACTCTGAGAAACAGTATGATCCGCACCACATTCATACTCTCCTTGATGAGGATGAGTTCAGGAGAATGATTAGGCCCTCTTCTCAATTTGTTAAGATGTCATCGACGCAGTCATGCTGTACAAGGTCAATATGGGAATACGACATATACTTCAGAGAGAGGGTATCTCTGACACATAGTAGAATTCATATATACTTGTAACAAGTATATAATTGAGTATTAGTCCATATTCTTTGCCTTCTCTAGTATCTCAACGACATCGTTATATACAGAGCACGCCATGAACTGGTTACTTACATTCCTTAGTCGCTGAGAGAGTGATTTCATTGATGCACACACAGATTCTACCTTGTTTCCACCGTATGCCTGTAGTCTCTCCTGTAGTAGATCATACTTTGCAAACAGACTCTCAATGTTGTATGTGAAAGGAGGATACTTGCATGATCCCTCAAATTCAGGAAGAGACTCAAGATACATATATCTTCCATCAATTACGTATGACTCTTTGAGCTCACCTTTTCTTCCACTGAATGGATGCAGATTGATGCTTGTTTGTTCGGCTCTGTTTGATAACCCATCCATCTTCTTGATGAGGAGATCAAAGGGTGTACATCCTGGAGAGAGATCGTCCCAATCGGGAGGTACAAGTATGTATGACGCATCTCTTAACTCCTTTGCATAACCCTCTTTCAGGAAGAGTTCATCTACATCGTGCTTGGATTTGTAATCAATGATCTCATCAAACTTTACCATAGGAATGGCCTTCCATTGACACGAGGAAGGTAATACACCGAAGAACTGATATATCTTATCCTTGTACATGATTACCTTATCTGCAATGACAATGTATTCGTTACTACTGAGCTTGCGTAATGGTTCATCGACGACTTTCGTATCCAATGATTGCAGATCTACCCTTGGTCCTGTACCTTGATCGGTGAGAATTAGCACGTTATCTTCCCTGCTGAATCGTACAGAAGAATCTACCACATTCGTCTCAATGTCTTGCTTCATACTTGCAACAGACTCAACAGTCCGAGGCAATGAGATGACAGTTCCGAGTTTCTTATTGCTGATGTATAGCGTACAAAGAATGTTCATTTAGATTATCTATGAAACTGAATATCTACTTCATATCTTTGTTGTAGTACAAACAGGGTAATTTTATATGCATCAAAATGGATGCAGAGACTGTACGGAAGGTCATCGGCAATCTTCGCAACCCTATGAATTCAAAGGTAAGGATACAGTTTACAGCTCGATCAATACTCTTTCTCACTAATCTCTTTGATGGCAAGAAGACTGATGTCATTGAGATACACTGTATTCTCTTGCGAATAGCACACATATGCGGCTGCTTCCATGACAGTAAAGATGTGAGATACATTAATCTTCGTGATCTCGTTGTATATCTGTACAGTCAAATGCCATTGTTCATCTCAAGAGAAGACATGGAGAATATCGTGAGTATCTTCTCTACCGATATAGATAGTGACTATCGTGAGGTAGTAGATATGAAGATCATTGCTGAGAGTATCACGTGCATTCCTTCTGTTGAGAGTAAGCAATCATAGTGAATATTATATACCTGTAACAGGTATATGTGGGTTATTTAGGCACCTTTCCATTGGGACATCTTGCCAGCACCGAATGATGCATTCTTATTAGAGTTGTGTAACACTCGTCTACCTCCTACAAGTTGTTGTGACACTGTCTGTTGTGGTGCAGAGAAGCCATTCAATCCTTGACTGTTAGCGAGACGAACGTTTCCGCTGCCATTGATGATTGTGCCTTGTTGGTTAACAGAGAATGCACGGATTGGTCCATTTAGTTGAGATGGATTGGTTGGTCTCCATTGGGTGGCATTCATTTGGCGAGTCAAAGACTCAGTGTATGAGACGACATTACCACAGATATCAGTTTGTACATCGACAATGGATGGTGCAGTATTTGTGATCATAACATCACGTACAAGTTGTACAGATTGGGCAGGGAACTCACAGATGTCTTCCTGTTGAACAACGGGACGAGATGAGGGGATGTTAGCCATCACCTGTGCACCAGATGCTTCATCTGTAATGACGACTACTCTATCATTGTTGTCATCAATACCAACGTCAATGTCGAGCTCAGCCTCTGCTTCAATAGCATTGAGTGATTGATTCTCATCTAATTGATACATGTTGAACGCGCTGACATTTCTAGAGACATCACCTGCTGGATTGGTGACGTCAATCTCCCCTTGTAACATACCATTAGTGTACATGAAGTCAGTGTTACCATTACCATTCGATAAGAATGCATTGTTTGCAGCCATTAATGCATTTCCGTTGGCTTGACCAACTCTTCTACCACCGAATTTCTTTGAAAGCTTCTTGTTTCCGAGCAACACCATTTCACATACTTATAAACTTGTGCAATGCAATAAATTACTGTTACAGTAATTCCATCAATCGTGTTGAGTGTCTACGACATGATCTCTTCAAGAAGAGAGAGTACCCCTGGCTCTAATACTTTAGATCTGACTATTCCGTCATAGTCAATACTTTTATGTAGTTTCAGACCGTCTGGTTCGACCACACGAACATCATATGCAATGTTGATATCTTTACCTGATACCTGTGACTTGACACCGGCAAGCTCATTGGCTGTACCCTGCACTACATATTTGGTGTTCTCTCTGTCAAGATGAACCATTTCTCGTATGCCATCTGTGTCTTTGGCACTCAGCTTGATGATGGTTTTCTGTGACATGACGACACGTATCGTCCTGAAGTCTATCTTGCGTGTATCAGGATCGTACTCTCCACAGATTACACCTTTGTCATTACTTTCAGTGGTCGTGATAGGGTACAATGAACCGGTGTATAAGATGTTATTCTGCAGCCACATACGTGTATGTATGTGGCCGGAGACAACAGTGGGGTAGTCGAGTGGCCACTTATCACCCTTCGTACTCGTGATAGGACCATAAGGAGCACCCTCAAACTCTTGATGAGCAAAGATGAGAGAGAAGTCGTTGATACTCTTAATTGTCCTCCATTTGTTACTCCTGTGCATGGCCGATAGGTACTCATTAAATCCTCTGAGTAGCTGACCAGGGGGAACATATGGCATAAACAGGACCTTAGACCCATGTACAACAACGGCCTTCGGCTTGTTAACAATGTATAAACGATTAGGTATATCCTCTATACCCATGAATGGGTGTATCTCAGAGAAACAGTCCTGATTGGATGGACGATCGTGATTACCAATGAGAACAGCAACGACAATATCTCTCTTGTTCTCTACCTTTTCTCTCTCGGCAATAGAGACGAGTTTACGAATCCAATCGATTGCCATCCTCTGAAACGTAAGCTTGATGTCATCGTGCCTGTCAAGGACATCACCCATTATGACTACGATGTCAACATCTGGTCTCTTATCGAGTAACTTGATAGTTCCAGTGATAGCTTCCTGAGAGAGAGACAAATGCCTCTTTGATATGTGTGGATCACCGATTGCTTGAAATCGTATTCTCTTATTCATTCTTTCTGTTTTATTAGAACTATTTCTTATATGGTTATACTCTCGTACAGAGAGAAGGCATAAAAAGATTATTCATTCGTTTCACATGGTGAAGGCACAGGAACTCGTTGTGAAAGGGACAGCATCACCATACATGGTGGAGAGACCAGTCATATACTGTTACAAGAAGGATGGTGACAAAGGTGCAAGAATCCCTTGTAAGCACAGTAGGAAGAAGAGAGAGTATAAACATATAGATTTCCCAGAACCAGTACTAGTGCTGCGTCCTGAGCAGAATAAGGTCCTACAGGAGATAGATTCCCTATGTGAGAGACAGGTAGCAACCGATGCACACATTGTATGTCATCCTATATTTGGACACATATATACAGGATTTGGTAAGTCAGCAGTAGGATCTATCTTTGCCGCACGCAAGAAGGGACCCATCCTTATATTCTGTGACAGAGATGCTGTGAGACAAGGATGGACGGGTACCTGGAAGGAATTCTTCGATGTAGATGCTCACTGTGCAACAAGCAATGTACTTGGGAAACACGATGTATGTATCTGTTCTATACAGTTGGCCGTTCGTCATAACGATGAGTTCAGGGACGATTTCAAGCACTATAAGACAGTCATCTGTGATGAGGCAGATACTCTCTGCACACAGCCAGCAGTGAATGTGCTACTTGATCTTGCACCACAATATCTCATCGGTCTTACTGCTACTGTGCGTCGCAACGATGGTCTTGATAAGGTACTTGATATATTCTGGGGTGCTCGCAAGGATTGGATACAACGTCTGAAAGAGTTTGGTGAGAACTGCTCAATGACGCTTGAAGTGTTACACACACCGTTTCAGATAGACAGTATATACAACAGAAAGAGCTCCCTCGACTGGATGGCAATGGCGCAGGTTGTATCCGCCATACATGAGAGGAACATGCTCATTCGTAACCTGTGTCTTCTCCACATGAGTTCGAAGATTCTTATCCTGACAAAGACACTCGATCATGTAGATACTCTATCTACGCTGCTGAAGGAATCGTGCGTGGATACATCCACATATTGTGGGTCTGCTCGCTCATACTATGATGCTCATGTTCTCGTTGCAACACTGTCAAAGGCAGGAAGAGGTTATGACGATAAGCAAGTATCTGCTGCATTCGATGGTAGACGATTTGATGTGCTCATCCTCTGCATGACAATGAAGGATGCTGACCAGGCTCTCGGTCGTGCTCTTCGCGGAGAGAATCTGACTGTGTATCTCATGGTTGACCAGAACCCAACGATGAAGAATCACTGCGAAGAGATGAAGCGCATAAACGAAAAGAGAGGCGCCGTCATCAACGAGCAGTATATATAATCATACCTGTAACAGGTATAATAATTACCTCTCAGAAGATGAGAGAGTGTCAGTGTCTGCATTCAGTTGCATTGCCCGAAGTGTAACATCCACATCCATGTTGTCCTCGATGATGTCACGAACAAGGTATGGTCTCTTCCTCACATATTGCATCAAGCGTATGTAGTCACTCTCCTGGTGCAGGAAGAAGAGTTTCCCTATCTTATCTATCAGGATAGGTTCAATGTGTGCGTCATACATTGATTGATATTGAGGATCTGCCATACCTCTGGTTGCAAGGTATGCTTGTCTATACAGGTGAGTATAGTCATTAGTGCTGCACGATATTGGAACCCATGGAAAGTGTACACGCAACAGATACATCGCAATATCATTCCCACCGTTCATATTCTCCATGTACTGGAGCACCTGCATAGGCGTTGCATACTTGAGAATACTCCGATGAATATCACTCATTTGTTAAGGGTACAAACTTTATACCCTGTGTAAATGCTAACAGTGAGGATTGAAGACATCGACTTCCCATTGACATCATTATCTGAGATGCAATTGGTCAGGGACAGATATAGTGAATGTATGAGCTCTGTGTATAAGGATACACAGAATAGTCTACACATACAGGGACTAGGTATATCAACACCTACACTTGTATCTGTGCGAGACTTCATGGAGAGATTCTCAGGTGTACAAATCATAGTGTTGTTGCCACGAATTAAGCCTGTAAAGGATCTAATTGGAGAGGATCTTCAGAGATGGTTATCTGGCCTAAACAACCATGGCCTGAGAGATCTTCATCGTGCAGCACACCTTCTCGGATACTCTTCCCTTTGTAATGTCATCTCTCTCATTCTTTCTGAAGTTATAAACTATACAAGTTTGTAACTTGTATAAATGGCTGAACCCAATAGAGCTGTAACGACGTATGATGCAGTGAGAACAAGCAGTATTATTGGTCCTACTGTTGTAACAGGGGCCTTGACTGCACTAGATGATGTCATTGTGAGAGATCAGTACTTTGTACCAGAGGATGCTGTAGACGATGTATTTGCAGTGCAACCACGTGTTGTTCCTATTGATCCCGATGATCCCACATCTGATGTACGCACAGAGCTTGTGTTTGGCCGTGCCGATGTCGCAGGAGGTACTGTTGAGCCGAGAGTCATATTCTCATCTCCTGATCTTATTGATCCTACTAACTCTGCACTATGTATTCCTGGATTTAGTCTACAAACAGGAGGTATTCCTATTGCTGATCTTGTGGGTCTCGTTGCATATGATGTCGATGGATGCTTTCACCCGGCGACATTCACTGATGTGGTTGGAATCGTATGTGATGACCTCATTGCTGACCCAGAGTGTATCGATGCACTCACAACTGCTATCGTAACCAATCTAAATGCATTACCTCCTACTGATCCTACTGCTGTACTCTTCTGTGAAACAGTTGAGACTTGCGTCATTGAGTCTCTCGTGGATGTAGTCGAGGATGACACTACACCATTCGGTGTTGCCTTCTGTAATGCAGTCGAGGCATGCCTTCCTGGGGCAGATATACCTGCTATCCTACAGTGTACATCTCTTGATCTCGATGTCTTACAATATACTACAGAAGTACAGGCACCATGTGTTTCTCCTGATGTTGGTGTACTTGCTGTTCCTCCCTCAACTGATTATACGAATGCAGCATTCTTCTCAGTGTATGGACAGACCGATTCAGCTGCCATACCGGGTGGCACGATATCGATAGTTTCCATCACTGCACCTATCACGATTATAACAACGGCTGTACCACCAACGATCACAGTCCTACCAACAGCCACAGTCATTGACACCACTCTCACCACCGCACTCACTACACCTGTGTATGTCTTTGACACCACTCTCGATGCATCGTACAATACAAAGGTGCGTCTCACATCGAAGGGACCTCCTGACACAGCTGACATTGTCTTCAGTTTCACACAGATTCCTATCAGCATTACTGTTGACATTGATCCACCCATTGTAGCAACTGTACTCGTACCAAACGTCATAGTTCCCATCGCAGACATAGGCACTGCAGTAGAGGCTACCTACCTCTTGAACAACGTGGCTGATGTAGTATCTCCCGTAGAGATGAACCAGTTCGGTGCATCCACAATTGATGAGGCAGCCATAGAAATAGCTATAATCGATGCAGTTGAGATGGCACTCATCGGTGCATCTGGTCTATTCCCTATCATTCCAGGTGTCACTGCTACACAAATAATCAACGCTATCATACTTGCACTCACACCAATACTCACTACGGCGTTCACTGACTTTGTCCTCTTCAACCCAGTCATCACCGCAGTTGGTGATGTTGATGGTACAGTCACATTTGATCTTGTGGGTGCAGCACCACTGTCTAGCATCACCGTTCGCGCAGAGAATGTGAGAACACCTCTCATTCCAGAGGAAACCGTCGTACAAACCTTGAGTGCAAGAGTACCAAAGCAGTCTCCATCTGTATATAATATATATCCTCGTGCTACTGAGGCAAAGAAGCAGGTGAGAATCCTCCCTAAGCTTGTCTCCAAGAAGTAAGGTCATCTGAATGATTCCTGTAACAGGAATAACACATTATTGTATTTTATTGCGAGAATAAATGGTGATGCAAATCATAACCCATACCCAATTTGGGCCATTTCAGTCAGGGAGTACTCTCGTCGTAAGTACATCCGATGCACAGATACTTATTGACAAGTATGGTTCAACAGTGAATATCAAAAGTATATATCCCGGTACATACTGGTATAGAGATGGTACAGTATTAGATGTGTACCCAAAGTATGATCCTTCTCCTGCTCCTGTACAGGATACTCTCAATGTAAGATTCATATCTCAGATACAAGATCCTGTCACCAATCAAGTGTATGAGGCTGGTCCCTTGTACAGATTCACTATCAGTGGTCTACAAACACTGAATTCTCGTGTTGGAGGTCTGGTCTTCTCATCTGATGCTGCACAGAATAGTCCAATCCCTGTAAGTCAGCTACCATACTATGGTGGGAATGTAATCTATGTCGATCAGGTAATCTATGCATTCCGTGCACTATAACATACATATCTGTTACAGATATATTCATTCCTTGAGTGCTACTACACTATCGATATTGGCCGTAGAAGCAAGCAGGTTCAACCTTGTATATTCACTTGATACACCGAATTCAGAGCCAGAGATTCCTCTAATGCCAAGAGATAATAGCTTTACATGTAGATCCACACCCATACACCGCACCCATAGGTAGGCAAATCCTCTTGGGGAGAGTATCTCAATGCCGTTAATGAGTCTCTTTAACTTCTCTGAGACAAGGTCAAATCTATGCTCTAACCTCTCTGTAATGAGAGGAAACTCCTTATAGTTGAATGCTATTACTCTACATACTCCTTCTCCAGTTCTACAAGTACCAAGTGTACTTGTATTGATGTAGTATGTGTACGAGTCAAGGAGGTTAGGATATGCTTTCTGTACAGATGGAGGAATAAGAGCATATCCTACTCTTTGACCAGAGAGACCTAATGATTTGGAGAACGAGAATATAGGAACACATAGTCTCTTATTACATGCCTTCTTCATATGACTGAGTAGTTTCATCAGTGTAAATCCATACCATGGCCATGCATATACTGCATCCCATAACACTATAGGAGCATTTGTCACTGGGGTCCTTATACTACCATCTGGATTATTGGGAGATGTGACAAATTCAACTACTGTTCCTTGTGTAGGTGACATCCACTGTTGGCCAAGAAGTTTCACAAGGTTCCTATGAATACTATGACATGGTGCTTGCTCAGAGAACTTCAGACCGTCTACACAGGAAGCAAATGCATAGATGAGACCAAGTATCACTTGTGTACTTCCTAATCCTGTTACGATCTTCGTATTCGCATTGATTGTATGACCATGATGTGAATGGAACTGTCTTATGGCGTTCTCGAGTTGTCCATCTCTTGATTGTTCCGTCTGATACAGCGATGATACCTTTGCCTCCACACCTATATCCTCTTCGACGTACCATTCATACCAAATATACCCATCTCCAAGCGAAAGGTCATACTCCATAGTAGACAATTTCATATCTATTGATTATTCAGATAACAATGTATTTATTGCATGATAGGTCAAGCCATCAGTGTATACGAAATCTCTCACATTGAAATGATCGTACGATAAATAGAGGACGTATAATCTATCGGTACTAATATACTACAATAAAGAAACATTCTCAATGACATCATTAGTTGATCAACCTGTTATACGTAGCAATCAGTCACAGATCGTCTTACGAATTCGTCCATGGTCTCACGAACAGGAGATGGACCAACTTACTGATAGGCTACTGAATATGGGTACACATGGTGTAATATGGGGTGCAAACACTATTGAGAACGTAGGATATGGTATTCGTGAGCTTGTCATAGCAGCGGTAGTCGACGAGGACGTACTCTCAATGGATACTCTTCTCGGGGACATCACCAATCTTCATGACATCATCTCACGTGTAGATGTTAGTCTTTGGAATAAAGTACTATAACACACTTGCAATCAATCAATAACATCGACAGATTGACTGTTTCAATACTACATCTGTAACAGATGTATTCTCATTTGGTCAATCAACATCGATTGTGTGTATCAATGTCGTGTGCATACACGAGGATGTGGTGGTAATTGTAATACATTCTGGTAACAGATGTGTTCTTCTTAGATCGATCAGCGACATTGATTGTAACTGTGCAAGTACAACAATGAGAACACATCTGTTACAGATGCAGTGTTGATACTGTTTGACGTACACAGTCACAATCGATTGTATGCCTAATGTCATTGAACAACCACAATTGATAACATCGACCTATCAATAACATTGCATTAACTATTCAATTGTTCGAATGAGATTACATCTGTTAACACACGGTTGATAGATCAATCTACCAGTGTCGCGTGCATATTGATGATGATTGTGTTCTCACTGTTATACACTTACAGTCAATAGGTTGATCACAAAGTGACATTGTTAGATGTGACTATTACAATTGTGTATATCAAATAGTTCTAACATTACATCTGTAACAGATGTAGCAAGATCGATTGGTAATGTCGATAGTGATGAAACCACAGTAGGAAACATACTCGTAATATTGATAGATTAGTCACGATCGACTAGCCTCAACGCTACAGATGTAATCTCATTAGATCAATTGAATAGTTAATGCAATGTTATTGATTGACGTGGATAGCATCAACGTTAGAACTGTTCGACATACACAACCATAATTGATCACTCAATGTCAACACTGTCTGTGTTACAGATGTAGCATCATTGTATTCAGTCAATTGGCAAGATTAATCTATCAGTGTCGCGTGCATATTGATGATGATTGTGTTCTCACTGTTATACACTTACAGTCAATGGGTTGATCACAAAGTGACATAGATAGTGTTAACATTGAGTGATTGTGTACATCAACAGTTTCAACACTACAGATGTAACCTTACTTGTGATCAATCAATCTATTAATGTTCAATTGATTGTAACTGTGTGTATAATATTGAGAACACATCTGTTGTTAGAATGTATTACAATCACCACCACATCCTCGTGTATGCACGCGACATTGATAGGTCGATTGAATACAATGATACTACCATCTGTAACAGATGCAGTGTTGAAACTGTTTGATATATGCAATTGCAATTGATGAATCAGTCTGTCGATGTTATTGATTGTAAGTGTACGTCTGTAACAGATGCAGTGTTAGAACTATTTGACATATACAATTGTGATAGTTACATCTATCAATGTCGCGTGCATACACGAGGATGTGGTGGTGATTGTAATATATTCTGATAACAGATATGTTCTCAATATTATACACATATAGTTAATCAATGTTAACACTATCTATGTCACTTTGTGATCAACCTATTGATTGTAAGTGTATAACAACGAGGATACAATCACCATCAATATGCACACGACACTGGTAGATTGATCTATCAACCGTGTGTTAACAGTTTCAACATTACATCTGTTACAGATGTAATCTCGTTTGAACAATCAATAACAATAGTGTATGCCATTGACAGTAATGAGTTGATCTTACCATGTTTACAATATTGATACACCAACAGTTTCAATATTATATCTGTCATCGAACAACCACAATTGACAAATCGATCTATCAGTGTCGTGTGCGTATTTGATGGCGATTGTAATACAATCTGTCAACAGATGTGTCCTCATTGTTAATCACTTACGATTGATTGTATCAACACTACATCTGTTACAGATGCAGTGTTAGAACTATTTGACATACACCATTGTGGTCAATCGATCTATCAATGTCGCGTGCATACACGAGGATGTGGTGGTGATTGTAATACATTCTGATAACAGATGTGTTCTCAATGTTAATCAATCAATGTCATTGATTGATCTAATGAGATTACATCTGTAGCGTTGATACTATTGATGTCAAACAATGACTATTCGATTAATCTTATGATAGAATGTAATCACGTTCTATTCAATCAATTGTGATAGTTACATCTATCAATGTCGCGTGCATACACGAGGATGTGGTGGTGATTGTAATACAATCTGATAACAGATGTGTTCTCGTTGTATTCAATTGATGTTACAGATGCAATGTTGACATTATACAATCGCTGTCAATCTATCAAATGAGAATGCATCTATAACGGATGTAATATTGATACTACTTGACATACACAATCAATATCGATCTATCAATACAGGAGATGCAATGTTGATACTGTTTGATATAGACAATTGCAATCAATTGATCAAACGAGGACACATCTGTAACAGATGCAATGTCGACATTATATAATTGCAATTGATCTATCAATGTCACAGATGCAATGTTGAAACTATCAATCTGTTGATCAAATGAGATTGCAATTGTAACAGATATCAATGTTGATACTACTGACATACACAATCGATATTGATTGATTAAATGAGAACACATCTGTTACAGATGTAATGTTGATACTGTAACATACAATCGATATCAATGTTGATACTACTTGACATACACAATCGATATTGATTGATTAAATGAGAACACATCTGTTACAGATGTAGCGCCGATACTGTGTGACATACACAATCGATATCGATGCATACAATTGCTGTCAATCTATCAAATGAGAATGCATCTGTTACAGATACAATATTGATACTGTTTGACATAGACAATCAATATCGATCTATCAATACCAGAGATGCAATGTTGAAACTCAAATTGATATTGATACTGTTTGACATAGACAATTGCAATCAATTGATCAAATGAGAATGCATCTGTTACAGATACAATATTGATACTACTTAACATACACAATCAATATTGATTGATCAATGTTGATACTGTTTGATATAGACAATTGCAATCAATCTGTCAAATGAGAACACATCTGTTACAGATGTAATGTTGATACTACTTAACATACACAATCAATATTGATTGATCAATGTTGAAACTATCGATCGCAATCAATCTATCAATGTCACAGATACAATTGCAATCAATCTGTCAAATGACAACACATCTGTTACAGATGTAATGTTGAAACTCAAATTGATATTGATCTATCAATGTCACAGATACAATTGCAATCAATCTGTCAAATGAGAACACATCCGTTACAGATGTAATGTTGATACTGTTAATGTACAATCGATATTGATCTATCAATACAGGAGATGTAATGTTGAAACTATCGATCAATGTTGATACTGTTTGATATAGACAATTGCAATCAATTGATCAAATGAGGACACACCTGTTACAGACTCAATGTCGACGTTATATAATTGCAATTGATCTATCAATGTTACAGACGCAATGTTGAAACTATCAATCTGTTGATCAAATGAGATTACATCTGTAACAGATGTAATGTTGATACTACTGACATACACAATCTATCAATATTGGTACTACTTGACATACACAATCGATATTGATTGATCAAATGAGAATACATCTGTAACAGATGTAATGTTGAAACTGTGTGACATATACAATCGATATTGATACATACAATTGCTTTCAATCTACCAAATGAGAATACATCTGTAACGGATGTAATACCGAAACTGTTAACATACACAATCGATATTGATCTATCAATACCAGAGATGTAATGTTGAAACTCAAATTGATATTGATCTATTAATGTTGACATAGACAATTGCAATCAATTGATCAAACGAGAATGCATCCGTTACAGATGTAATACCGAAACTGTTAACATACACAATCGATATTGACCAGCCAAATGAGATTACATCTGTAACAGATGTAGCGCTGAAACTGTTAATGTACAATCGATATTGATCAGCCAAATGAGAATACATCTGTAACAGATACAATATTGATACTACTTGACATACACAATCGATATTGATCTATCAATACCAGAGATGTAATGTTGGAACTCAAATTGATATTGATCTATTAATGTTGACATAGACAATTGCAATCAATTGATCAAACGAGAATGCATCTGTTACAGATGTAATGTTGAAACTCAAATTGATATTGATCAAACGAGAACACATCTGTTACAGATGTAATGTTGAAACTCAAATTGATATTGATCCACCAAACGAGAATGCATCTGTCACAGATACAATTGCAATCAATTGATCAAATGAGAATGCATCTGTTACAGATGTAATGTTGATACTACTTGACATACACAATCGATATTGATGTATCAATACAAGAGATGCAATGTTGAAACTATCGATCAATGTTGATACCGTTTGATATAGACAATTGCAATCAATCTGTTGATCAAATGAGAATACATCTGTTACAGATGTAATGTTGAAACTACTTGACATACGCAATCAATCTATCAATGTCACAGATACAATTGCAATCAATTGATCAAATGAGAATACATCTGTTACAGATGTAATGTTGAAACTACTTGACATACGCAATCAATCTATCAATGTCACAGATAC
>Ga0105045_10000008_pt1 | contig 118401 bp, 89 predicted proteins | sample MAT02_FD_78089 | JGI IMG/M metagenome (GOLD analysis project Ga0105045, IMG submission 78089) | Freshwater microbial communities from Lake Fryxell liftoff mats and glacier meltwater in Antarctica - MAT-02 (megahit assembly) | ecosystem: Environmental > Aquatic > Freshwater > Ice > Liftoff...
CAGGCAAAGTAGCAGCAGCGGGTCTTGATGTTTTTGACAATGAGCCGTCTCCAAGACAAGACTTACTATCCCATCCTAGGGTATCACTTACACCACACATAGGAGCTTCTACCGAGGAAGCACAAAACAAAATAGGCAAAGAACTTGCAGAATCACTGATCGCTGCGTTGGGTAAAAAGTGATGAGTAGCGTTTTTTACATTCACTCTTTCGCTCATTGCAGAGATAGGAGTCGTACTCGCAATTGCAGCGCTTACTTATCTATTTTGTCTGCGCTTCTTTAGGTCATTCTGGATCAACATCATGGTGCATATGACCCAAATACTAAGCATGACAAGACCGAAAAGGGATTTGGGTATTGGGTGAATTCTTATTGAATATTACAAAACCCACACTCTTAAATAATAAAATAAGGGGAAAGGACAAGTAAACTTACTATGTCTTTTCCCCTCCTTCCTCCACTACCACCTACTCAAAACAGCCTTGCTCCTTACAAGGAAGTTTTAAATCAAAATCCCCATTAATTGTAATTGTAACAGCCCCGTAAGAAACGAGACAAGATTATAAAAATAATTTTGAGATATGTAAACAAATAATTCAATCTCAAATAACCCAAATAGAAATACTAAACCAACTGATTAAAAGGGAATTTGATCAAAGGTTACAACACCTTCTCTACCTGCACTCATCTAATCTAGCTGTTGATACTTGATGATTAGGACTTAGCTTTAGTGCTTTTTGGAAGTTCGTTAAGGTTTGTACACGGTCGTTAAGGCCTGTGTATGCTAATCCTTTGTGGTAGTAATTCAGAAAATCATCCGAGTTTAAAGCTATAGCTTTATCTATTGTTGCGATTGCTGAACCATAGTTGCCACAATTGAGATAAGCGATGCCGTGTATAGGCAGGTTAGTCGTCTCCTTGCGTGGGCTGAGACTTAGAGCTTAATATAGTCAAACTGGTCGAGTTGACTACCTTTGTTTAGTATTAAACATTTTCAGCAAAGAATTCTAAAATATTAAAACCTTAACTAGTCACCTAGATCCGATGGTTAAGAAGTAACTTACTAATTCATGGAGTTTCTTACTTTTTCAGGAATCAAAAGTAAATATGTCCTGTCACAACATAACTATCAAGATTTTAGCTGCCAATCAATAGGCGCCTTGCCACATCTGATAAGATAGTTGTTTGCTTTAGAAAAATGCTTACAACCTTGGAAGGCATTTCTGGCCAAAGGTGATGGATGTGCAGCTGCTAGGACTAAATGCTTATGCTCGTCTATCAAACAAATCTTGGACTTTGCAAAATTACCCCAAAGCATAAAAACTATATCTTTATACTCACTAGATAAAAAGGAAATCACTTCATCGGTGAACTTGCTCCAACCGATATTTTTATGTCCACCAGGACTACCGTGTGGAACAGTTAGAACGGCATTGAGCAAAAACACTCCTTGCTGTGCCCATCCGGTCAAGTCCCCATGATTAGGAGCCGCTCCACCGAGATCAGAAGCTAATTCTTTGTAGATATTCTTTAACGAAGGAGGCACTTTTCCGCCTTTTGGAACAGAGAAGCTCAATCCCATAGCTTCACCATAATTGTGATATGGATCTTGACCAATTATCACTACTTTGACGTCGTTAGGTGGTACTAGATCAAAAGCTTTAAATATCAATGACCTAGGCGGATAGATGATTGTGCCTTTATCAGACTGGTGGTCAATGAACGACATCATACTTGTAAAGTAAGGTGCATTCAATTGCGCGTTCAATGCTTCTGCCCACTCGGGACGGATTACTACTATAGATGACATCTCACGATATTGATTAAATTTATAGTTATATAAAATAAATTAGGTAATAATGTTGCAAAAATAAAAAATAAAGTCTTACATTTGCGTCCGATTTGAAATTACTACTTGAGCAGGTTCCGTAGCTCAGCTGGATAGAGCAACAGATTTCTAATCTGTGGGTCACAGGTTCGAATCCTGTCGGGATCACGTTTAAGCCCTGGTAATCAATAGATTATCAGGGTTTTTTGTTTTTAGATCGGTTCCTTTTAGTGGTATGGAACAGTTTTTTTGTGATTTCTTGTATATGCATTATAAGATTATTACACTTACCATTCTTTGAAATAAAAGAAGGATCTAAACCATACAATAACTAGTCATATAGATGCTAACTTATGAAAACGAGTTACAAAGTATCCATCCTACAAACTAAATATTTTAAGACTTGAATAGACTCACTACCTATTTACACATAAAATCGGATAATAGGGCATAATAGACAAAATTCAAGAAGGAAGAAAAACAAAAGTCTACAATATTAATTTTTTTAACCATCTCTTATCGTAAATCTACAATATACATGTGGTTTGAAATAAATTTTGAAATCAAAAACCTTCAGGAAATTATAAATAAATATCGGACAATATTTTTAAAACTAATACACGTTGACCACATGAAAGTTCAAGTATTCGTTTGCCAAAAATTTCTAAATCAAGTAAAATAAGATCTAACATATTTTCGACTTCATGAGTAGATTTTCTAAAAAAAATATCTTTTTTCCTTATATCTTATATAATTTTGCTTATTGCCATTTTATCTCCTTGCAACTCGTTCAAGAAATAATGCAATCTAATCTAACTTTTTCAACTCTGTTGTTAACTTTTGCAAATTGCAACTATCCAGATAATTCTTATATAATGATAATTATTGTAATATATACATTTTTAGTACAAGATTTTTATTAAAACGCTATATAAATATTTTTCGGATCATCTACCTCTCTTCCATCACCATCTTTAGATGTGGAATTCCATCTTCTAAATACGATTGATTGAGGTCCGTAAAGCCTAGACTTTCATAAAATCCTTTTAGGTAGGCTTGTGCACCGATTTTAATAGGTGTGTCAGGGTATAATTGTTTGATATTTGAGATTGCTTCTTGCATTAGGAGTTTGCCTATGCCTGTACCACGTAGGTATGATGTATTGACAACTCGACCTATGGAGCTATGATTAGCGTACGAAACACCTACAGGAAGCAATCTAGCATAAGCAACTAATTGATCGGATTGATCATAAATGAGTAAATGATGACCTTGTAGATCTTTGCCATCTGCGTCTAGATAAGGGCAGTTTTGCTCCACTACGAACACTTCTTGCCTTAACTGCATGATTTTATATAGTTCATAAATAGTTAGTTCATTAAAAGTATATAGCTTACTGTAATACGGCATCATCGGGGTTTACTAGATTGGAATTAAACGTATAGATTTCAATTAGGATTCAGGGCGTGCTTGATCTGAAAAGTTCCGCTACAGCCTATATGTACAAGGTTGGTGTCATTGATATCAGTAAAAAGAATACACTCTATAGGTGAGGAATAGAACATCTGATCATAAGCCATCTTTTGATTGGTTGGTTCCTGATATTTGCGACTATTGAGTAGTGTGGTCTTGGTCCTCAATTTCACTAAATCTGCTGACCAATATACTTGATTAAACTCCCCGACGACGATAATATTTTGGTTAGATAGCGCTATGGCATTGGCTAGCGTTATCAATTGTTGGCTAGCCTTAGCTTTTGATATATTGTTTAGTGGGGGAATGATATAGGTAGAAAAAATTTTATAGCTTATATTATTTTTTTTGATTTCGACTATGGGGTTAGGGACATCATCAAACGAATATATCTGTATATTTTCCATCTTTGACTTGCTGAATATAGCTTTGCCATAAGGGTCTATACGCACATCAGTATAATTGTACTTATATATGCTGTCCATAGCAGGAGGTATTACCTGAGCCCAATCTGGTGTGTATTCTTGAAACGAAACTACATCTACTTCCTCACTACTGATGAGGTCGTATATTTGGCTGGCATCTGTAACTAGACTCAGATTGACATGTAGTAGAGTTATTGGGTCTTGGTCTGGATCTTGGGTAGGGTTTTTGAGATCATTGTTTGATGCACTTTTGAGGTATAGGGCGAGGAGTGCAGCACAGCCGAATCCTGTATATAGGCCTATTTTATTGTCCATAATCAGATTGACAATTCCATAGATTACTAGTAGGATTAAGTAGTGTATGAGGTACTCTGTCAGACCTTGAAGAAACGAAACCCATGGTACAAATACAAAAATAATCGTACAAAGTACAATGACGATATTGACTATCTTATTAAAAGGTTTTAGGATTTTAGTAACCAATTATAAATGATGTTTCTAAGATTTTTAAAAATTATTTGCCACTACTACGACGTGCTTTTCTTCACGTAGGTCACCATCAGGGTGTAGCAATTGGATAAAGAAGATATACATACCAGTTTTGAGGATATTGCCTTCTTTATCTACACCTTCCCACTTAAAACTACCAGCGCTACCCAGCAAGCTATTGTTAACCAATGCATTGACTTCAAACCCTTCTGTATCAAAAACTCGGATAGTAGCCAAGAATCCTGGCTTGTCAAGCAAATAGTCTAGCAGTAAAAAATCAAAACTTCCATCGCCATTGGGAGTTATTGTCTTTGTATTAGGTGTAAAGCCATTGGAAAGATTAGGATTGTTAGTCCTAGCATTGGCGTTTTTGTATCCTGGTGTTGCAAATTTTACTGCCTCTGGCGCTGAATGCCAATTGTCAGAACTATTAGCATCTACAGTAAAGTCGATTCGCTCAAGACTGACACCTTTGGTTGCGTCTATAAGTGAGTAATGGAGACTTTGATTATAATCAAAAGAGTCAAGAGTGACATAGCTACCATTTTCTAGTACTTGGATCGTAATGTTTGCTTCTGACACATTGAGTGAGGGAAGGGTAGCGGTGATAAACTGTGCATTAAGTGGAGTATTATAGGTGGTCTTAAGGAAGTCTGTATTGCGTGATATGGCTACATATTGGTTAGGTGCAAGGATATAGCCGGTAGATAGTGTTTTAACGTCTGTTTTCTGACCATTTTTGATCAGCAGGCCATTGAGTTTGATAGTTTTGCTACTATTATTATACAACTCTACAAAGTCATCTCCTCCACTATATGGATCTGTCAGCACCTCAGAGATTAATAGATCGCCCCTACTCGGCAGTATTGCAAACGAAAATGGAAGTGTATTTGCCTTGGCATTGCCACTGAGGTCTCTGATATTATTAGAGATTAGATTATAAGTGGTGCCACTATTCAGCACGATTCCAAATGTCAATATCATCGTACTATTGCTACCGGACTTAAATGCCACGCCACTTGGATTGCCTACGTTGTTGTCAACCGAATAGTTTTTTGCGTCAAGCGCAAAATTAGGATTTAATCTTTCGTCATAGCTTACGCTCAATGTCTTAGCATCTATGACTTCTACATTGGTCATCGTAGGTGCGATGACGTCTTTGACTATGCTTTGGATAGAGATGTCATCATAAAAGAATTTGTCTGCTCTGGTAGCTGTATATTTTGCGTTAAGCACTATGAAGCTAGAGTCTGGAAGGCTAAAACTAGGGATCATAAACTCAAAATCTTCCTCATAATTATTGTTGCCGTCATAATCTACACTTCCGACCCAAAGTCCATTTCTGTATATTTTGATCCTCAGTCTAGCATCTGCTGGATCTGCACCCATGGCTGCCATCCGACCTGAAGCTAGCAGTTTACTTACACCTTTGTCCACTTTATATATTTGTATGGCATCAAGATTGCCGTTTTCGCCTACTCTGAGATAGTAACCTGTCTCTGCCCCTGACGTCGGACTGTCCGAAAACAAGTATATAGTGCCCTGATTATCAGTCGATGGAGCGAACTGAAGCTTGAAGTATAGGTCTATCTGTATACTATCTGCGGGTACTTTGTATCGTGTGTATAGCGTAGATGCTCCTGAGGTAGATGCACCTAACTGCAGTTGATTGGCTGTGTTGATTTTAAAATTAGCACGATCACCAGACCAAATACTACTAAGCGAAGATTGGTTAAAATCTTGTGCCAGTTGTGCTGAGAGATGGTGTGTTAGAAATATACAAAGCACCAAAACCAAAGATATTAACCTTAAATCAGTGGATTTAGTAAAGTAAATTTTATCTTTGCCTTTATTTACAAGAGGCTGTGTATAGTTAAAACATATTTTTATCATGCGATTAAATTTTTGTTAAAGATTTTGATGATCGAAAATATTTTTTTGCAAACAATCTAGTAATAATGGTCGAGGTTCAAATGTGAACTTCATAATAAAGTAGCAAATATAGCAATTTAGGTTTGAAAAGGTGCTTATGGCGTTTGTGAAAGTTCAAACTTTAATTTAGTGTCATAAAACAACGACAATATTCTCCTTAATAAATGCGATAGATAAGTTGCGATACTTGGTGAATAATATAAAGCATAGAAGCTCAAAAAAGAAATGATATAGGAGAGGTAGATAGTGAAAATAAAATAAATTTAAAAATCTTTATAATAAAGATTTTTGTTAGTAATATAAGAAAATAAAATAGTTTTAAGAGATGAAAGTAGCCGTAGTCGGTGCAACAGGCCTAGTAGGAGGGGTGATGAATCAAGTGCTCGAAGAGTTTGATTTTCCGATAACGGAGTATATTCCAGTGGCCTCTGCGTCATCTGTAGGCAAGACTATTCAATATCGCAATCAAGACTACACTATCGTCAGTATGGAGGCTGCCATAGCTATGCGACCGCAGATAGCGATTTTTTCAGCAGGTGGAGATACTTCTCTCGAGTGGGCACCACGGTTTGCTGAGGTGGGCACGACGGTCATAGACAACAGCAGCGCATGGCGTATGGACCCGTCCAAAAAACTCATCGTACCCGAGGTCAACGCCCACACGCTGACTCGAGAAGACAAAATCATCGCTAACCCTAATTGCTCAACCATACAGCTAGTCGTAGCACTTGCACCATTGCACAAAGCTTATGGTATCAAGCGACTCGTGATATCGACCTATCAGTCATTCACAGGGACAGGTGCTAAGGCTGTAGCCCAATATGAAAGTGAAAAATCCGGCATTAGCATGGCGAAAGATAAAATGGCGTATCACTATCAGATATTTGAGAACTGCATCCCACAGTGCGATGTCTTTCTAGACAATAGATATACAAAAGAAGAGATGAAACTCGTCAATGAGACTCAAAAGATACTCGGCGACGACACCATACGCATCACTGCTACAGCGGTCAGGATACCTGTAGATGGTGGACACTCTGAGGCTGTAAATGTGGAGTTTAGTCGTCCATATCAGCTCACAGATATAGTGGATATGCTAGAGCAGTCCGAAGGCATCGCCGTAATGGACGATATATATAATCATAGTTATCCTATGCCGCTGTACGCAAAACATCAAAACGAAGTATTCGTAGGGAGACTGCGACGAGACGAGTCTCTCGACAATGGACTTAATATGTGGATCGTGGCGGACAATCTTCGCAAAGGTGCAGCAACCAATGCAGTTCAGATTGCATGGTACTTAGTAAATAACAATTTGGTGTAAAACCAAAAAGACAAAAATAATACATTACCAATAGCTCGATATAAACAAAAGAGAGCTTAGAACAACTGAATATTTTAATACATCACTTACAATTAGACACAGAACATGAGACGTAAATTAGTACTTTGGGGATCCAATGAGAAAGATGAAAAAATGCTAGTAGCATTAGAGTTATTAGAGAAGGAAAATATAGTAGATATCTATACCTTTCCTGAGTCGATTGCTACAGAGCAGTTTTATAAAGATATGACCGAACAATGGCGTGATGACAAGGAAGTAGAATTTCCTACAGGATACAAAAAGATAGTTCAAAAGCTATCAGTATCGGAGTCATTGCTACCTGATGATATACGCGTAGAGCGACCTGAGTTGATCTCAAGAGCACAAGCTGAATGGCACTTCGTGGTATTGTCATCTAAGTTGTATGAGCTTTATAGATCAGAAATAGAGGAGATCAAAGAAAAAGTGGATGGAATCACTGAGTATGACAATATGTTGTGGGATGAGATGAAAGAGTTTTGGTCTAAGGTTCAAGCTCAAGTAAATGAAAAAAATCTTTTCAGGGAGCATGGAGCGGCATTGAGAGAAAAGTCAAATGCCATTTTTGATAAACTTAAGCAACTAAGAAAAGAGTTCGACAAGAAATTTGAACAACAATCAAAAGGCGTAGTCTCTAAAATAGCCGAGCAACTCGGAGAAATCGAAGATAAAATAGAAAAAGGTCTCGGTTTACACCCACTTTTTGATGAACTGAAAAAGATCCAGACATCTCTACACAACTTTAAGTTTACGAGAGGGGATAGAGATGACTTATGGTCAAAAATCGATGCAGTATTTAAGAAACTAAAGGAGAAAAGAGGTGCTTCGCAGCCAATGCAGCATAGCAATGCCAACAATAATCTCGGAAGGGTAGAATCTAGACTGAGCGGACTAGAAGGTGCTATCCAAAAAATGCAAAAGTCTATAGATTTTGATCAAAATGAACTAGACTTCCAAAGCAAAAAAGTAGCAGATAGCGACGGACAATTAGAATCTCAACTAAGAGTAGCAAAAATCCGAATGATCGAAGAGCGTATCAACTCTAAAAAAGAGAAGCTCGATGATATGTACAAAACCAAGGCTGAACTAGATGTTAGAGTCATACGTGAGCAAAAAAGAGCTGAAAAAGTAGAAAAGCAAGAGAAAATAGAGGAAGCTAAAGAGACAGTGAAGCTTAAGATCGCTAGCGAAATATCAGAGAATGCCAAAGAACTGGAAGGTATGTCTGATAAACTAGAGAAAGCAGCTAGCGAACTAGCAGCTAAACCTAGAGTTAAATCGATGATCCAGAAGCTTACAGATGCTGTGGAGGATATAGTAGAAGACATCGTAGTTTCTGTAAAGGCTGTAGCTGAAGTAGTTGAGGAAAAATACGAAGATCTAAAGGACAAAGCCGAAGACAAAATCGAAGATCTGATGGACAAAGCTGAAGACCTGAAGGACACTGTCGAAGACAAAATCGAAGATCTAAAGGACAAAGCCGAGGACAAAATCGAAGATCTAAAGGACAAAGCTGAGGACCTGAAGGACACTGTCGAAGACAAAATCGAAGATCTAAAGGATAAAGCTGAGGATAAAATCGAAGATCTAAAGGACAAGGCAATAGAACTGAAAGATAATATCGCAGACAAATTAGATGATCTAAAGGATAAAGCTGAGGATAAATACGAGGATGATAAAGATGAAATAGTAGTCGTTGAAGACACTGTCGAAGACAAAATCGAAGATCAGAAAGACAAAGCTGAGGACAAATACGATGACGCTAAAGACAAGGCAATAGAACTGAAAGATAATATCGCAGACAAATTAGATGATCTGAAGGATAAAGCTGAGGATAAATACGAGGATGATAAAGATGAGATAGTAGTCGTGGAAGAAAATGTCGAAGACAAAATCGAAGATCTGATAGACAAAGCTGAGGACAATTACGATGAGATAAAATCTTAGGCTGATACATCTGGAGAGGAGTAGAAATTATCCTCGTACAAATAATAATTATTAAATCACTTCAAAATAAAATCCCCTATCACGATGAAGTTATAGGGGATTTTATCCGATGGCCGCAGTTTGCAACTGCGGGTCAATATTGTATGGATTTTCAACTCAATGTAAGCGATTACAGACTTCAGACATCATGTGAAGATATCTATCGTTGCTGATGATGATATAAACGTATTACAAATAATTAATATACAGTATCTAAGTTGCAAACTTCGCAAATCTGAATAAAATTAGATTTTTTTTAATAGTCTTTTCTTTGGCAAAACTTATGAAGGATGTTTTTTGTAGTCCTATTCCAATGTATTCTCTTGGAAACTGAATAGTATATCCTTCTTTGAAAGGCTCCGCAATAAATGCTGGATTAGATTCCATTTGTATGCATTCCGAATAAATGGATGGCTTTTCATCTTCTGTACAACAAGAAGCTAAAAACAAAATAAAAGGAATGATTAAGACTTTCATATTTAAATTTTTATTAGTGAATAATTATTTTTTGTTTTACGATTTTACCAGACTTAATTTGCAAATGGACGATGTACATACCAGAAGGTAGGTCCATAAGATTTAAATCTTGATCAGGTGTAGCGAATGCCTTTGCGAGTACACCTTGGGCTGTATAAAAAGAAAGCCATGACACTGCTTCATTATTGAGCAATTCCAGGTGTCCATTTGATGGGTTAGGATAAAGCATAGCTTCTTCGTAAGCTTGTGGAGTATTCACGGTACTATTTATAGTATCAGGAAATAACTTGGTGAGCATTTCGCACTTATCATCTATACATCCATTAGCATCCATACGTACGATCAGGATATCAGGATCCGATCCCCCTTGAAATATAATGGGATCGTACTCTAAATAATTGTTTATACTACCAACTGCTATTAAGTCACCATTATCCGTTTCTTCAACATCTTGAAAATAACCTTCACAAAAGTCAAAAAAAGGGCGGTCTTTATAAAAAGCCTTCTCCCAAAGCAATTTTCCTGTAGCAGTCATACGAAATATGTAGGGAACCCTTAATATTCTTGAACTAACGTTGATATTGGTATTTCCATAACTACTTGTCCCTATAAAATCTCCATTTTTAAGCTTTTTTAGAGAATAAACTCTTCTTGCTGTTTTTGTATTATGATCCCAAAATTTGAATTCCCAAGCTATACTTTTGTCTTGCTTGATTCGTTGAAGTTTCAAGACATTGTTAAAAGTTTTGTCAGCTAATGCTACCACAATATTCCCATTCTCAAGTTCACAGATATACGATGATTGTGTTGATCTGGTAAGTTCAGATATCCAGTGCCATACAAGGTTTAGATTTTGATCATATTTTAATATATGTGCCTTTTCAATAAGAGCATTCTCTTTTGTTAAAACAGAAAGAGTCAGATGATTATTTATATCCACAAAAGATGACCATGCAGTATTACCTAATGCAAAATTTATTTAACAGTCTCAGCACAAGGGTAAGTGTAACTCAAGCTTAACGTTCCACAATTAAACAATTACATAATTTTCCATTTTCCATTTTCCATTTTCCATTTTCCATTATCCATTATCCATTATCCATTATCCATTTTCCATTTTCCATTATCCATTATCCATTATCCATTATCCATTATCCATTTTCCATTTTCCATTATCCATTCTTAATTATTCATTCTCAAATCTCCGTTCAAAAAACATCTTTTTATTTAATTTTTTAAGGTTTTGTTTTTGAAATTAAAATAAATATGTAGTTTTAACCAAAATTTTTAAATCCATGACTAAAGTAATGTCACTTTTGAGGATATTGGTAGGTATGATTAGCGTCATCACCCTTGTGTTTACTTACTCATGCAAACCCAAAACCATACATAACATTATGACTGATAGCTCTACCGATTCCATCGCATTTCTATTGCCTGAGTGGGCAAAAAGTGCCAATATATATGAAGTCAACATTCGTCAGTACACACCTGAAGGTACTTTTGATGCATTCAGAAAACATCTACCGCGATTACAAAAAATGGGTGTTGATATCCTTTGGTTTATGCCCATCTATCCGATCAGCGAAACCAAGAAAAAAGGAAGTCTTGGAAGCTACTACGCAGTGAGTGATTTTAAGGCTACCAATCCAAAATTTGGTACGATAGATGATTTTAAATCAGTCATAGACGAGGCGCACAATCTAGGCATGAAAGTCATCCTCGATTGGGTGCCGAATCATACAGGTTGGGATCATGTATGGATCAAAAATCATCCAGATTATTATACTATAGACAGTCTCGGCAATATCATAGATCCACTCAATGAACACGGAGAGTCTATGGGTTGGGCAGATGTAGCAGACCTCAATTATGACAATAAAGATATGCGTCACGAAATGATCGCTGACATGAAGTGGTGGCTTACTGATTATAATATAGACGGCTTTAGGCATGATATGGCACTACTCGTTCCGCTTGATTTTTGGCGCGAAGCCATACCTCAGCTACGCATGGTGAAGCCTGATTTATTCCTGCTTGCAGAATCAGAAGTCCACGACCATCTGAACCAAGATTGCTTCCACGCCATGTATGCGTGGTCACTGCATCACACCCTAAATGATATCGCCAAAGCCAAAACTAATGCCAAAGCCATAGACCGATGGATGGAAGATCAAAAACCCAAAGTAAACAAAGGTTCTTACTTGCTATTTACCTCTAATCATGACGAAAATTCATGGTCTGGATCTGAAATAGAACGCATGGGTGAAGGGCACAAAGCTTTTGCAGTTTTGGTCAGTATGATGGATGGCATACCGCTTATTTATTCGGGACAGGAAGAGCCTATGCCTAAGCGACTAGAGTTTTTTGAGAAGGACGATATTGGTTTTAAAGATTTTGCCTACAGTGATTTTTATACTACGCTCAATCGACTGAAGCATGAGCATCCTGCACTTTGGAACAGTCCTTATGGCGGTGAGGTGCATCGGATCATGATGAATGATCATATCTATGCTTTCACTCGTGCTAAAGATAACGACAAAGTCACTGTGATCATCAACCTTAGCAAGCAAAAGCAATCTGTGGTTTCGGATATAGCCATCGCTGGAAAAGAAGCATTTTCCAGCAAGGATATAAAGTACAATCAGGGCGATGTCGTGGTTTTAGGACCATGGGAGTACATGATCGTCACGCAATAAATGAGAAGTTTTAAGTCATATCTATTAATCATAAAAGCAATCCATTCTACATGAAAAAACCAATATTGTCCAATGCAGCTATTTGGAACATGAGTGTCGGCTTTCTGGGTATTCAAACGGGATTTGCCCTCCAGAATGCTAATGCGAGCCGTGTGCTCCAAACGCTTGGTGCAGATACCCATACTTTGGGCTGGTTTTGGTTGGTGGCACCTATCACAGGTATGATAGTGCAACCTATCATAGGGCACAAAAGTGATCATACTTGGACGGCACTAGGCAGACGTAAACCTTACTTTTTGCTAGGGGCGGTATTGGCTTCTATTGGATTGATATTGATGCCAAATGCAGCATTGTTTACAGCTTTTATCCCAGCCTTATGGGTAGGTGCAGGTATGCTGATGATCATGGACGCATCGTTTAACATCGCTATGGAACCCTTCAGAGCGCTAGTGGCAGACAAGCTTTCTACAGATCAGCGGACAGCAGGTTTTGCCATTCAGACCGTACTGATCGGGATCGGAGCGGTGGTGGGATCTTGGTTGCCTAGTCTATTGGGTATGCTAGGTGTGAGTGAGGTAGCAAGTGATGGAGGAGTTCCATCTAATGTGATCTACTCGTTCGTACTAGGCGCCGTGATATTACTAGGTGCGATACTTTGGACTATATTTACTACGAGCGAATACACTCCTGATGAGTTAGCTAACTTTGATGATGCTGACCCGGATGCCATGGATACAGACAAAGAAAAAAAATCAATGCTCGTATCTATTATTACCGACTTTGCTAGGATGCCAGAGACCATGAAGCAGTTGGCATTGGTACAGTTTTGCTCGTGGTTCGGACTGTTTGGTATGTGGGTATATAGCACACCCGCTATAGCTGAACATATCTACGGACTCGCGCCCAACGACTCAGCATCGCCACTGTACCAAACTGCTGGCAATCAAGTAGGATATATCTTTGGTATATACAATCTGGTGTCCGCTATTTATGCTTTTGCATTGCCTTCGATAGCAAAAAAAATAGGTCGCAAATACACACATGCCTTCTCACTGCTTGCGGGTGGTCTGGGATTACTTTCTATATTTGTCATCAAAGATCCTGGTATGCTTGTCATACCTATGATCGGTGTGGGTATGGCTTGGGCGAGTATATTGTCTATGCCTTACGCTATGTTAGCAGGTGCTATTCCTGCCCACAAAATGGGGATTTATATGGGAATATTTAATTTTTTTATCACCCTTCCTCAGATAGTCAATGGTTTGATCGGTGGACCGTTACTGGAGTTAGCTTATGAAGGCCAAGCCATCTACGCCATAGTTACGAGTGGAGTATTCTTATTGCTAGGAGCAGTGGCTTCACTGTTTGTCAAAGACAAAGACGATGCCATTTTTCAGACAGCTTAGCCAGTTTCATTTCCCAAAAACCATAACCAAATAAAATGCTTAGATTCTCTAGATATATAAAAATAATTGTAGCGGCAAGCGTTGTCGTTATGCTAGCTTCGTATCGAAGTCCAGACTTAGAGATAGGGGAAAAAATAGACGAATACAAAGGAGTAACAGTACATTACAATGGGGCTAAATATACGCGTACTTTTGGTCGTCACATCTCGCCAAATGGTTATAATCTAGGACTTAAGTACCAATGTGTCGAGTTCGTTAAGCGTTTTTATTATGAAGTTTATAACCACCAGATGCCCAATGCCTTCGGGAATGCAAAAACGTTTTTTGATAAGGCGCTTCCTGATAAAGCCTTCAATAAAGGGCGTGCAATGATGCAATATCGCAACGTCAGGACTTACAAACCACAACCAAACGACCTACTAATCTATGATGGATATGATGGTAATCCTTATGGGCACGTAGCTATAATCACTAAAGTCGGGGAAGACTATATAGAAGTAGTCCAACAAAACATAGGCAAACAAGCGCGCATTCGCATACCTCTTGTTAACTTCATGGATTACTGGACGATAGCTGATTACAATATCCTAGGGTGGCTGAGATTAGAATAGATTGCCAAAATTAGTTAATAGTTGCTTAAAGTGGCCTGTAAAAAGACTTTTTAGGGTCTATTTCACTTTCTTATAGTATCAAATTACTAAACATATAATTATTGCCTTACGGCGAAGATCTAAACAATTATTGCTTTACGGCGAATAACAAACTTTACTCAACTTAATCATGATCCAATCTTTCTCATCTAAATCTATCTCAAACCTATCCGCACTTGCTACAGCTTTTATAATGGTGATAAGCATAAACCTAACCGGACAGGAACAAGTAGCCGATACCTCCAATGTAGCTATCTCTCGTTTTGACAAAGTAAAAGCAGATGTCAAAGTCAATAAATCATACATAGATGATCGAAATGTAATCTGGCTCGCTACCAGTCAAGGACTAATAGAAACGACCGGTGATGGAAGCAAACTCAATTACTATTTTGAAGGAAGTGATCTCATAGATGTAACCTCTGATAGAAAAGATGTGATCTGGGCAGCATCAGTCAATACCGTATATAACCTCAAGACTAAAGTAACCTATTCCCTACCCGAACCACAACCTATCATCTCTACGCTTCGGTATCACAGCGGCAACGTATGGGTCGGTACTGGCAATGGCTTGTATCAGCTCAATCCTGGTACTGGAAAATTTAAACTTCATGACAATAAAAACTCAAAGCTCATCAGTAATGTCATCAACTTTCTCCACTCTGACAAAAACGGCATCCTTTGGGTAGGAACAGATGAGGGTTACCTCAGAATCAAGGGCGACAAATGGGAACTACAAGATAAAAAACAAAAAATGCTCGCTACCTGTGAGAATACTGAAGGACAATGGATCATCAGCGATAAAGATATGTTTTTGATAAACAAGTTTAACCGTTTATTTCCTGTAAAACTCGATTCTGCACAGTTCAAAGGTAAAATCAATAATTTTGTGATCGACTCGAAAGGTAGAATATATATAGCATCAGACATACTCGCACGTTACGATCCATACAAAGAAGAAATCAAAAACTACTCTGTAGATGCTGCCACACTTAGCCGCGCCGCAATCAGCCTTTCAGCTGACAAAAACGATAATATATGGATAGGAACCGATGGGTCAGGATTTTATAAATTACTATTCGGCGAGGTAGCTCAAGAATCGCTCCTCGCAACCCTCATCATAGAAAACAGTCTATCTTGCGTGGGCAATGACAATGCTGTGCTCAAGGTCAGTCTATCTGGCGGTACTAGACCTTATACATACAGCTGGTCGGTAACAAGTGCCACAGGTGCACAAGCTTCTGGACTCAGAGCAGGAACCTATAGTGTGACCGTAACTGACAAAATCCAAAACACTTCTGTAGCATCTATCCAAATCACAGATCCTACACCAATAAAAATAGATCTAGTAGCTAATAATAGAGTAATCAATCCTGATAAACCTGACGGATCTGTAGAGATCAATGTCACAGGTGGTGCGGGCAATTATACCTACAATTGGTCTAACGGCAGTGGAAATAAGAATCTAACAAATGTTCGTTCGGGTCAATATAACGTTAACGTCAAAGATAAAAATGGTTGTATGGCAAGCGCAGCATACCTAGTGAAACGTGAAAAATTCATTCCAGATTTAGAGATTTCTAAAGTTACGGAAGGTCAAAAACTGAGAATAAACGAACTTAACTTTGCAGCGGATAGTTCTGCCATCACACAAGAAAACTTCGATATCCTAGAGGAGGTATATGAGTTTTTATCGCAGAATCCCACTGTCAAAATCGAAATAGGTGGTCATACCAATACTATCCCACCTCACGAATATTGTGATAAACTGTCCACTTCACGCGCAAAGGGTGTGGCACAATTTCTATTTACAAGAGGCATCGCTAAGTCTAGAGTATCCTACAAAGGGTATGGCAAGCGTGAACCACTCACAGACAGCACTAGTAATGCGGGCAGACAGAAAAACCAACGTGTGGAGGTCAAGATTCTTAAGATATAGCTTATCGGTTGAATATTAAAATTTTCTATATCTAAAATTGGAATGGCAGATATATCTTACTTACAAGATTTAATAGTCTCTTCGGTCTATAAAAAACTAAGTTTGTTACGAACATTTTTTATATCTTTTATTATTTATTTTGTTTTCAATTTTATCTTTTTTCTCTAATGTTCATACCATAAGATTCGTGAAGCGACGCTAAATTGTCAAACCACTTATTAATTTTAAGATTGAACTAGGCTAACTTTTTTGGATTAGTACTTCAACTGAATTAGATGTTAATCCGACAACTATAAACTGTTTTCAATGGATGATACGATTTAGGGTCACTGGAGGTTTTTAAACATAATGGTAATTTACTATTTAAGTCTTATTGACTTGATTCCAAAAATTAATCTTACAACCTAAAAAAAATTACTAACTTTGCCATGATCTCTAACCTTAATTTAATATTTGGACAATGTATATCACTAAATCCTCCCTTTTCGCACTGATCGCTACTTCATTTTTGATGTTTCAAGGATGCAAAACCGAACCTAGCAGCAACAACGCAACCATTAATATTAGACTAAAAAAAGATCCTGAGCGTATCAATCCTTTAGTATTTCCTAACCCTACAGCACGAGAGATCTATCAATATATCCATGTAGCCCTTGCAGATTATGATCCAGAAACGTTAGATTTAATGCCTATACTGATCACAGAGATACCCACGGCGATGTCTATAGATACTGGTTTGTACAAAGGTGGCGTTGCTTTTGACCTGACCTTCAGGCCTGATGCTACCTGGGAGAATGGCAGCCCGATCACTGCCGAGGACTACTTGTTTACCATCAAATCTATCAATATGCCACTGACCAATGCAGGGCGATATAGAGAATATACTGAGCGTATCAAGGACATCATTATAGATCCAAAAGATAATAAGAAGTGTAGAGTAATACTAGGAAAAACAGACATCCTGGCCCTTGAGATCGTAGTTAAGATAGAGTTGTATCCTCGATATTTCTATGATACCGAAAATGCTTTAGCTGCTTATAAACTAAGCGATTTTAATGTTGATAATGAAGAAAAAATCAAAGAAGATAGTACGCTGGTTCGCTTTGCAGACGCATACAATGGCAATGAATACTCTAGAAATAAAATCAGTGGGGCTGGACCATATAAATTTGTTTCTTGGACGAGTGATCAAACTGTCATACTAGAGAAAAAACAAAACTACTGGGGTAAAGACAAAGGGATTGCAGACCTCGCTCAAGAACCAGAAAAAATAATATTTAGTATTATACCTGATGATGTCACAGCACTAGCTCAGCTCAAAGCAGGCAATATAGATGTGATGAACGAAGTGGGGAGTGAGATGTTTTTGACATTAAAGAATGATCCGCAAGGCAAGGAGGACTTTGAGTTTTTTACACCAGCTTTGACGAAGTATTATATCATCAATATGAATAATAGCAACCCGAAGTTTAGCGATAAGCTGGTCCGCAAAGCATTTGCTCACCTAGTAGATGTGCCGCAGTTAATAGAAGTACTCGAAAGTGGCCTGGCTACACGTATAAACGGCCCTGTACATCCTATCAAAAAATCATATCTCAAAACCCTACCTAGTAAGGATTACAATATCGAGAAAGCTGCAAAACTTCTTGCTGATGCAGGATGGAAAGATTCTGACAATGATGGGGTACTAGACAAAACAATCAACGGATCTAAAGTAAGCATGAATTTAGAAATTCTCATCTCTGGACAAGAGACAGGCAAAAAATTAGCTTTGTATCTAAAAGAAAATGCTGAAAAAGTAGGAATCAAAATAGATATCGTTGAAAAAGAATTTAAAATAATCAGAGCTGAACATCTCAAAACACGTAATTATGATCTCATTCCTTCCATAGTTTCTAATGATATAGTCAAGTGGGACGAACTGAGTAGTAAATGGCATAGTGATAGTGATAATCCGGCTGGTGCTAACGATTTTGCTTATCACAATCCAGCGTTAGATGCAGTACTTGATGAGATTAACGTCACCAAAGATGAAAGTAAGTTGTTTGAACTTTATCATCAAGCACAGATGATTATCAATGAAGATCAGCCAGGTATATTTCTATATGCCCCATTAGAAAAAATCATCGTGTCTAAGGCTTGGAATGGCAGTAGTACTGCGAGACGTCCAGGATATATGGCCAATACATTTGTCTATACTGGACAAAAGATAAAAACCCAATCGCCTTCATCCAATTAATATCTTGTGACTTCTAGTGGAAGTGACGATCAATATAAACCCAAGTACATGTTTTTGTATGTAATAAAACGATTGATATTGATTCTGCCCACATTACTGTTGGTATTGATAGTGTCGTTTTTTATTACCAAATCAGTTCCTGGTGATCAGGCTACTGCTATGTTGAATTTACAAGGTGTCAATCTCACAAGCCCAAATGCAGCGAAGGAGTATGCGAGAAACTATAAAGCATTAGGGCTTAATCTACCTAATTTTTATGTTTCAGTATTGCCAGATTATTATCCTGATAATCTTAACGCTATCATTGACGAAGATCAACGTAAACTTACGAGCAATTTACTTTCTGAAGGCATTCCAATGGTATTTATCAATGACTTCCTTGCGAAAAAAAAAGAATTTCTTACAAAAATTAAAGCGGATACAACTTTTGGTAGTCTGGATATCAAGCCCTTACTGTTTGCTAGCAAGCTAGACGATGTAAGAGGTGCACTTCAAAAACTATCTACCATTGTAGATTTATCAAATGATCCCAATTTTAATAAACTTTCAAGAAGTATTCAAGACTTTGATTTGCATCAACGAAGGACTTTTTATCCTGTGATCTCATGGCATGGCGTAGATAATCAGTTTCACCGATGGATTTCATTCGCCATCAAAGGACAATTGGGGATATCTATTAAGGATGGACAACCGATAAGTCAAAAGATCGTTAAAGCATTGCGTTGGACGATTCTTTTATTGGGGCTAAATATGGTTTTTACGCTTTTGATCGTAGTCCCGTTAGGTTTGTTTACAGGTAATCGTCCACAAGGATTTTGGGATCAAGCGATAGGTTTTATTTCATTGATACTTTATTCTATTCCTACTTTTTGGTTAGCGACTATGTTGATATTTTATTTTACAGGAACTAATTATGGTGGTATTTTTAAGGTATTTCCTACGCCAGGACTGTGGAGTATAAGTGGTGATAAACCTTTTTTGATTGAAGTATTTAGTCAGTACGAACAACTGATTTTGCCAGTTATCTGCCTTGTGGCCAATGATGTGGCATTTCTCAGTCGTCTCATCCGCAATAATGTCATAGCGGAGAAGCAAAGCTATTATTACGAATATGCCATTGCAAAAGGTCTTACTTCTGCTCAAGCGATTCGTCATCACCTATTGCCCAATATCCTAGTCCCATTGATTACACTTGTCGTCAATGCCATACCTGCCGCGCTCTCAGGTGCATTGTTGATAGAAGTAATTTTTAACATTCCAGGCATGGGCAGGCTTATGTATGACAGTATATATAGTTATGATTGGTCGGTAGTTTTGGGTATATTGAGCATACTGAGTATAGCGACGATAGTTTTTATGTTGATAGCAGATTTGTCTATTTCTTGGGTTAACCCAAAGATCAAACAAGGCGAAGTATGAGGAAAATTACGTTGACGTTAAGCATAATCGTGATCGCTAGCTATATCACTGTAGCGATATTGGCGCCTTTCATAGCGAGTGATATTCCTATTGTATGCGTATCTGACAGAAGCCTTTCATTTCCAATACTTAAAACCCACGAATCTCAATTATTACATATTACACATGGCAAAAGCAGCACGAATGATTGTTGGTATGCTTTGATACCTTATAGCTATAAAAATCTTGGTGGTACAGAGGCTAGTTTGCTGCCTCCTCTAAGTACGCAAGTTGGTATCAGTAGTAGATTTACCCACTGGTTAGGTACAGACAAGATCGGTAGAGATGTAGCCGCAGGCATGATAAGAGGCACACGTACGGCTGTCAAGATAGGTGGATTTTCGGTGCTAATTAGCTTTCTTTTGGGTACATGGCTTGGAATTTTTGCAGGTTATTTTGGTGACAATGGATTGAAAATGAGTTTATGGCAGCTGCTGTCAACAAGTGTTTTTACTTTGTTAGCTTTTTTCTATCTTTACTATGGAAGTCATTATTTATTGTTTTTGGGCTTAGTAGTGTTTGGGATTTTGTTTCATATTATATTAAGTAAATTTGCTTTGCGCAAAAAAAACTATAATTTCCCTATAGACCTAATCGTAGTCAAAGCTATAGAAGTACGCAAATCTATCCCCGGTTTATTTTTTATATTAGCTATGCTGATTATTTTTAATCGTCCGTCCTCATGGAATATCGTGATCGTCATCTCATTACTTGGTTGGATAGATTTTGCAAAACTAGCGAGAGCAGAAACCATGGCTACCAAACAAGAAAATTACGTCATCAGTGCTAGATTACTAGGATTGTCGTTAAGCAATATATTATCAAAACAGATTCTACCCAATATCATGCCCACACTTTGGGTAGTTGCATGTTTTAGTTTATCAAGTGCAATCTTACTAGAGTCTAGTTTATCATTTTTGGGGATTGGGCTACCTGTGGAGGACGTCTCGTGGGGCAAGCTGATGAATGAAGGTCGCACATCACAAGCTTGGTGGTTAGTAGTTTTTCCAGGTCTAGCTATATTTATACTTGTTTTGAGTCTCAATAGAGTTATATTGGCTATACAAGAAAAGAGGTGACTTTTTTGATCCCTTTTTTTGATCTAGTGTATAAGATTACTTGAGTGTAAATCCTATATTCCCCTTTGTCCAAAGTATTCTGTATTTTTATCTTTCGGTCTCCTGACCTAGTTAGATAGATTATCAAAAAATGATCCAACGTCGTTTAGTTAAGACCAACTTATGTAGTCCTTGCTTTTTAAGGATGACTGAATCGTACATAGCAAAATCATGATAAGAAATCACGGTTTAGTGAAAGAACCGCAAGTAACAGCTCAAGGCTAAATAGCTAAAATTGGTAAAACCACCAAAATAAGATTAAATAAACAATACTATATTACTTTTTCTTAACGCTCATTCTTTTAGTTTGCTTTTTTGAGAACAAACCTGACTTTCCACCTTTAGACTCCATGTTAGGGGCTAGTTTTTCTTCTAGACCACATCCTTCTTTGGTTTTACATGAGGGCGTCGAGATAATGATAAATATAAACATGATTACGAGACCAATAAATCCACTATAGTTGCTGCGCACAATAATATTTTTAAATTTTAATCGACTAAAGGTACTCAATATTCCGCACCTCATTTCAAAAATAAATATATAATTCAACGTAAAGGTAAAAGAAATATTCATAATGAATAGTTAAATACGGCTTAAATGTCAATAATTTAAGGGTTTTCGGCCTTTTAAGCAATAAAAATTAGGTATGAATGTTTGTTAATATATGAAATAAGAATACTTTTGCGGTCGAATAAATTATTAATTAATCTTAAAATCAAAAAAATGAACAAAGGTGATTTAATCAATGCAGTAGCAGAAACAGCTGGCATCAACAAAACACAGGCATCAAGTGCGATAGATGCAGTATTTAGTGGTATAGAGTCTTCACTAAAAGGTGGTGACAAAGCTGCATTTGTAGGTTTCGGTACTTTCTCAACGGCTAATAAACCAGCTAGAGAAGGAAGAAATCCTTCAACTGGTAAAACTATCCAAATTGCAGCTAAGACTTCAGTAAAATTTAAGGCTGGAAAGTCTTTTGTTGATGCAGTAAATGCTTAAGCATTGTTCTGACTAAATGAAACAATAATTAAAGGTGTTCTGGAATATTTCAGATCACCTTTTGTTATTTTTAGCTGTACCATCAGTTAAATTTACTTCGTGCTACGTTCCTTCCATTGATATTTGCCCTTCACTACTGCAAACCATCCAGAACTCAAAATATGAAAAAAGTAAATAATAAAACTTTTTGCAAAGGATTTCATAATCTTTTCTGATCTAAAATCTCTAGCTAAACTAGAAAGAAATAAATAATCCATCCCAACTTTAATCGATAATGCCATCATCCCCGCAAAAAACAATGTAGGATATAGCGCTAGTCCTAGTAGGATCGCTAGTAGGATTATTACACAATACATAAAGACAAAGATTTGTATAGTGTTGAGGTGTAGATTATTTGCTATAGTTGCTTTGGTAGCCCATCGCTTCCGCTGTTGCCAAAGTGCCGACCATGTTTGTTCTGGTTGAGTATAGACAACGGAACTCAGGTTTTTTGCAAAGGTCACTCGGTGACTTTTTGCAATTTTGTACACCAAAAACACATCATCGCCTGACGCAATATGCTCATTGCCTTCGTATCCTCTCACTTCCTCAAAAGCGGCTTTGTAATAAGACAGATTTGCACCATTAGCCAGCTGAAACTGTTGTGTATAGTAACCATGATTGGTGATGGCCATGGTGGCGAGGTAGTCCATCATCTGAAATCTCGTCAGTAGCGTCTCATCATCCTTCATATATACAAGGCCACTCTGAGCACTCGCCTCACTCGCCTCCAGAGACCTCACACGATCGACAATCCAAGTACTTGAGACCGTACAGTCTGCATCAGTGCACAGCAGGATTGGATGCGATGCTTTAGCAACTGCATAAGTAAGTGCAGCTTTTTTTCCGGTCTGCCCGTTTGGAAGTGAATAAATTTTAATACTGCAATGAGGTTCATTTGCGATTGCAATTGTCGCTACTATTTCCGCAGTAGTATCTGTACTATGATCGTCTATCACAATGATTTCATATAGTGGTTTTCCTTGTGCGTTGCGATAGTCATTGCAGACTATAGATTGCAAACAAGCCGCTATATCAGTCGCTTCATTTCTAGCAGCGACGATGACGCTTACTTTTGGGGTCGAACCTAGAAGTGTGTTTACTGTATCATGAAATGGTGGAGTATTGTCCCAAGAGGATTTTATTCTAGATAACAACAGGATATAAGCAATAGCCCACATTATGATTATAAAAAAAGTTATTATCAAAATCTTACTATTAAATGATCCTCGTGTATAAGCTTATCGCAATATCTGTGTTGTACCTTAACTAAATACCCTAGTTATTATTTGAAAAGGTCATCATACTTTTCACCTTTGGCAGAATGAGTGTTGAGCATTGGTTCTTCGGGTAGGGTAGGAAGCTCTAGGAAATCAGTATCCTCTACTTCTTCATAATCGTCAAAGGTGTTTTGTCTTTTTTGTTGCTCATTGATTATGTTTTTCACAGATCTACGCGCAAGTGCCTTAAAAAATAAATAGCCAGCCACAAATGGAAACCCAAACGCAGTCATCAGCACTACGATTACGCCCATCAATGTGTTTTCCATCAATAGTTTCCACACCCATTTTAAATAATCAACTATGATATTGTGGTCCATTATCAGCGTTGCGATGAGCAATACAGGCGCAGCATAAGATAGCAACCAAAACAAACCTTTGGCCAAAAAAAATAGTGTTCCAAAAAATAAAACTAGTATTAGTAATGGGCCTAAAAACCCAAATGGGCTTTTATTGTTTCCTAGATTAAATGAAGTCTGAATGGTCATGTATATTATAATTTATAGTATTTGGATAAGATTGTGGAGGTATTGATTAATATATTTAACACAATTATAAGCCATAAGTTGAACAATTGCTCTTATCTATAACGACTTATTGGCTTTTGTTGTTATCTAATCTATATCTAAAATTTCTTTTGTCCCAATATTTTGATTCGATAGGTCAAAGTTAATGGCTAAAAACTTATTGGTGGTTAATTGTTATATAAACGCAAGGAATTTATCGATGTATATTTAATACTAGCTTTGGTGTGAAAAATTATTTCTGCTTTTTTGATTCTTAAATATATACTCAAAGTTAATAATTATTGCTAAATTTGTCATAAAATCAAAAATACGTCACTATGTACGACCACATGCTTAAGCCTTTAGATCTAGGATGGACCACGCTAAAAAACAGGGTTTTAATGGGTTCTATGCACACCAATCTTGAGGAGATCCCTGGAGGTTATGAGCGTGCAGCTGTCTATTTTGCCGAACGAGCTAGAGGTCAGGTAGGTCTGATAGTCACAGGCGGTATCTCACCCAATGAAGCTGGATGTGTAGCCGCTCGTGCATCTAAGTTATCCACAAATGAGGAGGTAGCAGAGCATAGACTGATCACTGAAGCAGTACATAAGGAAGGTGGCAAAATCTGTATGCAAATCCTACATACAGGACGCTACGGCTATCATGCAAAAATAGTAGCGCCGTCCGCCATCCAAGCTCCTATCAATATGTTTAGACCAAAGGAAATGACAGAGGAGGATATATTGAGTACAATAGCTGACTACGTCAAGTGCGCTCAACTAGCCAGAGAAGCAGGGTATGATGGCGTAGAGGTCATGGGATCTGAAGGCTATCTTATTAATCAGTTCGTAGCTCCTCGTACCAATAAACGCTCAGATGATTGGGGAGGCACGCTCGAAAATCGATTGAGGTTCCCTATAGAGATAGTCAAGCAAACACGTGAGGCACTTGGTCATGATTTTATCATTATTTACAGACTATCTATGCTTGATCTAGTGGACGAGGGTAGTACTTGGCCAGAAGTCGTTACATTGGCAAAAGCCATAGAAAAGTCAGGAGCAACATTAATCAATACGGGTATCGGCTGGCACGAATCTAGGGTGCCGACGATTGCTTCCATCGTACCTCGAATGGCGTACGCTTGGGTCACAAAAAAACTAAAATCAGAAGTCAATATTCCACTCATTGCGGTCAATAGAATCAATACTCCCGCTATAGCTGAAGAAATCATTCGCAATGGTTATGCCGATATGGTATCAATGGCGAGGCCTTTCCTCGCTGATGCTGACTTTGTAGTCAAATCTATGGAGAATAGAGCAGACGAAATCAATACTTGTATCGCCTGCAATCAAGCTTGCCTAGATCATACATTCCAATTAAAAATTTCTTCATGCCTCGTCAACCCTCGTGCGTGTCACGAAACCGAGCTCATGTACCTCCCTACTGATAAACCTAAACGTATCGCCGTAGTGGGAGCTGGGCCTGCCGGATTGGCTTGTGCGCACGTGGCCGCTTTGCGGGGTCATACCGTAGATTTGTACGAAGCTAGTGATAAATTAGGAGGTCAGTTTAACCTCGCAAAAGTCATACCAGGCAAGGAAGAATACGCAGAAACTATAAGGTTTTTTACTAAAATGATGATTAAACATCATGTCAATGTATTGCTCAATACTAGGGCGGATTTAGACGCATTGACAAAAACGAAGTACGATCATATCGTCCTCGCCAGTGGCATACACCCACGCCTGCCTGAGATCAAAGGTGTAGATCAGCCTCACGTGGTATCCTATATAGATGTTCTCACGCACAAGGTAGTGGTTGGTAGTAGTGTAGCGATCATAGGTGCGGGCGGCATAGGTTTTGACGTAGCAGAGTTTTTGAGCCATGATCCTCACCAAGCTGATGGCGATATCACTGCATACCTCAAAGAGTGGGGAGTGGACACAGACTATACCACAGGTGGCGCACTGACTAAGCCTGAGATCGTGCCCTCACCTCGCAAGATTTATCTACTCAAACGATCTACTGGGAAACACGGCTCATTTCTAGGCAAAACTACAGGCTGGATTCATAAAGCGAGCCTCAAAAACAAGGAAGTTGTGTTTTTAGCAGATTTGCAATACAAGGAGATCACACCCAAAGGTATCATCATCACTACCAAAGAAGGAGATCAGTTGCTGGCAGTAGATCACATCGTTATCTGTGCTGGTCAAGAGCCCAATCGAGATCTATACGATGTCTTGATGCAAGCCCAACAAGACGTTTCACTCATCGGTGGTGCACACGAGGCAGCAGAGCTGGACGCCAAAACGGCAATCAGTGAAGCATGCAGATTGGCAGCTGAGTTTTAGGTGGTATGCTTCCTATAGTTGTTGGTAAAAGCTCTACTTAACTTCGACAATTTTTTTATGGTATTATCCTTCTTTTGGATAGGATACTAAGCATTAATTATACGTTTTGGTATAATTGTTACTTTTATGTTAAGTATTTTTTTTTAAAAAAAAATAATAAAGATTTACTCAAAAATGTGGTATTAAGAAATATAAACGTCTTACCTTAGTGGCTTATTAACACTAAGTGGTGAGAGTTTTGTGATTAAACAGAATATTATTCTGAATTTCTATTTTTTGAATATCCGTTTTAGAATAGAAATAAAGTAAAATCTCATTTCACAAATTTTTATTTGTAAACAGAAAAAAGTGAGTCTCTTGACTTGATTTCAGAAATGAATTAAGTTTGGTTACCTGCTTATATTATTATTAACCAACCAAAATTTTTTCCAATGAGAAACAGTATTTTTACTTTATTTTTAGCTTTTGCATTAACTCTTGTTTACGGGCAACCAAGCATACCTTTACCGGCAGGTTACACTTGGGTAAAAGTTGGTGGAACAAACAACTACACCAATGGTCCTTTTTATACTGGTAATGCTTCTGGCAATAATTCTTCTACTTCTTGCTGTAGTGGTGGTGGAACTAGTTGTGGTACTAATGATACTTCTTTTGGTGGAAGTGTACAGTGTGCTTCTGTGCCTTGGAATACCATTGGAACGCCGGGAGCGAACTTCATTCAAAGTCAAATATTTGGCAATTTAGGAACCTGCAATAATGGGTTAGCAGGTCTTGCCGTGGTATGTAATCCTGGTGTAGGCAGCACAGCAGCTGGAACCAATTGGCCTGCTAGTACATCCGAGACAAGAAGATTGACATTTACTAATTGGACCAATACTTTTCCAGCGTCAACTATCGAAGCATTGCCACAAGCCTCACGTACAATGGGCACAGTATGGCTGCCCATGGTAGCAGCTTTTGATTATATAGATGATGGTGTAGGCAATGGTACGGGTGCAGGTGCAGATGAACTGAGATTTACTGTCATAGGTGGTATTGGTGGAAATTGTTCGACATGGAACATCTCCGCTAATTATAATTTGAGCACTACGGTATCAGGTCCTTATGGAAGTATCTCAGGCGTAAATGGTGTTAAGTTTAACAATAACGTATCACAAACATTAACGAATGTGCCTGATGCGGGTAGTGGAAACGCTTATCATGCTACTGACAATACCAATCATAATAGTGGATGTGGTAGTTTTCAAAGTACTGTTGGGTCTTGGTTTTTTCCTAGTGGTAATCAAATAAGTTTTGGTGATGGACACGCAGTTTCACACAATATACTTTCTGCACTAGTATCTAATGGTAGTACGTTTGATGTGGATTTTAGATCTGAGCAGTCCATATCACTTTCCAGATCGAATGGTGATGCTGACGCTCGAGCTACGATGGGTCCAGGTATGGGGGGCAAAGGACAGTTAAGAGTTGATTATGATGTGTGGGAAATCAGAGCTCCACTTCCTGTAGGAATGAAGTATTTTGATATTAATTATGCTAACAAAATGGTAAGTTTGAACTGGGGTACTTATTTTGAAGTTAATAATGAAGGATTCGAAATACAGAGAAGCAGTGATTTTGACTCTTGGGAACCTATCGGTTTTGTTAATGGTAATAATAATTCTAAAAGTACGGAAAACTTTAATTTCTTAGATGAAGCCCCATTATCAGGGAAAAGCTTTTATAGATTAAAGCAAATGGACTTTGACGGCAGATTTAGTTTTTCTGAAATCAGAAAAGCCTTTGTTAAAAGTAAAAGTATCACCATCAACCCCAATCCAACCGAAGGGAACCTAAGTATCTCTAATTCATCTGGTGCTTATATCCTTTTGATGAATGCTAACGGAAATACTTTGATTTCAAAGAGGGTTGATAATGATGATTACAGCTTTGATATTTCAACTTATCCTACAGGAATCTACTTCGTGAGAGTCACCGATTCAGGAGATAGCCAGACTTATAAAATTTTTAAACTTTAATATAAATAGTAGTCCAGTCGTTGGGGATACTTAAAAGTACTTCTCAACGACTGTTTCTCTATAGTCAAAAATCTCTTGTAATTTGCTTTTAACAAAAAGACTATTGGCTATTCTGCCCATAAATCCTAAGGGCAATCCATAAGTGACGATGTCTCGCATCTCTACTCCCCCTGGCACTGCCTTGAACCAATGCTGATGATGCCAAAAACTATATGGACCAAAACGCTGCTCATCTACAAAGTATTTTTTGTCCACCACATGTGTAATCTCTGTCGCCCAACTCATGGGAATCCCTAGCACAGGTGTGACTACATAAGTGATGATTTGTCCAGGATACATCTTGCCATCTCCGAGGTCTGATGTGATATTGAAACCCATATATTCTGGAGTGATTTTTTTCAGATTGACAGGCGAAGAGAAAAAATCCCAAGCCTGATCTAAGGTGATGGGCAGAAATTGAGTTTTCTTTAAAGTATAAAGTTTCATTTTATTTGTTTTAGCTGATAGTAATTAGTTTGTATCCTTCTTTTTATTTACATCAAGGTTATGCTCAAGTAATACAGCTTTAGCTTTTAATTTTTGATTACCTTGTGGATTTATAACATGGATTATAATGTTTTGTTTTTGGAATCGCATAACATTTCAGATATCCATGTCGTTCAGGAAAGGCTGCTTTATGAAGTCCTTGCTTTTAAGTGGTTTTGACTACTAGACATAGTATTAAAGTATTCCTAACGATGGCATTGCGCATATATCTGAACTATGGTTTCAGAAAGAATTTTGTACTCAAATAAATTCAATTTTCAGCAAATATTTATCTCCCAAAAATAGCTTCTTTTAAATCGACATAACATAATAAAATTGATATGTAGTATATTTCTATTGGCATTTTTATACCTTCAGATGAGTATATTTGCACAATTAATAGGTTTTTGCATTTATTATCCTGCTACTGATATAGCACACGGGTTCATACACTATATCTACAAATACCATAGCTGATGACTTTGGACCTCGTGTACTACCTAAGGATGATAATAAATTTCATGGTGGCGTCAACTTTAATTGTTACCAAGGGGCTGAAAATGCTCAAAAATGGAGGGCCTGTGTCAGTCCATAAGAAGGTATAATAGCTGATTTTGACATGTTAACTCATGGCGTATCAAAGTATAATTACGGACTTGTTAACGTTGGAACTAGTCATACTTTGTTATTTGGACATGTATTTGATGGTGACAAACAATTTTACAATATTTAAGTTATTGGTTATTTGGCTACAGCCAATTGGCTTTTTTAGCTCATTAGGTTTTCCATATTTAGTTTTTCTCGTAAGAGTATAATAGATCAATACCCAGCTTTATTTAGGATCTTTGAGGTGTGACCTCAGCTTTCCAGTCTCTATATCCTAGGTATGCCATCACTAAAAAAACGATGTACATAAAACCAAAAAGATACAGTTCTTTATAAAAATTGAGGGGAATAGCGATTAGATTCGAAAACATCCATGCAATCCAGTGTTCTATTTTGCGCTGAGCCATCCACCACATCGCTATCACTGCGCTGCCCGAAACGCAAGCATCACTAGCAGGAGTATTAGAGTCGGTAAAATTTATCAGTACTAGATATATTATCACCCACGCGATTACTCCTAAGCTGGCTCCTTTTATTCGTTTGCGAGTATTACACCAACTGATAGGAAAAACCAGATCGGTGGCTGTTTTTTTCTGAACCCAATTGTACCATCCCCACATACTCATCCCTAGGTAATAGAGGTTGAGCGTACCCTCTGCATATAGTGCAGGCTCAGCCACAAAAAAATATATCCACGATGCCAGCAATACTCCCACGATACCTGTAGGATATACGAGTATATTGTTTTTGCGGGCATAATACACACTCATGATTTGACAGACGGTGGAGAGCCACTCTTGCCATGTGATGTAGGGGGCACTTTGGGATATATTGTTTATTATTTCGTGGATCATATCAGCTATGTAACTTTGCTACTTTTCACTTATGAGCTGTACGATATGATGCGCTGCTCTAGCCGAAGCACCTACATTGCCTAATTTCCCACGCATAAGGTTATAGTCAGCTTTTATTTGGGTGTTTAGTGCTAGTTTGTGTATTTCTTCACTCAGTCTAGCAGGATTTAGATCATTTTGTATCAACTCAGTGACTACTTCCTTATCCATTATGAGATTGACTAGAGATATGTATTTGAGCTTGACAAGTCTTTTGGCTATGGTAAACGATATGGGATTTCCTTTATAGCATACGACTTGTGGAACTCCGAATAGTGCTGTTTCGAGTGTCGCAGTGCCACTGCCTACGAGTGCGAGTTTTGCTATGGAGAGCAGTGTATAAGTTTGATTGTCCAGAAGCGTGATAGGTTGTGATATTCCTGATTTTTCTATTATTTTAGTATATAAAACTGTATTTTGAGAGGGCGCTACTGCGATGACTATGTGATAGGGTATATTTTTGACAGCAGCAAGCATGGTGGGCAGTATCGCATTGATCTCTTGTGTTCGGCTTCCAGGCAGGAGTGCCAAAATAGGCTTCTCTACAGCTTGCAGTTCATACAATACTTTTTTGTCAGGTGTGAAGTCTTGGATAGCGTCGAGCAAAGGATGGCCTACAAAGTTAGCTTGATAACCATATTTGTTAAAGAAATCTTCCTCAAACGGCAAGATTACTAGCTTTAGATCAGTGAATTTATCTAAGGCATGTACTCGGCTTTTGTGCCATGCCCACACTTGTGGAGTGATGTAATATACGACTTTATTTCCTTTGGCTTTTGCCCAAGCTGCTATGCGGAGATTAAATCCAGGATAGTCTATCAATATCACTACATCAGGTTCATATAGTGTGAGGTCTTTTTTACAAAGCTTAATGTAGTCTAGTATGGTAAACAAGTTTTTGACCACCTCCACAAAACCCATAAAAGCCATGTCTTTGTAGTGTTTTACAAGTCTGCCTCCCACATCAGCCATGCGATCTCCACCCCAAAACCTAAAATCTGCTTCAGCATCTTCATTGCTAATAGCCTTCATCAGATTAGCACCATGGAGATCTCCAGAAGCTTCGCCAGCAATGATATAATATTTCAAGATATTAATTTAATAAAGTGAATCAGATTTTAAATATTGATAAATACTTATCCAAACAGCACATCATAAAACTTGTATATCCATGCGCCTGTATAGATAATCGTAGGAAATATAATGCCTCGCATCATTTGATCCCATTTTCGATTTTTGGCAAAGTTAAACGGTATCAAGTTAGCACAAATCGCTAGTAAAAGTAATGTTCTAAACCTCCTGCTAGAGGATGAAGTACTCACTGCCTCCATGAGCCCAAAACTAGTCAAAGTCTCAAAGATAAACGCTATCGCCAAATAGCCGAGCACGGGGACGATGGCACCTAGAACGAACCCCATTAGTAAGGTGTTTTTATTGTCCATATTTAGATTTTTTCTAAGTACTTAAATGATTCTATACTAGCGTAGTGTGTCAGGTCATGGTGCGAAGGTACGATAGACACATAGTTGTGGGCGAGTGCATGGATGTCATTGCTCTCATCAATCGGATCTTCAAAATTTGTGAACTTGCCCGTCAGCCAATAGTATTTCTCTCCCCGTGGATCTACAGCCTCTACAAACTCTTCTACCCATTGCCCTTGACCTTGTCTACACACTTTTATACCTTTGATTTGATTTAGTGGAACTGAAGGGATGTTGACATTTAATAATTTGCAATCGCCAAACTTATTTTCTAAAGCTGCTCTTATTATTTTTTCAATGATGACCTTGGATGCTGAAAAATCTGCATCTTGATCATAGTTACATAGCGAAAAACCTATGGAGTTGATACCTTCTAAGCTTGCTTCCATTGCAGCAGACATCGTACCTGAGTAGATGATGTTAAGTGCTGAGTTGGAGCCATGATTGATGCCAGACAAACACATCGTGAAAGGTTGGTTTTTTCGCAGCACATTTTTAGCTAGTTTGACACAATCTACGGGCGTACCACTGCATTCATAAGCTTCCACACCTTCAAATATATCTACTTTGCGCAACCGCAAAGGCTGCTCTATAGTGATAGCGTGTCCTTGGCCTGATTGTGGAGAGTCGGGCGCAACCACGAGCACATCATCAAATTTTAGTGCTACTTCTATCAAGGCTTTTATTCCATTGGAAACGATGCCGTCGTCATTGGTAACTAATATCATTTACTATCTATTTTTTGATTATTTATTATTGGTCTGCAAAATAACACAAAATTATCCAATTTTGATAACCTACTTCACTTTCTAACTCATTTTTAATATGAAGTGATCTAATAGCGTATGTTAAAATGAGTTGTAAGTACTTGGTTTTCAAGATGAAGCTATTTTTTAAATTCATATCCAAAATATAGATTGAGAAGAAGCTAAAATATTGAAATTAATGAATAGCAAATAAATTAACAATATGTTTTTAAATCACTTCTATAAATAACTTACCAATAATGCTGATTTAACACGATTGTAGGTGTGATTATTTAGCTATATTTTTTTAATATTTACAATTACCTGAAAATAATTTTAGAAATTAAGAAATAAAAACTTAATTTTGTGGATTATATTATGGGTTGACTTTGATGCCCTTTTTAGTCATCTGAGTTTTTCATTATCGGCAATACAGCTAATTTTGCTTAGTTATAGGATTCGGGTAGTGATGATTTATCTCTAGCCATAAATATTTAATTTTTATCTAACCAAATTTTATTTAACCAAATGAAGTCATTTAATTTAGAAAAAATAGGAATTACCAAACCAAAAATTTATCGCAACTTGAGTGTGCCGAGATTATATGAGATGGCACTAAAGAACGAGAAAGGCTCTGCAATTTCTGACAAAGGCGCATTGCTCGTATATTCGGGTGAGAAAACAGGTCGTAGTCCTAAAGATAGACGTATCGTCAAGCATCCTGAATCAGAGGGAAATATCGATTGGGGAAATGTAAATATTCCCATGGACGAGACCACTTTTGTGATCAATAAAGTAAGAGCAGTTGATTACCTTAATGTGATGGAAACAGTTTTTGTTTTTGATGGCTACGCAGGTTGGGACCCAAAATACAGAATAAAAGTAAGGGTGATTTGCTCTAGGGCTTACCACGCACTATTTATGAACAATATGCTCATCAGACCGACCAAAGAGGAACTGAAATCTTTTGGTGAGCCAGATTATACGATCATCAATTCAGGTGCTTTTCCAGCCAATAAGTTTACCAAAGAGATGACCTCCAAAACGAGTATTGCACTTGATTTTGAGAAAAGAGAAATCATCATACTGGGTTCAGAGTATGCAGGCGAGATGAAAAAAGGTATTTTTACTGTCATGAACTACCTCATGCCTTTGCGTAAGGTCATGCCTATGCACTGCTCAGCTAATGTAGGTAAAAATGGAGATGTATCTATATTTTTTGGTCTATCGGGCACAGGCAAGACGACCCTAAGTGCAGATCCTGAACGTAACCTCATAGGCGATGACGAACATTGCTGGACAGATACAGGGGTGTTTAATATAGAAGGCGGATGCTATGCAAAAGCTATCAACCTATCTGAAGAAAAAGAACCAGAGATTTACAGAGCTATAAAATTCGGTACTGTACTAGAGAATGTCGTTTATGATGAGAAAACCAGGGCTGTTGATTATGATGACATTTCCATTACCGAAAACACGCGTGCTTCATATCCTATAGAGTTTATAGACAATGCACTCATCCCTTGTGTGTCAGGACAGCCTACCAATATTATTTTTCTGACTTGTGATGCTTATGGTGTGCTTCCTCCTGTGAGTATGCTCACTCCTGAGCAGGCAAGCTATCACTTCATATCTGGATATACTGCCAAAGTCGCAGGTACAGAAATGGGTGTCACAGAGCCTTCGGCTACTTTCTCAGCTTGTTTTGGCGCAGCTTTTATGCCTTGGCATCCTAATAAATACGCTGAGTTGCTCGGCGAAAAAATAAAATCTCAAAATGTAAAAGCATGGTTGGTCAATACAGGTTGGACTTCTGGGCCGTATGGTATAGGTTCTAGGATCAAACTCAAATATACCCGTGCCATCATTGACGCTATACATAACGGTAGCTTCGATGGCGTCGAGATGGTCGATGATTCTGTTTTTGGATTTAAAGTACCGACCTCATGTCCTAGTGTACCATCAGATTTGCTAGTACCGAGCTTGACATGGGTAGATAAGAAGAGTTACGAAAATACTCGTAGTAAACTCGCAGAGCTTTTTAAAACCAATTTTAAAAAATACGAAAAAGGTGTAAATAGCGAAATCGCTGCTGCCGGTCCTAAATAATAGTTTTGTTATTAATGGTAGTACCTTTTATTGATTTTCACACCCATAGACGTAGAGAGAATACTTCGATCATAGAAGTGGTCTCTCTACATCATCAGCAAGACAGACCTTATGATTATTGCACAGTGGGCTTTCATCCGTGGTGGACAAAAAGACCACTAGATGACCAAGAAATCAAGTCTCTGAAAGATAAGTATATGGATGATGCAGGTTGCTTAGCCATAGGCGAATGCGGATTAGATAAACTCAAAGGTGCTGATTTAGATACGCAAGAAGCCATCCTTATCCAGCAAGTAAATCTGGCAAACGCACTCTCTTCTCCAGTCATTATCCACTGCGTTAGATCGTTTGAACGGATTCTAGATATCAAAAAATATCACGCCAAAACCCCTTGGGTTATACACGGTTTTGTACGCAACAAGATACTAGCAAAACAAGTCTTGGATGCAGGTATTTTACTATCTGTGGCTCCTAATGAAGCAATGTCTGATAACTTCATACAAACACTGAAATATTTGCCTACCGATTCATTGTTTTTAGAGACTGATAGCGATGATAGATGGTCGATCGTAAAAAGATACGAAATCATGGCTGCGCTTTGTGATTACGATATGGAATCGCTAAAAATTAAAATTTTTAATAACTTTACAGAAATATTTAAACACAAATGGAAATACCCAAATGGTTAGAGCGTACGGCATTATTGACAGGTGATGAAGCTATCGGACATCTTGCAGAAGCTAATCTATTGCTGGTTGGTCTAGGTGGAGTTGGTAGTTTCGCAGGAGAGTTTCTGGTGCGTGCAGGTGTCAAAAAATTGACTATTATAGATGGAGATACTGTAGATGTGACCAATATCAATCGCCAGCTTCAAGCGCTTCACTCCACCGTAGGTATGTCAAAAGTGGAGTTGCTGATAGAGCGATTTAAAGATATCAATCCAGAGGTTCAAATCACTGCCTACGACAAGTTTATGGAGCCTGACGATATGGAGCAGTTAGTCAGAAACAATAAATTTGACTTTATCCTAGACTGCATAGATAGCGTATCTCCTAAGTTGACGCTACTCATCATTGCCCGGAGATCTGGCGCCAAAGTAATCAGCGCAATGGGTGCTGGCGGAAAACTCGATCCTACCAAAATCAAAATCGGCGATATATCCACCACCAGAGAATGCAAGTTTGCTCAAACGGTAAAAAAAAGGCTTAAAAAACAGGGAGTCAGAAAAGGAATTATTGCAGTATATTCTGAAGAAATTCAGCCAAAACATGCGCTAAAACTCACGGATGGTACCAACTACAAAAAGTCTTTTTATGGGACCATATCTTACATGCCAGCATTATTCGGCTTATTTATTGCTGCTGAAGTCATCCGAAGAATAGCTAAATTGAAATAATTTGATGTTTTTTTACTAATAATTAGATTTATTCATTAATATTAATAATTTTTTTCTTTTTTTGTGCCTTCTTATATTATTAATGAATATTTCGAAGTTTTTGTAAACATTATCCTATATATTTGTTTTACTACGACTTCCTATTTTCTACCCTGAACTTCGCTATTAATTTTTTTTCTACAAACACCCTAAAATGTAAAAGTGTAATGACAGAATGTTTAATTGAATGGAAAAATATGAAAAAAATGCTAACCTTATTAACTCTATTCTTTTTTACCATCAATATATATGGTCAGTCGGCCATTCCTCAGAATCCCAACTTAGATCAGAAGTTTAAAGAATACACGATTATTCAGACCAGTACAAATGAACTGATGCGCCAGCTTTCTTCTAGCACTAGATCGACTAAGTCTATTGAGATGAAAATAGATGACAATGTCACTTGGGACTTAGAGCTAGAAGATGTGGATCTATTTAGTGACAATTATACTGTGTTCTTAGCCACCGATGATGGTGTCAAGGTAACAGACCCATCTTATATCAGGCCGATGAAAGGAAAGCTGAAAGGCCAAGACATGAGCCAAGTGAGTCTTACTTTTGCAGATAATTTTATATTTGGTTTTATCAGAATAGGATTTACAGAATACTTCGTAGAGCCGGTATATCACTTTGACAAAAGTGCCCCAGTAGATCAGTTTGTCGTCTATAGTGTCAATGACATCATAAATGAAACTTTATATACTTGTGGATACGAAAACACGCAAGCAGAAAAACAGCGGGTTAAATCCAATACCAACATTCAACAACGAATGCCCGGAGCTTGCTTTAGAGTAGATTACTCCTTTGCTTCTGATTTTTCGATGGTTAGCAACTATGGAACTGCGGGCACTCAAAACCATAATATTGGTGTCCTTAATAATGTACAGACTAATTATGATACTGAGTTTGCTGACAATATTCAGTTTTTTGCTTCGGAGCAATTTTTATCAACTTCTACGGCCAATGACCCGTGGACGACTTCTACTGATGCAGGTACATTGCTCAATAGTTTTACCAATTGGGCTCCTAGTGGATTCACTTTACCACACGATCTAGCGTCAATCTGGACGAGAAGAGATTTGGACGGTTCTACGATTGGAATCGCTTGGGTAGGGGTACTGTGTACAGCCAATAGATATAATGTACTCCAAGACTTTACATCCAATGCAGCTCAGAAACGAGTTCTTATGGCGCATGAAATAGGGCACAACTTCAATGCTAATCATGATGCATCAGGTTCATCTTTCATCATGGCACCAGCAGTGAGTAGCTCTACCTCTTGGTCCACAGCATCTATTAATTCTATACAAGCTGAGTACCTCTCAGCGTGGTGTTTAGATCCATGTCAATCCGTGCAGCCACCGACTGCTAGCTTTAATTTTAACATCGTCAATCCATGTGCTCCATCCACTGTACAGTTTACTAATACCTCTACAGGCGGTGGTACGAGACTATGGTCTTTTCCTGGCGGAAATCCTGCGACTTCCACAGCTAATAACCCAGTCGTTACTTACGCTAATCCTGGAGTCTATGACGTTTCATTAACTGTCACCAATAGCGCAGGTTCCAATACCTTTACATTACCAACTGGACTTACTATTTTGGGTTTTCCATCACCTGAATTCATTTACAGCTCCTTTGGTAGTCTGATAGCCTTTAACTATACAGGTTCGCCCGCTACTACTTACCTTTGGAGATTTGGTAATGGTGCCACGAGTGTGCAACAGAATCCTTCTCATATTTACGCACGTAATGGTACCTACAATGTGACCGTCAGGGCATCTAATGTTTGTGGATCTGACTCTATCACTTACCCTATTCCTGTATCTTTCGCACCCACACCCAGATTTGTAGCTACCAATACTACCGGTTGTCAACCGCTCATAGTACAATATACTAATAATTCTACCAATGCGGATAGCTACATCTGGAGTTTTCCAGGTGGTTCGCCAGCTACATCAACAGACGCTAACCCTACTGTTACCTATAGTGTAGCTGGAATCTATAATACTTCCTTAGTTGCCGTGAATGATTTCAGTTCGGTGACAGAAACTAAGACTAATTTTGTTACTATATCACCCAATGCTATTCCTAGCTTTACCTTGGTGCAGTCTGGTGCACAAGTAACATTTACTAATACTTCACAGTTTGCTAATACTTATGTGTGGAACTTTGGTGACGGAACAACATCTACCGTAGAGTCACCTACCAAAACTTATTCGGCAAACGGTACATACACCGTCACACTGTCCGCTACCAATAGCTGTGGTATCCAATCTACTACACAGACCGTAACAGTAGCACTCGCACCAGTAGCAACTTATACCTCCTCATCCACAGACATCTGTTCCGGTGAGACCATAACGTTCACTTCTACTTCTAGTGGCAATCCTACTAGTTACTTATGGACTTTTGCAGGTGGTGATCCATCTACTTCCACGAGCCCTAACCCTACGATTCTTTATGACACCGCAGGGACATACGGAGTGACCTTGACAGTTACTAATGCCTTTGGGACTAGCACCGTTGTAAATGCCGATACTATCCTTGTCAAGCCTCAACCAGTAGCTAATTTTACGTTTATTGCTGATGGTTTTGAAGTCAACTTTATTAACGTCACACCAGGGGCTACGAATATTTTGTGGAACTTTGGTGACGGAACGACTAGCACCATGAATGCTCCTACACATATCTATGCCACACAAGGCACATATAATACTTCTTTGACGGCAACAACTCCATGTGGTTCTATCACTATCACTAAATCAGTAATAGTGCAGTTAGCACCTACAGCGGGCTTTATAGCCAATGTCACCACGGCTTGTAACCCCGCATCTATCACCTTTACCAGTCAGTCTTCTCCATCTGCCACAGTATGGAATTGGACTTTTCCGGGCGGTACACCAGCGACGTCTATTTTACAGAACCCTACGGTCACTTATGCAAATGCAGGCAAGTATGACGTGACGCTTTCAGTAACAAACGCAGCCGGAACTGGGACTTTGACTGAGACCAATTATATAAATATCATCACAGTACCTACTACAGGTTTTGATGTAGATATACAAGGCAGTAATGTTGAGCTTACAAATACAGGCATGGGAGCGACCTCAACTTCATGGGAGGTTATATTTGGTGCCGATACGCTTCGTTTGACAGGCAATGTGACTTCTTTTGTGCCTACTCAAAATGGTGAGCGTGTGATCATTCAGACCAATACTAACTCTTGTGGCAGTACCATCTCTACTGCTCGTGTGGTCAATGTCGATATCTATCCAGAGGCACTTTTAGGTGGTGTCCTTACCACTTGTGCGAACCAATCATATACTTTTGCAAACAATTCCAGTAATGCAGCTTCTTTTGAGTGGACTTTTGCAGGGGCTGACACGATAACTTCTGGTGATAGAAATCCTACAGTAGTATATAACGAAGCAGGTACTTATCCCGTGATGATGGTGGCTAGTAATAGTTTGGGCAATGATACTTTGGAGACTTTCATCATCGTATCTAGTGATCCTACGAGCACATTCACACAGACTGTAAGTAATGGCACAGCTACCTATATATTTACAGGAAGCAGCTCTACCAATGTCAGATGGGACTTTGGAGATGGTACGACAGGTATAGGTGATACATTGGTTCATACCTATACGACTTCAGGGACTTATACGGTAGTGGCTTTCGCCCAAAATGGATGCGGTACAGATACATCGTCTCAGATAGTAACTATCATGATATCAGCAGTAAACGATATTTCTTTTACAAAAGACATAATTATATATCCCAATCCTATACAAAATGACCTACTCAACATAAAAATGTTAAATAGCATAGGTAACGATGTAGTGATAGGTATTTTGGACGTTTTTGGAAAAGTACTCATCTCTCAACAAGTCAATATAGACAAGTCGGGTATGATAAGTCTAGATGTCCAGCATTTGTTGCCTGCTACCTATTTTGTAAGGATAGTAGATGGATCACAAGTCGCTTTCAAAGCCATAATCAAGCAATAAAGAATTCAGATATGAAAGCATTTCTTACAAACCTTTCTTTTGCTGTAGGGAATGCTTTCATATATTCGTTTTATAATAGTCTGCTTTGAGATACTTTTTCTTATTCAGTATATCAATCATTTAGAGACCCTTTTACGTATTAGAATGTACCGATTGTTAATTATAAAGGTGGTTTAACATTTTATTTCTTTTACTTTATAATAAAAATATTATCTTTGTTGAAGTTATCTGAAGTAAATCTTTAATAATCATTAGTAACTAAAATCAATAATGTCAATTAAAAATACCGACATGAGAAAATTTTTTAACTTATTCATAGCCATAGGAATTAGTGGATCTCTATCAGCTCAGTTTGTAAACAATGGTGCTACCATAGTTGTACAGAGTGGTGCAACACTAAGGATAGAAACTAATCTGATCAACAATGCAGGATCAACTATTACCAATAATGGTACGATCGAGGTCAAAGGTGATTTCACTAATGCGGCAACTTTTAACTCTCCAACCGGGTCAACAGTAAAGTTTATAGACACAGGCAATAGTACGGTTACTTCAGGTGGTGCAGAACTAAGAAATGTTACTATAGAGAAAACAACAGGTGCCAATGTAATCCTCGCAGGCAATATGACTGTAGCAGGTGCGCTCAATTTTGCAGGTGCTAACAATAGAGTAGTACTAGGTGCTAACAACCTCACCATCAAAACAGGTGGTACAGTGACTGGTGTGAGTGCAAACGAGTATGTAAATGCCTCTGCCGCCGGCAAACTTATAAAGGGAGTAGGTGGTAGCTCTACGGTCAATATGGAAGTAGGAGATGCCACTAATTATACACCTATATCAAATGTCATCACTGGCTCAGGATATACCAGTGCCTCTGTAAGTGCGAGGGTTTATACTACAGGATTACAAGCTAAGCAAACTGGTGCAACCGACTTCATAGCGCGTGAGTGGGCAGTCGCTTCTACTGGCATTACTAACTATGCTAATACCATGACAGGTACATACATAGCTACTGATGCTACAGGTATGCAGGCAGATATCAAAGGCAGTACTTATCATTCAGGTAGCTGGAGATTTACAGGTGCCACCGCCGGTGCACTGACTGCTACAGGTAGTACAACCAACAATGATGTATTATTTACGGGCCAAAACTCTTTTGGGCGAGTCAATATCAAAGCATTTCTACAAGGGCCATACAGTGGTGGTGTCATGACGACAGCGCTCAATGCTGCTGCACCTGCACCCAATATGCTAGAAACGCATGCACTTACAAGTCCTTACACAGATGCACCTGCGACTGTGAGTGCTGGATTCTTTTTGGCTAATCCTACAATCGTAGATTGGGTCAAAATAGAGGGAAGAAACATCTCTTCACCTAGTACACCTACTTCTAACAAAATAAGCGCTTTCATCAAAAGCAATGGTGACATAGTAGCGATAGATGGTACCTCACTTCCTACACTCAAAGGCGAACCTACTTCAGTTGTCGTACTAAGCCACAGAAACCACCTACCTATCCGCACACCTAATGCTGGTATCAGCATAGCAGAAGGTGCAACTCAACATAATTTCAGCACTGGGATAGCTCAGGCATTTACGAATGGGGCAATCACTAGTAATGCCAATATGAGGAATAATGGTGGTATTTATGCTATGTGGGGTGGTGATGTGAATAGTAATGGAGAGACCTTGTATAATGGAGGAGGAAATGATAGGGTTCCAATTTTATCACTAGTTGGAGGAACTGCAAATGCAAATATTCCATTAGTAGATCGTTATAATAGGGAAGATGTAAATATGGATTCATCTATTATTTATAATGGCGGCGGGAGTGATAGGGTGTCAATATTGTCTAATGTTGGGGGCACAGGAAATGCAAATATTGCAATTTTAAGTCATTTATAAAATTTATAAAAAGTAAAGACCATGAGAAATAAAATTTTAACATTTTTATTTTTATATATTACATTTTTTTCTTCTGCACAGTTTATTCAGGATAATTATTCTTTTACTATTGAGCAAGGTACAAGTTCTTTTATAGTTTCTGCAATTTTTATTCATCCGACTAATCCGCCTCCTATTACAGGCGATGAAATAAGTGATATAGTTTTTGCTATAAAGTTACCTCTTGCATATACTAACTCCAATATTAGCTTTGGTGTTATATCGACTGATTATAATATAATTAAAAATGGAACGTTAAAAAGTCGACCTACTTTCAAATATCAAGACTTTTCTACAAACGCTCCTTTAACTGTAACATCTAATTGGATAAGAAATGTACCAGTATTATTAGCTACAATACCCTATACTTTATTTTCCCCTATGAGTGGTGATCAAGCTTTTCTTGCTTCTTTTGGCGAAGTTTCTAATAATTTACCAAATATCAACATAGAGTTTGATGATTTTACTCCGGAAGTGTCAGGATTTGTTGCCCTTCCCATCAAACTTTCCTTATTTGATGTAGTGAAGTACGATGCTACATCTGCAAAGATAGACTGGAAATCAGCAAAAGAGGTCAATAGTGATTTCTTTGATCTAGAGAGAAGTGAAGATGGAGTGTCATGGACTCAGGTCACGACTATCAAAGCAGCAGGCAACACTTCTAACACGCAGGAGTACAGCTATATAGACAGCAATCTGCCTGGTACTAGGACGAGTAACAAGATATTTTACTATCGCCTTCGTATGGTGGATTTAGATGGTTCGTTTGCGTACTCAGATGTGCGAGGTGTTAACTTCACTAGATCTAAAGCAGAGGAGTACCTCACCGTATATCCTAGTCCGACAGCCAACAGACTAAACATAGACATGTCATCATTTACTCTAGATAACGGCGATATTTCATTAGAGATTTATGACCAACTAGGCAAACGCGTGATGACCAAGGACATCATTGGTACAGGCATAGAGTTGATAGATGTATCTGATCTTCCTGCTAGCGTCTATGTACTCAAAGTCACGCAGGACATAAAAATACATACAAAGCAATTTGTAAAAATAGACTAATCTACATTAACTGTAGTTTTATATATTATACCACAAAGCGGCAATATTTCTAGGAGTATTGCCGCTTTTTTATTGTTGATGCTGATCTATCTTTGGTCTTTGGTCTTCCAAATTTATTTAGAAGTTCATAATTGTGCCAAATAAATTTTGGAACCCTAGAAAGCGAATAACTATTGGTGAATTATCAAATTTTTAATTGAGTAATAATATCGCAAAACACAACAACTATTATTTTTAATTGGAAACCCGCTAAGCGTAAGTTTCACTTACGCTTGTGTAACGTCAGATTTTCTATTTGAGTATAACACAAAGTTCAGCCTGCTCCGATAAACGCAAATTAAAAATTTGCATACACGTTGACATCAGCACAGCTTACACCTATCGAATCCCTACCTAAAGCGATATATTCTCTACGATCTCTAATCCATAACCTATCAATCCCACTCGTTTTTTAGTATGATTGGTGATCAATTTGATTTTGCGTAAGCCGAGCTCTCTTAGTATCTGTGCGCCAGTACCGAAGTCACGCTGTTCGTCAGATTGAGAGATATTATTGTCGGGATTAGTATCTAGATTTTTGAGTTTTTCTAGGATAGAATCGCTCTGTTCGCCATGGCGCATAAATAACAACACGCCTTTTTTCTCATTGGATATCATTTGTAATGCGTGTGACAATTGGGCAGCATATCCATCAAAAAGTATGCCGAGGATATCACCAGTTTCCGTACTCGAGTGTACACGTACGAGAGTAGGCTCACCATCATTGAGATCACCTACAGTGAATGCTAGATGAATGTCGCCCGTAGTGACTTGGCGAAATGCAGTCACGCTAAATTTACCATAAGCGGTCTCTATTTCCGTGTCTAGCTCGCGTTGTACCAATCGCTCAGTCTCCATGCGATAAGCAACGAGGTCTTTGATGCTGATGATTTTGATGTCCAACTGCTCACTGAGCCGTATTAGTTCTGGCAATCTAGCCATAGAACCATCGTCATTTAGGATTTCTACGAGTACACCTGCAGGGTAGCAACCGGCCAGCCTTGAGAGATCTACAGCTGCTTCAGTATGTCCAGTTCTACGGAGTACTCCACCTGGCTTAGCTATGAGCGGAAATATATGTCCGGGACGAGCGAAATCATTGGGTTTAGTGTCAGGATTAACGAGGGCTTTTATACCTGTTGCGCGATCATAAGCAGAGATTCCTGTACTACATCCTTGACCCATTAGGTCTATAGATACAGTAAATGCTGTGTGATGCAGCGCAGTATTGGATGTGACCATCAGAGAAAGATCTAATTCTTTTGCTCGGCTTTCTTCTATCGGAGTACAGATAAGGCCTCGGCCATGCTTCGCCATAAAATTAACCAATTGTGGAGTTATTTTTTCAGCTGCACAGATGAAGTCACCTTCGTTTTCTCTATCTTCGTCATCTACCACGATGATAATTTTGCCAGCACGTATATCATTGATTGCTTCTGTGATGGTATTTAGTTGTATTTCAATGGTGTCGGATAGCGTTGAGGATTCAGTCATTAATTTGATTTTTTATTTTCAATAATAGAACTCAAAACTAGGCAATTATGTTTCCAATCAAAATTATTTTTGACGAAAGTAGTTGCATTATTTTTTATTTTTTGATATAAATCTGGATTGTTTTGTAGTTGATGGATGGCATCTATGAAATTTTGAGTGCTTTCTGCGATTAATATTTCATGATTGGGGGCAGCGCCTATCGCATTATTGACCGCTGAGGTGGTGATACAAGGTACTCCAAGCGCCATGGCTTCAAGAATTTTGTTTTGCTGACCTGTACCTGACCAAAGAGGTGCGACAAATATCCGTGCGCTTAGGTAAGCAGTTTTGATATCTGGCATCCATCCGGTAGTGGTGATCTGATCTGATTCCAGTGCTGTCACTCGTGATGATGGATTAGCACCTGCGATGAGTACTCGTGTACTCAGTGGCAAGCGTGGTGTGATCTGCTGGGCTATATACTCGGCAGCCTCTATATTGGGCAGATAGCCCATGTTGCCTACAAAAACGATGTCGGTGGTTTTTGCTATTTGCGCTCTGTTAAAAAAGCTTTCATCTATTCCATTACCTATGACATGTATTTTTTTGGCTTCCGCAAAGGTGAAATTATCTTTGTCTTGCTGCGATATGATCGTGAGGTGATCAAAGGATTTTGCAATGTCAGCCTCGTATTTTATCATACGTTTAGCCTCCAACTTGTATAGCCATTTTAAAAACGGGTGTGCTACCGTTGCTCTCCTGAGCATACCTATACCAAATGAGTCCATGTAGTCTAGCGTTTTTGAGTAGGAGAGACCTTTCACATACGAGGACATCCTGGTTAGTTGGCAGTAGATGTGGTCAGGATCGAGCGCCTTGATTCGATGAGCAATAAAAGCTGCTATGTCGTCACTATGAAACCAAGCTATTTGAAAAGGTGTAATACTAAAAACTGCTTTGGTAAGTGACCAATATCGCTCATAAGATTTGATCATCACTAGATCCATAGTCTTGACGTATGGGAGCAATTGGTCTAGGTCTGATTGCAAGGGATTGGACTCACAGATACTGATCAAATATATATCATGCAACTGTGATAATTGAACGATTTGATGATATACTCTGAGTTTATCTCCTTTTTCTATAGGATACGGAAAGCGACTAGTTAAGACTACGATTTTCAATATATACTTAGATTATTTTGCTCAATTAGCGTATTGAAGAGATAATGCTGGTACGGCACCTAGGCTGTTGTGTAGCGCCATGGCACTAGCGATTTTATATTTTTCTACAAAAGTAAAAGCAGCTCCAAAACTAAATGTAGAAATAGTTGGATTCATACCGAGCATAATATGTACACCTTTGGCTACATCATAGCCTAGACCGAGTCGATACTCTACGTCTCTATTGATGAGTTTTTCGACCTCTACGAGCATAAATATTTTTTTGGAAGGCGTATATTTAACACCCAGTCTAAACCTCGATCCAAGGGTTTCGGATTCGGAGATGGCACTGTTGCCTGGACTAAAGAGGTGTATGCCGATTTGAAATTCTTTGCTGACTTTGAGTTGCGCACCGAGTTCAAAGGTAAAGATATTTTTGGTTCCAATCTGAGCGACACTATAACGCAACATATCGAATTGCCCACCTATTTTGAGGTTTGGGTGAAGTTTGCGACCATATGCTAGCCCAATTTTTTGTTCCGAATAGTCACTAAACCCAAAGCTAGAAAACATTAACCCAAATGTACCCGACGAAGTAGATTTTGCTATAGCTATAGAGGACGTACTGAGTTCACTGAGGTTGTAGCGGCGATCTACACTCACGTCTATCCCGATGTTTTTGACGTCTGCGAGTCCCGCTTGATTAAAATATATAGACCCGATACCTCCTAGATTGACGCCTGCACGCCCATATCCTAGAAAGTTAGCACCTCCTATGGTATTAAATCCTGATTGTGCATAGCCACCACTCAAAGCAATAATTAAAACTGCAACTGTACTAAAAAATGGCCTGAACTCTAATCGCTCCATGTATAGCGGATATTTGATTTAACATTTGACAGGATAAAAGTACGACATAATCTGTAATTATCAATAACTCGCCTATTAAAAGTTATAAAAGTCAGGAATTCGTGTTTTTTTTCTTAAGTTTTAAAGCTTGGTATAACTTACGCATGCGAGTGTTCAAATTTTCAACTTGAGTCCAACTAACACAAACTTTGCCTTAAACCTCAATACCATAATACAAGAAACACCTCGCCAAAGCGTGGCAGCTTAGTCTAGCAATTGGCACCGCCAATGGTATATATTATGAAGAAAGTAATCGCCCTGAAAGAGTAGCTTAAAAATGTTTAGTCTTTGAATATCCTTGAAATTCCAAATTATAGTTTATAATAAGCTGCCCTTTCAGGGCGCACAAGCATTATTTATTTCTGTACATAGGGCGCTGCATTATGTTAGGATCAGATGGGCCTTCAGCCCGTATGTTTTGTTTTCGTTTTCTCATCATCAAATTTTCAATTTTCGTTTACTATTGCTTACGCTTAGCAATTTTTTTTCATCGAACTTCTGTGATGTTAAGCGTAAGATTAACAAAGATACTTAAACAAAAAAGGCGTAAGAAATTCTTACGCCTTTTTTATAATTTATTAACCTTGCTCTTCCATCAAGTCTGCAAAATATTTTTTAAACTCTGTTATGGTCATAGTGCCTACATCGCCCAAACCTTGTCGGCGGACAGATACTAGGCCCTGATCTGCTTCATTATCGCCTATGATGAGCATGATCGGCACCTTTTTGAGTTCAGTATCTCGGATTTTTCTACCTATAGACTCACCTCTATCATCTATGTACCCTCTGATATCAGACTTGGCAAGTTCAGCTTTCAGCTGCTCGCAGTAATCATGTAGTCGCTCTGATATCGGCAATATGGCATACTGATCAGGTGCTAACCATAACGGAAATTTGCCGGCTGTATGCTCGATCATGATACTGATAAATCGCTCCATAGATCCGAACGGTGCTCGGTGTATCATCACAGGTCTGTGCGTATGATTGTCAGCACCTATATACTCCAGTTCGAATCGCTCGGGGAGATTATAATCTACTTGGATAGTTCCCAGTTGCCACGATCTACCTAGTGCATCTTTGATCATGAAGTCTAGCTTCGGACCATAAAAAGCTGCTTCGCCTACAACAGTTGTGGTTACTAAATCTGCCTCTGCGGTTGCTTCTATGATTGCTTTTTCGGCGGCTTCCCAGTTTTCGTCAGAGCCTATGTACTTGTCTGGTGTAGATGGATCGCGAAGAGAAATCTGTGCTGTAAAAGTATCAAAACCCATCTTTTTGATTACCATGGTGGTCAGTTCGAGTACTTTGATGAACTCTCCCTTGACTTGATCTACTGTACAGAATATATGGGCATCATCTTGTGTAAAACCTCTCACACGTGAAAGACCGTGAAGTTCGCCCGACTGCTCATATCTATACACCGTACCGAACTCACCTATGCGCAAGGGTAATTCTCTATATGATCGTGGTCTATGGCCGTAAATCTCGCAGTGATGTGGGCAGTTCATCGGCTTCAGCAAGAATTCTTCACCATCTTTGGGTGTGTGAATAGGTTGGAAGCTATCTGCACCGTACTTAGCATAGTGACCAGAAGTGATATAGAGCTGCTTAGATCCGATATGTGGTGTTATTACCATCTGATAGCCTTGTTTCTCTTGCTCTACTTTTAAGAAGTTTTGGAGTCTTTCGCGGAGTTGCGTTCCTTTAGGCAACCAGATAGGTAGTCCTTGTCCTACTTTTTCCGAAAACATAAACAACTCTAGTTCTGCGCCTAGCTTGCGATGATCTCTTTTTTTTGCTTCTTCTAGGAGTTCTAGGTATTCTGTCAGTTCTTTTTGTTTAGGAAAGGTGATGCCATAGATTCTGGTCATCTGCTTGCGTTTCTCATCGCCACGCCAGTATGCGCCCGCAAGACTCATGATTTTGACCGCTTTGATGGTAGAAGTATCGGGGATGTGTGGCCCACGGCATAGATCTGTGAAATTGCCTTGGGTGTAGAACGTTATCTGACCATCTTCTAACCCTTCCAAAAGCTCTAGTTTATACTCATCATCTTTATCTGTAAAGTATTTGATAGCATCTGCTTTGCTTACTTCTTTGCGGATGTATTGACTTTTGGCTTTAGCTAATTCTAGCATTTTGGATTCTATAATAGGAAGGTCAGTAGTCGTGAGTACTCTATCTCCCGCATCTACATCGTAGTAGTAGCCATGATCTATCGCTGGGCCTATACCTAATTTTATACCAGGAAATAGCGCCTCGAGTGCCTCAGCCATCAAGTGTGCCGATGAGTGCCAGTAAGTCGCCTTGCCTTCAGGATCATTCCATGTCAGGAGTTTTACTGCTGAATCTTGATGGATAGGTCGATTGGAATCTACGGTCACGCCATCTACATTTGCCGCTAAGACATTGCGTGCTAGACCTTCGCTTATGGAAAGTGCTATGCCCATAGCTGTGATTCCAGCCTCATATTGTCGTTGACTTCCATCAGGAAGCGTGATATTTATCATATATAGATTATTAGTCTTTGATTTTAAGATGCAAAATTAATTAAAAATTACTTTAATGTTGACTTTGAACGATTATTTTTAATTAGATGGTGTCAGAGAAGCGCTAGGATGGTGATAATTTGCCTTTCGGCGAAAGCCAAACGCCACTTTTTGCAATTATTTTTTCAGCTATAACAAACTATTAATGTGCGTTAATCTTTTATTAAACCAATAGTGTATGTTATATTATTATACAGATTGGGTTTAGATTTGCAACTAAATTGTATTTTATTGAGTTCATGATTGGATCTTTTGTCATATCAAAAGTATTTATTTTAATACATGAATTGAGTAATTAAGATCAAAAGTCCAATTTTTATTATTTAGTATTACAAATACAAATTCGAGATGAGATTATTTATATTAATATTTAGCGGACTAAGTTTGCTTAGTTTTGCAATCCAAGCTCAGCAGTTAAATCCTGTGAAATGGAAGTTTGAAGTTAAAAAAGTGAATGATAAAGAGGTCGAAATAACGGCTGCTGCGATGATGGATACTGAGTGGGTTATTTATTCACAGTTTACAGAAGATGACGGACCTATAGCGACATCATTTGGTGTGAGTGATGTAGAAGTCAAATTTGTAGAAAAAAGCAAAGTTATTAAAGAATTTGATGAAATGTTTGGGGTAAATGTCCTGAAATTTAAAGAAAAAGCTATATTTGTGGGCAAATTGCCGATGAATGATCTAGGTCAATGGAGCGGTTATGTGACTTTTATGACCTGTAATGGCATGAAGTGCTTGCCTCCTAAGGACGTAGCGTTTACAGTAAAGTTGTAGCTAATATTTTAATAAAGAAAGCTAGACAAATAATTCTAAACTTATAATTTGATATGAGATATATTTTAATCATACTTGTTGCATTCTTTGGATTTAATACAGAGGCACAGATACTAAAACCTGTGAAATGGAAAAGTGAAATCATACCTAACACCGATGATACTTACACACTAAGATTCACTGCCAAAGTAGATAATGGATGGACGATATATTCGCAATTTACTTCTGAGGATGGACCTATACCTACTTCTATCAACTACGAAGAGCAAGAAGGTATCAAACTCATCGGCAAAGCCAAAGAAACAGGAGCCAAGAAAGAGGGAATGGATGCTTTTTTTGGTGTCAATGTTATCAAGTATCTATCGGATAAGCCTATGGTAATCGAGCAAAAAATAAAGGTCACTGACGCATCAAAACCGATAGTAGGGTACATTAACTACATGGCTTGCGACAACGAAAAGTGTCTGCCGCCCACAGATGTAGAGTTTACATTTTTGATCCCCAAATCGGGAAATGACAAAAAAAATGATATAAAAGTTATTGATAATCCAGCAGATGTCGCAGTCATTAACACCAGAATAGATGCGGACAACCTCGTCGAAGATACTGCGGTTGTAACTAGTGCAGAAGTGGCGATGATAGACTCATCTTTAGTAGGTGCCGCTGGTCTAGGTGCTAAGATTAGTGGGGATGAGATCAATCAACAAATCAGCTCTTTACTGACAACCTATCAAACTCCACTGTCTAACTGTGGTGGTACGGAGGAGAAAAAGGAAGGCTATCTCTGGACATTTATTTTTGGGTTTATTGGTGGATTATTGGCATTAATGACCCCGTGTGTATTTCCAATGTTGCCGATCACAATTAGTTTTTTTACAAAAGATACCAAGCGTAAAGGATGGGTTAATGGACTGATATATGGTATATCTATAATTGTAATCTATGTAATGATAGGTCTGCTTATTACAATATTTGTGGGACCTGAAGCACTCAATAGACTATCTACCAACTGGATAGCAAATACTGCTTTCTTTTTGATATTTGTAGCATTTGCCTTTTCATTCTTTGGGTTTTATGAGATTACCTTACCGAGTAGCTGGAGCACCCGGAGTGATACGATGGCAGACAAAGGTGGTTTCTTGGGTATATTTTTTATGGCATTTACACTTGCATTGGTTAGTTTTTCTTGTACAGGACCGATCATCGGCACCGCTATCGTACAGGCAGCAACCAAAGGTGAGTATCTTGGGCCATTCTTGGTGATGTTTGGATTTTCAAGTGCATTAGCACTTCCTTTTGGATTTTTTGCAGCTTTTCCTGCATGGTTAAACACACTCCCTAAGTCTGGAAGCTGGATGAACAGTGTCAAAGTGGTGCTAGGATTCATAGAGTTGGCATTAGCATTTAAGTTTCTGAGTATAGCAGACATGACTAACGGTTGGGGCATTTTGAGATACGAACTGTTTATGGGTATTTGGATTTTGATCTTTTTTATGATGACCTTGTATCTATTTGGTTTGATCAAGTTTCCCCATGATAGTCCTTTGAAGAAGTTATCAATAACTCGTATAGGTTTTGGGTTGGCATCTGCTGCGATGGTCATCTATATGGCGACAGGATTCAGGGTCAACGACCAAACCAAAGAGTACAATGCACTATCGCTCATGAGTGGTCTTGCGCCTCCGGCGCACTACAACTTTTTCCTTACACCAGAGGATGTAGATCCCGTGATCAAAGCTAAATATATGTCTTATACCAAATGTGCGAACAATATCAACTGCTTTAAAGATTATTTTGAGGGTATAGCTTACGCCAATGAGGTTAAAAAGCCAGTAATGATAGATTTTACAGGACATGGATGTGTCAATTGTCGTAAGACTGAGGAGCATATATGGGTAGATGATAGGATCCGAAGAATCCTTAATGATTCGGTGGTGTTGATATCGCTATATGTAGATGACGACAAGAAATTAGATCCGATATATAAATCAGAAATCACTGGCGAAAAACTTAGAAATGTAGGTAAAAAATGGGCAGATTTTCAGATTGTCAATTTTGAACAAAATTCTCAGCCGTTATATGTGTTAGCCACTACGGATCAGAGAGTGATCAGCAAGCCAAGACCATTTGTGCCTGGCATAGATGGTTACTTAGAGTTCCTAGAGTGTGGACTGGCTAGTTATAGATCATCGCAAGCAACAAATAATTAAGTAATAATATTTGTTTTTTTGTAAAAATAGATACATAATTCGGTAAGTTTTTAAATCCATTTGGGGCTTTCTCATGTTTAACAATATTAGTATCAATAATTAAATATTAAATATCTAAACCAATGTATAAAATAATAACTGTTGTCGTCGCTTTATTTATAGTATCAAGTATATTTGTGTCTTGTCAAAAGGAGGATAACTTATCTGTAGAAGATCAGTTTAGTATAGACACTCAATTAATAGAAGAGTATCTAAAGGCTAATAACCTAGTAGCTGAAAAGACAGTAGATGGTATATATTATATTATAGAAAATGCTGGAAGTGCAGAAAAGCCTACTATTATCAATGAAGTTATAATGAAGTACAGTGGATACTTCACGGATGGACTAATTTTTGATAATTCTAAAAGTGAATCTGTGCCATTGCGATTGTATAACACAATAGTTGGTTGGCAAAAAGGAATACCTAAGTTTGGTAAAGGAGGTAAAGGCAAATTATTTATACCATCTAAGTTTGGATATGGAACGAATAATAGGCCTGGAAGAGCTAATGCTGTTTTGATATTTGATATCGAATTGTTAGATTTTAATTAAGGTTATAGTGTAACATTTATTACGAATGACGGGTTTTGGAAGGTAATAGAAAGCGAATCGACAGTTTCGCAATTTGAAAATTCCGCAATTCGACAGTTCGACAGTTCAATCAGATGACAAAAGAATCAAATCCCCATACACAAATACTTAATCACTAGGTATTCATCCATTCCATATTTAGATCCTTCACGACCAAAACCGCTCTCCTTGACACCGCCAAATGGTGCAACAGCTGATGAGATATGTGTCGTATTGATACCAACCATTCCAAATTCAAGTGCCTCAGCTACGCGCCATACCTGAGATATATTATTGCCATAAAAGTAGGATGCCAAACCATAATTGGTGTCATTGGCCATAGCGATGACTTCGTCTTCAGACTGGAAGCTAATCACAGTAGTGACTGGACCAAAAATCTCTTCGTTAAATATCATCATCGCTGGGACAACGTCGCTAATGATAGATGGTGTGAAGTAGGTGTTTTGGTCATCACCTGTTGGTGATTTTCCTCCTGTTATGATTTTTGCACCTTGAGCGGTAGCATCTTTTATTAATTTATTGACCTTGTCTTTTGCTTTCTGATTGATCAGTGGACCTATATCGATTCCAGATTCTAGTCCTGATCCAACTTTTAGTGCTTCTACTTTTACTTTTAGAATATTCAAGAAGGCGTCTTTGACGTTTTCGTGTACAAAAAGTCTGTTAACACTGATGCAAGTCTGTCCTGCATTGCGATATTTAGCATCTATTGCACCTTGAGCTGCAGCTTCCAGATTTGCATCTTCTAGTACAATAAATGGTGCGTTGCCACCTAGTTCTAGAGAGAGCTTTTTGACTGTCGAAGCACATTGTTTCATTAGAAGTTTGCCTACTGCCGTCGAACCTGTGAAAGACAGTTTTTTGACCATTGGATTGGTTGAGAGCTCCATGCCCACAGCTTTTGAGTCAGTGGTCGTGATGATATTAAATACTCCAGGAGGTACACCAGCTTCTTCTGCGAGTACGGCTAGTGCGAGTGCAGATAGTGGAGTTTCTTCAGAAGGTTTGATGACGACGGTACATCCTGCTGCTAGTGCGGGCGCTACTTTTCGGGTGATCATCGCATTGGGGAAGTTCCATGGGTGATAGCTGCAACTACACCCACCGGTTGCTTGAGTGTGATGATCCTAGTCGACTTCATGGTAGAAGGTATCACATCGCCATACACACGCTTAGCTTCCTCTGCAAACCACTCTACGAACGATGCACCATACTTTATTTCCCCTTTTGCTTCTGCTAGCGGTTTTCCCTGTTCGATGGTGAGTATAACAGCTAAATCATCAGCATGAGCGAGTTGAAGTTGAAACCATTTCTGGAGGATACGAGCGCGATCATTGGCTGTTTTTGCACTCCATGGTCCAAAGGCTTCATGAGCACTTACGATTGCTGTTTTAGTGTCAGACACACTGAGATCCGGCAAGGTAGCTACCACATCTTGATTGGCAGGATTAGTGACCACAAAAGTTTTATTGCTATCAGCATTGACCCATTTTCCTGCGACATAGGCTTGATTTCTGAGTAAATCTTTTCGTTTGATGATGCTATTGATATCCATACTGAGGTATTGTTTGTTGGTAATATAACAAGCTGATTATTAAAAAGATTTTGGCTACAGCCAAAACCAAGACGCATATCTAGTTCAGTAACTCAACATAACAAAAGGCGCACAAAATATAAATACTGCCAAAATGTCATCTTTTGAAGTAATTTTAGTAATTTTGCAATATTTTTATATAACCTGATTTTTACCAAATGTTTGAAACATCTAGTACTGCATTGGACACATCCAAAACCGTCAACGAGTCACAGCAAGGTGAAGTGTTGTACTACACTCCTGATGAAAGCAAGAGCAAGAAATTTTATATAGAATCTTATGGTTGCGCTATGAATTTTAGTGATTCTGAGATCGTGGCTTCGATACTAGACGGCATTGGTTATAGACCGATCAAAGAGATGGAAGAGGCTGATCTCATCCTTGTCAATACGTGCTCGATCAGAGAGAAAGCAGAGGATAATATCAGACAGAGATTGACGGTTTTTAATAAGCACAAACGCAATAATCCTGGGATGCTCATAGGAGTGCTAGGATGTATGGCCGAACGACTGAAAGGAAAACTACTAGAAGAAGAAAAACTAGTCGATATCGTCGTAGGTCCTGACGCTTACAGAGATCTACCTGCGCTACTAGCCAAGGCCGATGACGGTGACAAAGGTATCAATGTACTCCTCTCACGTGAGGAAACTTATGCAGATATATCTCCACTGAGGTTAGACAGCAATGGCGTATTGGCCTTCATTTCGATCATGCGAGGTTGTGACAATATGTGTTCATTTTGCGTGGTGCCATTCACTAGAGGACGAGAACGTAGCAGAGATGCTTTTTCTATTTTGGCGGAAGCCAAAGACTTATTTGATAGAGGTTTTAGAGAAGTAACTTTGCTAGGTCAAAACGTAGATAGCTACCATTGGGAGAGTCCGGATGGCACAATGAAGGTTAATTTTGCACAATTGCTCCAGATGGTTGCCGATGTAGATCCGCTACTTAGGGTCAGGTTCAGCACATCGCACCCAAAGGATATCACAGACCAAGTGCTGTACACCATCGCCAAGAATTACAATATCTGCAACTATATACACCTACCTATACAGTCAGGGAATAGCCGCGTGCTCCAGCTCATGAACCGTACTTATGATCGTGCGTGGTACATGAATAGGGTGGAAGCGATCCGCAAGATTATACCTGATTGCACGATCTCTTCCGATATCATCACGGGATTCTGTAGTGAGACTGAGGAGGAGCATCAGGACACCATCAGTATCATCAAGTGGGCAGATTACAGCATGTCGTACATGTATTATTATTCGGAAAGGCCAGGTACGCTTGCCGCAAAAAAATATGCAGATGACATACCAGAAGATACTAAAAAACGAAGATTATCAGAGATAGTAGCCGTACAAAGAGCACTTTCACTAGAGAATAATCTACGTGATGTAGGTAAGACTTTTGAAGTGCTGATAGAGGGAGATTCTAAAAAATCAACTGAAGAATTTAAAGGAAGAAATGGCCAAAGTAAGATGATCAACTTCCCAAAAGTCGATGGTTACAAACCAGGTGACTACGTTACAGTCAAAGTCACTATGGCAAATGGTGGCACGCTCAGAGGCGAAATCATCTCACGTAAATAGTGCAAGCTATCTATGGATTATATTTTTTAATAATGCCTAAAAGAAGATAATTGAACTTACAAAGTGTAAAACAACGATTCGGAATCATAGGTCGCTCTCCTCTACTCGAGCGAGCGCTCAACACAGCTGTCAGAGTGGCCAATACCGACCTCACTGTGCTGATCCAAGGCGAAAGTGGTGTAGGTAAGGAAGTGTTCAGCCGAATCATACACGAGCTCAGTATCAGAAAACACAATAATTTTATAGCAATAAACTGTGGTGCAATCCCGCCAGGAACGATCAATTCTGAGCTTTTCGGACACGAAAAAGGTGCTTTTACAGGTGCTATATCTGAGCGAAAAGGATATTTTGAGACTGTCAATGGTGGTACGATTTTTCTAGACGAAATAGGAGAAATGCCACTAGATACACAGTCGTATCTGCTAAGGGTACTCGAGAATGGTGAGTTTTTGCGTGTAGGATCATCCAAAGTAATCAACGCAGATGTACGTGTAGTTGCGGCAACGAATGTCTCTCTGGAGCAGAAAATAAGTGATGGCAAGTTTAGAGAAGATCTCTACTACAGACTCAATACTGTGCCTATCAGAGTGCCAGCGCTCCATGAACGCCGCGAGGATATTTATTTGCTTTTCAGGAAGTTTTCGGGAGATTTTGCTGAGAAATATAGATCAGAATCCATACTGCTCACAACAGAAGCCAAGCTGATCTTAGAGAATTACAGATGGCCAGGCAATATCCGCGAACTCAAAAATATGGTCGAGCAACTGAGCGTACTGTCTGAGCAAAAAGAACTAGATGTAGAAGCTCTGATCGATTTAGTACCACAGATCAAAAATCGCTTGCTACCAAGTATAAAAAGTGAAGCTGAAAAAGGTGAAGCTACCTACCAAGAACGCGAAATCTTATTCAAGTTTTTGATAGAGATGAAAGGCGATCTTAGTGATATGAAGTCTCTGATATACGAACTCGTAAGAGCAAACGACCTCACGCTTCCTGATGTGTCGTCGCTCAAAACCATGCAAAGCTACAATGCAGAGTCATTTTCACACAAAACTTATGAAAGAGATACTTCGGATCACGATCACGATGATTTTGATGGTCATAGTAGCAAAAAACCAATCATTCTATCTGGCAAAAACAACGCTTCATATCATGATTCCGAAGATGTAGAAGAAGTATTATCTATCGCCGAAATGGAAAAAGATATGATTAAAAAAGCCCTCAAAAAATTTAATAACAGAAGACGTGATGCAGCCGAGGAACTCGGAATATCTGAACGAACGCTATACCGCAAAATCAAGGAGTACGAGATCATGGAATAAGTTTTTCTTGTTTTTAGTTTATTTGTTTTGTTGAACTTTCGTTAATACCAATTCAGCATCCTTTAGTAATTAAATGTGCCAAGCTTACGGCTTTGCAAGTGACAAGATATGCTATGTTGGAAGTATAAGTTTTATCAGTTCCAGCGGAACGATACATATTATAATAACGGACTATAAAATACTAGGTTTAATGTGTGGCTTATACTCTCAATTAAAGTTTTAGTATTTATTTGGTCGATGCCACTCTTATTAAGTAATCAAAGTTTCTTTTATCCTCCATTACTTTAAAACAGGTAGTTTTATTTTCATTATCAGAAGATAATAAACAAGCAAAAATAGATTGAATATTCTTTAATTTATATATTTTTTGATTTTGTGTGTTAGATTAATTTAGCTACTGACTATAAAGTGGATTAAAACGAAGTAAAGTTAAATCAATTTTACAAAACATTTAGAAGAGTAGTTACAAATTATCATATTTTAAAATATTAAGTTCTGAAATCTAGGTAAAGAGTTTGATTTACAACTACAACTAATATCTCAACCTCTTTTTGGTTTGATTTAATGGGTAAATGCTTTTAGACTTTTATTTGCTACCTCTTCCTTCAGTGCTACATTGATGTTTTTATTTCGATAACGTTTTTTTGGCCAGATATGAAAACCTCCTTTTATGGCTAAATCAAACTGAGAAACAATTAGATTCAACAATTCTGGGCTGATATTCTTTGGTATTTGGTTCAGGCTAGACCAAAGCCCCCAAATTCCGTTTTCGTCTATGTCACCACTATATATAATTGTGTGCGTGGGATATTTTTTGTCCATCACAATTTTAAATTTTTTCAAGTCATACTGTCCTTTCCATGTAAATGGAGCTACGTCATCCATGCCATCACCTGTAACTATACTATTGGCGAAGGTCAAGGACAGTGTCATTTTGTGTGATTGGGTATCGCCTTGATAGCAATAGAAGCCTTCCCACTCACCGCTCGGAAGGTAAGGATGTGGCTCGTTAGTTGGATTCATAACTTTGGAGTAGTCGTGTAGAGTTTTTGTTGATCATGTATTATGCTATATTATCGGATATTAAATGCGATTGATTAAGTACTTAGGAGATTGTATAGATTTTCGGTGTTCGTCCTTAAAACTTTCCATAAGGACAGCATGTTTAGGATTGTCAACATCAAAATCACCTTTGTAGGCTCCAGCTACTTTTCGCTGCCTCGATGCTTCAAAAACTGATACAGCGCACGCCACTGATATATTAAGACTTTGCACCATTCCATACTGTGGAATGATAAAATTGCCGTCTAGCGCAGCCAATGCTTCTTGGGTTAGTCCATCTTGTTCGTTACCAAACATCAGTGCTACCGAACCAGATAAATCTATATCATACAAGGATACAGCAGCTTCTGATAAGTGTGTCCCCATGATGAGTTTGTAGTTTTTTCTTACTTGCAAGATACATTCCTCTAGGTTTTCAAAAAAATGTACTTTTACATACTTGCGAGATCCAGAAGAGCTATTTTTTCCTATTTCTTTTTTGAGTCGATTGTTGCTAGCTTTGCTATAGATAACATAAATCTCGCTGATTCCTACTGCGTCACATGAACGTAGCACAGCTCCTATATTGTGCGGGTCATGTACGTTTTCAAGGATTACAGTTAGTCCTTCTTGACGTTTTGAAATAACTTTTTGGTATTTCTCAGTTCGTTCGGGTGTTAGGTAATCCATATTTTTTATTGTTTAGTTTCTATTATCTATAACTAGGGTTAGATGATATGTAAAATGTTTTGATTTACAAGACTACCTTCTAACTACAAATTTTGATTCTTTAAACTCAATGATGTCGAGGTGTTTGTTTTCAAAATAGTCAAATTTGTTAGGATCTGATATTTCATAGTTTTCTTCGACCATAGATTTTTTTATGGCATAGTTACTCGATAGGTAGGTAGAAGGCTCGTTTTCTAATTGAAATTGAAATTTTTTGCCATATTTCCATAGATTCCTTCCTATATATAGCATCATGTCATAACCTTTGATAGCATCTACAGTAGGTATATGTCCATATATATCTAAATATTTGCGTCTAAAGAACTTAATCTCTTCACTGTTTTCGTCTAGAAAATCAGATACTACCAATCGCATATTTAGGGAACGGTAGAAGTCAAACTCTATTCTTTCGGATTCGTAGATCAATGGCATACCATAAACAACAATGTTTTTTGTTCCTTTCTCAGCGATCAATTTTCGCAAACAATTATAGACATAGTCTTCATCGTTATATGAGTATTGTGGTAGTAATATAGCTTTGATTTTGGGGTTTTTAAATATAGGTGCGTAGATAGCGATTCCAAATGTAGTACTATCTTGACTTATAAAATGTGTATCAAAGAATTTAGTATTCTTTTTACCTGAGGTAACAGCTGCTAACTCTTCGAGATAGGTAATCCATGACTTAGTTTCCTTATTGTTACGACCTACGATGACAACCTCTCCTACTTTAAAATCTCGAGTAGCCGCCTGAACTAACCTAAGGTAATGCTCTTTTAGGTTGGGCTTCATTTGGATATAGAATGGGTTTTCGGTTGTAGTTTTAGTACTCGTTTGCCAAGGTGAAACTAGAGGAATAGATTTTTCTTTGCATTTCTCTGCAAATATTTTGATATCATCTTTGTCATTTGGTCCTATGATGAGATCTGTTCCTGGATTTAGTATTTCGTCTATTCTATCGGTACTTTTAGCTGTATTGGTATCTGTGTCTATAACAGTGATATTGAATTTTATGGACTCATCATCTAGCTTTTCTAGTGCGCTAAGTACACCAGCATAAAAATGTATAAATCTTGATTTTTCAAACTCTGCATCTGTTGTTTTATTTGCGCCGAGCGGAATTAAAATTTTTATATTGTAGGACTCTTTGTAGTTTTCGGTATATGATGTTTGCGTGCTTAGAATTTTCTTTACTACAATTGGTTTTTTGGTATTATCTTCGGTCCACTGAACAGTATCGACTTTAGTGATGACCGGCGAATTACTAATATTGGGGTTGGCTTTTGCTTCCTTAGAAATGTCATCAGGCTTGGTAGTACCTTGTACGATCTGTACGGGTCTTTGATAGACTACGTCTTTTTTGGCCGCACAACTTAGCATAATTGTCAGCAATAGTATGCAAAACATATATCTATTCCCACTCAATAGTAGCAGGTGGCTTGGTACTGATGTCATATACAACTCTATTTATTCCTTTAACTTTATTTATAATATCGCTAGAAATCTGCGCTAGCAATTCGTAGGGTAGGGGCGACCACTCTGCCGTCATACCATCTTGAGATTGGACACATCGCAGCGCAATAGTAAACTCATAAGTGCGCTCGTCACCCATCACTCCCACAGACTGCACAGGAAGTAATATCGCACCAGCTTGCCATACTTTATCATACCATCCACTCTTATTGAGGTGGTCTATATAAATTTTATCTGCATTCTGACAAAGTGCAACTTTCTCTGGTGTAACCTCGCCCAGTACTCTGATCCCAAGCCCTGGACCTGGGAACGGATGTCTCCGTATCAGATCTGGGGATATGCCTAGTTCAAGACCTACTTTTCGTACCTCATCTTTAAATAGCATTCTGAGTGGTTCCACTAACTTGAGATTGAGTTTGTCAGGCAATCCTCCCACGTTGTGATGCGATTTTATGGTCACCGATGGTCCATGTACAGATACGGATTCTATCACGTCGGGATAGATTGTACCTTGACCAAGCCATTTTACTTTTGGCAGAGATTTAGCTTCAGACTCAAAGGTGTCTATGAATAGTTTGCCTATAACCTTTCTTTTTTGTTCAGGATCTGAGACGCCTGCCAGTGCACTCAGAAAGGCATCACCTGCCCTTACGCCTATGACTTTGAGGCCCATATGTTTATAAGAGTCCAGAACTTGCTCAAACTCATCTTTTCTTAAGAGTCCATTATCTATAAATACACATGTGAGCTTATCTCCGATAGCATTATGGATCAGCGTGGCAGCAACTGTGCTATCTACACCACCTGAAAGTCCCATCATTACTTCGTCATCTCCCACGAGTTCTTTTATATGCGTGATAGATGCAGCTACCATTGCAGCAGCTGTCCAATCGGTCTTGACTTTTGCAATCTTTGTGATGAAGTTATTTAATATATCTCTACCATATATGCTGTGTGTAACCTCAGGATGAAACTGTAGGCAGACGATAGGATATGCAAACTGATCTCCGTCAGAAGTATAGGCTGCTACGACATCATCATTCGTCTTAGCTATGATCTTAAATCCATCTGGAACACTCTCGATAGAATCTCCATGTGACATCCAAACTTGTGAGTCTTCAGGCAGACCATCGAAGAGTAAGTGGTGGTTTTTGAGATTGATATTAGCTTTGCCATATTCACGTTTTTCAGATTTGAGGACGTGCCCGCCTAGCTGATGAGATATGAGCTGTGCTCCATAGCAAATACCTAATACAGGATACTTATCTATGATAGCTTGCAAATCTAGCTTTAAGGCATTAGAGTCTAAGACCGAAAACGGACTTCCCGATAGGATCACAGCTTTTATATTGGGCTGTGGTACGAACTTATTGTAAGGGTATATTTCACAATACACATTCAGTTCCCTCAATCTTCTTGCTATAAGCTGGGTGTACTGAGACCCAAAGTCTAAAATAACTACTAAATCATTCATGCCGCAAATATAATAACTTCTACTAGAACTTCTATTATAATAGTTAATGAGTTAGATATGTTTTATATTTGACTACAATGTTTACTATAAGCGATACTTTTAGTTCGAGTATATAAATATAGGGTATCAATACCCTTGCACCTAATATTTACTTTACAAAATGGTCTAGTGTGTTAACTCTTTTGTCATCCTCATACTCTGCGATGAAAGCATCTCTGAATCCCATCTTTTTTACTTTGTCGGCATCAGCCCTTGCAGATTTAAGATCACTATATTCTCCCAGTACATATCTGTAAACAGATTTGTTAGGAAAAAACTCTGTTTCTATATTTCCAATACTTGATAGGTTCGGAAAGCTTTGATTAGGTTTTTTGATAGCAATAAATTGGATCGTATATTTTTTAGTAACTGAAGAGGTCTTTATGTTATTATTAAGGTTTTCGCTAGGTTTGTCTTTGCATCGCTCTAGCTGCGATGCAAAAATGATAGCAAGAGTGCGTTTGTCTTCGCCACTATAATCAGCATTAAACTTGTCGTATTCAGATTTAGCCTCCGCACAATTGCCCATAGCACTCATAGATAACGCAAACATATAAGCTGCTCTTGGATATTGAGGATTTGCTTTTAGCTTATTAAAGCAAGGAATAGCACTTTCAAAGTCATTGGTAGCAAAAAAAGATTCGCCTGCTTTATACAGAAGACCTGCCGCTTCCTCATCATATTTCGATTCAGGTGCATCAAATTTTTTATCATCCAAGTCTGATTTATTATTTACGCTATCAGCAGCTGCAATATTAATTATTGGTTTGTTTACCTCTTCCTTTACTATTTCAGAGAGGACATCATTATTTATCGTAGAGATACTATCATTTTTAGTAGCAATTACCAAATCTTCTTTTGATTCATATACCACTTGATCTACTAACTCAGGGATAGTGTCCATACCTTGTACGTTGCTGAGGTCTGTATCAACTAGTTCACTATCAGTCGTCGAATCCATGATAGGTAAAAGCTCACTCGTCATACTAGTAGGCGTTTTGGTATCAGATTTGCCTAGCGATATCTGAATCCCAATAGTAGGGTTTATAGTAGTCAGCGCTATACTTCCTGAGGAAGTTTTTTTTCTAGATTCGAGATACTCATTATCTTCCATTATGTTGTTTCTATTGCTATCTGTAGCGTCTCTATAGACCGTAGTGTGGTCTATTTTGCTAAGGTATGAAGTAGTGAAGTAGCTTGTTCGACCTATGATCGCTAGCCAATTATTAACTTTGAAACCTAGATTAATACCACCCATCCATGCCATCTGATAGTCTGGTGTATCACCATAAAACTGATACACATTATAGGTTTGGCCAAAAAAAGCTCTGTTAAACCCTAGTTGTGGTACACTAATCTGGCTATAACCTGCTTTCACAAAAATACCGATCTGAAATCTCTTGATATTGAAGTTATAAGTTGGCCCAAGAAGTGCATACTTAGTTTCCCATCTATTCATGTTAGGAAATTCAGTACTATTGAGGTATCTCGTGTGTATGAAGTCTTGAAAAGCGGTTTTAGTGTCATTAGTGAAGTAGCCAACATCTATACCGATTCCAAATTTATTAATAAAATAATCCAATGATCCATTGTACAATACACCTCGCTGTGCAAACATATTCGTTGCATTGAATTCTCTATGAGGTTGAGATATTCCTGCTCCTAATGTAAGCCTTAGATGGTTTTTAGATTGAGCTTCTAATCCTTGTTGAGCTATGAGTATTAGTAGAATTGCTATCAAAAATTGTGAAAATCGCTGTTTTAAGATGGAATTATTAATACTCATATTAATTTAGTTTTATAAAATTGATCTGGTGTGATTTGGGTTGTGATGTTGGTTTTCTGAATACGCTTATTGTTTGATTACCAATAATTGTGATGTCATCGACCATAGAAATAAATCACAAAATTAACATTTATAATTTTAAAAAAGTAAATATGTAATTAATTATTTCATAGCTGTTTTTATTTCTACTTTGTAAAGGGAAATTATATTTTGTTATCTGTTGTAAAAGAATTTATTACACATTGCATAAAATTGGCATATATTTTGGTTTATATTTGATGTTGTTTGTTGAAATGACAGCATTATTAACATTTAATACTTATAAGCGATGATATATTTTTTACCAAAAAAATTCTTGATGATTATATTTCAATCATTCATGGAGACGAAAATAGAGCCTTCAATTAAGTTGCTCTTGTCTCTATCTATACTTGCTATTTCTTTTGGTTCTTGTCATAGGGAAGCTATGGTTCCGACTACAGAAAACCAACCTTTGACAAACAATGCCGCTGACCTTGATGCGCACATATCAGATAGATGGATGAGACTCTACTTGGATATGGACAAAGATTTATCGTCGTTTAGACCAGCTGCGGCTGCTAGAGCTATTGGTTATATTTCTATGGGTGCTTATGAAGTTATCTTGCCGGGCATGCACGGTTATGTGACGAACGCTACTTATCAGTCCAGTCTTAAGATTCCATCCCTACCTATTAATAAGTATGAAATCAATTGGCACGCTGCTCTGAATGCTTACTATTCTGAGATGTTTAGATATTTTATGATCAATCGAAATGCATCACAAACTGCTCAAATCGATGCTGTCGAAAATGAGATGAATTTAGAAATGCGAGATAAGATGTTTACAGATGTATTTAATAATTCTACTAGATGGGGTGAGATGGTGGCAAACGCTATGATCGATTTTGCTATTTCGGATAGAGAAGGTTCATTACAATCGCTTCAGGCTTTTCCCAATGATTATGTGACACCATCCGGTTCTGGAAAATGGGCACCCACTGATGTTAATAATAGGCGCGCATTATTTCCATACTGGGGGAAGGTAAGGTCTTTTGTAGCCAAGGACGATGATTTATTAGCAATGCCGCCCGTACCATATAGTGAGGACATTAATAGTGAGTACTATCAGCAGCATAAGTTAACAAACGACGCAGTCACTAATCTCACTAATGATCAACGGTGGCAAGCAGAGTTTTGGAGTGATGATATTGTTGGACTTACTTTTTCTCAACCTGCTAGGCTTATTGCTATAGCTAGACAAGTCCTCAACACCGAAAACTTTAGAATGGACCAGACCATATACTTTTATTGTAAGTTAGGAATCGCAATCAATGATGCGTCTGTTGCAGCATGGAACTCTAAGTACTCATATAATACTGAGCGACCAGAAACTTATATACGCAAGTTTATTAACCCTAGTTTCAATTCCATCCTTGGCAACGCTATAAATATGCCAGGATTAAATCCACCTTATCCAGCTTATCCTTCGGCAAACGGTACATTTGCTGGGATTAAAGAGGTTGTTTTTGGACATTTTTTTGGCAGATCATATAAAATATCAGATCTTTCTCATGAAGGTCGAATAGAGTTTATGAGTAATCCTCGCAATTTTGACAATTGGAATCAGATGGCTGAAGAGAACGCTTACTCTAGAATTTTTCTGGGTGTGCAGGTAAAAATGTCTTGTGATGAAGGACTTAGATTAGGTAATATAATAGCCAGAAAAGCCATTAATAATTATAACCTTAAGGTTAAGTAAAATTCTATTTGCTCTAAAGTAAGCTTATTTTTAAGGATGTAATTTTAAATAAGCAGACCTCAAAAAGTAGATAGCTCGACCTAGAATAGCTCTTAGTCGGGCTGTTTGTATATTAGATTATTTTTAAATTGTTCTATGTTCCTTGATTTTGAACTATTTCATAGGTACAATTTCTATAAGATACATGCTCACTAAAGCTAAAATATTGGAAATTAATTATTTGCAAATAAATTAATAATATATTTTTTAAATCACTGTTATAACCAAATACTGAAAATCTACAATCAACTAAAGCACTCGCAAATTATGTTATTTTTTTTAATTATTAAGGCAATCTTATTTTAGTTAGAAACAAAACTATTACCTTTGCTACGTGTTTGAGGAAAATAGACTTTTGATTTGCTTAAGTTAAAGCTTCGAGGACAAAAAATAGGTCAGCCAAAACAAAATAAATAAATTTAATAAATGAGTTCACATAAAGTATCCAATAAAACAGATCAGTACGAGCACCACGATTATTATGGCGTAGATGAATTGCTGTCAGAAGACCACTTACTGGCTCGTTCGGCGGTGCAAGAATGGGTCAAAAAAGAGGTTAGTCCTATCATAGAAGACTACGCTGACAGAGCTGAATGCCCAAGACATTTGTTTAAAGGATTAGCAGAAATAGGTGCTTATGGTCCTAGTATTCCAGCAGAGTATGGTGGCGGCGGTATGGATGAAATCAGCTATGGTATCATCATGCAGGAACTAGAACGTGGTGACTCTGGGATTAGATCAATGGCGTCTGTACAAGGTTCCTTAGTGATGTATCCGATTTATAAATATGGTAGTGAAGAGCAAAGAAAAAAATATCTACCTAAATTGGGTAGTGGAGAGTTTATCGGTTGTTTTGGCCTCACAGAACCAGACCATGGCTCTAACCCAAATGGTATGACTACTAATATCAAGGACGATGGCGATGCTTACATACTCAATGGTGCCAAAATGTGGATCACCAATTCTCCTGTGGCAGACATAGCAGTTGTATGGGCTAAGGATGAGGAAGGCAAAATTCGTGGTCTAATCGTAGAGCGTGGTATGAAAGGTTTTAGTACTCCAGAGATTCACGGTAAGTGGAGTTTGAGAGCTTCTATCACAGGAGAGCTCGTATTTGAGGACGTCAGAGTACCTAAAGAAAATCTTCTTCCAAATGTTATTGGGCTTAAAGGTCCACTAGGTTGTCTATCAAAAGCTAGATATGGTATCGCATGGGGTGCCATCGGAGCAGCATTGGACTGTTATGATTCTGCGCTTAGATATAGCAAAGAAAGAATTCAATTCGGTAAGCCTATTGGTGGTTTTCAGCTTACACAAAAGAAACTGGCTGAGATGATCACTGAGATTACCAAAGCACAATTATTGACTTGGAGACTAGGTACGCTAGCCAATAAAGGTCAAGCAACTCCAGCCCAAATCTCTATGGCCAAACGCAATAATGTAATGATGGCACTAGAGGTAGCACGTGAAGCGAGACAGATTCATGGTGGTATGGGTATCACTAACGAGTACCCAATCATGCGCCACATGATGAACCTTGAGACCGTACTCACTTACGAAGGGACGCACGACATTCACCTACTTATCACAGGTATGGATGTGACAGGCTTGAATGCCTTTGGGTAAGAAAGTTTACAGATATTGTTATAGAAAATAAAAAAAGCCATAGGATAATTTCTTATGGCTTTTTTATTTTTGATAAAATTAATCCTTATTATTTTTTGCGGGTTAATTTTATAGTCTGCAATGCAGAAAGCCTGAAAAACATTCCATTATTGTCAAGATTTGGGCCAGATATAGTATTGAAGCTATCGTCTGACCAACCTTTAAACGATGAGAAGGAATACCCCAAATCTACGCCAAGTGTAGTGGTGGAGATATTGTTGTGGTTCGTCATAGTCTTGGTCAGGAACTCAAACCTCATGAAAGGCTGATGTGCAGTAAACTCTGCTGAAGCTGTCGTAGAATTGCGATTAGTTAGTGCACCTAGAAGTGTAGCATTGGATACACTTGATCTCGCCGTTATTGTCCTCAATTCTCCAACATATTGGTAGTTGATTGATATTTTCATCTTGTCTCTCACCACCATATTATACCCGAGGTAAAATCCTGCGTTTAATTGGAAAGGAGAGTAAGTAGTACCAAGGTTCTCTCGAGAGGTGGTCAATAATGCACCTGTAATCAGTCCTAGTCTAACCCTTTTATACAGCTCTGTACCCACCTCAATGTTAAACAAGATGTTGTTACTAGAAAGTGATTTGTCGCTGGGCAAAGATAGATAATCACTGAGGGGGTCATTATTTACATTTCTATAACCTATCCCAACTCCAGTAGTCCAAAGATAATTGTCTTTCAGTTTTTTGGACTGCTCCACACTACTTTGTCCATGACTCAAGCTGCAAATGAGTATAAATCCTAGCATTAAAAAAATGTTGTGTTTCATGGTATAAATTTTACTTGATGAAAATTATTATTATTAATAACGTATAAAACTATGTATTTGTGATTGTTATTGTGGGCAATAATATTTTTTTAAATTATTATACTAAGTATCTTTAAGCTTACCGTTGGCAAGTCATAGCATTTATTTGCTTGATGTATTAATTATGTTTTTAAATTTTTTTAGTTGTCTTCTAAATCGATAAAATTAATGGTCTATCTTATATATTCTAACGGTGCCAAATTGCTACTATTTGATGTAGTGATTAAAAATAGTTTTGATTTTGTTTGATACTTTCGCCAATAGTAAATAAAATGTCTTAATTTTATGCAATAATTTAGTCTAGTATGCTATATTCGTTTTTTAATACGTTGATCAAGGGATATCTTAAGTACCGATACACTCGTATTCAAGCTATGTATAGTCAGTCTCCTGACTTGCAGGCTCAGCTTTGGGCAAAACAATGGCCTGAACTATACAAAACAAGTTATAGGCCGCAGTTTACAAAGCTAGGCACCCTATCTATACAAGACTACAAGCAGGCTTTCCCGATCATTCAGTACGAAGATATAGCTGACCATATACTCATGATGATGGATGGTAAGGAGTCTGTACTTTGGCCTGGCAAGATTAGCTGGTATGCTAAATCATCAGGCACAACCAATGATAAATCTAAGTATATCCCGATCACTGATACCAATCTTTTTGATAATCATGTGACCTCGAGTTGGGACGCAATGGCTATTGTGTATGCACATACACCTGATTCTAGGATTTTTGATAAAAAAAATATCCTCATGGGAGGCTCATTAGTCCCAAATACTGGGAGTATCTATGTAGGTGATATTTCAGCAGTTTTGCTCAATAGGATGCCAGCAGTGGGAAGGCCATTTTATTCGCCTGATTTCGAAACAGCATTGATGCAAGATTGGGAGAGGAAGATTGAGCTTATGGCTGAGATATGTAGCAAAGATGATATCGCCATGTTAGCTGGAGTACCTACTTGGACACTCGTACTACTCAGAAGAATCCTAGAGGTATCGGGCAAAGAGAATATGCTAGAAGTTTGGCCTCACGTGCGTACTTATTTGCATGGCGGTGTTGGTTTTGATCCCTATATTGAGCAGTTTAAGAAGTATTTTCCATCCGATGATTTTAATTATTATGAAGTGTATAATGCGTCAGAGGGATATTTTGCAGTCCAGGATCAAAAAGGCGTCAAAGGGATGTTGCTCCTTACGGACAATGGCATATACTACGAGTTTATACCGTTAGAAAAAAGTGGTGAAGCTCATCCTGACACATTAACATTGAACGAAGTAGAGGTGGGCAAAGATTATGTAATCGTTATATCCAACTCATCAGGATTGTGGAGGTATAAGCCAGGAGATGTTGTGCGATTTACTTCCGTTGCGCCTTTTAGAATAGAAGTATCGGGTCGGACAAAGCATTATATCAATGTATTCGGAGAGGAGGTTATGGTTCACAATACTGATTATGCCATAAAGGAAACTAGCGCAGCATGCGGCGGTTCTATTATTGATTATACTGTCGGGCCTATATTTATGGAAGAAAATAAAGGCGGACATCATTGGTTGATTGAGTTTGACCAGTTACCTGAAAATATAAGTTTGTTTTCTGACACGTTAGACCAGAAATTGAGATCTATCAACTCAGATTATGATGCTAAAAGATATAAAGACTTGGCCCTAGCACCACTTAAACTAGACGTTATGCCAAAAGGGACTTTTAAAAAGTGGCTAGTAAATAAAGGGAAACTCGGAGGCCAATCCAAAATTCCTCGACTATCTAATGATCGCAATTATATCACTGAATTGCTTAATCTCTAAATCATAATCATGAATCAAAGTTTTGAAATAATTTATAATCAGTTACAAATAGATTTAGGAGATAAGGAAGCTAGCGAACAAGACTTGATACAAGCCATATATCAACGGGTAGAGTATCTCTTAGAGTTTGATAAAGATCTGTTGGTTAGCTATCTTTATAGACTAGACATATCAGAATCAAAAATCAATATTGCCATGATTCCTGCTGAGGACGGCAACCCTATCATGGCGATAACTATGTTGATAATAGAGCGTCAAAAACAACGTGTCGCATCCAAAAATAAATATAAGGTAAAGCCGATAGAAGGCTGGGAGTTCTAGGTATTGGGTAGAATATAAAATAATTTAAATTGAATTTATACCAAACAGAAGGCATTGTTTTTAAAGCTATCAAATATGGTGAAACTAGCTTGATTTGCGATATTTATACCCGTGAGAGAGGGCTCAAATCCTTTATCGTTTCTGGAGTGCGATCTGTCAAGTCAAGCCAAAAGGCAGTGATTTACAGACCACTTAATATCGTCAATATAATAGCATACGAAAAGGACAATGACAAGTTAGCCAGGATTAAGGAAATCAATCTATCTGTTCATTATGGTAAGCTAAACCTAGACGTATTGACGTCATCTGTAGGCATTTTTCTGATAGAAATATGTAGAGATGCCATCAAGGAGCGTGAAGCTAATGCTCCAATGTATGATTTTTTGGAAGAGCGGTTTTTATTCTTGGATAGCGCAGATCAATTTGATCCACTTTTTCACATCAATTTTTTATTAAATTTTAGTACTCATTTGGGTTTTGGTCCTAGCAGTAATTTTGATGCTGAGCGTTTTCCTTACTTCGACCTAGAGGATGGCACATTCACACCTATTGGTATGGGTAAGTATAGTCTTAATCTCGAATTGAGCGAAATTCTGAACGATTTGATCAATCAAGATATCAGTAAAAATACATCAAAAAAATTTCCTTTGTCTGTCAGAAACCGACTATTGGATGCACTGCTAATATATTATAGACTTCATATTTCGGAATTGAAGGAGCTTAATTCTCTTAGTGTTTTGCGACAAGTACTCACATGATTTATCCCAACAGTAGCTTGATGTAATGGTCTTCTTTAGCTCTCATCACCTGTATATCATTTGCATCCTTGTCACCATATCCCATCAGGTGCAACACTCCATGCGCCATTACTCTAGCTAGTTCTTCATCAAACGAAACATGATAAGTTTCTGCATTGTCTTGCACACGCTCCATACTGATATAGAGATCACTTTTGATGATGTCACCTTCTTTGTATGGAAAGGTGATGATGTCAGTGTAATAATCGTGTCCCAGATGTTTGATGTTGATGTCAAGCAAGAATTCGTCATTGCAAAATATAAAAGTAAGTTCTTCTATTATTTTGTTTTCAGATCTGGCGACTTCTTTTAACCAATCGATATGTTTTTGTTCACCATTTGGAAATGGATGTGATGTGTCATCTGCTACCGCAAAATGTATATTATCAGAATTTTCCAATACGATTAAGCTAGTTGTTGCTTGAGGTTAAAAGTCATCTCTACCGTTCTACCTTCGTCATCAAAACAGATGTGATCCGCCAGTGCCTTCATGATATATACACCTCTGCCACCACAACACTCTATGTTTTCTGAACAGGTAGGATCAGGTACTCCGTTAGGATTATATCCTGTACCCTCATCTGTTACACAAAAAGATACGAAATCTCCACCTTCTTTAACATGTATAATCACATTCTTAGTTTCATCCTTTTTATTGCCATGGATGATTGCATTATTTACAGCTTCTGTGAGGCTGATTAGTATGTCTGCGTACTTATCTTCATGGAGAATAGACTCAAAATGAAGAGTTTTGAGATAACTTTCTACTTCTTGTATATTGCTAGGATTGGATGATATTGTAAGCATACTGTATTTCATATTTAATTGCATTTAAGGTAGAACCAAATATTGTGCCGAGGTAATATAAAATGTGAATTAAGGACTAAATAAACTTAAAATAATTAATTATTGGTGGACTTTAATGTCTTGTAATAGTCATCTACTATGGTTTTGTAGTATGGTTTTAAAGATGGTGAAATAGGTTTGTATAGATCGATTTCGTTTTGTCTTTTCTTGATATATTCTTGTAAGTTGGGGGGCAATTGACGTTGTTTCTCAGCTGCTGTTTCAGACATTCTTTTATTGTCTAGTTCTCGTTGACGTTCAGCTTTTTCTGCTTCTAGCAGTCTAGTTTCGATGTCTTTCATTCTCATTAAGGTCTCTGAGTTCAGACGCTTATTTACAAGATCGGTCTCGATTTTATCCATATTTTTTAGGATTTCTTCCAGTTCTTTAGATCCTTTGCCTTGCTCTTTTTGTCCTTTCTGAATGTCATCTAATGCCTTGCGTAAAGCAGATTGTTTGGCAGCGGCTTCACCAAAATCTTTGGATGTGTTTCCATCCTTGCCGCCTTTGCCCATTTTATCTTTCATTTTTTGAAGACCTTCACCAAGTCCTTGTTGCCCTTCAGTGATTTTATTAAGAGGTTGCTTGCCACCACTTTTTCCACCTCCTTTACCACCTGGTTTATTACACATTTGACTGCCTGGCATACCACCTGAAGCATCTTTTTGAGCTTTCTCTAGGGATTCGTTGAGCATGAGTGCGAGGTCATTGACGTTCTTCATAGTACGTCTTTGTTTTTCCTGCCCTTCAGATACCCGACGCTCTTCTAAGTCATCGATACTGTGTTTTAGGTTAGTTTTGATTTCAGCGACTTTATCCATTACGAAGCTTTCTATATCACTATTTCTGTTGCTCAATGCTACTAGTGTGTCTTCTATGACTTTAAAATCACCTTTTAGCTTAAATTGTTTTCTAATTGCCTCTGGATAGCCAGGTGTATTTATCGAATATGGACTTATATTTTTTGTCAGATCTTCTTGTTCAAAGGACATGGTCACTAAGTTTTCAAGCAATTGTCTAAGCGTTTTTACATCTTCTGATGCTTGGTCAGACGCACCGCCTTCCATGGATTCCTTCATTTCCTTGGCCTGCTTTTTCATTTTAGAAGCGGCTTTTTTCTGAGATTTCGATGCTGCTTTATTATCTTTTTTATCCAGTTCTTTCTTACTGTCCTGCATATCTTTCTTGGCATCATCCATCTTTTCTTTATTCTCTTCGCCCATATCTTTAGGCGGACTCAACTCTTCATTTTTTTTCTCGAGCTCCTCTTGTTTTTTCTTGAGTTCTTCGAGTTTTTTCTCGAGTTCCTCTTGTTTTTTCTTGAGTTCTTCAGGGTTGGCTTCTTTTTTTTCTGTTTGTTCGGCCAATTTTTCTTGCTCCTCTGCAAGTTTTTCCAGGTCTTTGATTTGATCTTTTACATCTTTCTCCATTTCTAGTTGCTTATACAGCTGAAGCATTCTGTCCATTTCTTTTTCTTTAGACTCATTGTTCATCTCAAACTTCTCTAGCATCTGAACGGCGTCTTCTTTATCTAGCTCTTGGAGCAATTCTTTGATTTTGTCCATGAGTTCTTGGGTTTTTGGATCTTCTGCTTTCTCCATTAACTCCTTGATCTTCTCTTGCTCTTTTTTGATTTCTTCAGGAAGATTCTCTTGCTCTTCTTGATTTTTCATATTTTCCTCAAGCTTCTTTTTAGCTTCTTTTATCTTATCTTGGATTTTTTTCTGTTCATCGAGAATCTTCTCCATTTCTTTTTTATCTTGCCAGTTGAAGGTTTTTTCTTGCATCAGCTTATCCTTTAGTTTTTTCATTTTGTCCTGCAACTTATTCAAATCTTTGAGTGCATCTTTGAGCTCGTCTTTTATGAGTTCATCATTTTTCTCTTCTTCCATTTTGAGTTGGTCAAGCGTTGGCTTTTCATAACTCATCATCGGAGTTTTGTTAGATTTGCTGCCATTGACACCATCATTGTCATATACTTCAAAATAGTAAGATACCTTATCTCCAGCTTCTATAGCTATTTTTTTAATATCAAAAAGGTGTTCAAAAGTTATATCTCTGCCTTCTGGTTTACTCAGTTTTTGAGTTTGGATAGGTAGATTTTTACCATTTGCTTTGGTGATGATGTAGTTAAAGGAGAGCGTGTTGAGCCCGTAGTCGTCACTAGCAGTACCGATAAAATAGACTAGTGTCTGATCTGTGCTATCCACTACTTTTTCAGCACTTACTGCAGGAAACTGGTCTTTGATTACGCTTATGTTATATAATAGACTGTCGCTGATAGGCACAAATTTGTTTGATAGATAGACTTTGTAGGATTCATCATTTATCACCTTTTTGGAGTATATAAATGAGGTGTTACTTTTTTTATCTACTTTTATTTTGGCGCTATTGCCAAATTGCATGGTGATATCATCTGTATATTCTGTATCGTACATCCATGACATCTTAGTACCTTCGGGCACTACTACATCACCTGTGCTGTTAAGTGTTTCATTGGTTCTACCAAGATAACTAGGATAGACTAATTGTATATTTAGATTGGACAAGTTTGGTTTTTTTAATACCTCCAGTGTATAAGGTATAGATCTCACAGTTCCCGAATTTAGGAAGAAAGCTATATCTTTTTGCACATTTTTAAACGTATAGCTAAAAGTATTTGGACTTAGTTTCTGCATCTGATACTCAAAATTGTCTATAGTCGCAAATACTTCGTTTGGAAGTGTGCTCCCCTCTATTTGTACCTTTAGTTCATAGTCTTGGAACTGAACAACTTGAAGTTTTTGCTCATCTACTAAATATGAAAAAGGTGCTGCTTTTGCAAAATATTTATCTGCGTTAACGATTCGGTTAGTACCTTCCCGAATGATACTAGGTGCTGCAAATAGTATAAAGATAAGTAACAAAAACGGCGGCAATGCATACCTTAAGTATTGTTTGTTATTGCTCAAGTCTATGGCTGATTTAAAAGGTACCAATTTTATAGCGTTTGTTTTTTGCTCTATACTTGCCTCTACAAGATCCATATTAGGTAAGTTGACGCCTTGTTTTTTGAGCTGGAGTACATTGATGAGTTTGTCTTTGACATCCCCAAAATGATTACCTATAATTTCTGCCGCATCTTCATGTGATATGGTTTTTCCTAGCCTAAAGTAACCAATAAGTGGTGTGACTACCCAATAGGCCGAAGCCATAACTATAGAAGCGATGAATCCGTAATAGAATGCTGTTCGTACTCCTGTTCCGAAGTAAAAGTAATACTCTAGTATATTCATCAGTAGAAATAAACCCAATACTGCCCCTATGGTGTACAATGTACCTTTTATGAGCTTATTGACATAATATTTACGTATGAATTGATCTAGTTTTTCGATCAATTGCTGGTAACTTCCGCTATATTGTTGCATAGATATTTTTTATATAAGATGCTATTCATAATAGAACAACGGCATTGCAGTTAAGTTTTTTTGTCTTAAGGTTAGCCTCGATTCTATTGCTTAATAAACCAATTAAAATAACTGTATAATGCAAGCACAGTTCTATAAACACAATTTTTGATAAATTCGTTCGATGAGCTCAATTTATTTTTTTAATACAGCAAAGTTTTCGTCTCAGATTTAGTTAAAATAGGTTAAATAGCCTTTCAGAAGTTTTACTAAACGATGGCTTAAGGGAAACCATCTATTTATTTTGCCAGATTAAATCTTATATAACGTTACTTTTCATGTCTATAAAAATAAATATTTATTTAACAAAAAGTATTTATAATCCAATAAACTAATAAAAATATGTTAGATCATCAGTTATTAGCAAAGTATATAGGTTAGGGAATGTACTAATATTCCTTCCTCAACCAAGGCGGTACTGATTTTCGGTGTTTGTCGGATTTAAAATCTGTAAAAGTTTTTGATCTAGGGGTTTCTCTGGTTCTGTCTCCACCAGATTTGGGTCTTGGCTCTGAGCTGTGTTCCTTGGGTGCTGATTCGGTGACAGTGATGGTTCTGCCTAGGTGCTCGGTATTATTGAGTGCAAAGATAGCAGCTTTGCCATCTTCCTCGTTTTTCATAGTTACAAACCCAAACCCTTTGCTTTGCCTAGTTCTATTGTCTATGATGATTTTTACAGATAGCACTTCGCCATACTGATCAAAGAGTTCTTCTACTGTTTTTTCTTTCCATTTGAATGGAATACTTCCTATGTGAATGTCCATGTTTTAGCGCTTATTTTGTGATTTTATATGATGAGATACTGTCGCAACGTGTATCTATATCGCAAAGTTAATCTAAAGTTTGATTATGCAGATACTGAATCATTATTTAGTGCAAAAAACAGTATTTTATCATCCATCTTATTAATAAAATATATGATTGAGGCTGAGCCTAAAGTTAGAAAGGAAATTATCTTGGAATCCAAAAGGAAAGTTTCCATTTATATAATTATAATTGATTGGTATTACTAGACTAGACTGACCTAGGATGCCAAATGAGTTCAGATTGCTACTAGATAAAGCCCTAGAGTCGACAAAATCTGAGTTATCTACGGCATAAAGTCTGAATGCAAAGTTTCCGTTTAACGATAGTCGTGTTCTATAATTTATAAAGTAGGACATATCTATGGCAGAACTCCATACAGGCCTCAAATTATATTCGTCACCGATGTCACCTAGTAGAACTGTCAATTGCGGATTAAAGTTGATGATCGTTCGCGATGACAGGTTGTATCCCATTTCATATCTATATAGTGCATATAGATTGAGGTTATCACTAACTCCATCAAACTGACTCGAAGTGAATTTATCGTATGAAAAATTAACCCCAGATACAAATACTTGATTGATCTGAAGGAATCTAGACGTAGGTGTGTGCTTAGCATATTCAAATGCTAGATCTCCACCAAAACTATAATTTTTTTGTTCATTTTCATTAAAAATTTGATCGTAATTTAGACGTGGAGTAAAGCTAAAGGCATGACGCTTTCCGTTGGTTCTGTTATTGACAAGACCAAACATCCAGTTGTCTGCAACCGTAGTTGCTAATTCTATGCCACTATTCTCTTTAATAAGGTTGCGCTCGGTGAGCCATTTTGATAAGTGCTTAGTGACTTCTACGCGGTACCGACGATTGTCAAAGATACGTGCATTTTGCATGGCAGCTATTTCATTTGCAAACTGAAAAAGATTCTCTTGACTCATTGGTTCACCTAAGATAGCCTGCTCATAAAGCTCATCAGCTATATTGCTCGCCATAAATACGTCACTGATGTATTCTATCCTTCCTTTTCCCTTCTTCACAACGTATTCGAACCCACTAAACAGATAGGTTAGATTTCGACTAGAATTGTTGTAAACAATATTTCCATAATACCCATGCTCAAAGAATTTATTGTCAGACTTGAAGTTTCTTTGATTGTTTTGGATGTTCCCAGATAACCAAAGATTATTAATCCTTTCTCCAGATACGCCAGGAAATATTGTCCTATTCTCCAGTTGTGATGTAAAATCTAAAGATGAGGAAAAACTTCTAGTTTTCTGCTGCATGAGTGAGTTGCTAAAGCTTTGATGATTTACATTACCAAATGCTCCTAAGCTTGTTGTCTCACTGTAGTGATTGACTGAGCCGTTGAAAACCATCGCCTTCCGACTTACTTCAGGATACATATAGGATTTATAGTCTATGTTTTGTGCTGTTAGCGAGTTAATTGATATTATAATGAGTAGAGATATGTTGACTATTGCTTTCATTTTGATTAGAAATTGAATTGTATTTATGATTGTTAAATTTGTTGCACCAATCAATAACGTATGAAATCAAGAAATAATACTTTCGTAAACAACTATTTTAAGAAAAAATTAACTTAAAAACAGAAATGTAACATTATCGCTGTAATATATTATTGGATACAATTTTTTTTATATTAACTACTTTTCGAAATTGCTTCCTAGTACACTTATAAATGCTTATAAATTTAATGTTGAAAGTTGTATCAATCTTCTCGTATAGTAATAATTTTTAAGATGCAGTTCTTATAAGCAGCCTCCAGTTCTTTATGAAAAAACTTGATATTACATTTCCACTGCATCAATTAGTAAAGAATCAATTTGTTAAAAACTCTGTAACTAAATTTATCGTTAATTTAATCTAAGATTACTTAAGTTAACGGATATCGTTACACCACCTTGTGTTCCTTTAGAATCTCTATCACACGTTCTTCTGTCAGTTGAGTAATATTGGCAAGAATAGATAGATTTAGACCTTTTGTGCTCGATGAGGATGGAGCAATAAACCTCCTTGCTTGTGGCTAGCTTGCAATCAAAAACAACATCTGCAAACAACTCCTCGAGTTCGGTGGTGATGAACGAATCCTTAACACTCGTCAAGGTATTCATATCAAGCAGAGCCAGCGCACTTGTAGGAAAGATGACATTTAGAAATGCAATTGCATTTTCATTTTCTAAACTAACCAAGGGTTTACGCAATATTCCAAGTGATTCAACCTACACTGAATTGAATACGATATTCCTAAATACAAGTAAAATAAAAAGCTTTTATTTTTTATTAATGACTTATTGGGTCGGTGTTATGATCCTTATTTTACTTCTGGTCTTTTCTTTGTTTTTGTTGCTAAAAACTATTTCATATAGTATTAGGGTGTACGTGCTCATGGTATATGTATGTATTATTTAACCCTTTCAGCGTTGACATAGTTTCGGGGTACACTTACAAATGTTGCACCTTTAGTTATTGATATTTAGGCTTTTCAGGCTTTTGAGTATGTGCAAAATCCCAAAGGGATTAAATATCAACAACACTGCATGAAATGCAGTGACAATATAAAAAAATTACTCCCCAACCACGAAGTGGATGAATAGCTTTATAATAAGTATTTATCATCAAACTCAATGCAATGATCTTAAAGTAACCCGATAATTCTTCTGTCCATACTTTTATCTAGTTGAATGTAATTGCAAAAAGAATGTAGTCTTTCCTATTTTTTCAGTGGAGTCATCGTTTGTAGTTTTTCGATGAGGTAGTTTACTTCATCTTCCGTATTGTATTTGCTAAAGCTAAATCGTATTGTTTTACGCTCCTCAGGATGACCGATTGCTTTAAGTACATGAGAATCTTCCTCGATACCTGCGCTACATGCACTTGCCGACGAAGCAGCTATACCAGCTATATCTAGGTTCATAACGAGTAGATCAGCTTTTGGTGTAGGGGGAAAAGATACACTAAGCACATGATGGAGATAGTCGCTGTCTTGGTTGCCATTATATTTGATATCTTCAAAAACCGCATCTAGTGCTTGCTTTAGTTTTTGACGTAAGTCAATGATATGACTTAGTACTTCACTACGATGTTTTGCAGCGATGCTTAATGCCTCTGCTAGTCCAGCGATACCGACTACATTCTCTGTTCCGGCACGCATATTGCGCTCTTGTGCACCTCCATGCACATAAGGGGATAAGATGTGATCATTGCTGATGTACATAAATCCTATGCCTTTGGGTCCATGAAATTTGTGGGCAGTCGCTGACAGAAAGTCTATCTTTGCCGCTTGTACATCCACAGCATATTTGCCTATAGTCTGTACTGCATCACTATGGAAAAGCGTATCATACTGACGACACAAAGCACCGATTTTATTTAGCTGTACGACGGTTCCTATCTCATTGTTGCCGTGCATGATGCTAACCATTTTTTTAGTCGAATCTGAAGCTAATAATTGCTCTAATTGCGATAAATCTATATTGCCTTGATGATCTACGGTCAAGTATGTGACCTTGCAAAGCTGCTTGTCAGCAATTGCATTGAGGGAGTTGATGACACAAGGATGTTCGGTCGGGCTAGAAATGATATGCCTTACTTCTAGATCTTTGACTGCATTTTTTAAGATTGTATTATTTGCCTCTGAAGCAGAGGATGTAAAGAATATCTCGTTTACTGCGGCATTGATTTCTTTGGCTACTATTTTGCGTGCATTTTCGATGATAGACTTTGACTTACGTCCAAAATAATGGATAGACGACGGATTACCAAAGTCCTCTACCAGAACTTGGGACATCACTTTTACGACTTCTGGATCGAGTGGGGTAGTAGAAGCATTATCAAAATAAATGCGCATAGTATTGTTTTTAGATGAGTGCTAGATCAAACCAGTCCTTGACCAATTCTTTTTCTGCACACTGGCCACTTTTGTGGCTGTATTCATTGGTTTTGGGATGATAGATATAATCTTGCTTCCATGTAGCATGGTTTTCAGCTACAGCTGCAATACCATCTATGATTTGATTAAGCTCTTCGTTGGTCGTGGTGGGATGGATAGACATACGCACCCAGCCTGGTTTATTGGTCAGAGAACCTTCATCTATTTGGTCAGTTAGGGCTTTTGAGTTTTCGTGTGATACTGCTAGTAGATAGTGTCCATAAGTACCTGCGCAAGAGCAACCACCACGTACTTGAATGCCAAATTTGTCGTTCAAAAGCTTTACCGCAAGGTTAAAATGTAGATCATTAATATAAAAAGATATTACGCCTAGTCGCTCTTTGTTATTGTCCGCAAGGATGTTTACACCATCTATTTGTGGCATTCTGTCCCAGATGATATCTAGCAATTCGTGTTCGCGAGCGATGATATTATCTACTCCCATGGCATTTTTTAGCTTGATACAATAAGCGACTTTGATGGTCTGTAGGAAAGCTGGTGTTCCTCCATCTTCGCGTGCTTCTATCTCTTCATGGAACTTGTGCTGTCCCCATGGATTGGTCCAATCTACCGTTCCACCTCCAGGATTGTCAGGCACACGATTGGTGTAAAGTGCTTGATTAAATACCAAAACTCCACTACTCGCAGGACCCCCTAGAAACTTGTGCGGCGAAAAATATATGGCGTCCAGATACGATTCGGGGTCGCTAGGGTGCATATCTATGTCGATATAAGGCGCCGAACATGCAAAATCTACAAAACAAACACCACCAGCTTGATGGATCATTTTGGCCATCTGATGATATGGGGTACTGATGCCGGTGACATTGGAGCAAGAAGTTATAGCGGCTATTTTTGTCTTTCTATTTTTATATTTGTCTAGCAATCTTGCGAAATCCTCTAGGCAAACCCTGCCTTCAGGGCAAGCGCTGATGACAACTACATCTCCTGTGGTCTCTATCCATGATGTCTGATTAGAATGATGCTCCATGTGCGTACAAAATATAATCGGTCTGTCTTGTTCCGCAAGCTTGATTCTATCTTGAAATTTTTCATGAATTTTTACACCTATGATTCTTTGGAGCTTATTGACTACGCCTGTCATTCCAGAATTAGAAGCGATGAGAATATCGTTTTTATTGGCGTTTACATGAGCTTTGATGATCTCTCTAGCTTTCTGATAAGCCATCGTCATTGCGCTACCTGTTACTGAAGTTTCAGTGTGTGTATTGGCTACAAAAGGCCCAAGATGATCAGAGATTATGCGCTCTATGGGGGCATATAGACGGCCACTTGCTATCCAGTCAGCATAGATTATTTTTTTGATCCCGAATGGTGATTCAAATTTTTGGTTTACACCAATGATATGCTTTCTATACTGATCAAAATAGGTTTCTAATGCAGATTTACTAACATTTTTTTGAGTTTGCGTGATGGTTAAGGCTCCCATAATGATTTGTCTTTTTATTGATCAACGATTGCAAGGATGGTTATGTTTAGTTATTGGTAAAAATACCAAATTTCTATAAGGCTGCTTTTACTTTATCGATAAGGATTTTTGCTTCTTCAGGATTACCAGCTTCGCAATATATCCTGATGATTGGTTCGGTATTAGACTTGCGCATGTGTACCCAACCTTCAGCAAAATCTATTTTTAGTCCATCTACTTCGTTTAGGTTTTCATTGGCAAAAGCAACTTTAATTTTAGCTAACATTGCTTCTATATCGATCTCGGGTGTGAGTACTATTTTATCTTTGATAATGGCGTATGCTGGATAGGTTGCTTTGAGTGCAGTCATGCTGATGTTTGCTATAGCAAGATGACTTAAAAATAGCGCAATTCCCGCTATGGCATCTCTACCATAATGTAGTTCAGGCACGATGACGCCTCCATTGCCTTCACCGCCGATGACAGCATGGGTAGCCTTCATGGCATTGACTACATTGACTTCTCCCACGGCTGCGGCAGTATAGGTACCACCATGAATGCGGGTTACATCTGCAAGCGCACGTGTAGAGGATAGATTAGAGACTGTATTGCCCCCCTTGCGGGAAAGTATATAATCTGCTATGGCTACAAGCGTATATTCTTCACCGAATAGTTCACCGTTTTCGGATACGAATGCAAGGCGATCTACATCAGGATCTACACTGATGCCTAGATTAGCTTTTAGGTTGACGACTGTTTGACAAAGTTCAGCGAGGTGCTCTGGCAATGGCTCAGGATTGTGAGCAAAATTACCAAAATTATCATCGTTTATCAACGTGTATTTGACACCCATCTGATCTAGCAATGGCGGTATAGAAATAGCACCAGTACTGTTGATACAATCTACGACCACATGAAAATCTGCTTTGCTGACTGCCTCGATGTCCACAAGTGGAAGTGCAAGGACTTTGGAAATATGATCTGCGATATGATTTTCATACTTGCTATATTTGCCTAGTGTCGTTACTGAACTGAAGGCGATATCTCTGGAAGCGATATACTCGATGATCTCGTCGCCGTCAGCTGCTGATATAAATTCACCTTTATCGTTAAGAAATTTGAGGGCGTTCCATTCTGCTGGATTGTGACTAGCAGTAAACACTATGCCTGCTGCTGCCCCAAACTGATGCACCATCATCTCAACTGTTGGAGTCGTGGATAACCCAAGGTCTATAACATCTATGCCGCTAGCGAGTAGTGTTTGTATTGCCAGTTGGCTGACGATTTCGCCACTGAGACGACCATCACGTCCTACAACGACTGTAGGAGAGGTACTTCTTTTTTTGATCCACACGCCAAATCCTGCTGCACACTCTACTACATCCATCGGAGTGAGGTTGTCACCGATACTACCTCCTATGGTTCCTCTGATACCAGATATTGATTTTATTAATGTCAAATTATTCTATTTTATATTTATGTGCAAAACTAGTGATTTTTTAGATAAACATAAGTATAAATTAGTTGAAATATCTAAAATGTACGTAGCTCACGGTTTAAACCACGGCACATAAAAAAATGTTTTTATTGAAGCTATTGTGTCAGTAGGGTTTGTAAGATGTAATTTTTGTACCCTACGAGTAAATATAGCAGTTTTTCACGGATCATTGTCTAAACCAAGACCAATAATATATGGATAGAACAGGTTAAATATATGGGTTGCACTCTACTTAAAAATTTCTTCTAAATGGATGTTTAGCTCGGGAAAAGTAAGGAGTTTATTATATCTTACTTAACGAAGGTAGTGACGCGGTTGTATTCACTATTCATGAGTACAAAGACCTCAATGAGCTGTTGTTCATGCATGACGATCCAATATTTGCCTATGCCAGCTTCTTCATTTAAATCGTATTTGAGTTGGAGATCTTTTTTTGAAGTATGAGGAGACAGTATCTCTACGACCCAATCTGAAACCCCAAAATACATTATATCTTCTATTATGTAAGGATCGCAAACGACGACGATATCAGGCTGAACTACCGTAGTGACAGTTTCTCTTTTTCGATTAGCGACAGGGAGTATGACATCTGTAGGTGCTATGAACACTATACATGGATGATAACTAAGATACGTTAGAATGTTTGCAATAATACGCCTGCGATTCTTTGATGATTTATTTTAGGTGCGGAGGTCATTCTATTTATTTTACCTCGAATGAGCTTTACCATTTATTCTAGTTTGAACTGCGTGTAGTTGACATAAGTATAGCTCGCATTGTAGTCTAGTGGTGTTTCGGCTACGATGCTATTTCTATCTCCTCTATGATTCTTAATTTTACTAGTGAAATATAATGTTACAACATTTTGATATAATATCGTAGTTTATTTATGCTTCTAGCACATAAGTGATTTATTAAGTTATGGTAAAATGAGTTGTAAGTGCTTGTTTTTTTAAGATGAAGCTCTTTTTAAAATTCATAGCCAAAGCTATAGATTGATAAAAAGCTAAAATATTGGAAATTAGTGACTTGAAAATAAATTACTAATATATTTTTAAATTACTTTTTGACTAATTAATACTGAAGTGACACAGACAAGCATAAATTTTTGTTAATGGTGATTCAGTTTTATGACTATTTAGTTGTCTAGGTCGTTGTAGTTATAGATCAGTCACTAATAATGATTTATGAAATTAAGTTTAATTTGTATTTTTATAGTTTTGGTTACGACTGCTCATGCACAAATAGCAAACTGGGTGAGGTTTGCACCAAGAGGGGAGCATTTTGAGTTAGATGTACCTGGTGATATGCGCAGCGCACAGAAAAAACTGCTTACGCCTATCGGCGAATTGGTGACCAATACTTGGATGCATCAAGGTGTAAAAGATGATGACAACGCCATATATACGGTATCATGTATCTACTATCCTTCGGGTACATTTCCAAAAGATAGTACAGATTTGCGAGAAGAGCTTTTTGCAGAGACGATAGATGCACATATTCAAGATCTGGATGGTAAACTGGATTATGATAGCCCTACTTTTGTGACTTCAGACGAAGGAAGAATTTATAGAGTCAGCTACAACAAAGGAAAAGCCACCATGAAATCGCGGCTTTTCGTTATCAATGATATATTTTATGCTTTACAAGTTTATACGCTCAGTACTAACTCACTAAATCCCTTTGCTGATAAGTTTTTAAACTCATTTAAGATTGTTCGTGACAAGTGAGGAGTAAGTAGTGAACAGTAAATTGTGAATAGTAGGTAGTGAATAGTGGGTAGTATATGGTTTATTGACTGGTACTTTTTACAACTTCAAAATACGCCTACCATTCTCAATTCTCCATTACCCATTATCCATAACTTTTACTTCTTCGACTCCATGCAGCCATCAATAATGCTACCATCATCAGAATCGAACCTACCCAAAACAAATTAATACCTGGGAAAATCGTAGCCTGTAATATTAGATAATCAGTACGAGGTATATCCGTTGCCATCTCGAAAGCTACTGATTGGTTCTGTATTTTGTTTTCTTTTGCTACTTTGAAGGTGAAGGTTTCTTCCGTCGGATTGATGTTGCTAAAACGGATGTGAAGTCCTGCCACAGGCGAATATTGTTTGATGCTAAACGGTTGGTTTTTGCGTATGATATAGACGGGCTCGAGTGTTTCGTTTTGGCCATTATTTTGGATATTGATTTTGGCACCGATTGCTATATCACCTTCTTCTGGCTTATAGTTAGCGTTGGTCGGTGTTTTGTTAAAACCATCAAGCGAAACCTCAGTATCACCATATTTGAAAGACTGACCATTTTTGATGGTAAATTCTGAGTAGTCAAGATTACTTTCGTCAGCAAAATAAGTATCCATTACCTTGTCTGTTAGCCTGATTTTGATGCCTAGTTCGTTGACACTTCCTGGATAGTTATAGACCAGTGCACCTTCTACACCTAGTGATGCTTCTACGGTATAAATACTATCTGTTTTCTCATCCAACACATCGAAAATTACACCTATTCCGGCATCATGCTTATGTTTTGCAAATTCAGCATGATTAGGTTGTAAGGTAACTTCTTTGGCTATGACTTTCAGGTTTTTGACTACAAGTGTATCTTTCAATGTGACATTATAGGACACAAATTTCAGTGAGTCTTCGATCTCCTTTGCCTTTTCTATGCTCTCTAATGCCGGTGGGACACCTACCACACATGTGAATATGTCTTTATGTATATAGTGTTTAGTGTCAGGATTGTAAGCAGCTATTTTACTCATATCGTTAGAGTACATTGCTGTTGGATGGAGTGTGTAATCATCTATAACGGCGAGGCTATCATTTACTTTTTGAAAATTAATACTATACTTTCTTTCTCTTCCTATCAAGGTGTCGTTTTGGTAAGTTATTAGATATCCTTGCGAAAAAAGTGGTTTGCCTTTGATCAATTGCACATACCTCTCTAGGTCTTGATCTTCAAACATACCTTTGAATACAAATGGATTGCTTGAGATAAATTTTTGATTCAGACCACTGGCAAGTGTTCCTATCAGCATCAATCCAAATCCCAAGTGCGCTATGGCGCCATAAGCTAGTTTAACGTTGCCTTTGACGGTAGAGACGATATAGTCACCATTAGCTACTACGCTATAGATGGCAGCAAAACACATCGCATAAAACTGCCAAGAATACAGCTTAATCCAAAATGTAATCAAGACCGTAAGTCCTAAAGTAAACAAAGCGTATAAGGCATTTTTTTTGATAAATCCTGCTCTTTTAGCCTCCCAGTTAGTAGCACTATATCGCAAAAACATAGCAGCGGAAGTCAGAAAAGATATAAATATGACTATCCAAAGCTGATATTTATTATAGTGCTCTATCGGATCTTTGATGGTTCGGTTTTCAAATCCTGCATCAAAATATGTCATTATTTTATTAAAAACTGGCAGGGACGTAGATACAGTTATCAATACTGCACTAAATAACAATACCAAAGAACCTATAAACATCCAAAACTCCTTAGACGGAAGTTTTTCTTCTTCTTTTGGTCCTTTTATATCATTAAATCTATATGCTAATAAGCCGAATCCAAGAACAATAAATAGGCCAATCAAAATTGCTAATTGCCACTCTAAGCCCATCTCTGTGAACGCATGAGCAGAAGTATCGCCCAATACACCACTTCGCGTTAAGAAAGTGGAGTACAAAATCAGTAGAAATGAAACCAGATAGTAAAAGTAAACTGACTTGCCTGCGTATCCAGTATTTTTATTGATCATGTGGACGTGTATCCCGGCTACTAGTGTGATCCACGGTACAAGTGATGCATTTTCCACTGGATCCCATGCCCAATAACCACCAAAAGATAATGCCACGTATGCCCACAAGCTACCCATAAGGATTCCAATACCTAAGATGCCGGCTGAGAATAATGACCACGGCAAGGTAGTTTTTAACCATTCTTTATGATCGTTTAGCCACAATCCATGTACCGCTAAGGCAAATGGAACTATTGTAGATGCAAAACCTAAGAATAGGGTAGGAGGATGTATCGTCATCCAATAGTTTTGTAATAGTGGGTTAAGGCCTCGACCTTTGATTAAGGACAGATAATCTGCATTGGCAAATATAGGTGCTTCGGTGGTTTCTCTTAATAACACAAACGGATTGCTACCTATTTTGATCGCTTCGTCGCTACCAGGTAAGTGTATGCCCAGCAACATCGTCATCAATATCACTTCTGCTAGTGCAATCGTAAATAAAGTTGAAGCTTCGATATGAGCCAGCTTTTTGATCATAATCATACCCAAGATCACATGCCAAAACATCCACAGTAAGAAGCTTCCTTCTTGCCCCTCCCAAAATGCTGAGAGTATATATTTGATAGGTAGATCATCAGATACGTGGTCATAAACATAAGCATACTCATACATGTGATTGTACATCGCATAAAATATCAGTGCTATAATAGTAAACACAGAGATGGCGTGTATGTAGAAGGACATCCTTCCTAAGGACATCCATTGCTGCTTAACGCTCACCTCTTTGGCCTGTACGGATAAAAAATAGGAGATGGCTGACAATATCGCAAAAGCAAATGCTACTAATACTGCTAAATGCCCTACTTGGCCAACCCATAAGTGCTCGCCGATATAATTGGTCGTATTCATAAGTAATGGAGATTATCCGTTTGATTCTTTTATGGCTATTTCTTCATCCTTATATTTAGAAGGACACTTCATTAAGATTTCGGAAGCATAAAAGACCTCATCCTTCATTTGACCTGTTACCACTATTTGCTCTGAGAGCTCAAAATCTTGTGGTTTAGGTTTGTTTAATATTACTTGTCTTTCTTTGCCTTCACTGTCTTTGATAAAAAATGAAAACTCATTGTGGTTTGTCTCGGGTTCATAAACCATCGGCTTGTCCTTGGCGAGCGTACCTGCTATTTTTACTTCTTGGCCATTGTCAGCTTGATTGAAAGTAGCATATTTGCTTACGTCTTTTGAGAGCGATACCAAAACTACACTACCAACTACAAGTAATATAACTGCGATTAATAAATTGCGATTCATATTTTTATTTTAAAGATATTTTATATATGTTATTATTAAAATTTCAATTTCTCATGACTGAAAATTGGTATTTTACTCACAAATTCGTACTCCCAATCAAGATACAAAATTAACAATAAACCTCAACAAAGGGTTGAGCCAATCCTTATTTATATTGAATCTAAATAAGATTAAAACCTGATAGCCACAAAAGGGTTAATTTCTATATTGGATTTTTATTTAATGTATTACCAGTGATTAAAACAATTAGAGAGATATTGACCTCCTAATATTGAAAACAGTTAGACCGTATATACTATATTGGGTATAAGATAGATAATGATTTTTGATAATGTTTGGCACAAATTTTGCTTTTAAATTAAGTTGAACCCCAATAAAATCTTAAACTTAAATATTATGCTTGGTAATTTGTTAATGAAGCTAACCATTTTCTGTAGCTTATTTTTAGTGATTTCGCCTGAAATATATTCGCAATCTTCGTGTCGCTGTGATGCAGATATTTTAATAATTTTTGATGATTGTAGTAAGCAGCAGGAGAGCTCTGATCTCGGAGTCTATGTAATGGATGCTAACGCTATTAATCCCAAGGAACAAAAGCTATTGAAATTGTTTTTGGACGGTGTATTGTCTGAAGAGATAGCTCTGACCTTGTCAGATAACAATACAATATCTCATCTCTTTAGAATAGACGGGACCAGAGATCATCAATTAAGAATCGAGTACTATTGTGATGAGTCTGACTGTTACCAATCAGAGATTGCCAACTTTAGAACAATGGCAGTCTATGAGGTCAAAACTTCGGATGTAACCTGTGCAGAGTTTAATGACGGTATTATTCAAGTTATAAGTAATGATAATCAAATGCTTTTAAATTATGATAATCAGATTGCCTTCAAGCAATTAGAAAATCTCGACGCTGGTGAATATAAGTTATTAGTCAGCTCTAGTAATGGTTGTAGCAATGAAACTGTCGCTCAAATTAATAAACCAAAGGCAATAGAAGCAAATTATGTTAATTTTAACTACTCATGTGAAAATGGATACTCTAATTATGTAAAACTAGAAGTTTCCGGTGGTACGCCCCCTTATAGTTTTGATTGGAACAATGATGGAATGGGAGACGAAGATGATAAAGATTTTATCACATTTGATGACGTTAAAAAATATGAAGTAGTAATCTCTGATATCAATAAGTGCAGTTTGATAAAGGATGTCTCTACTGAAATAAATGCTTTTAAGATTTATGAATTAAAAGAAGGTAGTATTTCGATTGGGGAAAACATGCCTAATAACCTTGTGAAATATAACCTCAAAAGATTATTGGATGTTAATGGAGGCGATATAGACCAAGATGGGTTGGACGGGAGTGTATTTGAAATAAATTTTTATAAAACTGAGCAAGATGCTAATAATTGGGACAATGAATTGCCGTATAATTACACAGCGCAGCCTGGAACAAATGTTTTTGCTGCTGCCAAAAATATAAATGAATGCATCAAAATAAGTGCTATAGTACTAAATGACCCTTCTTTTTGTCTGCAACATTCAGAGGCATGTGACAATGGGATTCCTGTTGAACTTATTCCACTCTCTTGTATTAATGGATCTTTACTTCCTACTAACGGCTCTTATGAAGCTTTCAGACGTGAAATGGGTGGGACAGAGGTTTCTGTTCCTAATAGATTAGTTGTGATCGGTGGTAAACTTCATTTTGATCCTAGCAATGGTGGTGGCAATTATAGAATTTATTATACAATAGGAGGTGTGAGGTATCAAGGTTTATTTGACGTTCAAGTAGTTAGTCCTCAGATTTTAGTAACTCAAGATCCAGTCTGTGGTAATCAAGCCTCACTAGCAGTGAGGGTTAATCCTATAGGTGGTTCGATGCAAGGATCGGCTATTAGAGATTCACTAGTAGTGGGTACTAATAAGTTTTACTTTGTATCTCCTCCTAGTCTTACAGTGGGCAATACTTTCGAATATATATATACATATACCCAACAAAATAGCTCAGGCTTAGTTTGTACTAAAACCACTAATGATTTTTTAAGTATCATTTCTTACCCGATTATAGATATAGGTAATGTACCTTCTGAAATCTGTGAAAGCAGTGAATTAAATTTAGTTGTAGATATAAATTTTGCAGAAGGCAATACTTCTTATCAGTGGTTTAAGCCCAATGCTACAGTGCCTTTCACTACTGGTGCAAACCTTAATATTGATGAAGTCAATGAGCGTGGATATTACAGAGTTCGAGTAGAGCAAGCAAACTTATGTTTTGCCGAAGATTCTGCTTTTATCGATGTCATAGAGTTACCAAAATTAAGCTGTAGAATAGATGCAGGTTTAACTTGTTTTGGTCAGAGTGATGCCGAGGCATTTGCAGGAGTCATCAATGCGACAAATATTGCTGATTATTCATTCTTATGGAGTACAGGTGCTACTACTCAGTTAGTAACCAACCTAAGTGCTGGATCATATACAGTTACAGTTACCAACGAGCGCAATTGTGTAGCATCATGTCTCCTAACCATACTGTCACCACCGCAGCTCATCATTAATTGCACTAGCAATATAGTCAATCCCTTATGTTTTGGTCAGTTGGTAGGCTCTAATTCTATCGATGTAACAGGCGGTATACCTCCATACCGATTTAGTTTTGATAAGATTAATTTTTCGACCATTAATACTTTTTCTAATCTTGGTGCTGGTGACTATAAAATTTATGTATCTGACAGCAGTAGTTGTATAGATTCATGTGAATTCACTATTACGCAACCGCCATTATTAAGATTTACACTTGATAAAACTGATCTCTCTTGTTTTAATTCAGGAGATGGTGTGGTGACCGTCAATGCTACAGGTGGTACAAGTCCATATAGGTTTGCATGGAGCAACGGTGCGACTACGCAGACGATAAGCTCTTTACTAGCTGGCAGTTACAACGTCACCGTTACCGATGCTAATAACTGTACTGCCAATCGTAATATAGTAGTCAACCAGCCAACTGAAATCAGATTAAATCTAATAAATCAGGATGTTTGTCTAGATTTTGATACGCAGATTACTTCTTCACCTACAGGTGGAGTTCCTGGATATCAGTATCAATGGAGTTTGTCTAATGGTCCTAGCACCCGATCAACAGATGCCACCAACACCAATATTATAAATGGTATTATAGATCAAGCTACCATAGATTTCAGTACCTTCTGCTTAAAACCAGGGCGAGTAGTTCTGTTAAATAGAGTAACCGATGCCAATGGATGTATAAAAGTGGATTCTGTAACGATCAATGCGCAGTCATGCTTTGATCTTGCCATTCGCAAAAAGAAAGTTGAGGATAAGCTGTATTATGTAGGTGATGCGATTGAGTACGAGATAGAAGTATTTAACCAAGGGTCTATTGATGCCCTAAATTTAAGTATAAAAGATCAGTTCGATACGGCACTTCTTTTTGATTTTAATCAAAACATAGCTTCAGAAACTGAAAATGAAAATGACTGGAATCTCACATCTCCTAACCTTATCGAAACTAATATAGCAGAAATAAAAGCTGGGGCGTCCGTTACTTTAGTTGTTTTCTTTACCATAGACCCAGCAACTAGTAAGCTTAACCTTATTAACAATAGTTATGTAAACGAATATCAATCTAGAATAGATGCGGTGAGGGTTAAAGATCAACCTATAGATCAAGACGATACCGATAACATAGAAAATGAAGATTTTAATAAGGAAGTGGATGATGAAATCTGTGATACAGACAATGTTCCAACAGAATGTACTGATCTTGATGATCTAGGTGATGAGGATAGATATGATTTTGATGTCGTGGTGCTGTGTGACCTTGTCGGTAATGTGGCTTCATATAACTTTTGCTTACCAGAAGATCTAATCATCAATGGATGGAATATTAATACAGCTGAGTACAGAGCCGCATTAGATCCTGCTGGAGACGGAGACGGATTAACTATCGACGGTGATATCGGCAATGAGATAACTTCTTTTCATGCTACTTACTTAGATGCACTTAACAATGTCGCACCTATAGGGAATACGGTGCCTATCAGCTCTTCTATAAATGTATATGGAAGGCTCATAGATAAAAATGGTTGCATCAATGCTTCTAGGTTGAATGCAAGAGTAACTATCCAACCAGCAATTATATCGCATCCAAGTTCGACTAGCGTGATATTAGGTGAAGAGAATATTTGTTTGACAGTAGCAACATCATTTTTAAATCCTAGGTTTCAGTGGAAACTTAAAGTGGGCAATACCTACCAAGACATACCAAACGCTACTTCTGACCGCTATTGTCTGCCTAGCATTACACAGCAGATGGATAGATCAAATTATAAAGTTGAAGTTTCTGATGCTAACGGTACAGATTTGACTTGTGGCAGATTGTCTAACGAAGCTATCATAGCTATAGAAAGTGACTTGAAACTAGCCTGTAAAAATTTAGTGAATATTTCACTTGATGGTAACTGTTTAGCTCTGATTACACCAGCTATGATACTAGAAGGTGCTAGAAATTTTGCTAATGCTAGAGTAGAAATCCGCACTAGTGTGGGTGTACTTGTCCCTAACCCTGTAACGAGTGTGTATGTAGGACAGACCCTAACAGTTACCGTATTTGATATTACCAATGGCAATAGCTGTTGGTCCAGTATCAAGATAGAAGATAAGCTAGGACCTGTTATAACATGCCCTATTGACTATACCGTAAGTTGTGCAAATTTTGGCTTTTCGCCACCTTTGCCTGTTTATGCAGATGCATGTGATGCTACGGCAACCATTAGATTGGTTTCAGAGCGATTCGTAGAGCTAGATTGTAATAGACTCGATAACCTTATCGCTTATAAAGAATATACTTACCAAGCTAAAGACAAGCAGGGTAATCTCTCAGCACTTTGTACATTTAGAGTCAATTACCAAAACATCAATATAGCTAGTGTGACTATGCCAACCAACATTGTTCTAGAGTGTAGTAACTCAGGAACAGTGGCTGCATGGGATAGCAATGGCAATGGCAAACCAGATCCATTAGAAACTGGTGTGCCTAGATCTGGATTTTTTGACCTTTTAGTTGGGTCAGTGATCAGTTCTAACGGACTAGGTAGTCATGGATATTGTAAAGTCAATATTACTTATAATGATTCAGAGATAAAATTGTGTGGCAATACTTACAAGATCGTGAGAGAATGGATAGTGATAGAATGGTGCTCAGGCAACGTACGCAATCACTTCCAAACCATAACGATAGAAGACACAATTGCGCCTACATTCACATGTTTGACCAATGGAGTAACTGTCAATACTAATCAACATAGATGTACAGCTGATTATCAAGTGCCAACACCAACGGCGATCAGGGATTGTAATAGCACTACATGGACAATGAGTCTTGCAGATCCTAAAACGATATTAAATAACGATCCTTCCACAGCAGAATATAAATCAGAGTTTATCTCTCAAGACCCAGTGAGCAAAGCTTATTTTGCACAGTATCTACCATTAGGTGTGTCGTGGATCAGATACGCAGTCACTGATGAGTGTGATAATACTAGTTATTGTTATCTACCTGTAACGGTAGTAGATACAGAAATACCTACACCAGTTTGTGACGAATACACAGTGATAAGTTTAGACGATAAAGGCAGAGCAAGACTATTTGCTAATACGGTAGATGATGGTAGTCATGACAATTGTTCAGCAGTCAGATTCGGTGTGAGAAGAATGAATAACGCTTGTGCTATAGCAGCAGATAGTAAAATAGTAGCCAATATAAATGGTGTAATATATTACTCATTCGTGGATTTCTGTTGTAGTGATCAAGTTAATAACAAGCAGTTGGTTGAGATGATAGTTCTTGACGAAAACAATAATTATAACTTCTGCATGACCAATATAGAGATTCAGCAGAAAACTTTACCTAAGCTCAACTGCCCAACTGATATTACAGTAGATTGTGAACAAGGTACCTCACCGATAGCTTTAAACTCTTATGCTACCTTCACCGCAGGTTGTCCTATTTACTATATCACATTTGTAGATGGTTTGATTGAGCTCGATTGTAGTGAAAAAAATATTGTTAGGACTTGGCAAGTAAAAGAAAATGTCAATAATACCACGGTAATAAGTTGCGTTCAGAGAATTTACATAAGAAATCTTACTCCTTTTGATTTCAATACTGTGGTATTCCCACCTAATGTGACGCTAGTCAATAAATGCAATGCAGCCAAAGACTTCGGGCCTACCAATCCTGCAACAGGTGGTTATCCTAAATGGATCAATATTGGCTGTAGCCAAGTAGGTGCTAGCTACATAGATCAGGTTTTTGAAAATGTACCAGATGCTTGCTTCAAAATCATCAGAAACTGGACAGTGATAGATTGGTGTACTTTTGATCTAAGCAAACCTAGCACGATCAGAAATCATCAGCAGATTATTAAGGTCATTGATACCGAAAAACCAACACCTATATGCGATGAAATGATATTTTTTGTAAATCAAGCATGTAACTCAGATGTTAGAATCGTAGGTAGAGCTACTGACTCATGTACTCCCGAAGATAAGATATCTTACAGTTATAGAGTAGATCTAGGAGGTGACGGTACTTATACTACCACTAGAAAAGCTAGAACATTACAAGAAAACCTAACTGTAGGTACACATGCGGTAGAGTGGACAGTAGAGGACCAGTGTGGCAATACAGGTGTGTGTGTACAGCGAGTTATAGTTCGCGATACGATCAAACCAACTCCATATTGTCTATCATCTATCACGACAGTATTGATGCCTTCGACGCTATCGGTAGCTATATGGGCGAAGGATTATAACATAGGCGCAACAGATAATTGCACTAAGAAGTTGAAATTTACTTTTGGCCTCAATCCTCCAGTTGATACCAAGATAAAACACTTCTATAAGCCTTCAGGCAATGGATCTGTGATAGCCACAGAAGCTGAGTACAATGCAGGACTAGCAGAATCTTGGGATCCGGTATTGTGTACTTCTGGTAGGGTATATGATTGTGACCAATTAGGACTGAGAGATATAGTGATATACGTACATGATGACAGTGGTAACTATGATTTCTGTACGGTCAAGATCAGAATACAAGACAATACTGGAAACTGTGGATTATCTAGATTGGCAAAAGCCGATGGAGTTGTCTCTACACCAAAAGGTGAGCTAATGTTTGATGTAGAAGTCACATTACTGTCTGTCAATAGTACAGAAACGCTAGTTGATATCACTAATGATAACGGCCAATATCTCAAAGTGGGCTTAGCAGGCAATGTTGAATTTGCTGTACAGGCCTACAAGACTGACGACTATCTCAATGGTGTCTCAACACTAGATCTAGTGTTGATCCAGAGACATATATTAGGCATAGAAAAGATCACAGATCCATTACTCTTCCTAGCGGCTGATATCAATAATGATAAACGTATCACAGCGGGTGACTTGTCTGACTTACGTAAAGTTATCTTGGGTGTCAATAGTGCGTTTACAAATAATACAGCTTGGAAGTTTATACAAAAATCAGTAATTAGTAATAATGTATATCCTTATGATCTGCCTACAAAAGCATTCTTTACCTCTGTTAATGATACGAAGTTTACCAATGACTTCTATGGTATCAAAATAGGTGACTTGAGTGCTGATGCTAAAGCTAATGCTAATAGTGCTCTAGCTAATACTAGATCAAAATCTGTGGTACTATTTGCCACAGAGTCTATAGTAAAGGCTAATGCTGATACTAAAATATCTCTCCTCACAGATGAAAATCTAAATATCAATGGATTGCAGTTAGCTATATCTTTGCACCCTGATGTTATGGTTTCGCAGGTACTACCACGCTCATTATCGATAAAGGATGCACACTACCACATCAGAATCGTAGATGGTCAACAATTACTAACCATCAGCTGGAGTACCAATGATACTAAACAATTGAGCAAAAACGATGTGCTTTTTGATCTAGTCGTCAGAGCTAATCGCACACTTAGTGCCTCGCAAGTAATCTCTATCAGCAAAGATACTGATTACAACGAGATGGTTCTAAGTGATCTAAGTGTTAAAAATATCAGCTTGTCCACTAAGTCTACAGCCAGTATTGACCGAGATAGCAAACTGAAGGTTTATCAAAATATTCCTAACCCATTCTCAGACTTTACTACCATCAAGTACTATCTACCAGAAGATGGAGATGTAACCATTACGATAGTAGATATTAGAGGCAAATTGGTCTTAGAACGCAAGGAAGGTAAAACCAAAGGTGACAACGAGTTGCAACTCAGTAACGCTACATTGCTCAATAGTCGAGGGATACTCTTCGCCACTGTCAGAACTGGAACAGAAACCCAAACCATCAAAATGATAATGATGGAGTAAAATATATGTGTTTTTAAATAACTTTAATGTTTGGAAAGTGAGGAGTTCATTAGCGAATTCTTCACTTTTTTTTATTACAGACCGTAGATTATAACTGCTATAATTAAACAACTTTCTGAAAAAGATGTTAGGAAATTTTATTTGCCTAAAAATCCAATATTAGTTGATATTTAAGATATGGATAAAGTCAGTTTAACACAGAGAGATATCGATAGGATAGTAGAGATGGCATGGGAGGACCGAACCTCTTTTGATGCTATAAAAATCCAGTTTGGGCTTTCCGAAAAGGAAGTCATAGACCTTATGCGCAAAGAGATGAAGCCTTCCTCATGGCGGATGTGGCGAGCACGTGTACAAGGACGAGCTACCAAACATGCAAAGCTACGCACGTTTACAGAAGGCAGATTTAAGTGCAAACTCCAGCGTGCCATTACACATAATAAGGTTTCTAAAAGGTAGGGTTATTGATATCTTAGTACCAGATAACGGGGTTGATACTTCTTAAATCTTGCCTTAAATAGTTATTCTACTTTATATTGTTAAAATCATCTCCGAAGTAGATAGGATAGTCATTTCCTAACGAGTTCTTTTTTGAATATGCTTCATCTGTGGTTGCCATTGGGATGTCTATGAGTAACTCTCTACTTTTGGATGTAACATAATATTCAAAATCGACCCAACTCATTTGGCATTCGTCGCCTTGATCTATGCCACCCAAGATCTTGCATTGATCAGTGAGGCAATATATTTATTAAGTTTATTTGCTAAGATAGTTTTGGTGTAAAGCATTGCTTTAAATCACTTCAATGTTATATAATTCAATCAAAATTGAAACTTCTTGTTTTTAATACGATTAATTTATTTATCAATTGACGTATAATTATTAAAATTATTATCTTTGCCGTCAATAAAATCAATTATCACATGAGCAATCAGTTATTAGCAGGCAAGAAAGGAATTATTTTTGGTGCATTGGATCACAAATCTATCGCATGGAAGGTAGCAGAAAAATGCGTTGAGCAAGGTGCTACAATCATCCTAACCAATGCGCCTGTGGCGATGAGATTGGGCGAAATAAAAGTATTAGCTGAGCAACTCAATTGTGAGATTATCCCAGCAGATGCTACTAGTATCGAAGATCTAGAAAATCTCATCTCTCAGTCTATGGAAAAGCTCGGTGGCAAGATCGATTTTATGTTGCACTCTATAGGTATGTCCGTCAATGTACGCAAGAAAAAAGACTATACCGATCTGAATTATGAGTGGATGAAAACCACCTTTGATGTATCTGCGATCTCGTTTCATAAGCTCATGCAAACAGCCATGAAGCTAGATGCTATGAACCAAGGCGGATCTATCCTTGCACTGTCGTATATAGCTGCACAGCGTACCTTCCCAGATTATAGCGAAATGGCAGAATCCAAGGCTCTGCTAGAGAGTTTTGCGCGTAGTTTTGGCTACCATTGGGCAAAGAAAGCTCAGGTACGTGTTAATACCATCTCGCAATCTCCTACCGTCACAACGGCTGGATCTGGTGTCAAAGGTTTTAGTGATTTCTTTGGCTATGCAGACAAGATGTCACCGCTAGGCAATGCTAGTGCTGAGGCGTGTGCAGACTATTGTGTGGTGATGATGTCTGACCTTACGAGATATGTGACCATGCAGAATCTATTTCATGACGGAGGATTCAGCAGTATGGGTATGGCACCAGAGTTGCTCGAAGATTAATAGATGAGACGATGATGTTTTATTTATTAAAGTTGCTTTGATAGCCTGAATTTAAGTTTTTTACTTGGTGTTCAAGGACTTTTTTAACGGATATTACCTTGGCGCTTCTTATCAGTATGGTCTAGGTGTACGATTTTTCTTTTCAATATCAAAAATTTAGATATAATTAACGTTGTCTTACTAATGAAGCGTGATGGTGTGTTTTTGACGGTTAAGTCATTGATATGATACCTACTATAGATGGTAGTTTTCCGCACTTTGAGTGATAACTAGCAATCTACAAATATAAGTAAAATAAATTTTTATTTTTATTATGTAGTTTATTAAACAAAAAAGCGTTAATTTTGTCTTTAGATTGAATATAAATAACGTTTTTAACCTATAAGATGAATACTGAAAAATTAATATACCTAGACAACAACTCCACTACTCCTACAGATCCACGCGTGGTAGAGACGATGTTGCCTTACTTTTATGATATACCAGGTAATGCAGCATCTAGAAATCACCCTTTTGGCTGGAAAGCAGAGGAGGCAGTAGATTATGCAAGAGAGCAAATAGCTAATCTGTTAGATGTGGATTCAAAAGAAATCATCTTTACATCAGGGGCAACGGAATCAAACAACCTTGCGATCAAAGGTGTTTTTGAGATGTATGCATCTAAAGGAAATCATATCATCACACTCACTACTGAACACAAAGCTGTCTTAGACGCTTGCAAAAAAGTAGAGAAAATGGGAGGAGAGGTTACCTACCTACCTGTGCAAAGTGATGGTTTGGTAGATTTAGAAAAACTAGAAGCAGCAATCACTGACAAAACCATACTGATTTCCATCATGTGGGCAAATAATGAAACAGGTGTCATCCAGCCGATGAAAGAAATCGGAGATATATGCAAAAAACATGGTGTATTATTCATGAGTGATGCTACCCAAGCAATAGGTAAAATACCTGTTGATCCTAAAGAAACAGGAGTACACTTGATGTCATTTACCTCTCATAAAATGTATGGACCTAAAGGTGTAGGAGCACTTTTTGTAAATAGAAAAAACCCTAGAGTCAAAGTTACAGCCCAAATGGACGGTGGTGGCCACGAGAGAGGTATGAGATCTGGTACGCTCAATGTGCCTGGGATCGTAGGTTTCGGTAAAGCAGCTGAGATAGCAAAAAATGAAATGTACGCTGATGCAGCTAGATTAAGCCGTCTGAGAGACAAACTTCAGAAAGCATTTCAAGACAACTTAGAGGAAGTTTATATCAATGGCAATGAGGAGCATCGTATGCCACATGTGGCTAACATCTCTTTTAAGCACGTGGAGGGTGAGGGATTGATGATGACCTTTAACCAAAACATTGCGGTTTCATCAGGATCTGCTTGTACATCCGCTTCATTAGAGCCATCTTATGTGCTCGTTGCATTGGGTTTGGGTGATGACTTAGCGCACTCTTCATTGAGGTTTAGCCTAGGTAGATTTACTACAGAGGACGACATAGATACAGCTGTAGCAATGGTCACAGATGGAGTTAACCACATGAGAGATCTCAGCCCTATTTGGGAAATGTACAAAGAAGGTGTAGATTTAGAAAGTGTACAGTGGTCGGAACATTAATCAAAAAATATTCGTTACTATAAGTAATGGGATATAATTACAATAAATAATAATAAAAATAATTACAATGGCATATTCAGAAAAGTTATTGGATCACTTTAAGCATCCAAAAAATGTAGGTACACTAGACAAATCTAAAAAAAATGTAGGTACAGGACTGGTAGGCGCACCTGAGTGTGGTGACGTGATGAGACTTCAGATAGAAGTAGATGAGCTAACCAATACAATCATAGACGCTAAGTTTAAGACTTTTGGTTGTGGCTCTGCGATTGCTTCTTCATCACTGGCTACAGAGTGGCTCAAAGGCAAAACTATAGATGATGCACTAACTATAGACAACATGGCAATCGTAGAAGAACTAGCTTTGCCACCAGTCAAAATCCACTGTTCGGTACTAGCCGAAGATGCGATCAAGAGTGCTATTAAGGATTACCAAAGTAAAAATGTAGAGGCTTTAGTAGAAGCATAACTGTTGTTTTAAAAACAGGAGTGCAATACTTTTTAGCAATCGTAAATATACAGACCATGGTATTTGTAGCAGATAGTGCAAAAGAAAAAATAAATGAAATCATCACAGCCAAAGCGCTGAATGAGGAGTACTTTGTGCGTGTGAGTGTCACGAGTGGTGGTTGCTCAGGTCTGAGTTATAGCATGGATTTTGATAATGAATCCAAGCCAAACGATCAGATATTTGATGACAACGGAGTACGAGTGGTTACTGACTTGCGTAGTTTTCTGTACTTGTGCAATACTACACTAGAGTTTGCAGGTGGTCTTAACGGCAAAGGTTTTTACTTCAATAATCCGAATGCGTCTCGTACGTGTGGATGCGGAGAGAGCTTTGCAGTTTAGAAACATTCATTGTTGACTGCAAACATTAATATCGAAATTTAAAATGTTAAAATATTGATTTTATTAATTGGCTTACTTTCGAAAGAGAATAAGCCAATTTTTATTTATTGATTGATGAATGAAGTATTTTATAATGGAATTTTGAACTTTGTTGGACTGTTTTGTATGTATTGTTTGGATTAGTACTTTTTTTTCATGACATCATTTTTTGTATATAAAAAGAATAGCATGCAATTAGAACATATTTTAGATCAAATCTATCCACTTTCTGATGCGGCTAAGGCTAAACTAATACATGAAATAGTAGAAGTTCATTACCCTAAAGGTCATATACTAATGCACTCCACCAAATTCGTAAAAGCCATTTACCTCATCAAAATAGGAATAGTTCGTGCTTATTCTGATCATGATGGAAGTGAGATCACTTTTTGGTTTGGTAAGGAAGGCGAAGCCGTTATTTCTATGAAAAACTATGTAGAGCAGAAAAAAAGCTACGAAAATATAGAATTGCTAGAGGATTGTGTTTTATATGAACTAGATAATCAACGACTTAACTTGCTCTATCATAGTGATATCGAGATTGCTAATTGGGGGAGAAGATTTGCTGAAAAAGAGCTCGTCAAAACCGAAGAAAGACTCATCTCTAGACACTTAGGCACAGCTATAAACCGATATTCAGAACTGCTAAAGCATGACCACCAACTGATACAGCGAGTGGCATTAGGCCATATTGCCTCATACCTTGGGATCACTCAGGTTAGCCTTAGTAGAATCAGGGCCGAGCTCAGATAGATTAGATTATTATTTATCATTTGTAAAAAGCATCTTCCATTTAATTACAGACCTTTGCACTTTAAATTTATATGTGGATGGAATGGATTATTCTGATTATAGCAGGATTATTTGAGGTAGCTTTTGCCTCGTGTATTGGTAAAGCAAAAGAATCTACGGGCAATGATGTATATTTTTGGTATGCTGCATTTGTTGTGTTTTTGGCGATAAGCATAGGCTTACTTATCAAAGCCACAGCGCAGATTCCCATAGGAACTTCCTACGCAGTTTGGACTGGAATAGGAGCGATAGGTACGACGTTGATGGGGATGTATGTATTTAAAGATCCAGTTAGTTTCTGGCGAGTATTTTTTATTTTCACATTGATTGGTTCGGTTGTGGGACTAAAGTATGTGTCAAACTAGAACTTACTGGATTTTTAACAAGTCCTGTTCATTATAGCGAATATATGTATCCTAGGTTCAGTCCCTGAATACTATAGTTTTGATTGACTTCGTTTGTAGGTGACGAAAACCGTTGTGGGATGTATCTGTATCGCGCTCCTAGGTATATGCTGCCAGATCTGCCCAGTGAACGGATGAGCAAGAGTTCGCCATAGTAGCTCAAACCTACATTGGATCTAAAGCGAGCGACGGGAGCATCTGTGGCTGTAAAAGAGGTATCACTTACTATCACTCGACCTGTCACTGAGGTAGATAGATTGAGATATACACCTGCACCACCACTGAGGGTAAATGCGCCTAGTCTTTTAGATACATTGAGGCCTATGGGGATATCTATGGAACTAACCGTATGATGGATCACTTTGCTGCCTGAGATTCGCTTTTGGCTGATGACATCGCCATAGATCGTCGTGATCGTATCTCCTGTTTGTGATTTAGTGATGGATATGATGCCTATAGTCGTATCTAGTTTTGTGAAACTGTAATCCAACCTCATACGCTCTGAAAAAGTGCTATAAGACAAACCTACTTTGAGTGAGATGGGGAGTCCTGGTTTTGAGAGCATGCCATATAGTGCAGCTTGATAGCCCATAAGTGACTTTTCATTTTTATTTCTCATTTCTATTAGATTAGAGGCTTCACCAAAATTGCGACTCAGTGATTTCTGTGGTAAGATCAATCCTAACTCGGGGATAAGCGAAAAATTAAGTTTGGATTTGTTTTTAAAACTAGGACAAATGATGTCTTCTTTTATACCTATAGACTTCGTCAAGGATGAAATGTTGTACTCCAAACCAGGTAAATAATCGACCTCAAACTTTTGATGACTGCTACTTTGGTTATTTTGATTTTCAGCTATAGCTGTGTATGTAGTATTAACAAATATATCTGCCGAAGAAGTTGAATTTTGAAAGGAGCTTTTTGAGGATGGCGTGAGGCTGCTTTGGTTTTTTAAACTAGACATATTTGAGTTTTTATTTTTTGTGATAGTGGTACTACTTTTAGACACGTTTATTTCATTTGCATCATTGTTTTGAGCTATTAGCGATTCAGTTGTAGTATTATCGAGATTTGGTATTAATATAGATTTTTGTACATCTTCGTTTGATCTTGTCTCACTGCTAGCAATCGTAGCGGGCATAGTTGTGTTTTTGTCACCAATCATGAGGTAACTCACTAGTGCAGCTATTACTAATCCACTGAAAAGAAAGATTAAAAAGCGGCGTTTTTTGTCTTTTTTGGCATGGATAGCCTTGTTGAGTGTGGTGACATCCACGAGATGTTTCTCATGCAAAAGCGTATTTTTGATTTGATTTGTAAATGTATTGTACTCCATAATTATATAACTTTTGCTGATATGTCTATGTTCAAAATGTTGGTTTGGTTTTGTGAATGACTTTTTCTAATCATTTCTTTTAGTCTTGTTTTGGCTTTGCTAAGTGCAGCCCTAGAGGTATTCTCATTGATACTGAGCAAGGTAGCGATCTCGTGGTGCTGATACCCTTCTATGGTGTGCAAGTTAAAAACGAGATACATACTCTCGGGTAGCAATCGTAGCAGCGACAGAACTTGTTCGGCATTCATATCGTCCTCTACCTCTGCACGCAGGGACGGGATCTTGTACTCATTGCCATCATCTAAGGTATCAAATTTTATTTTATGGTATTTTTTATAAATAGTCAATGATGTGTTGACCGCAATTTTTCTGATCCAACCGTTAAAGTTTCCCTCTCCTGTATAAGTATTTATGTACTTAAAAGCAGCGATGAAAGTTTCCTGGAGTGCGTCTTGGGCAAGGCCAGTATCAGAGACATACCTGCTACAAAGCGCCATGAGCCCTGGTGCGAACTTTTGCACCAGAGCATCTTGACTTTTGCGGTTTCCCTTCTTACATCCTTGTATGATCTCCTCGAGGCTCAATACATTTTTATTTTATAATTACTTCATTGAATGCGATATAACAACCTGTATTTTTATCGGTGACTACTACATAGTAATCGCCTTTTGACAATGCACTGTTTTCATTCTGAGCACTAAGGTCTGTATTTAAATCTGATTTTTTAAATATTTTTGTGTCACCTACGGTACATTGGATACAATTTGCTTGAGAATTAACTGAAATATTGATTTTTCCATCACTACATGTACCACAAGTTGTATTAATCGGTGAAGTATTCAGACCTTCTCTTAGGGTTGGAAGAATTATATCTTTTTGAATTCGGCAATTATCATTTTGTAAATTTAGTGAAAAATTAAATCCAGTTTCAAATATATTAAATTGTATTGGAAACAACACTTTGGTACCAGGACCAAAAGTTCTCGTCTCTCCATAAGTAAAAGGATCACTATCAAAATTATAAATATTTTTGCTACAAGCCGTAGGTAAATCTGAAATACTTAATCCACCATTCCAAGTAATAATCTTAGTAAAAGTACAATTATTTTTATCTGTGACGGTATAAGCGTAATTTCCAATGGTTGTGAGTTGTCTTTCTTTGGTATTGATGCCATCAGACCATAGATAAGTATAAGGTTTAACACCGCCGTAAGGATATATAGTAGCAATTTTTTCTCTGCAATTTACTTCTTCAGAAGCAAACAATTTTCCACCTACTTCCTTACAAAATTTTTTCTCACAGCTATTCACTAAATCCGTAACGGTCACACAATACAGCCCTCCTTCGAGTGAATCGTTATTGAGCCCTAGTATTATAGTATTTGACAATATACCATTATCCCATTTATAACTGTACTGGCCACTGCCTCCACTTGCGATTACTGTAATATTTAAACCACAGTCAGTTTCTATGTTTCCTGTAAATGTACATCCAGATGCGCACACATCTAGTGTGATCGGAGCTGCAAAATTGGTGTAATTGCTTGTCGGACTAGTTTCGTTAGTCTCGGTATTGATACCAAAAACATTGAGATTTACAGGCTGATTACATATAATATTAGTTAGATTTATATCGAATTTTCCATTTTCATTTACTTTAAAAAGTAGGCTTCTACTATTGACTTCCACCACTACCAAACCTTTGTTTATAGGAATGCTTCCACAGACGATAGTTCCTTTGAGTATTTGTTCATTAGGGATATTGACTATGATGTTATCTAATGTAACATTGTCAGTAAATGGTCCTATGGTGGTATTGTAAATCTCACCGTTACATCCTTTGTAATAAACGGATAGTTTCAATGTTTTTCCTTTTGGTACTTTGCCGCAGAACTCACCTTTGTCATTGGTCACTCCCCAGCCTGCATTTAGCGATTCTACCTCTATTTTTACAGTTACATTAATGATAGCTTCTCCCGTAGAGGTTATTATTTTTCCACATAGATTGACGAGTGGGAATGGTACATCACAGTTCCAAAAGCTAAAATGTCCTACTTCTGCTACATAAAAATTACCTTTTTTAGTAGCAAAACCTTCTTCTTGCCATCTGCCCTTGGCTTCATCAAAACTCCACAATGCTATAGTCTCAGGTTGATAAGACGTGGTCACTGGGAAGTTGATAGTAGCTTTTTTGCCTTCGGCAAGATTCAGTTCCTCATTATTGCTACCTCTGAGCTCTATGGCCACCATACCTAACGTTCCTAGTACAACGGTGCGCTTGTCTGCTGCATCTGCTATAAGTCCGCCTGGCATAAGGTCATCCATATCAGGATTAGATGGGTTGAGGTACTTGGCTGTAGTGGTGACTTTGCCAGTATATACCTCGCCGTTGGATTTGACGATGGCATCTGCTGGAAAAACTACTGTTCCACCATCGGTCACTTGGATTGTACCGCCATCTTTGGCTTCAAAGGACTTGTTATTTTCTAGTGCCATCATCTTGATATATGAATAGGTACTAGCTTTATCAGAAGGATACACCAAATCGGAACCCAAGATAAAGCCATTTTTGGAAGCTTTGATAAAAGTACCTTGCTTATCCATTTTGACATTATTAAATATAAAAACTCCTTTGCTCGACGTTTTGGTCGTCGTGCTGTATATTGCTACGGTTGCGTCTGCGACAGGTTTATTGGCTTCATCGTAGATATATCCAAATATAGTACCTGTGATTTCTTCTTCTACCTTTGCGGTAAATGTAGTAGTATCTTCTGAAGTAAAGGATTCTTCATCTTTGTGACACGATGAAAGGGATATTGAAATTATGGCTACAGCCAAAAAGTACCGAAATGAAAGCATATTTTTGTACATTTTAATGGATTTTATATTTTTTAAATAGATCTTAGAAAGTGTTGTTTGGCTTATCCAAAACCTTCTATTTGCTGTGAGTAATAAATAGATACGTCGACGATCTACATATAAGAGTATCCATAATCCATAAACGCTCCTCCGTGGGTGATTTTATTAAAAAAAAATAATTAGCATTCCATTGTTATTGCTAGCGCAAGTTTGTAAGTTGTGATTAAGACGCCTTATAAAATCTATGAAGCTCTTAGTACTTCAGATAAAAAGCATCCGTAGTATGAAGTATGGCACTAGGGACATTATATAAACAGGTAACGGTCTGTGACTGCTATCCTCGATAATGAGTTGCGAGATTCATTTTGTAAGAAGAGTATTAAACCAAGTCTAAAATTTGTAACTTCCTAACAGTACACACCTACTTTACAACGTCACCAATCTACCTGCATAATAGTAGAGTGCGTAATAGGCCATTTTGTTTTTGGCTATCAGTTCTATGAGTTTTACTTTAGCGTTGATGTACGATTGCTCTCTGCTATTGACTAGGAAGAGTGAGCTTTCGCCTTGCTCAAAGAGTCTTTGTTCAGAGATCAGCATTTTTTCATATAGGTCCACGGCTTCTTGAAATATTTTTATTTGGTCGAGGGTGTTTTCCCACTGTACGATATAGGCATTCATTTTGTTATAGAGATCTGCGGATTTGAATTGCAGCTCTAGGTTCATTTCTTGGATTTTGAGATCGGCGAGTCTGATATCACCTCTTTCTCTTCTGAGGAAAAGTGGCATTTTGAACTCTACACCCCACTTATAATTATTGATGGTATAGTTAGAGAAAAGATCGCCTCTGATCGGCTCTACGAGCGGGTTGTAATGTAGATTGATCATAGGTTTTAGTTTATCTTGTTTAAGTCTTTTTTCGACGGTAGTCTGGGCTATTTTTTGTCTCAGCTGCTCTAGGTACGGATGAGAAGCTGCCAGCTCATCTATTGGCAAAGTTAGCGATTCGGCAGCTAGGTTTTCTATTTCTATGAGGTACTCGTTTGGTATGGAGGTCAGTGGTTTTGGATCTTGGGTAAGGTCTTCGGTCCACATAAAACTTGCGAGTAGATTAGAGATATTTCTATATTCTGTTTCACTTTGGTTGAGTCCGAGAGCGATATTTTGGACTAGGATTTTAGCTTCCACAGTATCTATCTGAGGTCGATCTCCTGTGGCAGCATTAAACACTACTCCCTCGTAGCGGGCAGTAACATTGACGAGTGAAGCTTGAAATATCTTTCTTACATTGTGCGCTTTGAACCAATCCCAATAAATGCTTGTTGTGGCAAAAAGTAGATCATTTAGTAAGTTTTGACTTTCGGCATTAGCTAGATTTTGTCCTATTTTTGCATTTTTGAAGTCAGCTCTTCTTTCGTCTATGAGCAATCCTTGTCCTAGTGGAATCGCTACACCTCCAAAGATCAAGCCGTTGTTAGGTGTTGAGTTTTCTTGGCCCAAAAACACACCATTATTGGATTCATATCCGGTTTTGATGTCTATACCGGGCCAAAGTGGAATCTTTATTTCACCATTAAAGAGGCTGTAATAGCTTTTGTCATCATAGTACTTTTGGTTGAGTGATTGGGTGACGACAGGATCAAAACCACCTTTGGCTTTGAGTACTTCAGCATCAGCTCGAAGGATTAAGATTTCGGCCTGTCGTGAGATGGGATGATAATCTTTGACATTATTCATGACCTCATCTAGCAGTAGGATAGCTTCAGCGTCATTTTGGCTGTAGCCAAAATTGCAGCTTATACTTAGTAAGCAAACAATTGCAAGTGATTTGATTGGAAGAATATACTTATATAGCGTGTCCATGGATGTCAGTATTTGTTTTGGAAGGTAAATAGCCTACTGTTTTTTAATCATGGCATTGCCTTCATTGCCTTTTTTGTAATAATCGGGGGGAAATCCATTGATCTGTCTCCATAGTTCATACCATAGACTCACGTTTTTGAGTAGAGTTATAGTTTTGACCCCTGCACCTACTCGCAACTGCTCAGGCCAGTCGTAATACTTGGGTGATGGTTTGACAAGAACTCTATATAGGTTGTTGTCAGATATAAAATTGTCCATAGCTAGTACCTCACCCACATACGTACCATAAGAAATACTGGGCCATCCTGAAAATATGATCGCAGGCCAACCATCAAACTGTATCATTACCTTTTGTCCTCTTTCAAAAAGTGGTAGGTCTATAGGCTTTATATACATCTCTATCGCCAGGTCATAGTTGAGTGGCATGATACTGACTATCGGCGTACCTTCTTTGATGGTCTCACCTAGACCTGTCTGCTGAGCCTCTGTGATAAAGCCGTCTTGAGGTGCTAGGATGTAATAAAAACCTGCACGAATCACATAGGTCGCTACTTGATTTCTCAACTTATTGATATTAGCTTCCGTATCGAATTGTCCTGAAAGGGCAGTGAATCTATCAGATCTAGATTTTGCTATTTTGTCTCTAAATTCGGCATCTATGCTATTGAGCTCTATTTTATTATTGAGCAACTCGTTTTTACTTGTGAGCAACTTATTTTGTTGCGATATGAGTTTTGCTTGTGTTTCTTGAAGTTTTAAATTCCTGTTTTCGAGTTCAGTGAGTGATTTTAGACCTTCGTCGTATAGTGTTTTGAGTCGGAGAAACTGTTCGTTAGCGATTCTAAAATTAGTTTCAGCAGCTGTGAGGTCTATGCTATCTGATTTTACTTTGAGTTCTGTCTGAAGGATTTTGTTTTTTGCCTGACTGATCTTGAGTATTAGGGCATCTTCTAATGCATTGATTTGATTGTCTAGCGCGTTTACTTTTTCGACATAGGACTGTTGAGAAAAAGACTTTGCCTCTAGTTGTAATTGCGTATTGCCTACCAGATTGGGATCGAAGTAGTCGTCTTTTACCTCTGAGATTCTCATGATCGTATCTCCTTTTTGCACACGCTGTCCTTCCTGCACGTACCACTGTTCTATACGCCCGGCTATGACGGTTTGAATAGTTTGTGGTCGTTGGTCAGGGCTCAGTGCGATTACATTTCCCATAGACCTGACGTTTTGTGTCCAGGGTAGAAATAGAAATAATACTAGACCTACAAAAAGCCCCACGAGCAACTTTACTAATTGTGAGTAGGAACGCTTATACAGGTGCTGCAAGTTGCGAAAAGATTTGTATTTGGTCTTATCTATCGAATCGCCTATTTTGTTTTCTGATATGTTTAACATAGGTTATGGCTTTAGATATTTTTGTTTTTTGTGATCGTTTTGATCTTCCCAGAGTCGATATCTATAACGGTATCCACTTTTGATTGTATTACTTCATCTTTAGATATGAGTATGACCGTTCTATTTTCTGAGATACTGATTATGTAATCTATGATTTGGATTTTTTCGGCTAATTCTAGACCTTTGAGTGTATCCTCTATTAGTAACAGTCGTGGATTTTTGAGTAAGGTTCTTGCTAACAACAATTTTTGATATATAGAGTTTGATAGCTTTCGACCATGTGGTCCTATCATCGTATCGTATCCCTGAGGAAGTTTTCCTATGTAGTCTGAGAGATGCAGATTAGAGATGATATTATTGATGTCTGCAGTAGAGTAAGTCTTGCCTAACGTTAGGTTTTCATATACACTACCATTAAAAATTCTATCTTCGTTGGTAACAAAGCCTATCTGTGAGCGTAGATAGCTTATATTATAATTATTGATTGGTAGATTGTTGTATAGAATACTTCCACTTTCGGGTTCATAGTAAGCAGTCAATAACTTCATTAGGGTAGCTTTGCCACTTCCATTGGTTCCCGTGATACAAACTTTTTCGTTTTTTGCTAATTTCAGGCTAAAGTCATTGATAATCATAAAAGGTGAATCAGGATACTTAAAGTTCAGATGATTGATCTCTATCTCTATACCATCATTATTTAAGTAGTCTCTGTCTATAAGCCCACCTTGATTCTCTAGTTCTAGATCAGTTACTTCTCCTATTTTTTGGATGGAGGTGAGTAGGTCATAAACGGACTCCAAGGTCAAGAATAGTTTCTCGGTTGAATTGATCAATAGTAGGACTACAATCTCAGCTGCAACGAACTGCCCGAGGTTCATCTGTTGATTAAATACCAATATTCCACCCATCAGTAGGAATCCTGCGGCAATCAATATTTTGAACAATATGAATAAATAATACTGCGATAGCAATATTTTGAAATGTTTTTCGCGCGATTCTTGATATACATTAACCAGTGAATCTGTTCTTTCCATAGCATAATTAGAACTGCAAGATAACCTAAAAGCTGTGTTAGAACGAGCCACTTCTTCTAGCCAAAACGCAACTTTGTATTTATATTTAGATTCTTTGACACTAGAGTTAAGTCCTCTTTGAAAGATATAGTTACCTATGATAAATGATATGAAAAGTACTAGAATACTGAATATAATAAAGAAAGGATGGTAAAACGATAGCAGAATTAGTCCAAAAATAATCTGTAGGCCCGCTGCCGAAAATTCTAGTAAAATTTTTGCAATCCCCTTTTGGATAGAAATTGTATCAAAAAATCTATTCATCAATTCGGGTGCATAGTTGAAATAAAGTTCCTTCATTTTTATACGAGGAATTCTATAAGTAAACTCAAAGGCTGATCTTGTAAATATATCTTTTTGTAAGTCCTCTGTGATTCTCAATTGCATAATCTGAAGCAATCCACTCAAAAAATAACCCAAAATAACAACTGATACTAGTACAATCCAAGCAGCTGATGTCTCGCCACCCTGTATAAGGTTAATGATAGATTGGATACCGAGAGGCAATGAAAGTGATACAGCTCCATTGAAAATTGCAAAAACGTATAGATTTCGAATTTCTTTACTGTTGGGTTTTAGTAGCGCAAAAAATCGTTGTACTGAAGTCATATATTTGTTTGAAAAGGTTGTTTATTTAGAATGTGCAGCTTGGACTAAATAATTTACACTTTCATGGGGACTCCCACTTGTTTGTTTAATTAACATGATGAAAAAATCTGCTATTGCTTTGCGACTTTCAGACCCATCTGATAACGAAGGCAAATGCACTGAAAAAAACACCTGATGATGAATCCCTTCTATGACAGTAGATATAAGCATTTGAGGGCTTTTGAATTTATTATTCATTTGGCTTACAAGCTCGCTAACTTGCAATATCATTTGCTTGTAATTATAATAAAAGCCCATCTCATTAAGGTGATCCACTGACTTGATGAGATATGTTTTATTAGATTCTGTATAAATAATTTTAAATAGATGATCCATATCAGTGTTCATGTCGCACTCAAAGTTGATGTCTGGCTCAGCGTGTGCTACAAGTTTTACGAAGTTTGAGATCTGATCTAGCGGACACTTTATATTGGCATTTTTTAATTTTAGTGCATACTCCATCACACTCCAATAGTAAGACGTCAGATAGACCAGTAACTTGTGTTTACTCTCAAAGTATCTATAAATAGAAGCCTCTGTGGACTGCAGTTCTAATGCCAGTTTTCTAAATGTAAAGTCTTCAAAACCTAACTCATCGATCAAGTCTATACTCGTCTTTAGTATGTTTTTACCCAATATGCTACTTAATGGGTCTTTGAGATAAATCCCACTGGGCATATAAGGTGAAAAGGTGGATAACACCATGTTCATCTGGCAATCATTTATTATTGTTGATAGTATTACTATCTATAAACTAAGTTTTACTATTATTGTTTATGTATGGTTGTCAGAATTATTTTATTTTAACATTTTTTTATAAAATAATATTTTTTTTCAGCATTTCAGTAATTTAGCTTTGTCAAGATAAATATAATTATGGGTAGTATAGTAAGCAGACATTATGATTTTATAAATGGGCTCATGGCCAAAAGGTATAGGCTACTGCTTTATTCACTGATAGGAATGATTTTCCTTCCTGGTTTTCTCGTCAAAACAGAGTATCAAGAGATGGTATCATTTATACTCAACTCCTTCACTGTGATACTTTGTATTATTACGATCCAAGAGACTAAATTTCAGCTATATACAGGTATATTTATTGCATTATTTATATTGATTGTTAATCAGCTAGGTGTTTTTAATGCTTATGCGCAGATAGATTTTTATATGAGTTTCATTATTTATATACTTTTCTATATTTTTGTGGTATATAAGCTGATCGCCATGATTTTTAAAACCAATAATGTTGGCCTCGGTGTACTTTTGGCAGCGATAATCGTTTACTTATTGATAGGAGTTATCGGTGGTTATCTATTCATGCTGATAGAAAATGCGTGGTATGGTTCACTAATCAACCTGACCGTCGAAAACCTTAAAGCACCCTCTGAGTTCTTTTACTTTTCATTCTGCACACTAACCACAGTTGGTTATGGTGACATATATCCTTACAGTCCTCCAGCTCAGTCGTTAGCTATGCTGCTGAGTATCATAGGTCCATTGTATTTAACTATACTTGTGGCGTTGCTAGTGTCTAGATTTAGTCACGAATCCTCCTCAAGAAGAGATATACATTAGCAATCAAATTTTTTTTTGAAATAGCTGTGTTTACTATGTTTTTTATAAACTTAAAGTGGATATTAGCTACAGTATGGATTATTATTATAACTTTGTCAACGGTTTAGTGCTTTATGGTATTATATAGGACCCATAAGTTGTAAGTCACTATCAATTATATATGAATCATCAATATTAATTTTTGTCATGCACTTGAGTTTATTGGATTGGATTATTTTAGGTCTTTTTTTTGTGGTGACCATGGTGATAGGAGTTTTGGTTGCTCGATCATCCAATAAGAGTAGTTCTGATTTTTTTCTGGGAGGACGCAATATGCCATGGTGGTTACTAGGTGTGTCTATGGTAGCGACTACGTTTTCTGCTGATACGCCTAATCTCGTGACAGATCTCGTACGTACACAAGGTGTAGCTGGCAACTGGGCATGGTGGGCATTTCTGCTGACAGGTATGCTGACGGTTTTTGTATATGCTAAGCTGTGGCGTAGATCTGGCATTACTACAGATCTAGAGTTTTATGAGTTGCGATATAGTGGGGTAGAAGCGCAGTTTCTAAGAGGGTTTAGAGCGCTTTATCTAGGTGTTTTTTTTAATGTAATGATTATGGCTTCAGTACTGCTTGCGGGGATTAAAATTAGTAGTATTTTGCTCGGACTCAATGCTTATCAGACTGTGGCATTAGTATCACTGGTTACTGTAGTATATTCGACGATAGGAGGCTTTAAAAGTGTTATATATACCGATTTCTTTCAGTTTGTGCTTGCTATGATCGGTATGGTATGGGCTGCAGTGTATATAGTTAATCTACCTGAAATAGGTGGATTGACAGCATTGATAGCGCATCCCGCTGTAGCTGCGAAAAAAGACTTTTTGCCTGATTTTAGCGATATCAATACGGTCATACCATTGCTCATCATACCACTAGCAGTACAGTGGTGGAGTGTTTGGTATCCTGGTGCAGAACCTGGTGGTGGTGGCTACATCGCCCAAAGAATGCTTTCTGCCAAAGATGAAAAAAACGCAGTTATTGCGACATTATTATTTAATGTGGCACACTATGCATTGCGACCTTGGCCTTGGATTTTGATAGCTTTGGCGTCATTGATAGTCTTTCCTACGGTAGGTGACATCGCTGTCAAATTTCCTGGTATTCAGCCTAGCTTTCTTAAAGATGATATAGCATTTTCGGCTATGTTGTCGTACTTGCCTTCAGGGTTGTTAGGACTAGTGATAGCTTCGCTTATTGCAGCACTTATGTCCACGATTAGCACACACCTCAACTGGGGTTCGTCGTATATCGTTAATGACTTCTACCAGCGCTTCGTCAAGCCTGAAGCTACTGAACAGGAGCTGGTCAATGTTGGTCAATACTCCACTGTAATATTGATGATTTTAGCAGCTATTTTTTCGCTGTTCCTAACGAACGCGCTTCAAGCTTTCAATATATTGCTTCAGATAGGTGCGGGCACAGGACTGTTATTTATTTTGCGTTGGTTTTGGTGGAGAGTAAATGCAAGTAGTGAGATCGTAGCGATGGTTGTGTCGTTTATCATTGCATTGGTCATGGAATTGGTCGTCAGAGACGGATTACTATCTTACCAAAAGCTCCTCATAGGTGTAGGCATCACCACGATTGCCTGGATAGCTACGGCATATCTTACCAAACCGACAAGCTACAAGGTGATGCTAAATTTTTATAAAACCATCAAACCGCACCATTACGGGTGGATGCCTGTGATCAATCAAGGTCTCGCTGACGGCAGTCTTACTAAGATATCAAATGCTACAGGTAAGCTCTCTAGTGAGTTGCTACTGATGTTTCTAGGTTGCTGTGGCGTGTATGGATTACTGTTTGGCATAGGTTTCTTTCTTTATGGCGAACCAACGTATTCTATGATTGCGATCAGCAGTACTGTATTGGTAACTATAATAATGCTTAGGGTTTGGAATAATATCGAGCGCAATTAACTGATAAACAATACATGAAAAGATTTGAAGTAACCGTCCTGGGCTGTAGAGCTGCTTTACCATCATCCAGTGAGATCACAAGTAGTTTTGTGCTGCATTGTGATGATCGCTGCTTCATCATAGACTGTGGAGAAGCTACTCAAATGAAGATACAACAGTATGGAATCAAGCTCAATAAACTGTCAGCAATTTTGATAAGTCATCTTCATGGAGATCATGTATTTGGATTGCCTGGGTTGTTGACTTCGCTATCTAGCCATCGCAGAACAGAATCGCTCACGATCATAGGACCTGTGGGAATAGAGCAATATGTAACTCAAAATATGCTTTTGTCACATTCTTTTTTGAGTTTTGAAATTGAGTATATTCAGTTGAGCGAGTCCACGAAACATTGTGTTTGGCAAGATAGCAGGATTGTGATTGAGGCATTTCCTCTAGTACACCGAGTACCGACTTATGGCTATATCATTACTGAAAAACTAGGATTTAGCAACATAAATACTGATAAGATAAAAGAATATAATCTTACCATCCCAGAAATCAAAGCTGCAAAATATGGTGAGGATATCCCTAGACTCATTGGTGAAACTATACCAAATGCTGCCGTGGTTCTGGCATCACCTCCTATACGGAGCTTTGCTTATGTGTCAGACACACAGTACGATTCGTCTATCGCACAGTTTATAAAAGGCGTATCTACTATATATCATGAGGCAACTTACTTAGAAGCTATGAAAGGGAAAGCAAATGAATATATGCACAGCACTGCGCTAGAAGCAGCACAAGTGGCTCGAGATGCGGGGGCAAAAGCTCTGTATCTTGGTCATGTAAGTGCTAGGTATGAAGTCCCAAGTTGGATAAGTGATGAAGCAAAAAACATTTTTACTAATGTGGAAGTAGCCTTCGGTGGGATGAGATTTGAGATAGATTGACGGAACTAAAAGAGTTCAATGCTTTTTTTTTAAAAAAAATGAGAAATATGACTGATTAAAAATTAATGATAATCAATTAATTATACCCAAAACGAGGTCAATTTTCAGTTTTGGTGTCAATTTTTTTTAATTTTTTTGTAAAATAGTTTTTGAAATTATATAAAATAACATACCTTTGCGTCGCTTTAGAAAAAGCACTGTATGATTCGGTAGCTCAGCTGGTAGAGCAATACACTTTTAATGTATGGGCCCTGGGTTCGAATCCCAGCCGGATCACGAAAGACCCTGTTAATCATTTGATTATCAGGGTCTTTTTCGTTAAGGGGTAAACATAGGGTAAACATTTTCTAAAAGGCTCTAACTTCCTTAAATAATCCCCTTTTTCTTCGCTTTGCTCTTGAACTGATGGCTTGATACTCAGGTAATTTCTCGCAGTATATTTTGTCATAAGGCTTTACATAGCCGTTTTCGAGTAAGATTTCATTAATAGATTTTTGATTTGGCAGGATGACATAAGCTAAGGTTCTTCCGTATCTGTCCTTTAGATTGGAAGCTTCTTGTATGATGGTGACCTTCGTTTTAGGTTTTACCCTATTCCTTAGGAAGTCAAATGATTTATATCCAAGTGATATTAGAAATGATCCTGGCAGATGCGTTTCTCTTTCATCTTGGATGAGCTTTGCACATGGTTTTATCTCTGGTGCATCTATGCCATAAAGCCTGATTTCTTCTTCTTTTCCATTGATGATATTTCTGACAATCAAGCCATCGCCATCTACTATTTTGACCACTTCGAAGCCTGTTCTGATGATTGTCTGTTCTTTTGCGCTTGTTTGCATTATAATACGCTATATTTATACTTGTTTGATATTCAATATAATAGTAACTTTGCAAGCGTTAATTTAGTTTATTTAATGTCTTAAATTTAATAAAAATGGCTAGACAAACAGGTGCGTTAAAGTACTCAGGAACTATCGGAGATATCCGACATTTTAAAATCAAAGGACTGAAGGGATCGTTTGCTGGTCTCATAGGTGGTCCTTCTGCAGAACAAACTGCAACTGCCCCCGAATTTGCAAGAACACGTGAAAACATGAACGAATTTGGTGGTTGTGCGCTTACAGGAAAAGCCATCAGAGTTGGTTTTGCGAGCGTACTAAGCAATATGGCTGATCCACAGGTTACAGGCAGACTGACTGCCATCATGAAAAAGATCAATCTTGAAGATGGGTCTGAAGCGAGGGGACAAAGAGCGGTACTTGTATCCGCTGTTCCAAATTACTCAGTAGATTTCGAATTTAATAGATTCAAATCTCTGGATGGAGTGATCAGTGCTCCAATGACTATTACCCCAACAGCTGGAAGGGATAGTTCTACATTAGACGTACCCATATTCAACCCGTTGAATTATCTAAGTATCCCGTCAGGCGTAACACACTTTAGGATTATCAATGCCATAGCAGTCATTTCTGATTATGCATACAATCCAACAACCAAAGTGTATGAAGCAACTGATCCGACGCTAGATAAGTTGTCAGCTGTGGCTTATTCAGACTATCTTCCTGTAAATGCATTGACCACTGTTCAAAGTATTGTCGCAACCTTGCCGGGTACGCCTACAATGACAGCTAGTGCATCTGTTATGAATGCTGTAGGTATTGAATTTTACCAAGAAGTAAATATGAATTACTACATTTTCAATCAGGGAAACGCCATGAAGATCAAACAGGTTTTCTAAAGAACCATAATGGGAATTTGATCCAAAGGCTCTAGTCAAAAGTGATTAGGGCCTTTTTAGTTTTAGTTCCATTCTTGTATATAATGTGCAATTATAGTGGGCTTATGGTGGACTTATGGTGGTAATATCTATAAGGTTGCTGAAAAATTATTAGAATTTAGCTAGAAAATAAAAATTATATTTAAATTTGTGTTTTATGATACTTTTTTTAAAAAATAAGTGTTAACTTTTAACATCAATAAAAGCAAATAAATGAGCACATTCAAAGATACATACCAATAAATATTATGATACCGTTTGGGATGAAATTAAAAAGATTAATGATGCTGATGAATTACGAGATATATTACAAGTGATAAAGGATAGTATAATAGCTGGAACATTTGATTATTAATAATTTAAAATAGAATTTTATGTTGAAAATTTATAGGATATATCCAGGGTCGAATGACAACCCATATCTTTGTGTAGATGATGAAAGATATGTGTCAATGGATCACATGTATGATTTTAATGGGAAAAGCTTAAAAGATATATGGTTGAATTATAATATGTATATCGGTAATCCAAAAGCCAAATCTAAGGGTTTTTACTCATTTCCTGACGCATTTGTTTTTAACCA
>Ga0105045_10000009_pt1 | contig 102081 bp, 98 predicted proteins | sample MAT02_FD_78089 | JGI IMG/M metagenome (GOLD analysis project Ga0105045, IMG submission 78089) | Freshwater microbial communities from Lake Fryxell liftoff mats and glacier meltwater in Antarctica - MAT-02 (megahit assembly) | ecosystem: Environmental > Aquatic > Freshwater > Ice > Liftoff...
TCAAAGTCCGTGCTGCAATCCTCAATCGCTTCTCCCAAATCGGAACCCCCAATACCATCCGGGTAGCGTAGAATTATCAAGTAAAGACAGCAATATGCCTGTCGGTAGTTATGCAACAAAGCCTTTCGCGAACATATTGCAGTTCGTCGATACACAGGATCACTGCTGTTCCCCGCTCTTTCGCGGCCTCGCCGACGGCCAGCAGTAGTTCGGACAGGTCCACCTCCAGGTCGCCTGAATCGGCAACGCCGGGGAGCGGGTCGAAATCGAGGCTGACCTCGATGTCGGAATAGCGCAGCTTCAGTTTCGCGAAACTTGCGAGCGCGGCCAATGCGCGCCTTGCGCCGGATTTTGCGGACTCCATGCGGTCAAGTTTCAGCAGCATCGCGCGCAGCGGTGCTGCGAGAATGGCCGGGAGCGACCGGTCCTCGGGAGCCTCGATCCTGACGGCCTGCAATCCGCGGGATTCTGCATCCTGCCGGATCTTCCCCAGAAGCACCGTCTTCCCGACCCCGCGAAGCCCATAGAGGACAAAACTGCGCGCCGGGCGCCCAAGCGCGATCCTGTCGAGCGCAACCTCGGCGCGCTCGACAAGGTCATCGCGGCCCGCGAGCTCGGGCGGGCGCGTGCCAGCGCCGGGGGCAAAAGGGTTTCTGACCGGATCCATAGCAACTTTACAGCATATTATTTCCTACAGATAAAGCGCCTAAGCTTGCTCCATTCGTCGGGCAGGCCTTCGCATGGCCCTCGGGCAGCGCCAGCGGCAGATCTAGCGCATCGCCAAAGAACATCGCGTAATCTTCAGCCAGCCGGCCGCAACTGGATGATGCGCCCGGCTTCCTCGTCGGTCAGAACATAAACGAATCCATCCGGCCCCAGCTTCACGTCGCGAACGCGCGCGCCGATCTCAATCCGCCGTTCGGGACCGGGGCGGCCGTTGGCACCCAGGCGCAGTACGCGGACGTCGCCGCTGACCAGCCCGCCAGCCAGCAGTGCGCCATCCAGGCCGGGCATCGCGTTGCCGCGATAGACCGCAAGCCCGGACGCGCCGATCGACGGGGTCCAGACGGACACCGGATCACGGAAGCCTGGGCGTGACCGCTCCTGGGTGATCGGCTTTCCGCTGTATTCGACGCTGTAGGTCACGATGGGCCAGCCGTGGTTGCCGCCGGCAGCGAGCCGGTTCAACTCGTCTCCGCCCCGCGCGCCATGTTCGGTCGCCCAGATCACGCCGGTCTTCGGGTCGCGCGCCAGCCCCTGGATGTTGCGGTGGCCCATGCTCCACACGCGCCGGTCCCAACCGAGCTTCGGATCGATCACCCCCGGATTGTTATTCACCGGCCCACCCTCGCCCGTCACACGCAGCACCTTCCCGAAGAAGGCTTTCGGGTTCTGCGCCAGGTTGCGAATATCGTCGCCGTCGAACTTGATGTTGGGGTTGCCGCCGTCGCCCACGCTCATTAGCAGCGTGCCATCCGGAAGCCATTGCATCCGCGAACCGAAATGGGCGCCGCCGGTCTTTGCAGTCGGGTTGCGAAGCAGTTCCTTCACGCCCGTCAGCATGTTGCCTGAAAGCGTGCCACGGCTCAGCGCTGTGACGTTCGCATCCGCGGTGCCCACGGAGTGGGTGAAATAGACAAGGCCGTTGCGCGCGAAATTCGGGTGAACGCTGACGTCGAGCAGCCCGCCCTGGCCGACTGTGGCGACTGCGGGCAAACCGTTCACCGGGGCACCGATCCTGCCATCTTTCGATACGATCCGCAGCCTTCCGCCGCGCTCGGTTACCAGGGCGCGGCCATCCGGCAGCCACGCAATACCCCACGGGTTTTCAAGGCCAATGGCCCAGTTCCGCTGAACGATGCCCGGCTCGGCCGGAACCTCGAAGCCGATGATCGGCGGACCGGCCGGCGCAGCCTGGGCAAAGGTCGGCCCCGCCGCCATCAGTCCGACGCTTGTTATCAATCCCGTTATCGCCAGCCGCATCATCATCTCCCAAGCCTCAAGCACTGACTTATCTGGGGTCGGTTCGTTTTCTTCCAACCCACTTTCGCGACACCTCGGTGGAATCGAACGGCGGCTTTTGCTCGCTTCGCCGGGAAAGCTGGCATATCTTGCACTCCACGGCCAGCAAGGAGCAGCCATGAAGCTCGACGATCAGCGCGAAAGCTCCAACATCGAAAACCGTCGTGGCGAAGGCGGGAAGGGTTTCGGCCGAGCTGGCCAGCAGGCTGGCGGCGTGGGCGGGCGCGGCACGGGCGGGCTGATCGCAACGTTCCTGCCGCTCATCTTCTCCAAATTCGGCATCTTCGGCGTCGTGATCGTGCTGGGCGGCATGTTCCTGTTCGGCAATCTGGGTGGCGGCGGCGTGCCGACATCCCAGGTCACCGCGCCCCCGGCCCAGGGGGCCGCCACCACCGCACCCCAGACCAATGCGACAGACAGCTTCGTCGCCAAGGTTCTGGCCACCACCGAAGATACGTGGGGCGCGATTTTCAAGGCCAGCGGGCAGACATATCCCGCGCCGACCCTAGTCCTGTTCCAGGGTTCGGTCAGCTCGGCCTGCGGATCGGCGTCCTCGGCGTCCGGTCCCTTTTATTGCCCGGGCGACCAGAAAATCTACCTCGACACCGCCTTTTTCGATGAACTGTCGCGGCGGTTCGGTGCGCCGGGCGACTTTGCAGCCGCCTATGTCATCGCCCACGAAGTTGGCCACCACATCCAGACGGTGCTCGGTACCTCGCAGGAGGTAACCCGGATGCAGGCCCGCGCCGGCACCCGAACAGAGGCCAACCAGCTTCTCATGCGCCTCGAACTCCAGGCGGATTGCTACGCCGGGGTATGGGCTGCCCGCAATCGCGACCTGCTCGATTCAGGCGATTTCGCCGAAGGCGTTCGTGCCGCCGAAGCCATTGGCGACGACACCCTGCAGCGCAAATCCCAGGGCCGGGTCGTGCCCGACAGCTTCACCCACGGCAGCGCCGACCAGCGAATCCGGTGGTTGACCAAAGGCTTCGAAACCGGCGATCCCAACGCCTGCGATACGTTCGGCATCCCGGCTTCGCGGCTCTGAAGCCCCTGCACAATTCTGGTTCCCGGCGAGCAGTCCTTTTCCTCCGGCTGCAAAAGACCGGCGCTTCTAAGCCCCGCTGTCATCGTTCCGTCACATCGATGGCGCACATCACGGATCATGCTGGATGCGCGCAAAGCTTTTCGGTCTGATGATCCGCTCAGGGCGTTGGGGATCCGGGTATCGGTGCCTGTGGTGGATGATGGGCAGCGCGCATGGATTGCCGGTCGATTGCTGGCTGGCGATGCGAAGGCGGCCATCCTCGCCGATCTTGTGCGCGCAGGGGTGCCTGTGGTGGCTGCGCGGGCCGAGATGGAGGCCGCGGCCGAGCATCCCTATGTGAAGGCGGCTGCGGTGTTGCAGGCGCGGGTGGCCAAGCGGGACTGGCTGCTGGAGTGCAGGGCGAAGCTGGAGCGACAGGGTCTGCGCGAGGTGCCGCGGCGGCACGCGCTCGATTCTGCGCTGTTCTTCGCAAACCATTATGCAACGCTGACCCCGGTGGTGCTGACCGGTCTTGCAGATGATTGGCCCGCGATGGCCTGGTCTTTGGAGGTGCTCGCCAAGAAGGTCGGCAATCCGGAGGTCGAGGTTCAGATGGACCGGGAGACCGACGCCAATTTCGAGATGAATTCGATTGCGCACAAGCGGCGGATGCGCTGGCTGGATGTGCTGGCGCTGTTGTGCGCCGATCCCGAGACGAATGATTTTTACCTGACTGCCAACAATTCAGGCGTGAACCGAAAGGCGCTGGGGTGCCTCTGGCGGGATATCGGCGCGCTTCCGGGCTATTTGGGGCCGGGCTATCTGGGGCCAAACCGGTTGGGAGATGGCTTTTTCTGGATGGGGCCGAAGGGAACAGTAACGCCATGGCACCATGATCTGACGCAGAATTTGCTAATGACGATGGAGGGCGTGAAGCGGGTGACGCTGGTTTCGCCGCTGGAGACGCCACGGATGCAGAACCACCGCCATTGCTTCAGCCGCTTTGGTGCAGACGCACAGCTCGGCGGGGCTGATATTCCGCGTCTGGTGGTGGATATCGGACCGGGAGATATCCTGTTCATCCCGGTCGGCTGGTGGCACCATGTAGAGGGGCTGAGCCGCACCATCGGCATGAGCTTCACGAACTTCGTGTGGCCCAACGAATTCCCGGCGACCTACAGCATGGACGGCCCACTCTAGCGGGGTATGGAGCGGCCGTTCAGATGCAGTCGAAACGAGACTCGCTCTGGCTCTGGGGACGAGGTTCGCCAGGCAGCGGTGATGCGTGTGCGCCCCTTGGCATGTGCCCAATACGCTGAAAGGACTGAAGCGCTGCGCCGATTGCCTGCGGGCCCTCGAGCAGCTTAATCATGTGCTGGGCCCCGATGTCGATGCCATCAGCGACATGGGCGAGATGCTTCCCGCCCGTCTGGCCGGAGCGGGCGCGGGGTCTGTCGTGAATACACTGATCCCGTTCCGGGGCTTTGTGCGGGCGGCATCGGGTGCACCGGAAGCGGGCCGCAAGTTCCGGGTGCTGGTGGTGGCCGGCATGGCCCGCCGGGGTTTTTTGGAAAGGCATCGCGCGCGAACGGAAGTGCCCCGTCTTATCCTGCATCCCTTACCCAGCCGGACGATGCGCCTCAGCCTATGGGCAGGCGCGAATTCCGCCCACGGGAATGGAAACGCTGTCCTGCCCGGCTGTATCGAAGCGCATCACGCCGGATTCGATCAGCGATCCATTGGACAGGCCCTGCCGTTCCACGAACTCAAGGTTTAGCGTTACTGTCATGCCATGGCCGGCATAGATGCCGGGGCTGGTGCGCGCGATATCCAGCGTCTGCTTGCCCCTGGCCATCCGCAGGGTCTGGGTGCCTTCATCGACCATCGCGATGCGGAGCGGCGTTTCCGAACGGGTCCACAGAAAGGCGACACAGCGATCCTGTGGCATCTTCTGTTGCGGCAGTTCGGTGAAGCCCATGGCAACGGGCACAAGGATCGAAAGCAGAATCATGGCGCGAACCTCAGGGTTGCGTTCAGCGTGTCATCCGCATTGCGGGCGATGGCAAGGGCCGTGAAGCGGGAACCGAGCAGTTCAAGATCCGCCAGCAACGGCAAAAGCACAGCAGACCTTGCTGCCGGGACGACAACCGTCGTTCCGGCGCGCGTCTGGGTGATGGTGGCGTCCGGCAGGCCGGCTGCGGTAAAGGCCGCGCCGATTCGCGCTGCAAATGTTGCCGGATCTGCGATTTTCGGCCGGGCTTTTGCAGCCGCTATCAGGGCCGCATCCGATCGCGCGGATACGAACCGCAACATGGCAACCGACAGGTCCGACCGGGTGGCTGCGATCCCCGCGCGGCGATCCCCAAGCAGCAGCTGCGGCCCCTGCGCTTCTGCCTCGAACGGGCCTTGCAGAAGCAGCGGCATCAGCTGGTTGATGGCCGCCGCCTGACCACCCATCGTTATGCGAAGCCGGCCATCGGGCTGCAGGCGAATGGAATCGATCCGGCCACCTTGCACTGTTTCGGTCATCGCCGTTACGTGGTTGATGCGGGCCGTTATTGCGCCGCCTTCCGCTGATCTGCGCGCCTGCGCAAGAGCGGCCGCGGCGCTTTGGGCATCGGCTGTTTTCAGGGCCAGGCTGGCTTCGGCGATTTCCACCACCGCCCGGTCATAGCCAGCCACGGCTGCCGCAGCCCGGGTGCGTTCCACAAGCCCCGGCGCCAGGAGCAGAAGTACGAATAGCAAGGTGAGCAGCGCCGCCGGGATCTGAAACGAGCGCAGCTTCCACCACAGCGTGCGCGCTGCAAACGCGCCCTGCAACAGGTCGATCCCGATATCGCCTTCGGGCGCTTGTGGGGCATATTCGGGCAACAGGTAAAAGCGGCCCTTCCAGGCATTGCCGGCAATGTGCGGGGCAAGCGCAGGCTCCACCACGCCTGCAAGCTCCGGTGTTCGAAGGACAACCCAGTCATCCAGGCGGGCCAGCGTTCCGTCAGGCGCGGCGGTGTCCAGCAGCAGGGCAGCCGGGACAATGCTGTCGGGCTCGACCCCTGCGTCCCGGAAATGGGCGACATGGCCCTCCATCCGGGCCCGGTCGATCAGCGCAATCCAGCTTGCGCCGTCCGCGTCGGCGGCACCCACGGCCACATGCACTTCGTCGAGCGGCTGGGCCGAAAGGTCCACTGCGCGCATCCGCGCTTCCTCCAGCCGGCGCGCGGGCACCGTTTCCAGCAGGGTGAGCCGATACAGGGCGACATCGTCCCCCGGGATCACGCCGATCGTCGGGCCTTCGCCCCCCCCTTCACCCCCGCCTTCACCCAGAATGCGGACACCGTCGGCAGTTTCCAGCAGCAACATCATGCGCCCACCTCTACCGTGTTCCAGGTGCTGGATGCCACCGTTGCGGGCTGGCGCAGCGTATCGAGAAGCAGCTCGCGGCTAACCCGTGCCCGCGCTGTCGTTGCCACCAGCGTCACCCGCATCCAGCGGCTGGTTGTTCCCACGACCGACGCGCCCACAGTGTCGGGCGTGCCGCTGGGCGAGGCTTCCAGCCAGAAATCCGTCGCCGAAGTCCAGCCTTCGCGCGGCCGGTTGGCCAATGCGCGGCGCGCTTCATCGGGCCCGAGGCCCATGGAGACCAGCAGCGGTGCCTGTGCTGCTGACAGGCTGTTGATATTCAGCGCGGACGCCTCGCGGTTGGGGAGCGCGCACAAAAGCGGCCCGGCCGCTTGCCAGTGTGCCGCTGTCACGCCCGGAACTGTGGTCCACTCGCTGGGGTCCGCCCACAGGGACCGGGTGGCGGCAAGCCGAGCCGCCGTCGCCCTGGCGATGGAGCCGGCTTCCAGATCGGGAATTCCGGCGGCGGTCAGCATCCGGGCAAAATCCTGGGGCCTGGATTGGGAGGAGCCTGATCCGGATCCAGCGGCCCCGGACCCGGGTGCCTGCGGCGCAAGGCTATTCAGGTTGAAGCAGCTCCCGCCATCGGAGAAGCGCACGACGACGTTCCCGCCGCTGAACGGCACGGTAACCGGCTGTTGCAGGGCGCCCGGCTGGCGATTGGCACGTGCTTTCACCTGCCCGGCCATTTGCACGGCCGCTGCGGTTCCGGCATTGGCCAGCAACTGCGTATCCGATCGCGCTTCGGCATCGCTGACCCTGTCGGTCGTTGCCCTCAGCCGTGAAAGCCCGATCGACGCGAAGCCCGAAAGAAGGACCACCATTGCCAGAACGGCAAGCAGCGCTGCACCCTGCTCGCCCGGTGCAATGCCCGGTCGGTTCGTGGGGAACAGGATTTGCTTCATGCGGCCACCAGGAACTTCATGGTCACCGGGCGGCCATCCGCCCGGATCAGCGTGAGCTCGACAGCACGCGGCAGATCTTCCGGGCTGGCTGGCTTCCAGCTATCTTGCCAGCCCTGCGACCCCGCAACGCGCAACCTGATGGCCTTCACGCCCGGAACCATCAGCACCGTATCGCCCGGCGCCGCAAAATCGATGGCCGGAAAGGTCTGACGCATGAGGGACCGGCCATCGAAACCCCAGGCAATCTTTTCGACATTGGGCAGGGCGCCGGAAAGCCCACGCCGCACGACAACGAACCCGTCCGGGGTCAGCACGAAGGCAGGCATCGGCTTCCCGTCTGCAGCCATGCTGGGACGTTGCGCCGCCTGGCCCAGGTCTGCCGACAGCACGGCACGGGCGCCCTCAAGCTGGGTGACCCCGGCCAGTGCGGTATCGGTTGCGGCAAAGCTGCGCGTGGCGCTGACGGTGAGGGTGGTGGCAACGGTTGCGATGATGCCGAACAGCAGCAGGGTGACCAGCATTTCGACCAGCGTGAAACCCTGCTCTGCCCCACCGGCGTTATTGCCCGCGGCGTCATTGCCTGCAGGGGCGATCATGGCCGCGCCTGGCCTGCACCGGATCCGGGCATGTTCGGATCACGCGCATACTCGCGCGGGCGCATCAGCTGCCGGCGAACCAGTGGCGGGCCACCCGGAGTTGCGGAAACCTGCACCTCTACTGAAACCATGTCGGGCATCAGGGTCGGATCCGGCGAAGGGCCGGGTGTTGCCGTCCAGTACCAGTCTATGCCGGCGTTCGTGCTGGTTCCGCTCTCGACGCCTTGCGGGGCGGTCTGTGCAGCGATGATGTCGACCGCGCGATTGTCTGCCTCCAGCCGGGCGGTGGCTGCCAGCGCGATGTTGGAGGTCCCCGCCAGCTGAAAGGTCTGGAAGCGGGCGAGAGTCAGGCCGACAAGGCTGAGCAGCACCATGGCCACCAGCATCTCGATCAGCGCAAATCCTGCCTCATCCTTCATCTCAGCGGTCGCTCCTCAAGTCGGCATTCTCGCCTTCGCCACCCGGCTCGCCATCCGCGCCCAGCGAAAACACCACGTAGGGCCGGTTGTTTTCGCCCGGCACCTGATAGCGATAGGGGCGGCTCCAGGGATCATCGGGCAAGGATTTCAGCTTTGCGCCGAGTGCAGTGGGAACGACCAAGGCGGCCAACCCTTCCTCTCCAGAGGGGTAGCGGCCCATGTCGATCCGCCAGAACTCCAGCCCCTGCTCGATCAGCGCGATATCTGCCTGCGCCTTTTGAACCTGCGCCCGGCTCTGCATGGGCAGCACATTGATGACGACGACTGTGGTGAGCAACCCGATGATGGCAAGCACCACAAGCAGCTCGACGAGGGTGAACCCGGCTTCGGAAGGGCGGCGCGCGCGCTGGCTGTTGCGGGAGGGATTGGGGATGGCAAGCATTCAGGAGGCTCCGACGGCGGCACCGGCAAGGGTGTTCAATTCGAGAATGGGGAGAAGAACGGCGAGAATGATAAGACCGACGAGGCCGCCGAGGACGACAATGATCGCGGGCTCGGCAAGGGCCAGCACTGTCCGGCTGCGGTCGCTCAGCTGGCGATCGAGGCTGGCGGCGGCAGATTCGAGCAGCGGTGAAAGGCGGCCCGACGCTTCGCCGGACTGCGCCAGCGCCAGCAGCAGTCCGGGCGGGTTTGGCAGAAGAGGCAGTGTTGCCGAAAGCGACGATCCGGCGCGGACCTGGGCCGCGATGCGGTTTGTCGCGTCGCGCCAGCTCTGGTTGCCCAATGTTGGTGCGGTGATGCTGAGCGCTTCGGCGAGCGGAAGCCCGGCGGACAGCATGGTGGAAAGAAGCCGCGCCCAGCGCACGGCTTCGATGGCGGAAATCCAGCCGCCGATGCCCGGAAGGCGAAGCAGCCAGGCATCGAAACGCGCGCCGTTCCCCGGCCGCTTCAGCCAGAGCCAAAGCCCCCCGCACGCGAGCGCAATCATCACTACCATCGCCAGCCACCAGGCCTGCACGAACTCTGATACGAACAGAACCATCCGCGTGAGCAAAGGGAGCGGCTGGCCCGAGCCTGTCAGCTGCTCGGCAATACCGGGCACCACGAACAATAGCATGGCGATGATCACGCCCAGTGCGACGAGAATGAGGAGCGCGGGATAGGCCAGCGCCGCCACCAGCCGGGACCGCAGGGCGACCTGCGCTTCCAGCGTATCCGCCAGCCGGTTCAGCAGCACGGGCAGGCGGCCGGATGCTTCGCCCGCGGCAATTGTCGCCTTTACCTCGGGCGGAAATGCCGAAGCCGGAAGCGCATTCGCGAGGGTGGAGCCTCCCTGAAGGGCCCGGTTCATCCGTTGCAGGACAAGCCGTTCGGATTCCTTGCCGGGATGGCGTGCCAGTGTGGACACAGCATCCGAGATCGGCATTACGGCCGACAGCGTCGCCATCTGGCGGATCATGGTGGAGCGTTCCTGTGCGCCCAATTTCGGCATGCCGGCCCCGGCTGACCCGCCGCCGGTCCCGCTGCCATGCCCCCCTTGGCCCTTCTGTCCCCGGCCCTTTCCGATGTGTATCGGGCGTTTCCAGAAGGGAAGCTCTTCGGGAGGGAGCTTCGCCTGAGCGTTCACACCTGCACCTCGCTGTTGAGCGCCGGCCCGGCCATGGCGGTCGGAGCCCGTCCCGGTTCACCCTGAAACAGCGGCAGCACTTCGGTCGGCGTGGTGCGCTTTTCGCGCACGGCAGCGCGCGCTGAATCCTTCAGCGATCTGTGCAGGCCGGCGGCCTCCAGCTGGCCTTCAGTGGCTCCGTCGTTGATCAGGGCGCGAACAGGTCCATCCGCGGTGATCAGCTCGAACAAGCCCTTGCGCCGTGAATAGCCGGAATGGCGGCACTGCGCACAGCCGTTCGCCTTGGCGACCATGATACCGGCGGGCAGGCCCAGCCGTGCAGCAAGCGTGGCTGAAAGCGGCTCTTCCGTAACGCAGGCCGGGCACACCAGCCGCACCAGCCGCTGGGCGACGACGGCGCGCAGGGTGGCTGCAATCAGGAAGGTTTCAACTCCGAAATCGCGCAGCCGGGTGATCGCACCGGCGGCCGAATTGGCGTGGACGGTAGAGAGCACGAGATGGCCGGTCAGCGCGGCTTGCACGGCGATTTCGGCTGTCTCCCGGTCGCGGATTTCGCCCACCATCACCACGTCCGGGTCCTGCCGCAGGATCGCGCGCAGCCCCTGTGCGAAGGTGAGGCCCACGCGCGTGTCCACCTGGGTCTGGCCGACGCCGGGGACCGCATATTCGACAGGATCTTCCACGGTCAGGATATTGCGCTTGCCATCGTTCAGGGTTTTCAGCGCAGCGTAAAGCGTTGTCGTCTTTCCCGCGCCGGTCGGCCCGGTCACCAGCAGGATGCCGTTGGGCGCGCCCAGCGCTTCGATCAGCGTAGCGTGGATTTCGGAATCCAGCCCAAGGTCCGCCAGTTTCAGCCCGACGGAGGCCTGGTCGAGGATGCGCATCACCACCCGTTCGCCGCCGCGCGCCGGCAGTGTCGACACGCGGACATCCAGCCCGCGATTGCCGAGCGTCAGCGAGATCCGCCCATCCTGCGGCAGCCGCTTTTCGGCAATATCCAGCCGCGCCATCACCTTCACCCGGGAAACCAGCATGGGCGCGACTTCGGCCGGCAGGCGGAGCACTTCCTCCATCACCCCGTCGTGCCGCAGCCGAACCGCCATGCCATCGTCAGCCGGCTCCAGATGGATATCCGACGCGCCGCGTTGCACAGCCTGTGCGACCAGCGCGTTGATGAGCCGGATGACCGGTGCCGCGTCGTCATTGTCCAGTAGGTCTGCCGTATCGAGCGCCAGCGTCGCCAAGTTCGACGCAGCCGCAGCATCGGCAGCAGCGCTCAGCCCATCGGTCGCATAGGCTTCCGACAACAGGCGATCATAGGCCTCATCGCTGAGCGTATCGATGGTAAGCGCGCGCCCCGCGATCCGCCGCGCCTCCAGGATCGCAGGCGCCTTCGCGCCACGCCGGATTGCCAGCTTGTCGGAGCCTGCCGACAGCAGCACACCATGTGCCCGGGCGAAGGCATAGGGCAGCATCGGCGGCAGCGCGCCCGCCGGGCCAAGCGCTTCCGGCGGCGATTGGGCCGGTCCGCCGATGTTGCCGAAACTGGGCGGCTGGCTGCTCACCAGCGGGGCAATGGCTTCGAGGGTTTGGAGGGCACTGCCTGCCGGAATGTGGGCGGTGGCCGCTGCACGGCGGGCTGCGGTGCGGCGCTAACGGTTGGCGGCGCTGTTGCGATCTGCGGTGCCGATTGCGGCGATGCTTGCCGAGGTGGCACATCGGAGGAGCCCATCGCAAGCTGGCTGGCGACTTCGCGGGTTTGCGAAGCCGCGCGCCGGGCCTGTTGCCGTGCCTCTTTTTGCGCCGCCTGCTGGTCTTTTCTTGTCGGCTTTCGGTCGTCCACCTGCATTGAAACGGCCGGGCCGGGTGCGGTTGCTACTGCGATCGGGGGCATTGCACTCGGGGGCACTACGCTCGGAAAGGGTGCACTTAGAACGGGCGCGGTTTGCTTAGGGTTTGCCGACACCATTTGCTGCGACCGCGCGGATCGACGCGATTGGGCGGGTGCGGACGCTGTCCCCAGAACGGGCGCAGCATAAGCCGGCGCTCTGTAGGTAGGCGCGGCCGGGGCCGGCCGATAGGCAGCCGAAGCGCCGCCCGGCATGCTGCTGGACGAGGTCGGTTGCTGCGCCGGCGCCATCTGGGGAACGAGTGCCGGGGGCGGGAAAGGTGCGGGCCTGTAAGGTGGTGCAGACCGCAGATACTCCCAGGCCAGCCCGTCGAGCTTTGAATAGCCTTCCCGAAGGGTCTGGTCCTCGCGGATGCTGTTCCACCGGTTGGCCGTGATTGAATCCGCATCGGTCTGTGAGCGCACGATGGTGGGCCGGATGAAGATCATCAGGTTGGTCTTGACCCGGCTCCTGGTGGTGGATCTGAACAGTGCCCCGATGCCTGGAAGATCACCCAGGCCGGGAATCTTCTGCAAAGACTTCCGCTCAGTGTCTTCCAGAAGGCCGCCGAGCGCCAGAATCTGCCCGTCGCCCACTGTCACCGATGTTTCCAGTTCGCGCTTGTTCAGCACGAAGTCCCGCTCGGCCACGGTGGCCGCGATCGAGGAAACGACCTGCTTAAGGTTCAGTGTGACCGTCCCGCCCGCGTTGATCTGCGGTTTCACGGAAAGCTGGATGCCCACATCCTGGCGCTGCACGGTGCGAAAGCTGTTTTCCAGATTCTGCCCGAGAGCCTCGCCGGTGGTGACGGGAATTTCCTGCCCCACCAGGATCCGCGCCGACTGGTTATCCAGCGTCATGATGGACGGTGTCGACAGGATGTTCGAGTTGACGTCGCTCTTTACGGCATTGATCACGAAGCCGAACAGCAGGTTCGATCCGATGGAGGCAACGCTTCCGGTGATCCCCGTCGTCCGCAGCAGCGAATCGACCGCAGCCTGCCTGAAGGCGTCGGCGGTTTTGCCCTCGGGTATGAGGCCCTTGTCGGCAGCGACCGCACCGGTAATGGCAAGCAGATTGGGGGCGGCATTGGAAAAGGTGCTGGATATCAGCGGCACGGTGCCGTTCCGGCCCGACAGCAGGAATTGCACGCCAAGCTGCCTGGCTGCCGTGTCGGAAATCTCCACGATGATCGCCTCGACTTGCACCTGTGCGCGGCGCGTATCCAGCTGGCGGATCACTTCCCCCAGCTCGCGCTGGATGTCGGGCGGGGCTGCAATGATCAGGGCATTGGCCCCTTCATAGCGCGCGATGATGGCCTTGCGGCGCTGATCGCCCGCAGCGACGCCGACATTGGCTGCTGTGATGGCAGCAGCGCCTGCGCCGGCCTGCCCGCCGGCACCCCCGCCGCCAAAAGGGGTTCCGGCCAGTGGCGAAGCCGCAGCGGCGCTCGATACCGGTGTCGGCGCCTGGCCCATCAGTTGCTGGAGCACGGGCATGATGGCCGCTGCATCGGCGTTCTGTAGAAAGATCACCCGCGTATCCGCGCCGCCGGCCGCGCTCTTGTCCAGATCCCGGACCATTGCTGCAAGCCGCTGCACCTGGGCGGCTTCCCCGCGGATCGCGATCGAGTTGGATGCATCGATTGCCACCACGGTTGCAGCGGTGGAACCGCCTTCACCCGGCTGCTGGATCAGGCGCTGCAGCGATTGCGCGAGATCCCGTGCGCCGGCGTTTCGCAGCTGGATGATCTGGGTCGTTGTCCGGTCGCGATCGATTTCGCGCAGCACAGAGCGGACGCGCGCGATATTATCGGCAAAATCGGCAATGATAACCGCATTGCCCGCGCGGTTGGCCGATGCGGTGCCATTTCGGCTGAGCACAGGGCGCAGCGAATCGACCGCCTGCTGGGCATCGATGTTGGTAAGCGGGATGACCGCAGTGGCAAACCGCGAGCCAGCGGTTCCGCCTGCACCGGCCTCGGCCGGCTGCACCCGATACTGGCCGGACCCGGTCGGCACGGCAACGAAGCCATTGGCGCGCAAGGTCGCAAGGAACAGCTCGAAATACTGGCTTCGGTCCAGCGGTCGCTCGGATATGACGGAGACCTTGCCCTGCACCCGGGGATCGATCACGAAGCTGGCGCCCGTGACCTTGGCGACATCGTCGATGAAGGCGCGGATGTCGGCATCGCGAAGGTTGATGCTGGCCTGCGCCAGCGCCGGCACGACCGGGGCGGCCGCGAGGGCTATCGCTAATGCCCCGAGCGCGACCCGGAGCGATGAGCGCACGCGCTTCACTGCGGATCCGCTGGAACTGCGGGCATCACTGCCGCTTCTTCGGTGGGCGCAATGGAGGGCTGTGGTACAGCAGGATCTGGTGTCCCGACGTTTTGATCGCCGGCGATCGGTTCCGGAGGCTCGGATGCTGCGATATCGAACCGCTGCACGACATTGGCGCCCGCCGAATCCAGCCACAGCGTTTCCCGAACGCCGCCGCGGTCCAGCAGCACATGGTCCCTGGCGATGGCGGCTAGGCTCACGCCGTCTGATATCAGGTCGCCCACGGTGTAGACCTGCTGCACTCCGTCGCCCGATGCAATGATCGCGCTTCCCCTGCCTGTGGACGAATCGGCACGCACGCCGTGCAGGCTGATTGGCAAGGATGTCACGGGAAGCGATTCGCCCGAAACAGCAAGGTCGGGGAAGAACGGATCGAATCGGGCGAGCAGCGCGCGGTCTGCCATCGGCGGTGCTGCGAAAGGTGGCGGCAGGGGCAAGGGCTGGCGCACAGCGGCAACCACTTGCCAGGCCTGTACAAAACAGGCGAGTGCAAGCGCAAGCATGAGCGCGTGGCCAAGATGCCAGCGGCTGGTCAGCGCCCGAAATCCCGCAGGATAGGCTGAGTCGACCCCGTGGAGCCACAGGGTGCAAGGTCGGTCGTTCCGGTCAAGATTGGCCTCGTTCCAAGGCTCGGATGATGTGCCCGCCCGGGCATGGCCTAAGGTGGTTACAGATTCGTTTCAAGGGCTTGCTCCTTCCACTCGTCCCACCTCATTCCAACCTCATCCCAGCCCCAGCCCGTTTGCTGCAAGCCACATCGGAAACCCTGCGGCCGCAAGGCAGGCCCCCAACGGGATTCGCATGGGCTGCCCTTTTTCGACTGCAGGCCCGCCACCTGATTCACGATCCGCCAGTCCATCCTTCATGCGCTTTCGCACCGACTGGCTTGCTGCCAGAGCGAGCCCTGTCAGCGCCGCAAGCAAGATCAACGGCGCAATCAGCACAGGGCTTAACCATGCCCCGAGTGCCGCCACCAGTTTCACGTCGCCAAGCCCCAGCCCCTCGCGGCCTCGCAAGGCCTTGTAGGAGAGCGAAATTGCCAGAAATATGCCTCCGCTGATCGCTGCGCCCAGCAGTCTCATGCCGATTTCGCCGGGCCCAAGCAGCAGGCCGAGCCCCAGCAGCGGGAGGGTCAGTGCGTCTGGCAGCCAAAAATGTTCGGCATCCAGCGCCAGAAGCGCAAGCAGGATCCAGCCCAGCAGTGCGCCGGCAAACCCGGCCGGGCCGGGCACCACGAACAGCGCCAGTGCGCCGATCAGCGCTGCCGTCAGCTCGATCGCCGGGTGGCGCCAATCAATCTGCGTGCCGCAATGCCTGCACCGGCCGCGCGCCAGCAGGTAGGATAGCAACGGCACCAGCTCGGGCGCGGAAAGCCTTGTATGGCAAATGTCGCACCGGGATCGTCCGCCCAGCGTATCGCCACGCGGCCAGCGCAGCACAAGTGTCGCCAGGAAAGACCCCGCCAGCAGCCCGGCCAATGCACCTGACGCAGCCCAGACGACGGGATATGGAAAGGGCAGGGCCGGCGAAAATTCCATGATGGCGGGTTCGGGCACCATCGGCCGAAAGTAAAGGGCCGGGCCGGCCGGAACCCTCCCCGTGCTGGCGACGTTATGGCCGCAGCCGCTCTGGGGGCCTTATACCAACGCTCGATGAGGAAGACCCACCGAGTTCGGCCCAGGGGCCGGCGCGCGGTCGCGCTTGCGGCGTTCCGCCGATAGCGACAGGTTTTCATCAATGCGATGCGGCCTTACATGCGCAGCCGTGCCAATGCCTCGTCCCGCCCGATCAGCGGCAGCATCGTGGCCATGTCCGGCCCCTGCTCGCGGCCGATAAGGGCGCGGCGCAATGGCATGAAGAGCGCTTTGCCCTTGCGGCCGGTGGTCTCTTGCAGGGCGCTGGTCAGTGCACCCCAGCTGTCGGGCCCGAACGGCAAGGCTTTCAGCGTGCCGGCAGCTTCTGCCAGGAAGGCCCGGTCTTCGTCGGGCATGTCGGGCGCTCCAAGTGGCCCGCTGAAAACCGGTCCCCACTGCTCGGCATCGGCCACGCTGGAAATGTTGCCCCGCACCGCGTTCCACTGCGCATCCGTCAGGCTGGTGCGCCCCGCAACGGCGGCATGGTCGGTGTGGTGCAGGATACTGGCGTTCAGCCTTTCCAGTTCGGCTTCGTCGAACCGGGCGCTGGCGCGGCCGAGGTTGCCGATATCGAACGCGGCGATCAACGGCGCGTCGGACGTGACGGGCTCCACGGGCTGGCTGGTGCCCAGCCGGGCCAGCAGCGCCTTCACCGCGATGGATTCGATCCCGCGATCCCGGAAGTCAGAAACCCCGATCGAGCCAAGGCGCTTGGACAGTGCGCCGTCTGCCCCGGTCAGCAGGGCCGCATGGCCGAAATGCGGGGCGGGCTGGCCCATGGCGGCGAACATCTGCAACTGGACCCCGGTGTTCGTCACATGGTCCTCGCCGCGCACGACATGGGTGATGCCCATGTCCACATCGTCGATCACGCTGGGAAGCATGTACAGCCAGCTGCCGTCAGCGCGGCGGATCACGGGATCGCTGAGCGAAGCCGGATCGATGTGGCAATCACCGCGGATCAGGTCGACCCACCGGTGCGGCAGGTCAGCAGACAGCCGGAACCGCCAATGTGGCTTTCGCCCCTCGGCCTCGAGGCGCGCATGGTCTGCTTCGGTCAGCGCCAGCGCAGCCCGATCGTAGACCGGTGGCAGGCCGCGCCCGAGCAACACCTTGCGCTTCAGGTCAAGCTCATCGGGTGTCTCGTAGGCGCGGTAGACATGGCCGGATTTCGCCAGCTCTTTCAGCACCGAAGCATAGCGGTCCATTCGGGCCGATTGCTTTTCCTCGGCGTCGGGCGCCATCCCCAGCCAGCCCAGATCGTCGCGAATGGACTGGGCAAAGGCTTCAGTGGAGCGTGCGCTGTCTGTATCATCGAGTCGCAGGATGAACTTGCCGCCCTGTTTTCGGGCGAGCAGCCAGTTCAGCAGCGCCGTGCGGACATTGCCGACGTGAAGAGTGCCGGTGGGCGATGGGGCAAAGCGGGTAACGATCATGGGCGGGGCGATAGTCTTACCCGCAGCGGAGCGCAAACCGGAATGCGCGCGTGAGCGCAAACCGGAATGCCGCTTGCAGTGCTAGAAGTTTGTGCCCCTCGGCACCTTTACCGGTGTGAAAGCTCCCAGAGCGCAGGTGCCGAATGTCATCCCGGAAACGGGATCCACCACTTCGAACTGGTCGATATCGCAATATTGGGTGGAAACCGACCGGAAGACGAGTGTGAGATCCCGGGCCATCGCCGGGCAGGTGCCGCGCAGATCGTTGCGGAACCAGCTGTTCGATCCGGTTCGGAACATCAGCACGGCGTCGCCGGCGGGCCTCGTCTGCACGGAGCTGCGGGTGGGAATGCACCGCCTCGGTTCCCCCGTGGCGACAAGGGTCGCCGGGTTGGTCCGCTCTGCCCTGGCGGCGGCGGCCGGCGGTGTTGCAGGTTCGCCCGGTGCAGCGGCGGTCGACGCGGCGCAGCCGGCCACCATCAGGGCGAGCACGAGCAACGGCGAAAGCTTTTCAGGCTGCATCCTTGGCACTCCTTCTACGGGCAAGTTCTTCGACCGTCCGCGCACGTACGAAAGGGTTTGTTGCCAGTTCATCGGCGATGGTGAAAGGCACCGTCGGCAGCCCCTTCTCACGCGCCGTTTCCACGATGCCCAGCCGCGCGGCGAGGTCAGTGTTGCCGGGCTCGGCCGTGATCGCAAAACGCGCATTCGACAGGGTATATTCGTGCGCGCAATAGACCATCGTTTCCGGGGGCAGCACTTTGAGCTTGCCCAATGCGCTGAACATGTCCTGCGCGGTTCCCTCGAACAGCCGCCCGCAGCCCATGGCAAACAGCGTGTCGCCCGGGAACAGGGCGCTGGCGGTCGGAAAATGATAGGCGATATGGCCCGCGGTGTGGGCGCCGACGAAATGGACGGTGCCATCGTGCGCGCCAAGCGAGACGGTGTCGCCCTCATCGACGCCGAGATCGAGACCCGGTATTTTCGCCGCCTCGCGGCGTGGGCCGATGATGGTGCAGCCGGTTGCAGCCTTGATCGCGGTGTTGCCGCCCACGTGATCGGGATGCCAGTGGGTGTTCAGGATATGGGTGATGCGCAGCCCTTCCTGGTTGGCAACTGCCAGCACAGCATCGGCCACGGCTGGATCGACCACCGCCGCCCACCCCGGCGCATATTCGAACAGCCAGACATAATTGTCGCTGAGCACCGGAATGCGGATGATCCTGATCATATCGCGCCGTTATACCACCGCGCGCGCAGCGCGCCATGGCTACACTTCGCGTGTGGCGCGCTGCCGTGCCGGTTGCAGATGTTGCGCCTGGTCGAGCAATTACCAGCTGCCGATATTGGGCGCTGAAGCCCATGGCTCGGTAGGCGGCAGCGCTCCGCCGCTTTGCAGCAGCTCGACGGAAATCCCGTCGGGCGATTTCACGAAGGCCATCCGGCCATCGCGCGGCGGGCGGTTGATCACCACTCCGCCATCGGCGAGCCGCTGGCAGCTTTCGTATATATTCTCGACCGTATAGGCGACATGGCCGAAGTTTCGCCCGCCGGCATAGCCCGCTTCGTCCCAATTGTGTGTCAGTTCGATCTGCGCGCTTTCATCCCCGGGGGCGGCGAGAAAGATCAGGCTGAACCGCCCGGCTTCATTGTCGTGTCGGCGCACTTCGTTCAGGCCGAGCAGGTTGAAGAAGCGGACGGTGTCCGCAGGGTCCGAAACGCGGATCATGGTGTGCAGATATTTCATGCGGGCCCTTTCGCGGGGATTCCAAGCGGTTTCACCATCGCCGAGACGCATTTTCGAAAGCGAAGCGGATGTGGGCACGGGGCACAATCTGGTCTCCTCTCGTGCCGTTGGTCGGGCTTCCGGCGCATGCTGTCAACCTTGCACGCTGCTTGACAGCGCTTGCCAGAAGCGCAGTATGGCGCATGCAATGGACGAATTCCACCGTGTTGTCAGGCGGCCTCATCGCGTTGGGCTTAGCGCTTGCTGGCCTGTTCGTGGCCAGCGGGCTGGGCGACATCAGCCGGGGCGATGCCGTGGTGACGGTGCGCGGGCTTTCGGAACGGGATGTGGAGGCCGACCTTGCCACCTGGACCATCGCGACCCAGGCCAATGGCAATGATCTAGCCACCGTGCAGGCCAAGGCGGATTCCGATGCAGAGGCCGTCAGAGGATTTCTGGCTACAAACGGGTTCACTCCGGCGGAAATGCAGCCGCGCGGATCGTCCGTCAGCCAGTATTTCGACAGCAGTACAGGGCGGATGAACATCACCATCCGCCAGCGGATGCTTGCGCGCACTGTCGATATCCGCCGCATGGAACGGGCGTTCGCAAACCAGGCCGAGATCATCCGCAAGGGCGTAGCGCTTGACAGCGACGGCGGCGGCGGCGTGCAATACAGCTTTACCAAGTTGAACGACGTGAAGCCCGCGATGATCGCCGAAGCCACGAAAAGCGCCCGCGAATCCGCCGAACAGTTCGCCCGGGACAGCGACACGCGCGTCGGCGGGATTCGCCAGGCGACCCAGGGCCTGTTTTCGATAACCGGTCGCGATGGTGAAACAGGCACAGGGACTGAAACGCCCTATCAGAAGGTCCGTGTCGTCACGACCATCGACTTCTATCTCGACTAGCGGGTTGCTTCAGACCCTTTTCGGGGCATAGCCCCAATCCCTTCAGGGCATAGCCCCGTCGCGCCACAGAATGGCGAGATGATAGAGCGCGACCCCCAGCAGCATCGCGGACAGGATCATCGCATAATCCCAAGGGACCAAAGACCAGCGCCCGATGCCGCGCCGGGCGTTCAACCAGCCCGCGCCGGCCAGCACTGCAAGCGCAATTTCGGCCGACAGCAATGTTGCATTCCACCCCATGATGCTTGCTTCTAGGCGGGTTCGCCCTATCTGGCGAGGGCATCGGGCTGCTGCCAGGGGGCGAAGGCCGACCAGAGGGAGAGAATCATGATCCGTTTCCGTATCGCGACGTTGCTGGCTACCGCTGCTGTTGCCACGCTGGCTGCCCCGCTTGCGGCACAGGCCCGAAAGGCCCCTGTCGCCAAGGTCGACCTGACTGCGGAAACCGCCGCGAAGATCACTGCCGCGATGGCCGGTCCGCACCGCAATGAGGCAAGCCGTGCCGGCGATCAATATCGCAATCCGAAGGAAACGCTTCTGTTTTTCGGCCTGACGCCCGACATGACCGTGGTGGAAATTTCGCCCGGCGCCGGCTGGTACACCGACATCATCGCCCCCGTCGTGAAAGACCGTGGGCGGTTCCTCGCGGCCCACAGCAACCCCAACGCGTCGGCTGGCGCACAAAAGCAGCGCGCCAGCTTCACCGCTCGCACACAGGCTCACCCCGAGCAGCTGAGCAGCGTGACACTGACCAGCTTCGGCAAGGGCATCGAAGGCAATTTGGCCGCCCCGGGCTCGGCTGACCTGATCCTGACCTTCCGCAACGTCCACAACTGGATAGGCGCGGGGTTTGCGGCGAATGCCTTTACGGCCTTTTACAGCGCGCTGAAACCCGGCGGGGTTCTGGGGGTCGTCGAACATCGGCTGCCCGAAGCCTTCGCGGACACCGAAGACAGCCGCCGATCGGGCTATGTGAAGCAGAGCGAGGTCATCCGCATGGCGGAAGCTGCCGGCTTTAAGCTGGATGCGACAAGCGAGATCAACGCCAACGCCAAGGACACGGCGGACCATCCCAAGGGTGTGTGGACGCTGGCGCCCAACTTCGCGATGGGCGACACCGACCGCGCAAAGTATCAGGCGATCGGTGAAAGCGACCGGATGACGCTGCGCTTCGTGAAGCCCAGGGGCTGATGCGTTTGTGCAGGCGCCGGCACCCAGTGGGGTTCACAGCCAGTTAAACCGTGGGGGTTCAGGCCCCCGCGGATGGCAAGTCTCCCCTCAGATCCGGCGTCACGTGGACATCTATTGCTGTCTTTGAACCCGGTGATCCGTTCAGACCAGACGCCGTGACCTTCAATCTTGCGTTCCTGCTGGCGCTAGCGGGCATGTTCCTGTCTGCCGTGCCGGCATCTTCGGTGTTCGCCCAGGCCGGGACGCAGCGCCAGCTATCCAGGCCAGCCAACGGCGAGGTCGGGGTGGTGCCGGTCAAGCCGATGCCGGCGTTGCCTTCGGAACAGTGGCTGGCCGGCCGCTCCAGTCGGACCGCCTGCATCGATGTCACTCGCATCGGCGGCGCGATCGTTGTCGATCCGCGCACCCTTGATGTGGTGATGCGCGGCGGCAAGCGCTGGCGGATCACGCTGGCCCAGCAGTGCCCGCAGCTCAGCTATTACGGCGGTTTCTACTACAAGCCCGAGCGTAGCGGAAAGTTCTGCGCAGGCCGCGACCGCATCATGGGCAGGGCAGGCGGGGAATGCCGGGTCAGCCGCATCGCGCCATTGAACAAGGTTCAGTCCCGAAAACGCTGACCCTCGTTGTGGCAATAGGGTTACAGCCCGCGCCCTCATTTCGGGCAGGGGTTATTTTGAGCCCTGATAGCTGGACAAGTCATGGGCAGGCTGTTTCTATGGACCGTCGGCCTGGGGAGGATCGGCGGGATAGAAGAGCCGCTTCATGCGGCCGGGCCCTTGTTGGCACCCCTCTTTGCCTGCCCAGCGCCAATATTGAGGCTATGAAGCCGAAGGCTGATTGGGGAGAGACATCATGACAAAGGCAAAGCTGGCATTCAGGGCAGCACTGGTATCGGCGGTATCGATCCACGGCCTTGTCGCCACCGGCGCATGGGCGCAGGATGCTGCCGTGTCGACGGGCGTCGAGGACATCATCGTCACCGCCCAGCGCCAGGCGCAGAGCCTTCAAGACGTTCCCATTGCAGTCAGCGCGTTCACCGCCGAGGCGCTTTCGGAACGGCAGATCAACAACGCCAGCCAACTTCAGCTCACCCTTCCCAACATCACTTTCACCAAGGGCAACTTCACCGGGTCCAGCTTCACGATCCGCGGCATCGGCGACCTGTGCGTGGGCGGGACATGCGACAGCGCTACCGGCATCGCCCAGAACGACATGCCGCTGTTCGGCACCCGGATCTTCGAAACCGAATATTTCGATCTGGAGCGGGTCGAAGTGCTGCGCGGCCCGCAGGGCACGCTGTTTGGCCGCAACGCGACATCGGGCGTCATCAACTTCGTGACCGCCAAGCCAGACCTGACCGGCTTCAAGGTCAGCGGCGAGGCCGGCTATGGCAATTACAATGAGATCCGCCTGCAGGGCATGGTCAACGTTCCGCTGACGGATACACTCGGCGTCCGTGTGGCGGGCTTTTACCTGAAGCGCGACGGCTATACCGAGAACCTGTTCAACGACACCGATATCGACGGCCGCGAAATGTTCGCGCTGCGCGGTTCGTTGCGCTGGGAGCCGACCGACAATACGACCATTGACCTCATGGGCTATTATTTCCGGGAGGACGATGACCGGCTGCGCATCCAGAAGCAGCTTTGCCAGCGCGATCCGACGGGCGTGCTCGGCTGTCTTCCCGGCCGGCTTGAATATGGGACGACCAACAACAACTCGACCTTTGTCGGCACCCTGTCCTCGCGCGAGTTTCTGACGACCCAGGGTGGCCCGGGAATCGGTGCGCTGGGGCTGGGCAGCATCTATGGCCCGGATGCCTATGCGGGGAACATCAACCCCGCTGATCCGCGCCAGGTGAGCACGGACTTCACGCCAACCTATTTTACCGACGAACTGCACGCGATGGGCCGCATCGAGCATGACTTCGGCGGTCTCCGCGTGAAGGCGTCGGGCATGTACCAGCGCAACAAGGTGGACAGCCAGCAGGACTACAATCTGTCCGTTCAGAATTCGGCGGGCTATGCACCCGGCCTCAACACGCTTGCCTTCTTCGCCGGCGGCGGCGCCGGGCCAGCCCTTTCGCAATTCCGGGCAGTCGCCAATGCGCTGATCCCCAATGGGCCGAACGGTGGCGTCTTTTGCACCTCGCTAGCTGAAGAGACCGGTGTCGGCGCGTTCGGCGGAAAAGCACTGTGCGACAGCACGCCCCAAGATTTCGACCGTTCGCGCGGCCAGAGCGAGGCCTGGACCGGCGAGCTCACCTTCACCAGCCAGCTTGATGGCCGGTTCAACTTTCTTGTCGGCGGTATCTATAGCCAGCTGACCAGCAAGGACGTCGACTATTACGTCAATTCCTTCGGGATCGACTATATCGCCGGGGTGCTTGGAACAGCGTCTGCGCTGGGCCAGCAGGGCGGGGGCGTTGTGACCTTCCCGAACGTGTATCTGGCCACGCCGTTCTTCCGGAACAACCAGAAGGACTATACGCTGAAGACCTACGGGATCTTCGGCGAAGCCTATTTCGATATCTCCGACACCATCAAGGTGACTGCCGGCCTTCGCTACAACAACGACGATAAATCGGTCACAGCGCGGACTACGCTGGCGTCGTTCGCGGTGCCTTACGGTATAAATAACGCGTTCGACTCGCCGTTTGTCGGCGGATTCGATGCCGATCCAGGCGTCGTCGGCAACCAGCTGTTCCAGGAGCGGAACGTCAGCTTCAGTGAGTTCACCGGCCGCTTCGTGGTCGACTGGCAGGTTGCAGACGACAACCTGCTCTACTTCTCTTACTCGCGGGGCTACAAGTCCGGCGGGATCAACCCGCCGCTGTCTCCGGTGTTCGCCACCCCGGACTCCTTCGAGCCTGAGTTCATCGACGCCTTCGAAATCGGTTCGAAGAATCGCTTCCTCGATGGCACGCTGCAGCTGAACCTCACCGCCTTCTATTACAAGTACAAGGGCCTGCAGCTTAGCCGGATCGTCAATCGCACGTCGATCAACGATAACGTCGATGCGAACATCTGGGGCGTGGAAGTGGAAGGGGTGGTTCGGCCGATCCCGCCGCTCGCGATCAACCTCGGGTTCAGCTACCTGAACACGCAAGTGGCATCCGACAAGTTCCTCGCCGACCCGCGTGACCCATCGGGTGGCCGCAGCGATGCCGTCATCATCAAGGACATCACCAACGGTTCCAACTGTGCGGTGGTTTCCAACACCGGCAATGCTGCTTTTTCGAACGGTTTCGTGACGGCAGCCAACAACGCGATCAATGCGGGCGCCATCCCGGGCCTTCAGGCCGGAGCCGGCCTGCGCGCACCAACCGCTTTCCCGGCCGACAGCGGAATCGTCGCAGGGGCCACCGGGGCGTTCAGCGTCTGTGGTGTGTTGACGGCCCTTTCGGCCAACCCGGCAGCCGGCGTCTCGGTCATTCCGGTGGGTGTCGAGCAGAATATCCGGGGCAATGAGCTGCCGCAGGCGCCCGAGTTCAAGGTGTCGCTCGGCATCCAGTACACAGCGGAACTAGCCAACGGCATGACCATCGTTCCGCGCTGGGACCTCGCCTTTACCGGCCAGAGCTATGGCAATATCTTCAACGGCAACATCAACCGGATCGATCCCTATGAAGTGATGAATGCACAGATTCAGCTGAACGGCGTGGACAGCCGCTGGTTTCTGCGAGCCTTCATCCAGAACCTCACCGACAACAACGCCACAACCGGCCTTTACATCACCGACCAGTCGTCCGGGCTGTTCACCAACATCTTCACGCTGGAACCGCGGCGGTATGGTGTCGTGTTCGGGTTCAACTTCTAGCAATTTCGGGGAGGAGCGGGCGGTCTACGCCCGGCCAAAAGGGAGGGGAGCGGGAAACCGCTCCCCTTTCCTTATGGGCCCGTTCGGCGTATGGCGGCGAACCGCGCGTGCCGATGTGGCGCGCGCTGCACCCTTGGCCGCGACACCGGCGCGCTACTCGCTACCTCGAGGATCTTTTTTTGAATTTTGAAGACCTGCACCTTTCCGAAGCTCTGCTGAAGGCCGTTGCCGACTCCGGCTATACGGAGCCGTCTGCAATCCAGGCTGCTGCAATCCCTGCCGTTCTGATGGGCCGGGATCTCATCGGAGTCGCCCAGACCGGAACGGGAAAAACAGCCAGCTTCGTGCTGCCGATGATCGATATCCTTGCAGAAGGACGTTCGCGGGCAAGGATGCCCAGGTCGCTGATCCTTGAGCCGACGCGCGAACTCGCTGCCCAGGTGGCCGAGAATTTCGAGAAGTATGGCAAATACCACAAGCTCTCCATGGCCCTGCTGATCGGTGGCGTCGCGTTCGGAGACCAGGACCGGGCGCTCGAAAAGGGCGTAGACGTGCTGATTGCAACGCCTGGCCGCCTGATGGACCAGCATGCCCGCGGCAAGATCCTGCTTTCGGGCGTTGACGTGCTGGTGATCGATGAAGCCGACCGGATGCTGGACATGGGCTTTATCCCCGATGTAGAAAAGATATGTACTTTTTTGAAACCCGAGCGGCAGACCCTGCTGTTTTCGGCGACCATGCCGCCCCCGATCAAGAAGCTGGCGGACCGCTTCATGAACAACCCCAAGATGGTGGAAGTCAGCCGCCCGGCCACCACCAACGCCGATATCGCCCAAAGCCTGGTAGCGACGGATAGCCGTTCCAAGCGTGATGTGCTGAAAGAGCTGATCCGGTCGGACGATGTTCGCACCGCCATCGTGTTCTGCAACCGCAAAACCACTGTTCGTGACCTTGCCACCAGCCTGAAGCGCAGCCGGCTGAAGGTGGGGCAAATCCATGGCGATATGGAACAGGCAGACCGGATCCGCGAGCTGGACCGGTTCAAGGCCGAAGAAATCAACATCCTCGTCGCGTCTGACGTTGCGGCTCGGGGCCTTGATATCAAGGGCGTCAGCCATGTGTTCAACTTCGATACGCCCTGGCATCCGGATGATTATGTGCACCGGATCGGCCGGACTGGCCGCGCCGGGATGAAGGGTGTCGCCATAACGCTGGTGACGCCCGAGGACGAAGAAGCGATCTCGCAGATCGAGAAGCTGACGGGCCAGAAGATCCCCCGGCGTGGCGCAGACCATGCCCGCCCGGCTCCGGCGCCTGCTGTCGCTGTGCCGGTTGCGCCGGACGGTGACGAAACCGCACAACTTCGCGAAGCAGCATCGGCGCGGCGCCCGGCCCGAGGGCGCAAGCCACAGCGAGATGCCGAACCCGCGCCCCGGGTTGCCGAAAAGGCGAATGCCGCCGGCCCCGAATCGACCGGCCAAACGCCTGGCGAGGACATTGCCGAACCGACCGCCATTGCGCAGGGCAGCAGGCGCGCGCCGCGCGAACGGAACCGCCGCGACCAGCCCCGGGAGGCCCGCGAACCTCGCATCCCAAGGGAAGCCCGTGCCCCCCGGCAGGAGCGCGAAACGCGCGACGACCCGCCGCGCGAGGAGCCCCGCGCAGCAGAACCCCGGCCCCGGGAATCGCGCCGCGATGAACCGAGGCGGGACGAACAGCGCCGCCATGAACGGCCCCGCGACGACCGTGCCCGCGGCGACCTTGCGCAAAACGACCGTTCACAAAACGACCGTTCACAAAACGATCGTGCCCGCAACGACCGTGCGCCTGGCGACCGTGCGCCCAACGACCGTGCCCGCAATGACCGACCACGGGATGAGGCTCGTCGAGACGAACCTCGGCAGAATGAATCGCGCCGCGGCCGTGAGCCCCGCCGCGATTATGCCGACGACCGTGAGGGCCCGGCGGGCCCTGCGTTTGGGGAGGAAGGCGTTCCCGCCTTTTTGCTGGTGCCGGCCACGCGCGCCGAAAAGGGCTGATGGCGGCTGAAGCGATCCGCGTTCAGACTGCATCCGAACGCGGCTGCATCTTCGCGCCTTGCTGCATGGGCTTGTGTGCATCTGTTTCTGCCTGACCGGACCATGATCCGAAAGCAAAGGGCGGGCTGGAGCGAGGCGCTTTCCGATAGCATCGGAACGGCCGCTCAATCTCTGTGTTTTTGCACAAGGGCTTTCGATTCAGGCGATTCTGCCTGATCGAAACAGGCTCTGGAACCACGATACCCTCCCCATATGCCGAGAAGCGGCCCGACCATGTGCCGGGCTATGCTGGCGCCTGACTTTGGAAGGAACGCGCATGACATTCCAGCATATCACCTGGGTTGAGGACGCCGGCGTGGCGGTCCTCACGATCAACCGGCCCGACCGGTTGAACTCCCTGAACACCGGAGTGATCCAAGAGATGATCGAAGCTGTCGATCAAATCCGGGACAGCGTGTCCACTGCGCGCTGCCTTGTGCTGACAGGGGCAGGCCGCGGCTTTTCCTCGGGAGCGGACCTAGCGCCCGGACTGGCCGGGGGCGCCGCGTCGTCTGGCCCGATCGATGCCGGGAAAGTGCTGGAAACCCATTTCAACGTCCTTCTTGAGCGGCTTTTTGCGCTGCCGGTTCCTTTCGTGACCGCGGTGAACGGCCCGGCAGCCGGTGCCGGCTGCTCCTACGCGCTTGCCGGAGACATCGTGGTTGCCGGTAAGTCCGCCTACTTCCTGCAGGCGTTTGTGAACATCGGCCTGGTACCCGATGTCGGCTCCACCTGGATGCTGCCCCGCCTAGCTGGAAAGGCCCGCGCACAGGCGATGATGATGCTTGGTGAGCGGATTCCTGCCGAAACCGCGCTCGAATGGGGCATGATCTACAAGGTTGTGGACGATGCAGACCTGATGGCGGAAGGGCTGAAGATCGCCCGCAAGTTGGCCAACGGCCCGACAAAATCCCTGGCCCTCATCCGATCGGGTATCCGGGACTGCATGGACAAGACGCTGACGGAAGGCCTTATGGTCGAGCGGCGCAACCAGATGCTTGCCGGCCGATCCGCCGATTTCGGCGAAGGCGTGACGGCCTTCCTGCAGAAGCGCCCCGCCGCCTTCACCGGCAAATAGGCTTTAGGCGGGAGCCGGATTTTCGGCAGATGACAACAGGTCAGCCCGTCGCACCGCTGCGGCCGGCGGGTTTTCCACTTGTTTTTCCCGCGCCGGCCCGCTTCATGCGCCGCATGACAGATACCAGAGCCCTGAGAGATGCCTTCGGCTGCTTCGTGACCGGAATCACGATCGTGACCAGCATGGACGAGACCGGAGCACCTGTCGGGTTCACGGCGAACAGCTTCACGTCGGTGTCGCTCGATCCGCCGCTGCTGCTCGTGTGCCCGGGCAAGAATGCATCTAGCCTTCCGGCCATCCGCCGATCCGGTGTGTTTGGCGTGAACGTGCTGGCGGCGGATCAGCGCCCGATTGCCGAACGATTTGCGATGCGCGGTGTGGACCGTTTTTCCAATGGCGAGTGGGTTGAATCGGAATCCGGTGTGCTGCTTCTGGAAGGGGCTTGCGCGAATTTCGCCTGCATTACCGTCAACGAGGTTGATGCAGGCGATCATCTCGTGCTGATCGGCCGGATCGAAAGCTTTCGCTCGGCGGGCGAACGCAGCCCGCTGATGTATCTGAGAGGCAGTTACGCCTGATCAGCGCCCATGGTTGCCGTGCGCCTGCCTACTGGGCCCAGCTGGCCCAAAAATGCATTCCCACTAAAACACTTGTGGGACGCCGGAGCATTGCTGTGATGCCCTTTGATGTGCGGTCTAGGTATGCATCTGTGACCGAAGTCAGCGTGTGGCAAGCCGCGCGACAATTTGTCTTGACATGAGAAGTTGTCATCCTAGACTGACACATCTGGATGGGAGTTTGGCTGGCAGACCATCTGGACTATGCCCAGTACAGGCAGACCTCTGCCAAGCTTTTGACGCAGCTTCGGTTTGCAAGACCTTGTTGTTGAGCCTGTCGGCGTAAACAGCTTCGGAAAAGCCGATCGGTTTGAATCGAAATCGCTGAAGACTAGGCTGAGACGGGATACTAGTCATCCCAGTCATCCCAGGACTGAGGTGGCAAAAAAGGGAAAGGTAAAAAGATCATGAGCAACTTGAATGATCCTGATCGGGTCTGGCCCACTGGGCTGACGATCGTAGAGTCCGAAGAACTGCATAAGCACGTGATCGATGGCGCGCGTGTGTTCTTCGTGATTTCCGTCATCGCCCATATCTTGGTGTATATCTATACACCCTGGCTGAAGTAGGAGGCTGATCTCATGAACCAGGGACGTATTTGGTGCGTCGTCTACCCCACGGTTGGACTTCCACTCTTTCTCGGCAGCGTGGCGCTGATCTCATTCACGGTACACTTTGCCGTGCTGAACAACACTACATGGGTGAAAGACTTCTTTGCCGGCAGCAGTCGGACTCAAGTAGCGCTGAAGGATTCGGTCTCGACGGTCGCTCTGGCGCAGTCGCAGGCGCCGCCAGCAGGCTGAGTTCGACATGAATGGCAGAGTCGGCTGGCCGGCTCTGCCATGACTGCGCGCGCTGTTCGATGGCGCCGACCACCCGATTGGCTTCAAATCATTGGGCTCGGCTTGGAAGGTGTCGATTGCATGAACCTTCTGTCTGAACGCATGATGCGTGCCTGGGCCGGAATGGGACCCAGCTTTTTGCCGTTTGCCGATGCGGCGACACCCGAGCTTCCCTTGGGCCGACTTCTTCGACTTTCGCTTTTCCAAGTATCCGTCGGCATGGTGCTTGTGCTCATCATGGGCATTCTCAATCGCGTTATGATCGTCGAGCTGGACGTGTCTACGACGCTCGTCGCGCTGATGATCGCGCTCCCGCTCACCCTGGCGCCATTGCGCGCCATCATCGGTTTCCGGTCCGACCAGCATCGCTCGGCGCTTGGCTGGCGGCGCGTGCCCTTTCTCTACCGCGGTACTTTGATGCAGTTCGGTGGTCTCGCCATCATGCCACTCGCGCTCATCGTGCTGGCAGGGGTCGGCAACGCCGCGACAGCCCCTGCATGGCTCGGCCTGGGGGCCGCCACGCTCGCCTTCCTCCTTGTTGGACTGGGGCTGCACACAGTCCAGACTGCCGGCCTGGCGCTGGCCACAGACCTTGCTTCCGCTGAATCCCGCCCCAAGGTGGTCGGGCTTATGTACGTATCCCTCCTTGTCGGGATGATTGCCAGCGCGCTCATCTTCGGTGCGGCGCTTGAAGACTTCTCCCCCGGCCGCCTCGTCCAGGTGATCCAGGCCACTGCCGTGGCAACTGTGGTCCTGAACGGCGTCGCGATCTGGAAGCAGGAGCCTCGTAGCAGCACAAGGCGGCGCGATGTTGCTGTCCCGCAGCCGAGCTTCCGCGACGCCTGGCATCGCTTGATCACCCGCCCCGGCGTCCGTCTCCAGCTCGCGACGACCGCTGTTGGGACAATGGCTTTCGGAATGGCTGATGTCCTGCTCGAGCCCTATGGCGGCCTGGTTCTGGGCCTCGCCGTCGCAAGCACGACCAAGCTTACGGCAATTGTCGCCTTTGGCAGCCTTCTCGCCTTCGCATTGGCCTCACGAATTCTCAGCCGCGGCGTGGACCCGTTTCGACTCGCCTGTGCGGGCGCTGCGGTTGGTATCCCTGCTTTCTCTGCCGTCGCTCTGGCGGGGCCGATTGGTGCCGTATCGCTGTTCGTTGTGGGTGTCCTCCTGATCGGCTTTGGCGGTGGATTGTTCGGCCATGGCACTCTGACGGCGACGATGAACAGCGCACCGGAGAACGAGGCCGGCCTCGCCCTTGGCGCCTGGGGGGCCGCACAAGCAACTGCGGCTGGCATAGCAATCGGGCTCGGCGGCCTCCTTAGGGACACGCTGGACTTGGCCGGATTCGGCATGGCAGGCGCCTATCAGGCGGTCTTTGCGCTTGAGGCCTTGTTGCTCCTGGCCGCCTTGATGGTGGCAGCGCCGCTACTGCGCGTGCGCAGAGCTCAACTGGTGTCGAACACCGATATACCGTTACGACAAACTGAAACCTCCATGGGAAAGACGATGCCATGAACCAGACCGTCAGCCGCCTCTACCCAACAGTCGCCGATGCCGAGCGCGTTGCCGACCTTCTCGCGTGGGAAGGACTCGGTCGCCGCGAAATGCGGATCGACCCGACACCTGCGGGGGCTTCCACAGGTGCTGCAAGGCTCAGCATCCAGAGCCCCTTCGGTTCGACCACCAGGCTTATGAAGATCATGGACCGCGAGGGCGCCCTGAAAGAGGGCCGCGACGTGGAGCGCGAATATTATGCGCCCTACGACAATGCAGCGCCGTTTTCGGAAGCACTGGGCATTCCGGCGATCGGCGGGCGAGGAGACATGTTTTCCCGCTGGCTGGGGATCGCCACGCTGACTAACAGGGGCGCTCCAACAGGATCGAGCTTGCTGGTGCGCGAAGGAACCGGCGGATACAAAGGCCTCTTCGGGCTGCCACTGCTCATCCGTTCCGCCAGTTACAAGGGCTTCCTGAGGCTGCCGCTGCTGTCCGGCGGATCGGCGAGCTACAAGGGTACTCTCGGCTTGCCGTTTCTCAGCCGCTCTTCAACTGGAAGCAACCGCGGCTTCCTCGGCTTGCCGTTGCTGGCAGGCGGCGGGGCTCCCTATCGCAGCTTCCTGAGACTGCCTTTGCTGAAGCGCGACAGCAGGGCCTAGAGCATGTTCTGATCAGGTGGAATAACCTCCATCTGAAACCCATGCGGAAAAACAAGGAGATAGAGCGGTCGTTCAATTTCAGTCAGAACGGCCGATCTAAAAACCTGAACCTCTACGGTTTCAGGGTTCGTCCAGGCGAGTCGGGTGCGCGGACGCTGCATCTGATACCAAGGCTCGATAAGGAAGACTCATACCACATCCTGTTGATGGAAACCCATCGTGAACGGCGGCACGCCTCAAGCGCGATAGCGCGCCGGCCGCCAGGCCGAACTCGATGAGCCTTCCGCATCGAGATTTGGTATCACTGAGTGCTGACTGACGGCCGGGCGCGGTCGCGCTTGAGGCCTGCCGCCGTTCACGGCAGGTTTTTCTCAACGACAGGCCGTCTGATTGCGGGGTTCCGCAGTTCCGGCACCGCTTGCACCTTGCCTTGATTGGGCCCCGGCTGGCGTAGCGCCACGATAAGGCCGATCAGCGCCAGGGTGGATCCGCCCAGCGACAGCAGCGTCCACACCCAGCCCTCCACGAACGTGGAAATCAGCATCGCGACAATCGGGATGGGAACGCCGGTCCAGGCGGCTTCCGCCGGGCCGATGGTGCGGATGAGATCGAAATAGAGCGCAAAGGCGACCGCACTCGCCAGAAGGCCAAGCGCCAGCAGACCCGCCAGATATTCGGGCCGCGCATCCCATTGCGGCGGCCCGGCAACGGTGAAGGCGATGACTGCATTCATCGCTGCGCCCATCAGCATCGCCCAGCCCAGCCCGGCCAGCGGCGGCAGGCTGCGTGCCTTGGCTGTCGCCTGCATCACGTTGGCGACGGAGGCCGACATGACGCCAGCGGCTGTCAGGCCAAGCCCGATCAGTGCGGCGTCGCGGGCGTCTGGCAGGCTCAACTGCTGGGCAAAGAGCATGAAAACCCCCGCGATGCCCAGCGCCGAGCCGACAAGAAAGCGCCGGCTTACCCGGGTGCCAAGCCAGACGCGCGCGAGGATGGCGTTGGGAACCATCAGCAGTGCAAAGGCCACCGCGAGCAGGCCCGAGGGAATGTAAAGCTCCGCCCGGTAGACGAAATTGAAGTTGAGAACGAACTGGAACAGCCCGAACGCCATCAGGAACCCCCACCCATGGCGGGGAACATGCAGCGGAATGCCCTTCAAAAGGCACCAGATCATCAGTGCCGAACCGCCGACGGCAAAGCGATACGCAACCGACCAACTGGGGTTCACGTCGCCCAACTGGAATTTGATCATGATCCAGCTCGTGCTCCAGATCAGGACGACGGCGATGAACTGAGCGATGGAGCGCGGCGTCATCCGAGCGTCTCAAGGGCGTCGCACAAGGCCCCGATCGCGGCAGCGTCCTGATCCCAGCGTACCACGAAGCGGGCGGCGTCCGGGCCGTCCAGCTCCCAGTCGTAGAAGGTGAACCCCAGCTCGCGAAGCGCCTCGCGTTCGGCAGTGGACAGGCGCAGGAAAGCTTCATTGGCCTCAACCGGGTGAAGGAGGCGCGGCCTTGTTGCCGCAGCGATGCGTTGCGCGCCCGCATTGGCCGCCCGCGCGGTGTGCAGCCAGATGCCGGTTTCGATCATGGCGAGAAGCTGTGCGGCGGCGAACCGCCCCTTCGATGGCATCATCCCGGCGCGTTTGCGGCGGACGGGTAGCGTGGCCGCCAGCGCCGGATCGAACACGATGATTGCCTCTGTCGATATTCCGCCATTCTTGATGCAGCCGAAGCTCAGGATATCGACACCGGCCTTCCAAGTCACATCGGCGGGCGCGCAGCCAAGGTGGGCGACTGCATTGGCGAAGCGTGCGCCGTCCATGTGGACGGCAAGGCCGCGCGGCTTTGCCCAAGCGCTGATCGCCGCGATCTCGTCCGGCGCATAGACTGTGCCGGATTCGGTCGCCTGGGTCAGGGTGATTGCGGCAGGCTGCACCTGGTGCACATCTCCGCGGCGGCGGGCGTCAGCCGCGGTCAGTGTCCCGATCGTCAGCTTTCCATGCTCTCCGCCCACGTGCATCAGCGAAGCGCCACCGGTGAAGAATGGCACGGCACCTGCTTCGTCTACCTCGACATGGGCTTCGCTGTGGCACCAGACACCGGCGAAGCCGGGCACGCAGGCAGCAAGAGACAAGCCATTCGCGGCCGTTCCAGAGGGTATGGCAAACACCTTTACCGGGGCCGCGAACAAGCCGGAAAAGGCAGCATCCAGCCGGGTCGACCAGCTGTCGCTGTCATAGCCGGCCGGGTGCGGCCCGGCAGCGGCCACCACGGCCTCCAGAACGGCGGGGTGAACGCCGGCGGCATTGTCAGATGTGAAATCCATGGCGAGCCCTTAGAGCATGTTTCGTATCTGTGGAATCAGCTGCATTGGGCACCCATACGGAAAAATAGGACGATAGCGCGGTCGTTTTGAGGCGGTCAGACCGATACCCTATCTGGCAGTCAGAGTTTCTTGGCCCAGCCAGGACTTTGCCGGGCTGCTGCGCCCTGCTGTCAATGCCAGTCGTCTCCGCCAGTCCAGTCGCCTTCGGCCGGATCCGAGAAGCGGGTGAACTCGCGCTGGAAGATCATCGGCACGGTGCCGGTGGCGCCGTGGCGCTGCTTGGCCACGATGCACTCGGCCTGGCCGCGCAGCCGGTCGGCCTTTTCCAGCCATGCCTGGAACTTCTCGCTGCCGTCCTCGGGCTTCTTGCCCTCGTGATAATATTCCTCGCGGAACACGAACAGGACGATGTCGGCATCCTGCTCGATGGTGCCGGATTCCCGAAGGTCCGACAGCTGCGGGCGCTTGTCCTCACGATTTTCGACCTGCCGGCTGAGCTGCGACAGCGCAAGCACGGGAATGTCGAGCTCCTTGGCCAGTGTCTTCAGGCCACGGGTCACTTCGCTGATTTCAGCCACCCGGTTTTCGGATGCATTGCGGGCGGTGCCCTGCAGCAGCTGAAGATAATCGACTACGATCAGCCCGATCTTCTTTTGCCGCTTCAGTCGGCGCGCCCGAGTGCGCAGCGCCGCAATGGACAGGGCAGGGGTATCGTCGATGAAGAGCGGCAGGTCGTGCAGATCCTGTGCGGCACGCGCCAGCTCGTTGAACTCGGCCTGGCTGATCTTGCCCATCCGCAGATGTTCGGAATTGATTCGCGATTGTTCGGCGAGGATCCGGTTGGCCAGCTGATCGGCCGACATTTCCAGGCTGAAGAAGGCAACAGGCGCCCCTGTGGAGGGGGTGATTCCGTCGCGTGCGTCGGTCTTGGCACGCAACGCTGTGGAAAAGGCGATGTTGGTGGCGAGCGCCGTCTTTCCCATGGCCGGGCGGCCGGCGAGGATCAGCAGATCCGAATTGTGCAGCCCGCCGATCTTGTTGTTCAGCCCGGTGAGCCCGGTGGTGAGGCCGGACAGGTGCCCCCCCGATTTCATCGCCTTTGCCGCCATCGCGACCGCCTTGGTGGCGGCGCCCGCAAAATCGATCGTTGCGCCCGAAACGTCGCCGGTCTCGGCCACCTGGTAGAGCGCCTCTTCGGCGGATTCGATCTGTTTCATCGGCGCGACTTCCGATGATGTGTCGGTCGCCGCCTGCACCAGTTCCGAGCCAACGCGCACCAGCGCCCGCAGCAGCGCCAGATCATAGACCTGCCGCGCGCAATCCCGGCACGCGATCAGCACAGCCGGGTCTTCGGTAAGGCGCAGCAGATAGGACGGCCCACCAAGCTCGGCGAGCGCCGGATCGCTTTGGAACAACGGCCTTAGCGTGACGGGGTTCGCCACCATGTTGAGATCGGCCAGCCGCCGGATCTGGGCGAAGATCCGCCCGTGCAACGGCTCGTAGAAATGTTCATCCCGCAGTTGCAGGATGACGTCCTCCAGCATGCGATTTTCGATCAGGATCGCGCCCAGCAGCGCCTTTTCCGCTTCGATATTGAAGGGCATCTGCGGTGGTCTCGTACCACCATGATCGACGACAGCGAGATTCGGGGCGATGTTGGGAAGGCTGGCCATCACCGCCTCATGCGCCCTGGCTGGCGATCCGGGAAGGGGCAGTTCCCCGGGCCGGTGTGGATATCGGATGGAACAACTGCGCGCCGCGCCCCGAAGTGCCTACCAGGCAGCTTCCTTCTCGGCTGCGCGCCGGTCGAGTTCCGCCCGGCTCAGCTTTTCCGAGCTGGACTTCAGCTGGCCGCAGGCCGCCATGATATCCCGCCCGCGTGGCCGGCGGATGGGGGCCGAGATGCCGCCGCGGAACACGATGTCGGAAAAGCGCTGCACGCGTTCGGGCGTGGAGGTTTCATAGGCCGCGCCGGGCCAGGGGTTGAACGGGATGAGGTTCACCTTGGCTGGAAGATCGTAGCGCTTGAGCAGGCGGACCAGTTCATGCGCTTCTTCGTCGCTGTCGTTCTTGTCCTTCAGCATCACATATTCGAAGGTGATGCGCCGGGCGTTGTTGGCACCGGGATAGTCCGCGCAGGCCTTCAGCAACGCCTCGATGCCATATTTCTTGTTCAAGGGCACGATTTCGTCGCGGATTTCCTTGGTCACCGCGTGCAACGAGACAGCGAGGTTCACGCCGATCTCGGCCCCGGCCCGCTCCATCATCGGCACCACGCCAGACGTCGACAGGGTGATCCGTCGCTTGGAAAGCGCAAGCCCTTCCCCGTCCATCACGATCTTCAGCGCATCACGCACATTCTCGAAATTGTAGAGCGGCTCTCCCATGCCCATCATCACGATGTTCGTGAGCAGCCTTCCCTCGGGCTGAGAGGGCCATTCGCCAAGGCTGTCGCGGGCCAACATGACCTGCCCGACGATTTCCGACGGGGTCAGGTTGCGCACCAGCTTCATCGTGCCGGTGAAGCAGAAGCGGCAGTTCAGCGTGCAGCCGACCTGCGAGGATACACATAAGGTGCCCCGGTCCGCATCGGGAATGAAGACCATTTCATACTCTTCCCCGCCCGACCGCAGCAGCCACTTGCGGGTGCCGTCGGTCGAAACATGCGCTTCCACCACTTCGGGCCGGCCGACGACGAAATGCCCGGCCAGCGCTTCGCGAAGCGGCTTCGACAGATCGGACATGCCGGTGAAATCCGTCACGCCGCGATTGTAGATCCAGCTCCAGATCTGCCGGCTTCGCATCTTCGCCTGTCTTGCATCGGCAAGTCCGGCTTCGACCAGCAGGTTGGCAATGGCTGTGCGCGACAACCCGACGAGATCCCGTAGGCCATCCGGCCGGGGATGGAGGATGCGCGGCACGGGAACAGGGTCCACCGCGCCCGCAATCGGCATAAGGTTCGTATCCATGGGTCAAGGGCCCTTAGCGCATTGGCAGGCAAATGCGAAGCGTGGGCCGGTTTTGTACATTACAGTCCTTTACTATGGTTCCGCGACGTGCGGCCGTAATGGTGCTGTCGTCGCCTAATCAGGGGCGGAAACGCACGAGGTTTACCCATGTTGAAGACGATGATCCCCATTCTTGGCCTGGCTTTGCTGGCATCGGCACCGGCACATGCGGCCGAGGAGCTGGTCTGGTCCGTCAACTTCGATAACGGCAGCCTAGCGGGCGTTGCCGGGCCCTTCGGATCCGACACGCGCACCATTGTTTCGGGTGGCGCCGGGATCACTGCGGCGCAGAGCCTTCCGGGCTTCGGCAGCCGCTATCTTCGCAACAGCGGAACCGGCACGACAAGTTTCAAGGTCACCGGGCTGGATGCGCATGATGCCCTGCGCCTCACCTTCGATCTTGCCCTGCTCGACAGCTGGGACAGGCCGGACGACACCAGGTGGGGCCCGGACTATCTGTATGTAACCATCGGCGACACCAGCTATCAGTGGGCACCCGCTTGGCCGGGGACGCTCGTTGGACGCGGCAGCTATGCAGTCAACAGCGGCTGGCAGGATTCGGTCTATCGCCACAGTTTCCTGATCCCGCATTTTGCAGATACGTTCGCCTTCAGCATCCGCGCCGGCGGCAAGGGCTTCCAGGGCGGAAATGACGAAAGCTGGGGTATCGACAACATCAGCCTGCAGGCCAATGCCGTGCCCGAGCCGGCAACCTGGGCCATGCTGATCGCGGGATTCGGGCTGGTGGGAGCAGCCATGCGCCGAAAGCGGCTGGTGCGCGTTACCGCCTGATCTTGTGCCACAAGACAAAAATGGGGCTCCGGACCGTTGCGGTCCGGAGCCCCTTTTTTTATCCGGGCGTCGAATGGCGCGCCCGTCAGGCGGCCCTTGGGCCTGCGGTTCCCGCGCCCAGATGGATCGGCTGTTCGGCGCCCCCGGCAATCCGGATCACCGTGCCTTGCGGCACATCGGCTGCAATCGGTACGCCATGAAAGACACGCCCGCCGGACATAAGGCCGCGCAGCACACGGGCAGTTATCCCGTGGCTTACCACCAGCGCTGGTGCATCATCTGCTTCTGCCAGCCAATCCCCCAGACGGGCCGCTATGTCGGCATAATGTTCGCCGTCGGGGATCGGCATCCGGAACAGGTGGTGTTCTTCATCCAGAATTTCGCCTTCGGTGGCGATGATCTCGGCATAATCCCGCCCGGTCCAGCGGCCCACTTCGATTTCGCGCAGGCGGCGGTCGATGCGGATATCGAAGAAGGGTATTTGAAGATGTTCGGCGACAATCGCCGCTGTCTGCAAGGCGCGCCCTGCCGGCGATGCCCACAAGGCAGGCACAGGGACCTGGCTGGCCGCAAAATACCGCGCCAGTGCTGCGCCCATCGCTTCGGCCTGCGCAATCCCGTCGCGCGTCAGTGGCGTGTGGGCCTCATTTCCCTGCATGCGGCGCGCCTTGTTGAAGACGGTTTCCGCATGGCGGGCAAGGTAGATCGGGTTGGGCACGGTGCCCGGCATAGGCTGTGCGCGCCCGTTCGCGAAGGCTGCAAATTGAACAGGCCCTGCATTCTCGTTCGTGCTGCTCGCCCAAGGGTTCCCCACCCGTCCCTCAGCCGCTAAGGGCGAGGTGACACGACGAGAGGTTCCATGGCCAGCAAAGTCTATCCCGACGCCACCGCCGCCCTTCAGGGCCTGCTGTTCGATGGGATGACCATTGTTTCGGGCGGTTTCGGCCTGTGCGGTATCCCCGAAAACAGTATTGCCGCTATCCGCGAGGCGGGCGTGAAGGGCCTGACCGTGGTATCGAACAACGCCGGCGTCGACGGTTTCGGCCTTGGCCTGCTGCTGGAGACCCGGCAGGTGAAAAAGATGATTTCCTCGTACGTGGGGGAAAACAAGGAGTTCGAGCGCCAGTATCTGGCGGGCGAGCTGGAGCTGGAGTTCGCGCCGCAGGGCACGCTGGCCGAGCGGATGCGGGCCGGTGGCGCCGGTATTCCCGGTTTCTACACCCGCACCGGGGTTGGCACGCTGGTGGCCGAAGGGAAGCCGGTGATGCAGTTCGATGGCGAGCCCTTCATTCTGGAGCGCGGGATCGTTGCCGATCTCGCCATCGTGAAGGCCTGGAAGGCCGACCGCTTCGGGAACCTGGTGTTCCGCAAGACCGCACGCAACTTCAACCCGATGGCAGCGACCGCCGGGAAGGTGACCATCGCCGAAGTGGAAGAGATTGTGGAAGACGGTGCTCTGGAGCCCGACAGCATCCACACGCCGAGCGTGTTCGTGCAGCGGTTGTATGTGGGCAACTTCGAAAAGCGGATCGAGCAGCGCACTGTTCGAAAAATGCAGAAACCGTGAATCCCGGCAGCCCCTGGCTGATCGCGGGTGGAATCCTCAGCCTTGCGGCTGCGGCCCTCCATGTGGGTGTGATCCTCGGTGGGCCGTCATGGTATCGCTTTTTCGGAGCTGGTGAGGCGATGGCGCGCGCGGCTGAACGCGGCGCCTGGCAACCAACGCTGATCACGATGGGCATTGCCACCGTGCTTGCGATCTGGGCGGCGTATGCCTTTTCCGGTGCCGGCGTCATTGTCCGGCTTCCGCTGTTGCGGACCGCGCTCGTGGCGATCAGCGCCGTCTATCTGCTTCGCGGACTGGTTTTGTTCCACGCGATGATCTTCATGCCCGCAGCAGTGACGCCGTTCCTGGTCTGGTCGTCGTTGATCGTGCTCGTTTACGGCGTCACATACGCCATGGGCACATGGCTCGCATGGCCGGCGCTTTCGCTCAAAGGAGTTGCCTGATGCCGCAGGACAAGGGTTGGACACGCGATGAAATGGCCGCCCGCGCCGCGCGGGAGCTGAAGGATGGCTTCTATGTCAACCTTGGCATCGGCATGCCGACGCTTGTCGCCAACCATGCGGGCGATCTCGATATCACCCTGCAATCGGAAAACGGCATGCTGGGCATGGGCCCCTTCCCGTTCGAGGGCGAGGAGGATGCCGATCTCATCAATGCCGGCAAGCAGACCGTGACCGAACTTCCGCGCACCGCCTATTTCTCCAGTGCCGACAGCTTCGCGATGATCCGCGGCGGCCACATGGACCTGAGCATCCTTGGCGCGATGGAAGTGGCCGGCAACGGCGACCTTGCCAACTGGATGGTGCCCGGCAAGATGGTGAAGGGCATGGGCGGCGCGATGGACCTTGTGGCAGGAACGCCGCGGATCGTGGTGATGATGGACCATACCGACAAGGCCGGGAACCCGAAGTTCATTCCGGCCTGCACGTTGCCGCTGACGGGGCGCAACGTGGTTGACGTGGTGATCACCGACCTTGCCGTGTTCGAGCGCGCCGACCGGAAAGGCGCGCCGTTCCGGCTGGTCGAAATGGCACCCGGCGTGACGCTGGACGATGTAAAAGCCAAGACAACGGCGCATTTCGAAGCCTGAGGAGAACGCCATGACCGAGCTAGGAACAGAAATTGCCCTGAACCTCGATTTCGATGGTGCGGTCGCTCGGGTGACCGAAGCGTTGGCGGCCGAGGGGTTCGGCGTCATTTCGCGGATCGACATGGACAAGGCCTTCCGGGAAAAGATCGGCGTCGAATTTCGCCGCTACACGATCCTTGGCGCCTGCAACCCGAAGCTCGCGCACAAGGCGGTGTCTGCCAGGCCAGACGTTGGCCTGTTGTTGCCCTGCAATATCACCGTCGAAGAGGCGAGTGCAGGATCTACTGTCAGGATCATCGACGCGGCTGCCATGATGGGTGTCGCCGGGCTGGATGCGAACCCCGCGATTGCCGAGCTGGCCGAAGATGCCGCCGCGCGGCTCGGCCGGGTTGCGGCCGCCCTTGGCCACAGCTGACAGCAGAAAACGCCCTCCCCGAGGCCCGGTAGCGCGGGGCTTGTGGGTGGTGCTCGGCGGCCTTGCGGTTGCCCTTGGTGCAATCGGGGTGTTCCTGCCAGTCCTGCCGACGGTTCCGTTCCTGATCCTTGCGGCTGCCTGCTTTGCCCGGGGCTCTCCGCGCATCGAACGCTGGATGCTGGATCATCCGCGTTTCGGCCCACCAATCCGCGACTGGCGGGAGCGCGGCGCCATTCCCCTGCGCGCCAAGATGCTGGCGGTGGGCGGCATGGCGGGGGGTTATGCTGTCGCCTTGCTGGCGGTGCAGCCGGGCCTTGCCGTTTCGGTTCCACTGGCAGCTGCCCTTGCGCTTGTTGCGGCGTGGATCCTCAGCCGGCCATCCTGAGAATTTCATCCCATTCCTCAGGTCGAACCGGCACCACCGACAGGCGCGACTGGCGGACCAGCTGGAGCTGCGCCAGCACAGGCTCCGCTTTCATGGCTGCCAGCGTGACGGGGTGCGAAAGCGTGCGAACCGGTTCCACGGTCACGGCCACCCAGCGGCCGGTCTCGTCGGTCGGGTCGGGGTAGGCGGTCTTGCTGATCCGGCAGATTGCAACCGCTTCCTTGCCGATGTTGGAGTGATAGAAGAGCGCTTCGTCCCCCACCGCCATCGCCTTCAGATTGTTGGAAGCCTGCGCGTTGCGGACCCCGTTCCAGACGGTTTCGCCATCTTTTACCAGATCGTCCCAGCTATAGACGTCGGGCTCGGATTTCAGCAGCCATTTCGCGGATTGCTGGCCTTTCATCGCGGGGTTCATTCCGCCGCCATCGGCACCTCGAGCGACTGGCAGATACGCCAGATCTTTTCGGGTGTTGCGGGCATTTCCAGCTGTGTGCCATCGAGTGCGTCGATGATGGCGTTCATCACACTGGGCATCGCGCCGATGGTGCCGGCCTCGCCGCAGCCCTTGGCACCCAGCGGGTTCGTCGGGCTGATCGTGGGCAGTGTGTCGAAACCTATGGTCCGGGGCATGTCTTGGGCGCGGGGGATACCATAGTCCATGAAGCTGCCGGTCAGCAGCTGGGCGTTTTCATCATAGACGATGTTCTCGGTCAGCACCTGGCCAAGGCCTTGCGCCACCCCGCCATGGATCTGGCCGAGCAGCAGCATCGGGTTCACGATGGTGCCGAAATCATCGACAAGGCTGTAGTGTGTGACCGCCACGCCTCCCGTCTGCGGGTCCAGCTCGACTTCGGCCACATGGCAGCCGTTGGGGAAGGTCGGGCGCGGGTCTTCCGGCGCAAAGCGCGCCCGGCCGTCCAGTGCCTGGGGGTGCTTTTCCGCAAGTTCCGCGAGGCTGAGCGTCGCGTTGGTTGCCCGTCCGCGGAACAGCCCGTCGGCATAATCCACCTCGTCGCCAAGGTCGGTTTTCGCAAGATCGATCCCGCGGGCGATCACGTCGTCGGCGGCCAGCAGGCACGCGCCCCCGCCCCAGGCCATGGACCGCGAACCGCCGGTGCCATTGCCCTGGTCCAGACGGTCGGTATCGCCCTGCACGATCCTCACTTGCTCGATGGGGATCCCCAGCCGTTCCGACGTAACTTGTGCATAGACGGTTTCATGGCCCTGGCCGTTGGATTGGGTGCCGACGGCGACTTCAACCGTGCCGCCGGGGAGCACCTTCACGTCGGCGAATTCATCGCGCGACCCGCCGCCTGCGATCTCGACATAATAGCACAGGCCGCGGCCATAGCGCTTGCCCCGCGCGACAGCTTCTGCCTTCCGGGCCGGGAAACCGGCCCAGTCGGCATTGGCCAGCGCCTTGTCCAACACGGCCGGGAAGTTGCCGATGTCGAATTGCAACCCAAGCCCGTTGTCGTGCGGTAGCTCAGCGGGTGTCAGCAGGTTGCGGCGGCGGATTTCATCAACCGAGATGCCTAATTCGCGCGCAGCGGCTTCCAGCAGCCGCTCCATCAGATAGGCGCTTTCCGGGCGGCCGGCGCCCCTATAGGCATCCACCGGTGCCGTGTTGGTGATGATGCCGTGGACCGCATTGTGGATCGCCGGGATGCGATAGACCCCGCCCATGATTCGCCCGCCCGCCAGTGTCTGGATGGCAGGGCCGAATTGCGCCTGGTAGGCCCCGAGGTCGGACCAGGTTTCCACCTTCAGCGCGGTGATGTGGCCGTCCTTGTCGAAGGCAAGCGATGCGTCCGATTCCATGGCGCGGCCATGCGTGTCGGTCTGGAAGGCATCGCTGCGCTCGCCGGTCCATTTCACCGGCCGGCCAAGCTCCTTTGCAGCGTGGAGCACGAGCGCATATTCGGCATAGAGGAATGTTTTCATTCCGAACCCGCCGCCGACATCGCCGGTCTTGATCCGAAGCTGCTCGGCGGGGCATTTCATCACCATCCCCGCCAGCATCTGGCGCATGCCAGCTACGCCCTGGCTGCCCACATGCAGCGTGTAGCCATCGCCGGCGGACCATTCGCCAACAGCAGCGCGCACTTCCATGGAGACGGGCGCAACGCGGTTCTGGATTACACGCAGCCGGGTGACATGGTGAGCAGCGGCAATCGCCGCATCGGCGCCATCCTTGTTTCCGGCTTCCCACAGGAACACATCGTTCGAAGGTGTGTCGGGCCATACCCTGGGAGCACCCGGCGCAATCGCGGCCTCGATGGATGCGACCGCAGGCAGTTCGTCAAAATCGATCTCGATTGCATCGACCGCAGCGCGCGCCTGTTCACGCGTCTGGGCCACCACGAAGGCAATGCCATCGCCCACGAAGCGAACGCGGTCTTTCACCAGCAGCGGGCGCGGGGTCTTGATCGGGCCCGACAGCGGCACCAGGCAGGGCACCTCGCCGTAGTCGGCAAGATCATCCGCCAGATAGACCGCCAGAACGCCGGGCATGGTTCGCGCCGCCGCCGCGTCGATCGATCGGATCGCGGCATGGCCATAAGGGGATCGCAGCGTAACGCCATAAGCGGTGCCGGGCAGGCGAAGATCATCGGTGTAGCGGCCATGGCCGGTCAGCAGCCGTCCGTCTTCGACCCTCTCGACCGACTTGCCGACGCCTGTCTGGCTGGTGCCGAATTTCATGGACTGTCCCCTGTCATGCCGGCCTCTGGCGGGTGGCCGTTGTGCTGATCGCCGTAAGCCCTGCCTTATAGTCGGGATGGCGCAGGCGATAGCCTAGCTTATCCCCAAGCTTTCGCCCTGCGACCAGCCGCCGCTCGGTCCAGAAACCGCGCGCCATGGGCGACATCTGCGCAAGGTCTATGGGGAGCAGCGGCGGCATCGGCGCGCCCAAAAGCCCGCAGGCGAATTCCGTCACGTGGCGCGGCTCGGCCGGTGCTTCATCCACCACGTTGAAAATGCCTGTCGCGCCCGCATGGATGGCGGCGAGCACCGCGCCCGCGATGTCCTCCACATGGATGCGGTTGAACCGATGGCCGGGCCTGTCCACCCGCCGCGCTGTCCCGGCCCGCACCTGGTCCAGTGCGGACCGGCCGGGGCCGTAGATGCCCGGCAGGCGGAAGATCGCGGCGCCTGTGGCCTGCCAGCCGAGGTCTGCCGCAGACCGCGCCGTGCGCCGCCCGGCGCCGACTGGCGCGCTTTCATCGACGTAAGCGCCGCCGGTGTCGCCATAGACGCCGGTGGAGGACAGATAGCCGACCCATCCGCCACGGGCGTTCAAGGCTGCGCCAAAGCGCACCAGAACCGGATCCGCGCCCGATGCGCTGTCGGGCGGAACGGAGGACAGGATATGGCTGGCTGACGCCATCGCATCGGGCAGCGCCGGATCATCGAAGCCGATGCAATCCGTCGCTGCGCTCCGGCGCACGCCGAGCACTTCGATTCCGGCCGACCGTGCAGACGCCGCGACATAATCGCCCGAATATCCCTGTCCCAGTATCAGAAGCATGATAGCATTATAGCCATGCGCCCGGGCCTTGCCCATGCCTGCGCAGCACCATCAAGGGAGACCGAAGCATGAGCGAGACCCCTACAGTACCTGCGTTGCCCGAGACCGAAAACTGGGCCCGCATGTCGAACGTGAGCCGCCGCGCCGCGCTGGGTGGCGGCGCGGCGGCGCTCGGCTATGCACTTGCGGCGCAGCCGGTGATGGCAAACCGCGTGACGACGCCGGCAGAGGGGCTGGACGAAGGCATGATCAGCTTTCCGGCCTCAGGCGGCTTCCGGATGAATGCCTATCGCGCCAGGCCTGCCGGCAAGCCGGATGCGCCCGTGATCCTGGTGGTGCAGGAGATCTTCGGCCTGCACGAATGGATGAAGGACATCACCCGCCGGTTCGCACGGGCCGGCTATTATGCAATTGCGCCCGACATGTACCAGCGCCAGGGGGATCCGACGAAGGCCGTCGACATCCAGACCCTGTTCAACACGATCGTCTCCCAGGTTCCTGACGCGCAGGTGATGGCCGATCTCGATGCCGCCGCTGTCTTTGCCGGAACCGATGGCGGAAATGCTGCGAAACTGGGCGTGACCGGATTTTGCTGGGGCGGGCGCATTACCTGGCTTTACGCCAGCCACAACCCCGCGCTGAAGGCCGGCGTTGCATGGTATGGCCGGCTGGTTGGCGAGCCCGGTGCATTGCAGCCGACCCATCCCATCGATGTGGCTGCAAGGCTCAATGCACCGGTCCTCGGGCTTTATGGCGATCTCGACAAGGGCATTCCCGTCGCCGATGTGGCGGCGATGAACGCCGCACTCAAGGCCGCGAGCGACCCCGGCTTCATTCGCCTGTTCGAAGGTGCGGATCATGGTTTTCTCGCCGATTACCGGCCCAGCTTTAATGCGGTGGCGTCGAAAAAGGCTTGGGATATGGCGCTGGAATGGTTTGGCAGGGCGCTCTGACGGACGGCGGTTGCGTTTTATCTTTCAGGGTGCGCCAGCGGCTGATGCATCCATGACTTCTTCGGCCTCCCGCTCGGCGCGCGCGCCCTTGCGTGCTGCGCGGTCAACCTTGCGCTGCGCCAGGATCTGCCGGACCGCTGCCGGATCGTAGCGAAGCTTTGCCTTCCCATAGGCCTCCACCGGCATGAACAGCCCTTGGCCGATCGGCTGGACGACGCCGTTGTTGACTCCTTCCACCTTGGCGGTCGCCACGAAATCGTCGATCGGGAGGGCCAGTAGCACCCGGTTGATCTTCACCATCAGCTTCTGGAAATCATCCTCGAAATCGTGGGACAGCGCCGTTTCGATACTGGCGAGAACGCGCGGGGAACTGGCCACCGCGAGCAGCAGCTCTCCGGACATCGTGTCGGCTTTGCCAGCGATCGCCAGCTGCTCGATCCGGACCTTGCGGCTGCCTGGTTCATTGACGGGTAGCCCGGTCAGCCAGACCGTGCCGCGCGTGGAAAACAGCTGGCGCGCCGCCTTCACGCGCATCGGAAGCCCGATGGCGACCTTGCCGCCGCTCGTCGTGTAGATGGTGGGGCCGCCGAAGCTCACTGTGACACGCCCGGCTACCGGCACCTCCATGGCCTGGCTGGAAAGTTTCTGAAGTTCTTCTTCCAGCACCGGCTCCAGTTCGCCGAAGTCGGCGACGACAGGGGCTGCAAATCGAACGCCATAGTCACCGGGCGCGAGAACTGCGAGTGGCGGCAGCGGCGTCGGCGTCGGGTCAGGCGGGCGTGGTCCCAGGAAGGTCTCGGTGCCGGCTTCGAGCGCGAGATGCGCGATGAGACGGTCGCCTTCCATGCGGAATTCACCCGATGCGAGCTGCCGCGGGGTAAGCCGAAGCCAGATCTCGGGATTCCTGCGGTTGATCGAGACAGAGGTGAAGCCCTTAGCCCAGACATCTGCCGCCTGTTGCTCAATGCCCAGGGTGCGCAGCTTTGCCGGGAGCGTGCGCTCCAGATCGGCGATGAGGCGGGCGAGCTCGGGATCGGCCCGGCCGGCAAAGGTGAATCGACGGCCGAGGAGTTCGATGCCGGGCTTTTCCGTCCAGTCATAGTCGATCGTGATCCGGGCAATGGGCTGCCACTTTTCGTCGAGGCGTACGCGCAGGGTTCCGCGGACCTCGGCTTCGGCAGTGGCCGTTTCCGACCGGATGATGCGGCCGATATCCCGCGCGGCAATGGTTGCAGATACCGGCATGGAGAGGCGGATCGCCTCTGGATCCCGCGTGTCGGCCGACAGGCGAATCGGGCCGCGGTCGATATGGCCGACGATCCGACAGCGGATCGGCGGTGTCACGGGAATGCGGACTCCGGCGATCTGCACACGGGCAGGCCGCACGCAGACATCGAAATCACGGTTGATGGTGACGAAACGCTGCGGCACTTTCTCGTTGATCATGCGCTCGATGGTGGCGGCCTGGATGACGACCGGAAGCGCGACGCGGGACTCAAAGACCGGTAGCACGGCTTCGGAGTCCATACGTTCGGGAGCCTCGTTGCCGGCATCGTTGCTGGAGCAGGAAGCAAGGGACAAACAGAGAAACGGCAGCCCCAGCCGCCAATATGACCTTAAACAGGCTGCCATGCCGTTACAATTCCTTCCCCCGCTGCACTTACTATGGAGCGTCTGGGGCAGACGGGGAAGGCGCATATTGCGTGCTTTCCAGGCGTTGAGTGCTCGAGAGATGACACTTCGGTTAAGAAAATTTTACACTTGTGTGACATGTGCACTGTGATAAAAATTGTCGATGGCTACCCTAGACACGCAATCTCGGTCAGAATCGCCTCCGTACCTATTGCCCATCGAAGACGATGCAACGCTTTCCAACGACCTTACGGTCTCCGCAATTCGGATATTGATTCTGCACTGCGCAATCATTGCGTGTCTTGCCCTTGCACACTTTTGTTCAGCCTTGCTGGTCTTGACCATTGGCAAAGGCAATACGCTCTGGCAATTCACATCGATGGGTGGGGAAAGCAATCTGCCCGCCACCTTCTCTGCCTTTGCAACACTGGTAGCGGCCCTTATTACCCTGCTCGTATCGCGCGTGGAGTTTGATGTTTCCAATCGCCGGTCTTGGGTTGTAATTGCGCTTGTCCTCATCTTTATGGCGTTCGATGAGGCCGCCACGATCCATGAAAGGATTAAACGGCTACTGCCTGGCAACGAGACATTGGGACTGGGCTGGATAATCATCTATGGGGCCTTTTTGCTCCCGCTCGGCATCTATCTTTTCCGGTTCTGGCTGCGTTTGCCGGCGTCCACGCGGTGGGGCCTGATGTTGGCGGCCGTCGTCTTCCTGTCAGGCGCAGTCGGAATGGAACTCGTCGAGCGCTCCCTGTTGACCCCAGGATTAGAAAACCGGTACGAAGAGTATCTGCGGTTGCCGCTGGTCCTTTCCATCATGGTTGAGGAGGTTCTGGAAAAGCTCGGAATCGCAATCCTCATCTTCACGCTCTTTCGCTACGCAGCAGGCCTCCCCAGAAATGAGATTGTCTTGCGGATTCGGAACTGACCGGATCGTTCAGGCATCCTGGACTTCTGGGGTCCCGGCAAGCCAGTCTGCCATCGCCGATCCGAGCTCCGGCCGGGTCACTGAGCCCATATGGTTGCCTGGTATCTCCACATAGGTCGCATCCGGTAAGGCGGCCGCCAGCTCCGGCGCGGAGCCGTTGTCCTGATCGTCGGCCCCGCAGACGACCAGGATCGGCAGTTCCAGCGCCGTCAGCAAATCTTGCGGCGTGCTCTGCTGGCTCTTCAGTAGATGAACGATGCTATCCGGGTTCTTCACACTTGCCTTCATGAAGCTTTCAGCCACGAACTCGCCGGTCCCGCGCTCCCAGCTGCCGCGCCCTTCGATCATGCGGATGAACCACTGGCCGCGTTCTGCGCCGCCCACGATCCCCCGCAGGCCCATGCCCGCCACGATCGCGCCCTTCGGAACCATGCCGCGCACCAGCAGACGAACGACAGTGCGTGCGCCAAGCGAATAGCCGCCCAGCACGAAATCCTGCCCCAGCCCCAGATGGGCAACCAGGGCTTCCACATCCATCGCCAGAACGTCGGCCGGCCAGGCATCCGGACGGTCGGGCGCATCGCTTTGGCCGTGGCCCCGAAAATCCGGCATGATCAGCCGATACCCGGCTTCCACCAGCCGGCGCGCCGTTCCGTAACGGATCCAGTTCGTTTCGGCATTGGAAAACAGCCCGTGCAAAAGCAGAACGGGCGGCCCCCGGCCCATTTCGGTGACGTGGAGACGGGTTCCGTCGAAGCTCTCGAAGTGCATCTTTCCATCCATTGCGAAGGGCTAGAGCCGGCGCGTGCCTTGCGCAACCCTTCGCACGAAGGGTTTACACGCCGGCTGGCCCTTGCGAAGCGCACAGTCCATCGCCATCCTTGGGGCTGAGCGAGGCCTCCCGCGGAAGAAAGACCGAAATGGCAACCGAGACAAAGTTGAAGCTGGATGCGCCTGATCCCGTGGCTGTTGTATCCCTCGACGCAGCAGCCGGCCTGGTGCCGCTGGATGAAGGACAGAAGTCCGAGCTGGAAAAGCGCGTCGATGCCTTTGTCGACGATCTCGTCGCGCAGGATGCAAACAGCCCGGAATTCGGCAAGCGGGTGGACCAGCTGGCCAGCCTAGGCCGCCGGCAGATCGCCGAGGCCGCGGGGCAATCGAACCGCTTCCTGGAACGCCCAGTCCGTGCGATGGAATCCGATACCGGCATCGGTGCTGACCTGACGGAGTTGCGCCGCACCGTAGAGGACCTCGATCCTTCTAGCCGCGGAGACCTGACAACCCGTAAGAAGCTGTTCGGTATTATCCCGTTCGGCAACAAGGCCCGGCGCTATTTCGACAGTTACGGATCTGCCCAGAGCCATATCGCCACCATCCTGAAGCGGCTTTCGGGTGGAAAGGATGAACTGTTGCGCGACAATGCCGCAATCGACGTGGAGCGGCGCCAGCTGTGGGAAGCCATGGGCAAGCTTGAGCAGATGATCCATGTGTCGAAAGCGCTGGACGGAAAGCTGGAAGCCAAGGCCTATGAACTGGATACCGGCGATCCGGCCAAGGCCAAGGCGATCCGCGAGACCGCGCTGTTCTATACCCGCCAGCGAACGACGGACCTGCTGACCCAGATGGCGGTTTCGGTGCAGGGCTATCTGGCACTCGATCTCGTGAAGAAGAACAATATCGAGCTGGTGAAGGGTGTGGATCGCGCATCGACCACCACCGTTTCTGCGCTTCGCACTGCCGTGACGGTGGCGCAGGCGCTGACCAACCAGAAGCTGGTCCTCGACCAGATCACGGCGCTGAACACCACAACCGCAAACGTGATCGACGCAACGGGCACCCTGTTGCGCACCCAGACGGCGGAAATCCACACCCAGGCCGCTGCTTCCACCATCCCGCTGGAAACGCTGAAGCAGGCCTTCCAGAACATTTATGCAACGATGGATTCGATCGACACCTTCAAGATGCAGGCACTGGAATCGATGAAGGTGACGGTGACCTCGCTATCGGGCGAAGTCGAGAAATCCAGAAGCTACATCGCGCGCGCCGAAGGCACGGCGCTGATCGAAGGCAAGGGCTCTGACTCACCGCTCTCGCCGCTGGAGATCTGAGGCGATGGCCATGATGCCCGAAACCCGAGAAGCGCTTGCCCGTTACGACGAGTGGCTGGCGCGCACGGTGAAATCGCCCGATGCGATCGCCGTCCACGCGCGCCGGCTGGAGCGCAAGACGCGCTCCATCGGCCGCCGGCTTCGCAACATGCTGCTGGGCGCGCTCGCTGTCGTGCTGTCGGCGTTCATGTTCGGCATGTTCGTGGCGCCGCTGGGCTTCCTCGGGATCGTGGTGACTGCGCTTGCCGCGATGAGCATGATGGTGTTCCTTTCAAGCTGGCCACGCGAGCGGGAGCCCACGCTGGAAAAACTGCCCGAGACGCCGCTGGCGGCCCTTCCCGCGCAAGTGGAGGATTGGCTGGAAACGCAGCGCAAGGCGCTTCCGGCGCCGGCCGTGCGTGAAGTCGATCGCATCATGGCCCAGCTCGGTGCGCTGTCGCCGCAATTGAAAAAGCTCGATCCCACGTCTGTGATGGCCGAAGATGCGCGCCGCCTGCTGGGCGATCACCTTCCGCGGCTGGTGCGAAGCTACGCCGAAGTGCCCCAAACCCATCGTGCCAGCCCGGAGGCCAGCGCCCACTTCCGCGAAGGCCTGAAGGTTGTCGGCACGGAAATCGACCGGATGACAACGACGATTGCGCGCGAAAGCCTGACCGCGCTGGAAGTGGAAGGCCGCTTCCTGGAAACCCGCTACAAGGGAACCGACAAGGTAGACGACTGATACCAAGGCTCGATGAGGAAGACCCATCGAGCCTTGGTATCAGCCCTTTTTCAGGTGGCGCCGCCCCAGAAGCTCGGCGATCTGCACTGCGTTCAGGGCTGCGCCCTTCCGCAGGTTGTCGGAAACACACCACAAAGTCAGGCCATTCTCGACCGTCGGGTCCTTGCGAACGCGGCTCACGAATGTCGCATAATCGCCCACGCACTCGATCGGCGTCACGTATCCGCCGTCCTCACGCTTGTCGATCAGCATGACGCCGGGCGCCTCGCGTAGCAGCGCCTGGGCGCGCGCGACGGTGATCGGCCGATCGAACTCTACCGATATCGCCTCCGAATGGCCGACGAACACGGGTACGCGAACGCATGTCGCCGTCACGCGGATGTCGGGCGACAGGATCTTGTTGGTCTCCGCCGCCATCTTCCACTCTTCCCTGGTGTAGCCGTCATAATCTGACGACGCGTCCATGAAGACATCGATGTGCGGGATCACGTTGAACGCGATCTGCTTGGTGAACTTACTGTGGGTCTTCTGGTCGCCCACGAACACCGCGCGGGTCTGTTCGAACAGCTCATCCATCCCGGCTTTTCCAGCGCCCGAGACGGATTGATAGGTGGACACAACCACCCGGCTGATCCCGGCCTCGTCGTGCAGGGGCTTCAGCGCAACCACCATCTGCGCTGTCGAGCAATTGGGGTTGGCGATGATGTTGCGAGCCTTGTACCCGTCGATCGCCTCCGGGTTCACTTCGGGCACGATCAGCGGCACATCGCGGTCCATGCGGTAGAGCGACGAATTGTCGATAACGGTGCAACCGGCCTCGGCCGCGCGCGGCGCGTGCAGCTTTGTCGGCCCCGATCCGGCTGCGAACAGTGCCATGTCCCATCCGGCGAAATCGAAATGCTCGATATTGTTGACCTTCAGCGTCTTTCCGGTGTCGCCGAAGTCGATGATGTCGCCCTGCGATCGCGACGAGGCGACTGCGGCCAGCTCGGCCAGCGGGAATTCACGCTCGGCCAGGATGTTCAGCATTTCACGGCCCACATTGCCCGTGGCGCCCACGACGACGACCCTATAACCCACAATCATTCTCCAATATCGCCCCGGCAGGAACAGCGCCCGAGGTCTGCGCAGCATTTGCCGACAGCGCGGGATTGGCGCAGCGTGCGCCGACAGGGCGCGGGATTGGCGCAGTGCGCGCCGTTCGTCAACGCCGCGCGACGAAGGTCAGGCTGCCCGCGATCATTCTCCTGCACCCAGCCCTGCGATCCACGGCCCTTTCTGGGCGGTATGGGCCACTGCGCTTTTGACCGGCGTCTTCCTGCTCATGGCCTCCATCAAGCTGGATAGCGAGCATGGCCAGGGCTTTCTTGCAGCCGCGGGCGTGGTCAGCTTGATCTTCGCCGGCATCCTGTTCCTGGCTCCGCTGTTCGGTGCCAAGGTACTGATCTGGTGGGTTGGCCTGTGGGCAGTCTTGTTCGGGGTTGCGCTGATCGCGCTCGGCTTCACACTTCGGAATGTTCAGGCTCGATTGCGGCGTCCATGACCGGGATTTCCGCCTTCTCATAGGGGACCAGTTCTTTCACCAGCGTCAGGGCCACAACGGTGAGTGGAACGGCCAGGATCACGCCCATCGGCCCCAGCAGCACGCCAAACGCGATCAACGAGAAGATGGTGAGCGCGGGCGGCAGTTCCGCGATTGTGCTCTGCACCAGCGGGGTCACGATATTGCCCTGCACCTGCTGGATCACCACGATGGCGATGATAGTGTAGATGCCTGTTTCCGGGCTGATGGAAAAGCCCAGGATGATGGCCGGAATGGCGACAACGATAGTTCCAAGATAGGGCACGAACTCGCAGATCCCGGCCACAAGGCCGATGGCAGGTGCTGCGGGTAGCCCGATGAACGACAGCGCCACGCTGGTGAAAATGCCGATGAACACCATGCTGACGGCTTGTGCCTTCAGCCAGTGGCTCATCGCCGTCATCACCGCGGCGACGGTTCTCACAGTCTTTGCACGCGCGCCTGGCGGGATCAGCGCCAGCACCCCACTCCCGTACAGCCGGGGCTGTGCCGCCAGATAGATTCCCGCGATCAGCACCACGACAAGGCTTGTCACGATGGTTCCAAGGCTGCCGATCACGGACTGCACGATCCCTACCACCCTGCTCCCATCCGGCATCAGGACGGCGGCGCGCGCCGAAATTTCGCGGCCGAGGTCGGTGTTGTTCAGCCAGTTCTGCGCGAACCGGAAGGCATCGGGCAGTTTGTCGAACAGGATCGCGAACTGATCCGCCATCATCGACCCGAAGGCCCAGAATACCAGGCTTATGAAGGTGATCGGCAGGATAACGGCCAGTGTCAGCGCCAGCGCGAAAGGCACGCGAAGCTTCACCTGCAAGAAGTGCGCGAACTGCCAGAACATGAACGCGATGAGCATGCCCGCCGTCAGCAGCAGCAACAGGTCCGTCAACCGCCATACGATGGTGGCGAAGCCCACCGCCAGCAAAACCATCAACGTCTTGCGGAAGATCTGCGCATCCGAAACTGCCGCCACCTGCGTCTCCTTCATCCTTGGTCCATAGCCGGGCCTGCGCTCTTGACCAAGGGGCGGCAATGGGTGCTGGAGTTGCGGGATGAAGAGACCGCTTCCTGCATGGGTTGGCCAGTCGCTGCGTTTCGGCATGGTGGCGCCGGCCGTGTTTCTGACGGATTGGGGCCTGCTTTCGTTGCTGGGGGAGGCTGGCGTCAATCCCTACGCCGGGCGCGTCGTGTCGCTGGCGGCTTCGGTTTCGGTCGGGTTCCTGCTGAACCGCAGCTTCACTTTTCGGGTCGCCGGCAGGCCGACATGGGCCCAAGCACGCGGTTATGCCGTGGCGGCGGCGTTGGGCATAGCCGTCAACTACGGGGTGTTCGTCCTCGCCGTTCGGGAAGGCCTGCCGCATGCCCTCGCCATCGGTGCAGGCATGCTATCAGCCGCAGCCGTCACCTTTCTCAGGTTTCGGGCGGTCTTTGCGAACCGTTAGGGTAGAACGCGTTCTGATTGCATCAGAAAGGCCGTTCTATCCTCGGTCCCGCTGCCCCAGAAGCCTCAGTCGCAGCGCGTTCAGCTTGATGAAGCCCTTGGCGTCGCGTTGGTCGTAAGCGCCGGCGTCGTCTTCGAACGTCACGATCTTCGGGCTGTAGAGCGAGAAGGGCGACTTGCGCCCCACAACGTTCACGCTGCCCTTGTACAGCTTCAGCCGAACCGTGCCGGTCACCTTCTCCTGGCTGTTGTCGATGGCGGCTTGCAGCATCTCGCGCTCGGGCGCGAACCAGAAGCCGTTGTAGATCATCTCGGCATAGCGGACGGCGAGTTCGTCTTTCAGGTGCGCGGCGCCCCGGTCCAGCGTGATGCTCTCGATCCCGCGGTGGGCTGCGTGCCAGATGGTGCCGCCGGGCGTTTCGTACATCCCGCGGCTCTTCATGCCAACGTAGCGGTTCTCCACCAGGTCGAGCCGGCCGATACCGTGCAGTTTCCCGAGATCGTTCAGCCTTGCGAGCAGGCTTGCGGGCGAAAAGCCCACGCCATTGACGGCGACAGGATCGCCACGTTCGAAATCGATGGTGATGTATTCTGGCGTGTCGGGCGCGGTCTCCGGGTTGTCAGTCCGGCTGTAGACATAATCCGGGACTTCTTCCCAAGGGTCTTCCAGCACCTTTCCTTCGGATGAGGTGTGCAGCAGGTTCGCATCCGTGCTGAACGGGCTTTCTCCGCGCTTGTCCTTCGCGACGGGGATCTGATGCTGTTCGGCAAAGGCGATCAGGGCTTCGCGGCTCGTCAGGTCCCACTCGCGCCAAGGCGCGATGATGCGGATGTCGGGGGCCAGCGCATAATATCCCAGTTCGAAGCGCACCTGGTCATTGCCCTTGCCGGTCGCACCGTGGCTGACGGCGTCGGCGCCCACCATCTTCGCGATCTCGATCTGTCGCTTGGCGATCAGCGGCCGTGCGATGGACGTGCCCAGCAGATACTGGCCTTCGTACAGCGCGTTGGATCGCATCATCGGCGCAACGAAATCGCGAACGAACTCCTCGCGCAGGTCGTCGATGAAGATCTGCTTGACGCCCATCATCTGAGCCTTGGCGCGCGCCGGTTCCAGCTCTTCGCCCTGGCCGAGGTCTGCCGTGAAGGTCACCACTTCGCAGCCGTAGGTGGATTGCAGCCACTTCAGGATCACACTGGTGTCGAGCCCGCCCGAAAATGCGAGGACAACCTTTTTCACGGCTTCAGACATGGGCAACTTCCTGCGCGGGATCGCGCGCTCCCCTAGCGGCAGCAGGCATGGGGCGCAATGCGCCGAACGGTTGCCGGCCCAGCTTGTGGCAGGCCCGCACCAGGCGTATGGCATGCATCGTTCATGAACGCCCCCAATTCCAAGCCCCGAACTGCCCCCCGAAGGCGGCGTCAGCGGTCTCTTGCCGCCCGTGTTGCCATCGGCACAGCCGGCTGGGGTGCAGCCCTCGCGCTGGTTGCCGTGCTGGGCACGGCGCTTGCGGTCGCGCTCAGCATGGCGTCGCTCCCTTCGTACCAGGAGCTGATGAAATCCCCGCAGGGCCAGTCCGTGGTGATCCGGGCGGCCGATGGCACCGAACTGGTGACAGTGGGGCCAAGCTATGGCCGCTGGCTCCCATATGATGAAATCCCGCCCGAAATGATCGAGGCGATGAAAGCCGTGGAAGACCGCCGGTTCGAATGGCACCCCGGCGTCGATCCCATTGGCATCGTTCGCGCAGCGAAAGTGAACTTCGAAGCCGGGCGCACGGTGCAAGGTGCTTCCACAATCACCCAGCAGCTGGCGCGCAACCTGTTCCTCACATCGGCGCAGAATTACGGGCGCAAGGTGCGCGAAGCTGTTCTGGCGCTGGCGATGGAGCGCAAGTTCACGAAGGAACAGATCCTCGAACTCTATCTGAACCGGGTTTATTTCGGCGGTGGCGCTTATGGCGTCGATGCAGCCAGCCGCAAATTCTATGGTGAATCCGCGACCAATCTCGATCTCCCCAAATCCGCGATCATCGCCGGGCTGGTGAAGGCGCCCAGCCGCTATGCGCCCACGGCCGATCCGGAAAGGGCCCGCAGCCGGGCAAAGGTCGTCATCGTCACCATGCAGGAATCGGGTGTCATCACGCCGGCGGAAGCCGCGGCCGCCAATGTCGATGGCGTGAAGTTCGTCGTCGATCGCGATCAGGGTGACGTGCGCTATTTCACCGACTGGGTGCTGACCCAGCTGGAAACCCTGACCGACGAGGCCGTAAAGCCGATCGAGGTGATGACCAGCCTGAATTCGCGGCATCAGGCCGCTGCCGAGATCGCGGTGAAGGCGCAACCGCTTGCCGGAACGCAGGCTGCCATCATCGCCATGCAGAAGGATGGCGCGGTCACCGCGATGGTCGGCGGGAGGGATTATGCGACCAGTATCTACAACCGCGCCGTGATCGCGCGCCGCCAGCCTGGCTCTTCCTGGAAGCTGTTCGATTATCTCGTCGCTCTGGAAGAGGGAATGACCCCCGATTCCATTGTCGTCGACGAGCCGCTGCGGATAGACGGCTGGTCCCCGCGAAACGCCAATGGCCGTTACCTCGGGTCGATCACGATGCGGCAGGCCTTCGCGCTTTCGGTGAACACCATCGCCGTAAGGGTTGCCCAGCGGTTCGGGTTCGACAGCGTTGCCAGCATGGCCCGGCGTTTCGGAATCACCACACCCATCTCGACCCGGCCCGCCATGGCGCTCGGTGCATCGGAAGCGACGCTGATCGAGATGACCGCCGCTTATGCCGCTATCGCCGCCAAGGGCGTCGAAGTGCGGCCTTGGGCGATCCAGTCGATCACCACGTCGGCCGGTGATATCCTCTACAACCGGGAACCCGACACGCCCCGCATCCTGATCGCCCCGTTCGTGGCCGCCCACATGACAGACATGATGCGCGCCGCAGTGGAAACGGGCACCGGCCGCGCTGCGCAGATCGGCAGGCCGCTTGCAGGAAAGACGGGCACGACCAGCTCCAACAAGGATGGCTGGTTCATCGGTTTCACGCCCGAACTGGTTGCTGGCGTGTGGATCGGGCGGGACGACGCGCGGGCCGTACGCGGCCTAACAGGGGGCCAGGCGCCCGCGCGCGTGTTCGCCGGTTTCATGAGCCGTGCGCTGACCGGTGTCGCGCCGACGGATCTCGAGGACCAGGTGGAGACACCCGCCTTCGGGCTGGAGCCGGATGCCGAAGCCTATGGGATTGCGCCGGGCGGCGAACTGTTCCCCGACGCCCAGGCAGACCCCGGGACACTGGACCCGAGCCTGGCGCCCGGAGCGCCCGCCGCCGCTGCAAGGCCGGACAATGCGCCCCTGACCGACGGCTGGCTGGAAGAGGTAACCCGCGAATCTGCCGCCGCACCCAACCCGTAGCTGTGCGCTTCCTCTCGGCAAGCTCAGCTGTCCACTCCGTAGCTGTGCAAACGCGGGCCATTGGCCGCAAGCCATGACCGGGCCTCGCGGTGCGGGCTTCCGTGCAGATCGGCGGCGAGGCGCCAGAAGCTTTCGCCATGATGATGTTCCGCCAGATGCGCGACTTCATGCGCAACGACAGCCCTTCGCACATGATCAGGCGCGAGGATGAGCCGCCAGCTGTAGGCAATTCGCCCGTCACGCCCGCAACTGCCCCATCGGCTGCGGAAATCGCCAACTGTTACCTTCCGCACCTCTTTGCCGAGCCGTGCAGCGAGGGCGTGGGTTTCAGCCGTCAGCACCACGCTCGCTTCGGCGCTCAGCCATCGCCTGACCCGCCCGGCAAACAGCGCCGCACCTCCTGGCACCAACAGCCGGTCCCCCTCTCGCACTGCGATCCGGCCGCGCCCTTCGGCCAGCTCAAGGACTTCGTCGCCCAGCGGCAGGCGAACGCCGGGGCGGAACGGCAGGGGTGGCGGCAGGCGAACGGCGGCCTGCCGGGTTATCCAGTCCTGCTGCTCCAGCAGAAACGCCTCGGCGCGTGCACGCGATGCTCTGGGCGGGATCGTGAGCCGAATGGTTCGCGTGCTCGCGCACAGCCTTATGGAAATGCGCCGCGCGCGCGCGTTCACGTTCACGACAACCGGAAGTCCGCCGCAGCTTGCCATTGCGGAAGATGCAGCCGCGCTGTTCAAGCCCTGTCGTTGGCGCTGCCGATGGTGCGGTGACCGGAACGCTGCCCGCACGTGAAGCGGTCCAGATAGCGGCGCGTGATCCGCTCCACCGGCATCACGACGAACACATCCACGGTGTTGAACTGTTCGTCCACGTAAGCGCCGTCCCCGATCATTGCACCCACCCTCAGATACCCTTTCAGCAGTGGCGGCAAGGCCCGTTGTGCGGCGCGGGGATCATAGCTGGCCGGCGGCAGCCGGTCCATCGGCACATGGGCACGTGCGCGGGCCCGCAGGTCTGCCGGTGCCAGATGGTGGTGGTGCAGATAGGAAAGCTCGGCAGCGTGGTGCGCCGGGTCCGTTCCATGAAGCGACGCACAGCCGAACATGTGGCTGATGCCGTGCGCCGAAAGGTAGCTGGCGATGCCGCGCCACAGCAGCGAAATGGTGGTGCTGGTCCGGTGCTCGCGCGCCACGCAGGAACGGCCCAGTTCGAGCAGTTGCCCCGCCCCCGCGCTGTTGCGGATCAGCGGCGAAAGATCATACTCCCCGGCGGAGTAGAACCCGCCATGTGCCGCGGCAACGGTCTGCCGAAGCAGCCGGTAGGTGCCGACGATCTCAGGCTGGCTGCCGCTTGTGTCGATCACCAGCAGATGGTCACATATGCTGTCGTGGGTGTCGAAATCCCGCCGGGCACTTTCCATGGCCTCAGTGGGTCGGGCGCCCATTTCGCCATAGAAGATGCGGTAGCGAAGCGCCTGCGCTTCGGCCAATTCGGCGCCGGATCGGGCAAGCCGAACCTCCAGCGGGCCAAGATTGAGGAAGGGAAGCCCCATTTCGGGGTGCTTCAGCCGCGCTGCGGTCGAACCGGCCTCCAGGATCATGCCATGCCCCTTGCCCTCGAAGATAGTTGCAAGGTTGCCTTAGCGCGACGCTGTTACAATTCGGTCGAATGCGCGTGACACTTCCGCATCAGAGCCGCTTCGCGACTTGTCCGGGGAAAATTCAGCTGGATATCTTCGCTGTTTCGGGTGCGGGGGCCTCGCGCCGCATCAGCAGCCAGAACAGCAGGACCCCCGGCAGCGCCAGCACGGTGGTCAGCAGATAATATTGAAAGAAGCCCAGCGTCTCTATCATGATGCCAGCCGATGTGCCCGAAACAAAACGCCCGAGGATCGACGCCATCGCCGAAAGCAGCGCGAATTGCGTGGCCGTGAACCGCAGATCACACAGCCACGAAAGATAGGCGACGACAGCAACACCGCCCACGCCGCTGGCGAAATTTTCGAAGCCCACGGTTGCTGCCAGCGCCCAGTTCGAAGGCCCCATGGTGGCAAGCCAGGCAAAGCTCAGGTTGGAAACCGCCATCAGGATCAGGCCCAGCATGACCGCCTTCATCATCCCCAGCCGCGTATAGACGATGCCGCCGACAAAGATGCCGATCAGCGTCGCCACGAGCCCGAAACCGACATCATAGGCCGCAATGGAATCCTTGCTGAAGCCAAGGTCGGCCAGCAGCAGCCTCAGCGAAAGGTTTGCCAATGTGTCCCCCAGCTTGTGGACGATCACGAATAGCAGCACGAGGACGGCGTTCGGGCGGGTCATGAAATCGGCGAGCGGTGCGATGAAGGCCGTCCGAACCCGCTGGCCGAAGGGCTGTACCGCTTCCAGCGCCAGCGCCGCAACCCGCCGGGTGGGCTCGCCCAGCAGGAACCCTGCCGCAACAGCAGGAAGCGCGAACATCGCTGCCGCCGTATAGGCCATGTTCCATCCAGACCGTTCGGCCACCACCAGCGCCAGCGCACCGGCACCGGCAGAGCCGAGACGCCAGCCATATTGGCTCATGCCAGAGCCTGCGCCCAGCTGGTCGGGCCGAAGGCTTTCGATCCGAAAGGCGTCGATCACGATATCGAACGTGGCGCCGAAAAATGCGACTGTCAGCGCGGCGGCCACCATCATCCGGATATCGGCAACCGGGTTCACCTGCCCCATCCAAACCAGCGCCGCGATGACACAGGCCGCAATCACTACTAGCCACGCCCGCCGCTGGCCGATGGCGTTCGCCAGCAACGGCAGCCTTGCCTTGTCGATGATCGGCGCCCACAGGAATTTGAAATTGTAGAACAGGAAGGTCAGCGCAAAGGCTGTCACGGTCGATTTTGCGATGCCTTCCTCGGCAAGCCGCGTGGTGAGCGTTGCCGCGATCATCGCGAACGGCGCACCCGAAGACAGCCCCAGCAGAAGCGCACCCACAGGTTCGCGTTCCAGATAGGGGCGGAGCGCGTCCCCCCAGCTTCCACGTCCCTTGGCTATCCTGTCCATGCCGCACCACCTTGGCGACTTTTCCCTGCGAATGGAATAGGATTGCCACGTCGGGCCCCGAAGGCGCACACTCGATGCATGAACGCACCCTTTGAGCCCGCGGGGCGGACCCCGACGCACGCCCAGGTGAAGCTGGCCGCGCAATGCCGGGACGGGACAGCCAGGCGGGATCCGCGCGATGTCTCGACCGTGCCAGCAAGCGTCTATGTCGATCCAGCGCGCTATGCCGCTGAACAGGCGCTGATGTTCCGCGCCCTGCCGGTCATCATCGGGCCGTCTGCGCTGTTGCCTTTGCCCGGCACCGCGATGACACATGACGGCTTCGGCGCTCCGCTGCTGTTGATGCGCGATGCGCGCGGGGTGCTGCGCATCTTCCTGAACGCTTGCCGCCATCGCGGAACACGGCTCGTGGATGCGCCGGAACCGACCGCGACGCCGATGGTGATCTGCCCCTACCACGCCTGGTCCTATGGGCTCGACGGGCAGCTGAAAGGCGTTCCGCGGCCCGAAACCTTCCCCGGCCTCCACAAGCGGAATATGGGTCTTGTCCAGGTTCCCGCACGAGAGGCCGGTGGCCTCATCTGGGCCGCGCCGCACTGCAAGGCCGAGACAGACGCGCCCGGATCCCAGCCCGACTTTGCGCTGGCCGAAGGCCCGCTCGCCGCCGATTTCGACGCGCTGGGCCTGGGTGGGATGCACCTCTATGCCCGGCGAACACACAAGGTGGCCTCCAACTGGAAGCTCATCATGGATGCCTTCCTTGAGAGCTACCATGTCCAGCGCCTCCACCGCGATTCAATCGCCCGCTTTTTCGAGGACGGCGTCACCTCGGGCGATGTGGTCGGGCCGCACATGCGGTCGGCCGTCGCGCGGGTTGGCGGGCTGGAGGGAGTAGACCTGTCTGATTGGCCAGCGCTTCGCCGCATCGTCACCTACGCCTACCAGCTGTTCCCCGCGACCGTTCTTGTCGCCAGCCCGGATTACGTGAATTTGATGGTGCTGATGCCCCAGGCGGTGGACGAAACGCTGGTTGAGGATTTCATGCTGATCCCAGAGCCCCCGGCGGATGACAAGGCCGAAGCGCACTGGGCAAAAAGCTGGGCCCTGCTGGATGGCTTGGTTTTCGGCACCGAAGATTTCGGCGCAGCCGAAGCCGGGCAGCGCGGGCTTTCATCCGGCGCCATCGCCGACCTGACGCTGGGAAGCCTGGAGCAGGGTATCCGCCGCTTTCACGAAACGGTGGAAGCGCATCTAAACCGCTGAGCTGGTGGCTTCGATCAGGCGATAATGTCGGGGATCAGCAGGTCGTTGACCATCGCAATTTCGTCCTTCAGGCGCAGCTTACGCTTTTTCAGCCGGGCGATCTGCAACATGTCGGCCGTTGCCGAACGTGCCAGCGCATCGATTGCTGCATCGAGGTCGCGGTGCTCCTGCGTCATCACGAGAAGCCGGGCCTTGAGATCTGCTTCGTCCATTCCCGCCTGTTCATCCGGCCATCCACAGCACACCCTATCGCACGGCATCGGTTCCATGGCCACTGGGCAGAGCAGCGCCAAAGGATGCCCGAGTCGGGGCCGGGCACAGAAGAACCCCTTCACACCAGCCACTGAATATGGCGGCAGAAGCGACGTTCGACCCACAGCATCATGAATTTTGCGGCAACGCCCGCAATCCCGCTGACAAGTTGCCGTGGTCATGGTTTACTGCTTGCTCACCCCATTTCGGGTGCGCGAATGAGGGAAAGGACCTGCCGTTATGGCCACCGCCCATCTCGAAGCCCTGAACGCCCGGCACGCAACCATCGACGGGCAGATCGCAGCCGAGATGACCCGCCCCAGACCGGACCCGGTTCGAATCGGGCAGTTGAAACGGCAGAAACTGAAGGTAAAAGAAGAGATGATCCGGCAGCAGTAGGCAGGCCGGTCGGGCTTCGAGCGTCAGTCGTCCCGACTGACGCGTTCTTCGCGCTCGTGCCGTTCCTGCGCTTCCAGCGTCATTGTTGCGATGGGACGTGCCTCCAGGCGCTGAAGGGAAATCGGTTCGCCGGTGATCTCGCAATAGCCATAGTCACCGCTGTCGATACGCCGAAGCGCGGAATCGATCTTGGAGATCAGCTTGCGCTGCCGGTCCCGTGTGCGCAGTTCCAGTGCCCAGTCCGTTTCCGACGATGCGCGGTCCGTCTGGTCGGGCTCCTGGATCGGCCCTTCTTTCAGTGTATCCAGCGTAGCCTTGGCCTCAACAGCGATATCGGCCTTCCACTTCACCAGTTTGCTTCGGAAATAGGCGAGCTGGCGCTCGCTCATGAAGGGCTCGTCCTCGCTAGGCCGATAGTCGGCGGGCAACTCCAGTCGTTGCAGTTCGGCGATCAGGCCGGAATGCTCGAAAATGTCGGCCTCGTCCTGCTTTACCTGCGCATCAGACATGTACGCGTCCTCCTGACCACGTTCGCCGCCGTTTTTTCCACGGGCCGTTGTGGTCGTTTGCGCCACGCCGTCGCCCGCAGTCACCAGCATAACCCAAGACAAGCTTTCATAAGCTCGTCCCCTCGCTCACCTGGCGCGGCAATACTCCAGAGCCCACAATGGGGCAAGGCAATTGGCAAGGCAAATGGCTGGTAGACTGACAAAAATTGCGCATGCGACATGCGTGCAACACAGGTTTCACAAACGAAGCAGTCGCGCCCCGGCGGCACCGTCGGATCCCGCCGCCCTTGCCTCAACGGTGGCCAGTGGCTCCACCACGCACGCCATCCAGTGCACATTGGCGTGCAGCAGCCGTTCGGCATCCAGCATCACGCCGATGTGCCCTGGCCAGAAGGCGATGTCGCCGCGCATGGCTGCGCCTGCCGGCACTTCGGATCGGGCGTCGGCGGCCTGCATGTCGCTGTCCCGTCGACATGGGTGGCCGGCCAGCATCCGGGCGACCTGAATCAGGCCCGAACAATCGACACCGGCACGGCTTCGCCCGCCCCACCGATACGGCGCACCCAGAAACTGTTCGGCAATACCGGCCCAATCGGCAATTCCGCCTGCCGTCAGCAGATGCCGCCTGTGGAGGAAGCAGCCGGCGTTCAGGCCCGAAGCGATCACAACGAATCGCTCGTCATGCGCTTCGAAGTCAACGCGCGATCCCATCGGCAGGGTCGCGATCACTTCGGCCTTCACGCGCGGTTCTGCGAACAGAAGTGCGTCGCACGGCCCCACAAGCCCCTGGCTGAAGGGCTTTTCCCGTGCCGTTGCCGGCGCCAGCACATCCAGCGCGACATGGCCGACATAGCCATCGTGCAGGCAGTATCCCCAGCCATAGCCGTGGCCTGTGTCAAGCAGCGCAAAGCGTTCACCGGGAAGCAGTTCGCTGGCGGCCGGCGCTTCGCGGTGGTCGGCTGTCAGCAGGGGCGTCTGCCGAAGCGCCATCATCTCCACAGGGCTCACATAGTGGGGCACGGCCACGAGATGGGCCAGCGCGATATCAGCGAGGTCTTCGCGCCAGGCAGCAGTCCGCGGATCAAGCGGGCCCAGCGGGGCCGCATCCCGAGGCCCGGAAATGCGGGTCATCTGCATGGCGCGCGCCGTTTCAGCAGATCGAGGCAGGCAAACAACGCCATCGCGGCCCCGCCCTTGGGGCGACCGGGGCGGGCAGTGCCATTCCAGGCATAAAGGTCGAAATGCGCCCATGGCACGCCCTTGGGAACGAAGCGTTCGAGGAACAGCGCACCCACGATCGCGCCGGCGAACCCGCCTTCGCCCGTGTTGTTCATTTCCGCAATGTCGGACTGGAACAGCCGCCTGTAGGGCTGCCACAGCGGCAGCCGCCACAGAGGATCATCGGCCGTGGTCCCACCCGCCAGAAGGTCGGCCGCGAGCGGCTCGTCGTTGGCGAACAGCACCGGAAGATCGGGGCCGAGCGCGACGCGCGCCGCCCCCGTCAGCGTCGCGAAATCCAGCATCAGGTCAGGCTTGGCCTCGCCCGCCAGCGCGAGCGCATCGGCCAGCACCAGCCGTCCTTCGGCATCGGTGTTGCCGATCTCGATCGAAAGGCCCTTGCGGGTCCGGATCACGTCGCCGGGGCGGATTGCATCGCCCGAAACCGCATTGTCGACCGCCGCGATCACCAGCTTCAAGCGCAGCTTCAGCCGGCGCGCGATCACCAGTCTTGCCAGCGCCAGCGCCATGGCGGCCCCGCCCATGTCCTTTTTCATCAAGAGCATTGACGCGCCCGGCTTCAGGTTCAGCCCGCCGGTATCGAAGCATACTCCCTTGCCAACCAGCGCGACCAGCGGATGGCCGGGTTCGCCCCAGTCCATCGTGATGATCCGCGGGCGGCGGGGCGAAGCCCGGCCTACTGCATGGATTGCGGGGAAATTCTGTTCCAGCAGCGCCTCGCCCGAAACAACCGTCACCCGGCCTCCGACGGTATCGGCAAAAGCGCGAACGGCGGCCTCCAGCTCGCCAGGCCCCATATCCTCGGCTGGCGTATTCACAAGATCGCGCGCCATCGCCGCAGCATCGGCTTCGGCGACCGCCGGAGAGATCGCCGCCACGTTTGACACCAGCAGCTGGCGGACCCCGCGGGGATGCTCGGGCTTCTTGTATCGAGCAAAATCATGCTGGGCCATCAGCCAGCCGTGCAAAGCAATGCCCGGCAAGACAGCCGCCGCCGCCGCACTTCCTGAGGGGCCCGCCAGCCGGTAGCGCCCCTCAGGAAGTGCGGCAGCGGCCGCCGCAAGCGCCCAGCGGCCTGGCGTATCGGCCTCGCCCAGCCCCACTGCAAGCGACCAGTCCCGGCCATTGCCGCCGGGCAGAAACACCGCGCTATCGTCCCGCGCGCGGAACCCCGCCGCAGCCACTGCCGTTCGACCCGCTTCGGACAGTCCGTTCAGGAACGTATCGAATCCGGAGGCCGGAACGAGATGGATCGGGGTGGTCTGGTCACCCTGGTCGGGTGCCAGCAACCGGGCAAAATCGGTCATGCGGTGAGCAGCCTCGCTGCGTGCGGGGCGTGATAGGAAAGGATGCCGGATGCCCCGGCCCGGCGGAACGACATCAGGATTTCCAGCACAACTGTGTCCCGGTTCATCATGCCCGCTGCAACCGCCGCCTCCACCATGGCGTATTCGCCCGAGACGCAATAGGCGAACACCGGAATATCGAACCGCGCGGCCACCCGCTGCACGATATCCAGATAGGGAAGGCCGGGCTTCACCATCACGCTGTCTGCACCCTCGGCGATGTCCAGCGCCACTTCGCGAAGCGCCTCGCGCGCGTTCGCAGGGTCCATCTGGTAGCCCTTCTTGTCGCCCTTCAGATAGCCGCCTGCCCCGACTGCAGCGCGAAACGGGCCATAAAAGCCGGATGCGTATTTTGCCGCATAGGCCATGATCTGCGTATCATGGAAACCATCTGCCTCCAGCGCCTTGCGGATGGCGCCGATGCGACCGTCCATCATGTCGGATGGTGCGACGATGTCGGCCCCGGCGCGCGCCTGGTTCAGTGCCTGGCGCACAAGCATATCGACGGTCGCGTCGTTCACGACATGGCCGGCCGCATCGACGAGCCCGTCATGGCCGTGGCTGGTATAGGGGTCGAGCGCGATGTCCGTCATGAGCCCCAGCTCAGCGCCGCAGTCGCGGATGGCCTTCAAAGCCCGGCAGACGAGATTGTCCGGGTTCAGCGCTTCCCGGCCGTCCTCGGTCCGCCTGTCTGCGGGCGTGTAGGGAAACAGCGCAATGGCCGGGATGCCCATGGCCTGGGCTTCCTTTGCCAGCGCGGGCAGTCGGTCGATCGAATGGCGGAACACGCCTGGCATGGTGGCGATGGGCTCGGCGATATCCGTTCCCTCTCGCACGAACAGCGGCCAGATGAGGTCGGCCGGTGCAAGCCGGGTTTCGGCAACAAGTGCGCGCGACCATGCCGCGCTCCGCAACCGCCGCAATCGCGTACCCGGAAATTCGCCGATGCTCATCAGACCCCGATACTCCGCCGAACCTATCTTGCGGGGCGTGTAGCGCGCGGCAATCCCTTCCGCTAGCCTTCGCCGCCATGGCCCTTTTCCCCACCGACGAACTGGAAGCGCTGCTGATCCTGAAGGCCAAGACCGGCTCCGCCATCAACTACGGAGAGGTTTTCACCTGGTTCGGCCACCGCTTCCAGCGATTCCAGGTCGGCCAGCTGTGCGCGGCGCTGGAAGCGGTGGACAGCCTGCAACGCGGGCGCGGGCGACCCGAGCTGGCGTCGCTGGTGGTCCGTGCTTCCGACGGAATCCCGGGGCAGGGCTGGTGGCTTTCCAAATCGCATGACCAATGGGACGGTCTGTTCGTGGGCTCCGAAGCAGCGGCCTTTGTCCGCCGCCATCAACAGCGCACATTCGATTTCTGGGGAGACGGGACATGACGCAATTCCTGCTGGTCCACGGAGCCTGGCACGGCGGCTGGTGCTGGCGGCATGTTGCCGATGGCCTTCGCGCGCGGGGCCATCAGGTGCTGACGCCGACGCTGACCGGGCTGGGCGAACGCGCCCACTTGATGACAGCGCAAACCGGCATCGAAACCCATCTGGCGGATATCCTGGCCATCATCGAATGCGAGGAGCTGACCGACGTCATCCTCGTCGGCCACAGCTATGGCGCCCGGCCCACAGCGCTTGCCACGGCCCACCCCGCTGTGCGCCAGTGGGTTTCGCTCGATGGCGTTCCGGTGGTGGCTGGCCGCACCCTGATCGAAGGCGCCCCGCCCGAGCAGGTGGATGTAGCCAGGTCCCTGTTGGTGAACGGGATCGCCATGCCGCCGTTTCCGCCTGAAGCCATCGGCGTTCCGCCTGAACACCCCGGCCACGCCTGGGTAGGCCGACGGCAGACCCCCATGCCCTGGCGCTGCATGGCAGAACCGCTTCCGCTGCTTCCGCCCCGGTTCGCCGCGATTCCCCACACCTATATCCGCGCGCTGGGCAACACGCTTCCGGGCCCGGCTTCGGGCAGCACGGATGCGCTGGCAGCGGGCTGGCCGGTCATCGATATCGAATCCGGCCATGACCTGATGGTGACAGCGCCGGCCGAAACCATCGCCGCACTTGTCAGAATTGCGGGGTGAGCCCTCTTCTCCACTAGCTTGTCCCCGGCCGCAGCCGTTCGCAATATGGCCCGGAGAAAAGGGGAGAGAGACATATGAAAACCCGCCAATGGCTTCTGGCAGACCACCCGCGTGGACGCCCGCTGAAGGACAGCGACTTCCGGCTGGCCGAGACGGACCTGCCCGAACCCGGCCCCGGCCAGGCGCTGATGCAGGTGTTGTGGCTTGGTTTCGATCCGGCCCAGAAGGGCTGGGCGGAGAATGTGGCGGACTATGTGGCACCGATGGCCATCGGCGATGTGATGCGCGGCAGCGGGATTGCGCGGGTCGTGAAATCGAACAACCCGCGCCTGAAGGAAGGCGCGCTGTACGCCGGCATGACCTGCTGGACGGAATGGCTGGTAACGGACGGGCAGGGCTTTGAAGCGGTCCACCCCGATCTTCCACCCACCGCCATGCTGTCGGTTCTGGGCACCACCGGGATGACCGCCTGGTGCGGCCTGTTCAAGCTGGGGAAGCCGCAGCCTGGCGATACGGTTCTGGTGTCGGGTGCTGCCGGGGCGACGGGCTCCACCGTTGGCCAGCTCGCCAAGGTGGCTGGTTGCCGCACCATCGGGATTGCGGGCGGGGCGGAAAAGTGCCGCTGGCTGGTGGAAGAGGCCGGCTATGACGCCGCGATTGATTACAAGGCCGGAAACCTGCGCGCTCAGCTGAAGGAGCTTGCGCCCAATGGCGTGGATGTGATTTTCGACAATGTCGGCGGCAAGATCCTGAACGACATGCTGGGCCATATCGCGACCGGTGCGAGAATCGTGATCTGTGGCGGTATTTCGCGCTATGAAACCGGCACCATGCCCGCAGGCCCGGAAAATTACTTCAACCTGGTGTTCCGCCGGGCGACCATGTCGGGCTTCATCGTGCTGGACTGGGCAAGCGAATTCCCCGCGCTCAGAAAGCGGCTCGCCGGGCTGGTGAACGATGGCAGGCTGGTGTTCCGGGTGGACGAGCAGCACGGGTTTGAAAACACGCCACGCACCCTGATGCGGCTGTTCACCGGCGAGAATCGCGGCAAGCAGGTGCTGAAGATCGCGGAGTAGCGGCCGGCCGGCGGACGAAAGGGATTTGAGCAGAGGGACTACGGGTTGTGGCGCTAATAGTGTCGGATTTATACAACAACCTGTCAGCTTTTCCCTGCAGGCTCAGGCAGCGTAGCCCAGATACCCAAGCTGCGCCGCCTTGAAGATCGTCTGGCTGCGGTTTACCGCGTCCAGCTTTTCGCCTGCGTTCTGGATGTGGAACCGCACGGTTGCATGGCTCCGCCCAAGGATCATCGAGATTTCCTTGTCGGTCTTGCCGATGGACGCCCACCGCAGGCATTCCACTTCGCGCTTGGTCAATTGGCAATCGACGGGAAGCCATTGGCGGGTGCGTAGCGACTTCACGCAGCCGGCCACGAAGCGATAGGCCAGCAGGCTCATCTCGTCGGCCTGTTCTTCATATTCCTTGGAAAGGTCGGTCCGCTCGGGGTCTGCCGCACAGAAGCTGACCGCACCGATCTGTCCGAACGGCAAGTGCACCGGGATGACGATGGCCGCCTTGGCCAACGCCCGCTTCTCGAAATTGTGGAGGTCTATCGCTTCTAGATAGCGATTGGGCTGGCGCGTGCGATAGCCCTCGGCATTTACCCAGAAAGGCTCCGATTCGTAGCGGCAGGCGCGCGGCAGCGGCGACGACAGCGCAAGCCGGGTGTCGGCCCACCAGCGTTCTGTCGGCCCGTTCCAGCCGAACACTTCGGATGCCAAAATTGCGCCCTCGTCGTCCATCAACGGGTTCTTGCTCGCGATGTTGTCGGCGACGGCCACCCGCAGGTTCGCCCGTTCCCAGGCAATGTCCCTCAGCGCTTCGGCAGCCGGGCGGATATCCTTCACCGAAGTGATGGTCATCCTGGCCAGTTCGTCCTTCAGGCTGGCTTGACGCTCGCCCATGATCCTCTCCCAACGGCCCTGATCGGCCCGTCCCTTGTCCCGTCCCTATGCGGTGTCCCTTTATGGAACACCCCTATTGGATTGGGCGGTGGCGCCCCCTGCCCGACGCTTTAAGCTGGTTATGCTTCAAGTTCGTTTTGCCCCGTCTGCTTACGCCCGGCGCACCGAATTGCAAGAGGCGTGCAAACAACGCCGAAAATGGTGCCCCTGCCCGGGGCGGGGAGGATCGAATGGCAGACGAGCTATGTGTGACCTGTCGTTTCTGGACCAAGGTCAGGGTGGAAGGCCCCGGAGTGCCGGGCGTTCCAGGTTCGCCCGCCGTTGGTGCATGCAGGCGTTATGCGCCGCATCCCAGCGTCGGCACCGGCCATGCCCACGTGCTGTGGCCGTTGACCGCAGCAGGCGAATATTGCGGTGAATGGTTTGCCCGTGGCGCTGCCGCCAGAGCCGCTTGAGGAGATCGACATGGCAACCCGCAATGACATCGAGCACTGGAAGTCGGTACCCTTCGTTCGGGTGAACGAGGGGCGCCAGAGCAAGACCGCCCGGAAGCTGCCCGACCCCGACCTCGGCTTCGATACGATCCCCGCCAGCCGCTACACCTCGCCCGAGTTCCAGAAGGCCGAGTGGGACCTGATGTGGACCAAGCTATGGCTGGTGGGAGGCCGGGAGGAGCTGATCCCCGATGCCGGGGACTGGATGACCCATTCGGTCGGACCGGAGAATTTCATCTTCGCTCGCCAGGCCGATGGCGCAATTCGCGGATTCTTCAATGTCTGCCCGCACCGCGGAAACCGCATCCTGCCAACAGATGGCGCGGGTGCGGCGCACAGCTTCAAGTGCGGCTACCACCATTGGGAGTGGGACGTGTCGGGAAAGCACATCCACGTGCCCGACATCGAGACCTTCCCTCAGCTGAGCGGCTGCACCCAGCATCTAAAGCAGGTGAAGGTGGACACATGGGGTGGCTTTTTCTGGTTCAGCATGAACCCGGATGCCGAGCCTCTACGCGATTTCCTGGGTGTCATCCCCGAGCATCTCGATCCCTACCGGTTCGAGGACATGAAGCTGATCGACTGGAAGACGATCGAGTGGGACTGCAACTGGAAGGCCAGCGTCGATGCCTTCAACGAGACCTACCATGTGCAGGGCATCCACCCCGAGCTGCTGAGCTGGCTGGATGACTGGAATGTCCAGATCGATTGCTTCGGCAAGCACAACCGCTACATCGTGCCCTTCACCACACCGTCGCCCCGCTACCGCGACCAGCGGACGCTGTCTGAAGTGATGATCGGCATGGCCCAGCTGAACGAGCTGGATCCGTCCGACTTCGAGGGCAATCCCCGCGCATTGAGGCTGGCTATCCAGCAGGCCAAGCGCGCCAAGCAGGACGACAGCATCTATCCCTACAAGGACCTGGCTGACGACCAGTTGAGCGATGATTACCACTACATGATCTTCCCCAATTTCACGATGAACATCTACGGGGAGACGATGCTGCTGTTCGTCAGTCGCCCGCACCCGACAGACCCCAACAGGATGTATTATGATCTGATGAACTTCGCCCATCTGCCGGCGGATCACCCCTACCAGACCCCTGAACACCAGACCTACCGGCACGGCCAGCTCTCGCTCGGGCTCGTGCTCGATCAGGATGCCCATAACCTTCCGCATGTGCAGGATGGCATGAACAGCCGTTCCTATGATGGCCTGATCCTGGGCACGCAGGAGCTTCGTATCCGGCACTTCCACGCCGTGCTGATGCAATATGTCGGAGCCGATGTTGAGCGAGACTGAAGCCGGTTTTCAACCCGCAGGCCCGGCAAACCTCGCCATCGGCACGTCCGAGGTGCGGACGGTCGGTGGCCGCGAAATGATCGTCGCACGTGGGCAGGATGGGCAATATCATGCTGTCTCCAGCCAGTGCAGCCATGCGGCTCTTTCGCTTGCGGAGGGTCGCGTCCGCGGGTCCTCCATCGTCTGCCCGCACCATGGCGCGCGCTTTTGCCTGAAAACGGGAAAGGTGCTGGGCCCCCCGGCGCATGAAGGGATCATCGCCTACCCGACAAGGGTGGAGGGAGACGAGGTGATGATATGGCCACTTTAGCCAAAGAGGCATCAGCCACCCTCGCCGGCAAGGTCGCGTTGATCACGGGCGCTGCTTCTGGAATCGGCGCTGCCACCAAGTCCCTGTTCGAGCGCGAGGGCGCGCACGTGTTGGGAACCGATATCCGCGCGTCCGGAGACGTGTTCCAGCACGACGTTACACACGAAGCGCAATGGGATGCCGCTGTTGCGGAGTGCGTCGCACGGTTCGGCCGGCTGGACATTCTCGTCTCCAACGCCGGCACCGCGCAGGCCGGGCCTATCGTCGATCTGGATCTCGCGGTTTTCCGCGAACAGTCCCGCGTTCATGTCGAAGGCGCGTTTCTTGGTATCAAGGCAGCGGTCGCCCAGATGCGCCGGCAGGCGCAAGCCTGCCAAACCCAAGATGGGCAGGGGACTCCCGCGCGTGGCAGCATCATCACGATCGCTTCTGTCGCCGGCCTGAAGCCCATCATGCAGACGACCGCCTACGGCACCGCGAAGGCCGCGCTCATCAACATGACAAAGGCCATAGCCATCGAAGTCGGCCGCAAGGGGGACCTGATCCGCCTGAACTCCATCTGCCCCGGTGGCACGAAGACCGCGATGACGCTGGCGATGTTCGATGAAAGCTATTGGGCCGATAAATCCAATTTCGCCGACATGCCCTTGAAGGATTATTGCCGGACCGAAGATATCGCCGAGGCTGCGCTCTATCTCGCATCCGACGCCGCCGAGTTCATCACTGCCAGCGCGCTCACCGTGGATGGCGGCTGGCTCCTGAGCGACCGCATATGACCAGACCCGTAGCCCTCGTTACCGGGGCGACGTCCGGTATCGGTCGCGAAGGCGCGCTGTGGCTTGCCCGTGACGGGTTCCACATCGTCGCCGCCGGCCGCAACGCCGAACGCGGTGCCGCAACGGTATCCGCCATCGAAGCCGCAGGCGGCACTGCCGAGTTTGTTCCCTTCGACATCACCGCCGAGGCCGACTGGGAGCGGGTGACGACGGACATGGCGGCGCGCCACAAGCGCCTCGATGCGCTGGTGAACAGCGGCGGCGCTTTCTTCTCGAAGCCCTTGCCTGACACCAGCCTCGGCGAATTCCGCACCCTGTGGGAAACCGATGTGGAATCGGTCGTGCTGGGCACAAAATACGGTTTGCGCACCATGGGTGCGACCGGGTCGGCTGGTTCGATCGTCAACGTGTCTTCGCTCGCCGGCCTTATCGGGCTGGAGGATTGCGCCGCTTATTGTGCAGCCAAGGCCGCTGTCACCCACTTCTCGAAGATCGCGGCGGTCGAAGGCGGCACGTTCGATCCGCCGATCCGCGTCAACAGCCTGAACCCGGGTGTCATCTACACGGAGATGATCACCGGCGCCTATGGCGACAACGATGCGATTAAGGCCTTCGTGAAGGACGGCAACGCGATCGACATGCTGGGCGAGGCCCGGCACATCGCTGCCGCCATCGCCTGGCTCGCCGGGCCGCGCAGCCGGATGGTCACGGGGACGGCGCATGTCGTCGTCGGCGGTCGCGGTAGCGACTGATCCGACACGCACACGAGCGAAAAGGGGCGAAAGACATGGCGACACGCAAGAGATTCACGCTGGCACGCCGGCCGGCGGGCACCCCGGTCGCGGAAGATTTTCATCTGGTGGAAGAGGCGCTGCCGGTTCTGGAAGACGGCCAGTTCCTGATCGAGAACCGCTACGCATCGCTCGATCCCGCCATCCGCGGCTGGCTGGACGACGCGCCTGGCTACATGCCCCCGGTTTCGCTTGGTGATGCGGTGCGCGCGACCACGGTTGGTGTCGTCGCCCGCAGCCGCAACGCCGAATTTCCGGTTGGCCAATGGGTGCTGGGCCTCAATGCCATCGAAACGCACAGCCTTGGCGTAACCGGCGGCTTTACCAGGCCGATCGACCCCACGATTGTGCCATCGCCCACCAACTTCCTGTCCGTCCTCGGCGCAGTGGGGATGACCGCATATTTCGGCCTCCTCGAAGTCGGCCAGCCCAAGCCTGGCGAAACGCTGCTGGTATCGGGCGCGGCTGGCGCTGTCGGCAGCCTCGTCGGCCAGCTCGGCAAGATCAGGGGGATGCGCGCAATCGGAATCGCTGGCGGCGCGGAAAAGTGCGCCCGGCTGACGGATCGCTACGGTTTCGATGCTGCAATCGATTATCGCGGCAAGACAGTCAACCAGCTGGAGGCCGAAATCCGGGCGGTCGCGCCAGATGGCGTGGACGTGGTGTTCGAAAATGTCGGCGGTGCCTGCCTCGATGCAGCGTTGATGAACCTGCGCCACGGCAGCCGCGTTGCGCTGTGCGGGCTGATCTCGGAATACAACAGCCTGGAAAAGGTCGGCGCTCGCAACCTTTGGCAGCTCATCGTCCACTCCGCGCGGATCGAGGGGCTTCTGGTGCGTGACTATCTGCCGCGCTTCGCCGAGGGCGGGGCGCAGATGGCCGATTGGGTGACGGCCGGAAAGCTGGTGTTCGATGAGCATGTGGACGAGGGGATCGACAACGCCTTCCCGGCTTTCATGCGCCTGTTCGAGGGTTCGAATGACGGCAAGATGATTCTGAAACTATGAGGCTCGCGGGAAAACGGGCGCTGGTCACCGGCGCGGCTTCGGGCATCGGCCAGGCCATAGCCGCGCGCCTCCGGGCAGATGGCGCCAAGGTTCTCACGGCAGATCGCGCGCCCGGAACGGACCTGACGCTTGATGTGTCCGCACCCGGCAGCCCGGCTGCCCTCATCGCGGCATGCGAAGAGCGCTTGGGCGGGCTCGATATCCTGGTCGCCAATGCCGGCGTTTCCGCGTTCGAAATGCTGGACGGCCACGCCGAAGCAGTGTGGACTACCACGCTGTCCATCAATCTTGATTCTGTTTTCCGCCTCTGCCGGGACGCCATTCCCCTGCTGAAGGCGTCAGGCGATGCGCGGATCATCACCATCGGTTCGGTGATGTCCACCTTCGGGGAAGCCGGAATGGCGGCCTATGCGGCTGCAAAGCATGGCGTTCTAGGCCTGACCCGCGCAATGGCGATTGAACTTGGACCGCACGGGATCACCGCGAACTGCATCCAGCCCGGCGCAATCCTCTCCGGGATCACCAGACCCGCGTTTGCAGCAAATCCGGCCTTTGGTGACTATTGGGTTGAGAAGTCTGCCCTTAAGCGGCTAGGCGAGCCTGACGATATCGCGGCCGTCGCCGCTTTCCTCGCCTCGGACGACAGCCGGTTCATGACCGGTGCCACCCTTGTCGTCGATGGCGGGGCCACCGCCCACCCATAGGACGACCATGACAGCGACCGACATTGTAATCCGTTTCATCGATCATCTGAACGCCATGCGCCTCGACGACGCGTGGGCACTGCTCGCCCCGGATGTCGTTTACCACAACATCCCCATGAGCCCCGTGACGGGGCCGGCCGGCGTAAAGGCCGTTTTCGACCAGATCCCGTTCGAAGCCATGGACTGGATCGTCCATGCCATCGCCGAGTGCAGCGCGCTTGCTGATGGCAGCCCTGATTGCACATTCCAGGTGCTGACCGAACGAACCGACCGCTTCCGGCTGAAGGGCGGCCGCTGGGTGGAGCTTCGGGTGATGGGGAATTTCGAGGTCGACGAAGGCCGAATCACGGCCTGGCGCGACTATTTCGATCTTGGCCAGTGGATGGCGCAGATGGCGCCGCCGGCTTGAGCCGGCCTGGCACCCGCCGCCAACAGATGCGCACCCTGGCGCCACGCCAGGAGTCCGATGCCGTGCATCGGCCGGTATTGTCCGTTAGCGACGTGCGTCTTGTCCCCCTGTCCGAATGCTATCGGGAGGCGCTGCGCGCCGTCTGCGCCGAAGACAAGGCGATCTGGGACATCTCATCCTACTCGATGCTGGGCGAGAGCTTCGACGATTTCTGGGACCACGCCCTGTCCGTCGAGCTGTTCTGGGTCATCCTCCACGAAAACAGGCTGATCGGTTGTTCCGCCATCGTGCCGGACGAACGCGCGCCCGGTGTCGTCGAAATTGGCGGCACCTATCTGGCGCCGTCTGCCCGCGGCACCGGTATCAATCGCATCGTGAAGTGGCTGATGTTGTCGCACGCCTTCGCCTTCGGGGCGCACCGGGTGGAATTCCGGGTCGATGCCCGCAACCTTCGAAGCCGCGCTGCCGTTGCCAGCATAGGTGCAGTGGAGGAAGGCGTGCTGCGCCGCCACAAGATGACCCACACCGGGCATGTCCGCGATACCCACATCTTTGCCGTGACCGATCAGGACTGGCCGGTGGTGGAAGCGAAGCTTCGGCCCTGAACCGCTCCCCTCGCGCCGGCCGTCAGGCCGAATGCACGATGAGACGTCCGTATCGAGCCCTGGTACGAACCGACCAGACCGGCCGACCCTGTCCAACCATCCAGCCTGTCACTTTCATGTGTCGGGATGCCGGCGTTCCCGGCGTAGTTTCAGAATCTTGTAAACCTGTGGGGGACCCTCATGACCACGCCTGCGCCGCCCGGAAATCCTTTTGCGCCCGAAACCCTCTCGGATCCCTGGGCCTTTTATGCGCAGGCGCACAAGATCGCCCCGGCCTTCGCCCTTCCCGGCACGCCGATCGCCTATGTGACCGGGTACGACGCCATCGTCGATGCCGTAGGCCGGGTCGAGGAATTCTCGAACGCGTTCGGCTCCGATCTCGCCGGCGCCCGCAGCCAGGATCCGGAGGTTACCGCCATTCTTGAAACCGGCTGGCCTGCTATCAACACGATGCTGACGGCCGACCCGCCCGTTCACACCCGCTACCGCAAGCTTGTGAACCTCGCCTTCTCGATGAAAAAGGTGGAAGCGCTGGAGGACCGTGTGCGCGCGATCGCGGTCGAGCTGATCGACGCGATGCTGGCCAAGGCCGCGCGCCATGCAGACGGGCAAGGCGATGCCGTCGACTTCGTCGCCGATTTCGCAATCCCGCTGCCGGTCGCCGTGATCGCATCGGAAATCGGGATGCAGGGCTCGACGGACGTGCTGACGGTGAAGCGCTGGTCGGATGCCTTTGCCGACCGGCTGGGCCAGATGATCCCGCGTGAGCGTGAGCTGGAATGTGCCCGCGAAGTCGTCGAATTTCAGCGCCATTCCAAGATGCTGATCGATCAACGCCGGGCCAACCCGACAGGCGATCTGCTGTGCGACCTCGTCCACGCGTCGATCGACGGGGAAAAGCCGCTCGACGATGCGGAGATCATGTCCGTCCTCCAGCAGTTGATGGTAGCCGGGAACGAAACCACCACGTCGACACTGGCCGGCGGCCTCCTGACCCTGATCCAGAACCCGGAAGCGATGGCCCGGGTGCAGGCCGACCCTTCGCTGATTCCCAACATGGTGGAGGAAATGCTTCGGCTGGAAACGCCGACGTCGGGCATGTGGCGGGTGGTGAAGCGCGACACCGAGATCGCCGGCGTGCCGGTGAAGGCGGGCACCATGCTGATGCTGCGCTACGCAGCGGCCAACCGCGATCCTTCCAGATTCGAAAACCCGGATGCCTTCCAGCCCGACCGCAAGAACGCGCGCACCCACCTGGCCTTCGGACGCGGCATTCACATGTGTGTCGGCAACATGCTTTCGCGAAAAGAGCTGGCGGTGGCCTTCGAGGAACTTCTGGCCCGGCTCGACAATGTCGCGCTTGCGCCCGCCGCGCAGCTGGTCTGGAAGCCGAACATGCTGCTACGCGGGCTGTCGAACCTGCCGATCACCTTTTCGCCGCGGGAAGGCGCACCGCGTACGAGGGTGGACGAGGCGGCATGAACTTCGACCTGAACGAGGACCAGGCCATGCTGAAGGCCATGGTTGAGCGCTTCTGTGCCGAACGGCATGGCGGAGACCTCGAGAAGCGCCGCCGGCAGCGTGCCTGCCCGGGCGGCTTTGACCGCGCCAGCTGGGCGGCACTCGCCGAGCTGGGGCTGACGGCGATGCCCTTCACCGAAGCCGACAGCGGCCTTGGTGGAGGTACCGTAGAGCTGATCGCAACGGCCGAAGCGCTCGGCGCTGCGATGGCAACAGAGCCGTTCACCGAGTGCCTCGTGCCCGCAGCGGATCTCTATTCGCGTGCCGATGCCGGGCAACGCGCCGGGCTCATCGGCCCTGTCGTCTCGGGCGAGGTCCTGCCCGCGTTTGCTGTCACCGAACAGGCCGGGCGCTACAATCTTGCCCATGTCGAAACCCATGCCCGGCAGGACAATGCATGCGGTTGGCTCCTGGCAGGCGCCAAGACGGCTGTCTGGCAGGGCATGGCCGCAGACCAGATCATCGTTTCAGCCCGCACCGGTGGAGACATCCGATCAACCGACGGCATCGAGCTGTTCGTGGTCTCGTCAACGGAACAGGGTGTGGAACGGCGCGGCTGGCGCGCTGCGGACGGCCAGCTTGCAGCCGAGGTCATTCTGAAGGACGCGCCTGCCACGCGGCTCGACGGGCTTGGCCATGAAGCGCTGGATGCTGCCGTGCGCGCAGCCTGGCTTGCAGCGGCTGCGGAAATGCTGGGCATCGCCGGCCTCTTGTTCGACGCCACCCTGAATTATGTGAAAACGCGCGTGCAGTTCGGAAAGCCGCTCGGTGCCTTCCAGGTCGTGCAGCATCGGCTGTCCGATGCCTATGTCGCCCTCGAACAGGCACGCTCCATGGTCTATCGGGCGGCGCTCGCATCCGAGGCGGACCGTTCGCGCGCCGCCGCTGGCACTAAGGCTTTCGTTTCGGACGCGGCGCTGAAAATCGCGCACGAGGCCGTGCAATTTCACGGCGGAATGGGCGTGGCGGACGAGCTTGTGGTGGGCCATGGCCTCAAACGCATCCAGTTGCTCTCCCGGTTGTTCGGTGATCCTTACACCGCTGCCCAATGCTATGCGAAGGCTGCCTGATGGCTGAAACCCTCGTCGATATCGCCGACCATCTGCTCACCCGGGGTCCGGACCCGGCGCTGATCGGCGGACGTGACCGAACAACCGGTCGCATTGTCTTTCCCTGTCCGGCTGATGCCGAGCGGTTTGAGGCGGTGGAGCTACCGCGCGAAGGCCGCATCTGGTCTTGGACCGTCCAGCGGTTTCGCCCGAAATCACCGCCCTACACAGGGCCCGAGTCGTTTGAGCCCTACGCCATCGCCTATGTCGAGCTGCCGGGCGCCACCATCGTGGAGTCGCGGCTTTCAGGCTTCAGCTTCGATGACCTCAAGGTCGGGCTGCCGTGCAAGCTCGTCGCGGAAGTGTTCGCCGGCAAACGCAGCTACGCCTTTGCCCCCAACGACAGCATTGGCGGAGACGGCGCATGACCGAGGTTTGCATCATCGGGGCGGGTATTCACCCCTTCGGCCGCACGGATGGCATGTCGGGCCTTCAGCAAGGCGTGTTCGCGGTTCGCCAGGCGTTGGCCGATGCCGGGGTTGAATGGCCCGATATCGACATCGCCTACGGTGGGTCCTCCGCCGCCGGAAACGCCGATATCATGGTTAACGACCTTGGTTTGACCGGTGTTCCCTTCATCAATGTGGCAAATGGCTGTGCGACGGGTGGTTCGGCGCTGTACGGTGCTTTTGCGTCCATCAAGGCGGGCCAGGCCGATCTTGCGCTCGCTGTCGGGTTCGACAAGCATCCCCGCGGCGCTTTCGATCCCAGGCCCGCCGATTGGGGCCTTCCCGATTGGTACGGCGAAACCGGCCTGATGCTGACAACACAGTTTTTTGCGCTGAAACTGCGGCGCTACATGGAACAGTTCGGAATCAGCCCCACCACGCTGGGCCGGGTCGCCGAAAAGGCGTTCGACAACGGCGCGCTCGCCTCCCACAGCTGGCGCAAGCAGCCGGTCGACATCGACACCATCATGAACTCCCAGATGGTCAACGATCCGCTGACCAAGTTCATGTTCTGCGCGCCCGCCGAAGGGGGTGTCGGGCTGGTCCTTGCGTCAGAAAAGAAGGCCCGCGAACTCGGGGTCACGCCCATCTATCTGAAGGCGGCGACCATCCGCACCCGCCCGCCGGGGAGCTTCGAAGTCTTCTCGCCCTCGCTCGACATCGAGCGCGGCCCATCGCCGACCGTCGTCGCCTCGAAAGCGGCGTTCGAAGCCAGTGGCCTTGGGCCCGGGGATATCGATGTTGCACAGCTTCAGGATACGGAATCGGGTGCCGAGATTATGCACATGGCCGAAAACGGCTTTTGCGCGGATGGCGAGCAGGAACAATGGCTGTCCGAAGGCCGCACCAGGCTGGGCGGCGTGCTTCCGGTGAACACCGATGGCGGCTGCCTTGCCTGCGGCGAACCGATCGGTGCTTCGGGTCTTCGGCAGGTCTATGAAAATGTGGTGCAGTTGCAGGGCCGCGCCGGCGCCCGGCAGGTGGAAGGCGCGCGCACGGCCTACAGCCATGTCTATGGCGCGCCGGGCCTGTCGGCCATCGCAATCCTGCAACGCTAAGGGGGAAACCATGGGAATGCTGGACGGACATGTTGCCCTGCTGACCGGTGCCGCCGGCGGCATCGGCTTTGCAGCGGCCCGGGTGCTGATGGCCGATGGCGCCAAAGTCATGCTTGCCGATATCGATGCTGACCGGTTAGCCGAAGCCGCGACCGCGCTTGGCGCAGGCGCGGCTTCCACCCCGCTCGACGTAACCTCGCGCTCCAGCTGGAAGGCGGCAGTCGACGCCACCGTCGCGCGGTTCGGCGGCCTCTCCATCCTGGTGAATTCCGCCGGCATTTCCGAGCCTGCCGATATCGAGACGCTGGTTGACGACGCATGGGACCGGCACCTCGCCATCAACCTGTCGGGCGTTGTATATGGCATGCAGACAGCGGCGCCCGCGATGAAGGCATCGGCCAAGCCCTGCGCCATCGTCAACGTCGCGTCCATGCTGTCCATGCGGCCGGGTGCGCCTTTCATCGCCTATTGCGCTTCGAAGGCCGGGATGGTTATGGCCTCCAAGGCGGCCGCGTTGCACTTCGCCAACAGCGGCATCCCGATCCGCGTCAATACGGTGCATCCGGGCGCCATCCGCACCCCGATGTTCGAACGCTATCTCGACATGGTGGACGACAGGGCCGCGGCCGAGGCGAGCTTTGCCGCCAACCACCCCATGGGACGCGTGGGCGAGCCGGATGAAGTCGCCCAAGCGATACTGTTTCTTGCCTCGCCGCGCTCCAGCTTTACCACTGGCGCAGAATTGCCGGTCGACGGTGCCGGGCACATACGGGATTGATGGCGATGGCAAGTGCATCCCCCAAAGGCCCCATACAGGCCCATTTCGTCGCCGCCGGCAAATATCACGATATCGATTTCGCCCGGCTGGAAATTCTGAAAATGTTTGCAGATGAGCCGCGCATCCGCGCCACCGTCGCGATGGATTTCGCAAATATCGATCGCCTGAAGGACTGCTCCCTCCTCGTCACTTATACATGCGACGTGCTGCCGACACAGGATGAGGCCGCCGCCATCAAGGCCTGGCTCGATGCTGGCGGACGCTGGTTGGCGCTGCACGGTACCAACTCCGTCCTCCGTTTCCTCGAAAGCGGGCTTGTCGATGCTCCCAACGAGCGCCCCGACGTGATGGCGATGCTGGGCACCCAGTTCGTCGCCCACCCGCCCATCGGGCCCTATACCGTGAATGTGAAGCAGCCCGGCCACCCGCTGGTGAAGGGCGAGCCGGATTTCGAGGTGGTGGACGAACTCTACCTCACGCGCACCACGGCCGAGATTGACGTCATCCTCTCCACCAGCTTCGAAGGCGAGGCGACCGGCTTTGTGGAAAGCCAGTGGCCGAAAACGGAGGTGCCGATCCTTTATGAAACCAGGCATGGCGCGGGCCGACTGCTCTATTTCACGCTCGGCCATTGCCGTGGCCACTATGATGTCGCGGTCTTCACGCCGTTCTGGCCGCACCCGGAACGCTGTTCGTGGAACTACCCGGTCTATACCCGAATTCTGAAGCGCTGCCTCCTGTGGGGCATCAACGAGTTGGAGCGCACCTGATGCACATGACCTTCACGGCCGAAGAGATCGCCTTCCGCGACGAGGTCCGCAGCTTTCTCGTCCACAGCCTTCCCGAGCATATCCGCGAAGGCGCGCGCAACACCCCCAGCGTGTTCGTGGAGCCCGACATCGGTGATGAATGGCAGCGCATCCTTCATGAAAAAGGCTGGCTCGCCTATCATTGGCCCAAGGAAGCCGGCGGCACCGGCTGGGATCCGGTTCAGCGCTACATCTTCGAAAAGGAATGCGCGCTGGCCGATGCGCCGGCGCTGTCCGTTCTTGGCCTGAAGCTCGTCGCGCCCGTCATCTACACTTTCGGCACAGCCGAACAGAAGGCGCGCTTCCTGCCGTCGATCCTCGATGGCTCGGAAAAATGGTGCCAGGGCTATTCCGAACCCGGAGCCGGCTCCGACCTCGCGAGCCTGAAGACCCGCGCCGAACTGCAACCCGACGGCAAGACCTACCGCATCAACGGCTCCAAGATCTGGACCACGCACGCCCATTTTTCCGACTGGATGTTCTGCCTCGTCCGCACCAACGCGGATGTGAAGCCGCAGGAGGGCATCACCTTCCTGCTGGTGCCGATGCACCAGAAGGGTATCACCATCCGCCCGATCATCACGCTTGCGGGCGATCATGAAGTGAACCAGGTGTTCCTGGATGATGCCGAAACCGCCGTGGAATTCCGCATCGGCGCGGCAGGGCAGGGCTGGTCCATTGCCAAGTTCCTACTGGAAAACGAGCGAGGCGGAAGCTGCGCTGCCCCGCGTCTAATCGCCGACATCGATCGCCTGCGCCACGCGGCCGACAGGCAACCCAGCGGTACCAACGGCGCTTATGGCCATCTGCCGTCGGTGGAGGCGCGGCTCGTTGCGCTGGAACTGGAGGCGCAGGCGCTGGAGATCACAGAGCTCAGGATTCTCGCCGAGCTGAAGGCTGGTCGCCGGCCCGGCCCGCAGACCTCGCTCGTCAAGCTGGTGTCGTCTTCGCTCCGACAGAAGATCGACGAGATGGCGGTCGACATCTTCGGACCTTACGGGCTGCAACTGCCACCCGAGCGCCCGCTTTACGGCAACAGCGCGCCCGAGCCCGTCGGCAGCCGCGACGCCCAACTCGCCATGCCCACCTACCTCAACAGCCGGGCGTGGACGATCTTCGGCGGGACGAACGAAGTGCAGAAGACCATCATCGCAAAGACCGTATTGGGCCTGTAATGCCGGGGCTCTAAGGGGACGTCTCTTCGTGTTAGGCTTGGCGGCAGGCACGGGGCTGCCGGCGATGTCGGCTGGGGCATCGCCCGTTCACGCCATGCGGATCCGGACCACATGCCGCCCCGGCTCAAGCGGCCAGTCGGTGCCCTCGCTGTCAAAGGCCAGGGGCGCGCCATCGAGGGTTCCGGTCCATGCCTCGGTGCCGGGATCACGTTCCACCATGATCTCGTAGCTTGCGCCTTCCAGTTGCAATGAGACGACGATCTTCGGCCAGTCGGCCGGCAGGCACGGCTTCAGGCGGATGGACGTGCCGCTGCGCGTGAGGCCGATGATCCCTTCGATCCCTGCGCGATACATCCAGCCTGCCGCGCCGGTGTACCATGTCCAGCCGCCACGGCCGTCGTTTGGCGGCTCGGAATAGATATCGGCTGCAACCACATAGGGCTCGACCCTGTAGTGCCTGGCTTCGGCGGCGTTGCGCGCGTGCATGATCGGGTTCAGCATGTCGAACAGGTGCATTGCCAGATCGCCGTCGCCCATCCGGGTAGCCGCCAGGATCGTCCACATGGCGGCATGGCTGTACTGGCCGCCATTTTCGCGCACGCCTGGCGGGTAGCTGCGGATATACCCCGGATCGCGAAGCGTGCGATCGAACGGCGGGGTGAACAGTTTCACCAGCCGACGGTCGGGATCGACAAGGAGGCGCCGCATCGATGCCATGGCCTGCACTGCCCGGGCCGGGTCACCCGCGCCGCTGAGCACTGCCCATGTCTGGGCGATGGAATCGATCCGGCATTCGTCGCTGGCAGCCGAGCCAAGCCAGGTGCCGTCGTCGTAGGTGGCGCGACGGTACCATTCGCCATCCCAAGCATGGGTTTCGATTGCGATGCGGACAGATTCGGCGTGGGCCCGCCACTGCCGTGCGCGGTCGGGCTCGCGCTCGTCTGCAAAGGGGGCGAAGCGATTGATGGCGTGGATCAGATGCCAGCCGAGCCACACACTCATCCCTCGGCCTTGTTCGCCCACATGGTTCATGCCGTCATTCCAGTCTCCGCCGCCGATCAGCGGCAGGCCCAGATCTCCGGTGAGCGAAATGGACTGATCGAGGGCAAGTGCGCAATGGAGGTAGAGCGAGCTGGTCTCGCTGCTGATGCCGGGCTGGAAGAAGGCGTCGTGCTCGCCGACTTCAAGGAGGCGGCCTTCGAGGAACGGGATTTGCTCGCCCAGAATGGCCGTGTCGCCGGTGCTCTCGATATAGTCTGCGACCGAGATCGCAAGCCAGCCGCGGTCATCAGATATGCGGGTGCGGACACCGCGCCCGCTTTCGGGGAGCCACCAATGCTGGACGTCACCTTCGCGAAACTGCCGCCCGGCAGCGCGCAGCAAGTGCTGGCGCACGAGATCGGGGCGCGACAGCAGCAAGGCACCGCCATCCTGCAACTGGTCGCGGAAGCCATAGGCGCCGCTGGCCTGGTAGAAGCCGGCACGGCCCCAGATGCGGCAGCCCAGCACCTGGTAGAGCAGCCAGCCGTTGAGCATGATGTCCATCGCGCGATTTGGGGTCTGGACCTGGACAGTTCCAAGCGTTGTCCGCCAATGCGCTGACGTGCGTTCGAGTTCTGCATCAAGGTCAGCGTCGCGCCAGTGGCGGACAAGTTCCCGCGCAGCGGTTCGATCTTCTGCCTGGCCTATGGTCCAGACGATCTCGCGCGCTTCTCCCGGCGCTAGCATGAAGTCGGTCGAAAGCACTGCGCAAGGGTCAAACCCGGCGCCGAGATGGGGCTTCAGCGGCGCATCGTCGGCAAGGGCAGCGGGCCTCGCAAGGGTTCCACCGGCCCCCAGGAATGCCGCGCGGTCGCAGGTCCAGCCGGACTGGCAGCCGTCGAGGTCGGCAAAGGCGATGCGCCCGGCGGTCTCCGTATCGAACGGGTTGCGCGCAAAGAGTGCGCCGGTCTCGGCATCCAGCTCGGTGATGATGTGTGCCGCTGACTTCGAGCGGGCATCCCCGAGAACCCACTCGGCATAACCGGCAACCGAAAGCGCGCGCGCTTCGCCGGACAGGTTACGCAGTGTCAGCCGTGCGAGCCGGAGCGACGCGTCCAGGGGCACATGGACCAGAAGGTCGCTTTCGATCCCGTGCCCGATCGCGTGGAACCGGCTGAAACCGAAGCCGTGGCGGGTGATCCGCGTGCCGCCGGCGCCGGCCGGCGCGGCCGTTGGCGACCAGAGCTGGCCGCTTTCCTGGTCCCGGATGTAGAGCACATCGCCCGGCGGGTCGGCGACTGCATCGTTCGACCATGGCGTCAGCTGGTTTTCGCGGGCATTGCCGGCCCATATGGCCCCCAGCCCGTCGGCCGAAACCTGACAGCCAAAGCCGGGATTTGCCAGCACATTGATCCATGGTGCCGGCGTGGTGATGCCGTCGCCAAGCACCATCGCATATTCGCGTCCATCTGCATGGAAGCCGCCAAAGCCGTTCCAGAGTTCCAGGGTTTCCGGGCGCGGCAGGGCAGCGTCGGGCGGTCGGCCCGTTCGCAGCGCACGCGCCTTGTGCAAGGCAGATGCCACGGGGATCGGCGCAGCGGAATCCGGGCGTTGCAGCTGTTGCCTGAGCGCCCCACGCTGCGCCCTGAATTCAACCCGCGCATGGCTGCGCAGTCCTGCAACCTGCTGTTCCAGCATCAGGTCGGCGCGAAGCGTGAAGACCTCGCCGCGCACACCGGGCGGGGCCGGACGGGCGCGAACGGCGCGGACGGCGTCATCGATGGCCAGTTGCAGATCCTGGACATAAGAGGCCTTGCGTTCGTTCAGGATGACGAGGTCGAACGAAAGGTAGCGGGTCTGCAGGAATTCGAATGCCCGCAGCAGGTCATGGACCAGCTTCATATCCCGTGGGTCTTCTATCCGCACGAGAAGGATCGGAATATCTCCGGAGATTCCGTGCACCCAGAGGGCCGATTGCGGCCCGGCTGCAGCTTCGACCAGCGCCGGCGGCGGCGCGTGCACTGTGCCGGGGTTCACGATGTGGGCGGCCAGCCGCTGGAAATCGGCAGCGTCGCTCGGGTCAAGCCTGAGGAAGCGCTGTTCGATCTGCGCCTGGGTCCAGGATCCCAACTGGGCTCGGTCGAAGGCGCTTGCATCGCGATTCCGGTCGATCGCATCTGTCAGGGCCTCACGCGTGTCGGCAGCAATGGTCCAGAAGGCGACGCGAACGCTTGTGCCGGGCGGCACCAGGACCGGGCAGCGAAGCGCAAGCACCGGATCCAGCACTGTCCCCAGATGCCCGGCAAGCGGCCGTTCAAAGCCCAAGGGATCGGCAATCGTCCGGCCGCGGCCAATGAAGGCGCCGCGATCCGTTTCCCAGCTCATGGCACCCGCAAGCTTGCCTTCGACGACCGCCAGATGTGCAACCCAGATCGGCTGGTCCTGAGACCCGCGCGGCTTCCGCCGCGCAACCAGCACCGGCCCGTCAAGGCACTCGGTCTCGATGAACATGCGCGCAAAAGCCGGGTGCGCGATGTCTGTCTCGGGGGCAGCCATCGCGAGTTCCATGCACGAGGTGATATCGATCTGGTGGGTCTTGCGCCCGCTGTTCGAAACAGAGACCCGCCGCACTTCAGCATCATCCTCGGGCGAGATCAGAACCTCGGTTTTGGTCGTCAGCACCCCGTCGCGTCGATGGAACTCGGCCCGGCCCTCCATGAAGGTTGCCGCATAATGTTCGGGCTGTCCCCCCATGGGGGCCAGCGTAGCGGACCATCCAAGGCGCGTGTTTCGATCTTTCAGATAAATCCACGCGCCGTGCCCCTGCACGACCGGGTCTTCGCGCCAGCGGTTGATCGCCATGCCCCTCCACCGGCTGCTGCCCGAGCCGGCACTCGTCAACAACACGGAATAGCGGCCGTTTGAAAGCAGGTGGACGGGCGGTGTCGTGCCCGTGCGCATGCCATAGGTGCGGGTGGCGCCGGCCTCCACCGGGCGGTCGAATGCAGCAACCGTTACCTCTTCGGCCCGTGGCGTGAAGGTGCCGACGCCGCGCGGCGGCCGTTCCTGCAGCAAAAGCTCTACCGCGCGGATCATCGGCTCTGCATGGAATGCGTCGCGCAGGCGCCCACCATCCAGCACATTGGCGATGGCAAGCAGGCTCATTGCCTGGTGATGCGCCATATAGGTGCGGACAAGGGCAAAGCGGCTGCCCGTGGGCAAGCGGCCGGACGTGAAGTCGAGCGCTTCGTAAAAGCCGTAGCGCCCGCGTGCGCCGAGGGCTTCAAGGCGGTCGAAGTTGGCAAGTGCCGCAACCGCGTCGACCATCGTGGCGAGCCCGGTTGCATAGGGCGCGATCACCAGGTTTTCCGATAGTCCGCGCTTCAGGCCAAGGCCTGGCACCCCGAAACTGGAATATTGGTAGGTCATTTCCCGGTCACGCGCGTTGTAGGCCGATTCCGAAATGCCCCAGGGCACGCCGGCTTGCTCGGCATAGTCCTGCTGGCGTTGCACCGCGAGCCGATTGGATGTTTCCAGAAGGCTGCCATCGGGCGCGCGCATCAGCAACGACGGCATGAGATATTCGAACATCGAGCCAGTCCAGGAGATCAGCGTCGAGGCAGAACCGATGGCTGTTGCGCTCCGGCCGAGCCGGAACCAGTGCTTCACAGGCAGGTCGCCCTTGGCGATTGCAAACAGGCTGGCCAGCCGCGCCTCGGAGGCGAGAAGATCGTAACAGCCTTCATCGAGCCGGTTTTCGGCCGCTGACCAGCCGATCGAGAGCAGCAACCGGTCCGGGTTGAGAAGGAAGCCGAAGTCCATCGCCAGCGCAAAAGTCCGGGCTTCGCTGGCAATGCGTGCGGATCGGGCGGCGCTGGCCGGGTCGTCCCAATCCGCCACGACATTTGCAAGCGCTATGAGGTGGCCGGCAAGATTGCCGCTGTCGACTGATGAGACATAGGCCGGATCGAGCACCCGCAGGTCGCGCGTGTCGTACCAGTTGAACAGGTGCCCCCGGTGCCGGGCCAGCCGGTGCAGGGTTGTGAATGTCGATTCCAGCCGGTCGAGCGCCTCGTCCGCCGGGCACCAGCCATGGTTCCGTGCCGTTGCCACAGCCAGCAGGTAAAGCCCGATGTTGGTTGGCGACGTCCGCCCTGCCACGACCGGCACCGGGTCTTCCTGGAAATTGTCGGGCGGCAGGTGGTTGTGTTCGGCCGTCACATTGGCCGTGAAGAAGTCCCAGGTTTCGCGCGCAATCGATGCGAGCGCGGCACGTTCGCTTGATGTCAGAGCTGGCGCAGTTGCAACGGGTCCGGGGGCGCTGATTCGGAATGCAATCGCCGGTGCCAACATCCAGAGCAGCGCCAACGGAAGCACCAGCGGCCACATGCCGGGCTGATACCAGATGGCCAGCGCCGCGGCGCCAAACGCGAGCGCAACGGACCGCCCCATCATGGCATACAACTGCCAGATGTCCCGATCCGGCGCAGCGCCGGCTTGAGCCGCAGTTGTCCACTCCAGCAGGTTGCGGCGGGTCACCACCAGCCGGATCAAGGTGCGCACGATTGCATCGACCATGCGAACCGCCTGATCCGCCAGAACCGCCAGTTGCAGCGCGAACCGGCCAAGGCCTGCGCGGACGTCGGTACCAAGCGCACCCAGATGCAGGCGAACGGAAACGTCGCGGTGGCGCGGCGCCACGAGGAGCGGTAGCAGTGGCAGCAACGGAGGGATCGCAACCAGGAGCAGAAGGCCCAAAGTCCATGCAGCGGCTGCCTCGCCCGGCAGAAACCAGCCGCCGATCAGGGCAGCAAGCGTGGCAGGCGCCACCAGAGACCGGCGCAGGTTGTCCAGCATCTTGGCCCGCCCGTTGCCCGGAAGGGATTGCGCCGGCACTTTCGACGTGTTTAGAATCCAGGACAGCAGCTGCCAGTCGCCGCGCACCCAGCGGTGTTGCCGCTGCACGGCTGCATCATAGCGGATGGGGAAATCCTCTACGACCTCCACGTCCGAAATCAGCCCTGCGCGGGCATAAATGCCTTCGAACAGGTCGTGGCTCAGCATGCTGTTGGGGGGCACCCGGCCGGCAAGCGATGCCATGAAACTGTCGATCTCGTAGATGCCTTTGCCCGTGAACGAACCTTCGCCGAGCAGATCCTGGTAGATGTCGGACGAGGCCGATGCATAGGGATCGATCCCGGCTGGCCCGCCTGTCAGGCCCTCGAACCCGGACGGGCCGCGACCGATCGGCAGGGCAATTGTCACGCGGGGTTGCAGGATGCCGTGGCCCGAGACCACCCGGCGCAATCGCGTATCGAAGCGTGGGCGATTCAGCGGGTGCGCCATCTTGCCGATCATCCGCCGGGCCACACCCATTGGCAGCTGGGTGTCGGCGTCCAGCGTGATCACATAGCGCACCCCTTCGGGAAGCTGCGTGACATTCAAGTACGACGTGTCCGTTGCGCCACGCAGCAGGCGGTTTAGCTCGTGCAGCTTTCCGCGCTTGCGTTCCCACCCCATCCAGCACCCTTCAGACGGGTTGAACTGGCGGCGGCGGTGAAGGAAGAAAAAGCGCAGGGCAGGGCCTTGCGCGGGATGGCGAATGTTCAGCGCGGCGATGGATGCGCGTGCCTGGTGCAGCAACGCGTCCTCGCCGGGCAAGTCCTGCAATTCGGCGTCGGCAAAATCCGACAGGAGCGCATAGTGCATCGCGTCTTCACGGGTGGCAAGATGATGCACTTCGAGCTTGGCGATCGCAGCTTCGACTGCATCAGAGGACCCCAGCAGCACCGGCACCACGACAAGCGTGCGCAAATCGGGCGTGACGCCCCCCGGCAGCTCCATCGCCGGTATCACTGTCGGCAGCAGCAGCGCTGCCATCACCTTGGTGACAATTGCCGTTGCCGTGTCGATCGCGAGCAGCGCCAGAGTGCCCGTGAGGATTAGCAAATGGACCGGCAAGAGCACGAGCCCGTCGAGCGCCGCCAGCGGAACCACGGAAACCAGCATCCCCACGAGAAGGATGAGCCCGACATAGATCTGGATGCCCCTCGCGCGTATCGAACGTGACAGCCTCGTCTCGACCGGGGGAATGAAGGCGATCGATCGTTCCAGTTCGGGACGGCCGCTGCCGACCAGGAAGAAGCCGGGGTCCTTGTCGGCGTCGTTCTCGCTGACCCGGGCATCGGCAAGCGCAATAGCGCGCACAGCCACCGCGTCCTCGGCCAGGGATGACCCGCGCGAAAGCTCCTCAAGCGCATTGCGGTAAAGATTGCGCGAGGGGAAATCCATTTCGGCAAAACGGCTGCCGTCCCGGAGCACGCTGTCGGCGAGGCTGAGTGACTCCACCATGCCGCCCCAGTCCGTTTCGGCAATGGTCCGCATTGCCGTGACGACATTGCGAATGGAGGCAGTCGATGCGATGAGGGCAGCCTGGGCCGTCGTGTCGATGTCGGTGATGGTTTCACCGTGCTCAGCCACCTGCCCCTCCAGCCAGCGGCGCGACGTCTCGCTGCGGCAGTCGACATCGCGTAGCCGCAGGGCAAGCTGACTTACGAACGCCGGGGAATGCTGCCCCTCGATGGAGATCAGGCTTGCAAGCGCGGCTGCATCGCCCGGTGCTGCAAACAGTGCGTCGGCAAAGGCATCAGCTCGTGCACGATCATGCTCGTCGGCAATGGCAAGTTCGGCCAGCCTGCGGAGGTTTTCCACCAGCACCAGCTGCAGGGAAATGGCCAGCGCCCATAGCTCGCCGATGGTCAGGGCGGTGATCCGCTGATAGGCCGCCACGAACCCCCGCAGCCGGTCCTCTTCGAAAAGGCTGTCGCTGTGTGCCACATAGGCCCAGGCAATGCCGAAGACGCGGGGAAGGGTTGCCAGCGGGCCATCGGCAAGCTTTGGAAGCTGGCGGTAGAAATCCGGCGGGAGGTCATCGCGAATCTTGCGGATCTGCTTTTCGACGATGTGATAGTTATCGATCAGCCATTCGGCGGCCGGCGCAATCGGGCGATCAAGGGCAACGGCCCGCGCCGTTTCCCGATAGGTGGTGTCCAGTGCGACGGCATTGTCCTCCAGCCGCACGAGCAATTGGCGGGATCGCAACACGCCGGGCTCGATCCGCTGCGCGCGCGCGAGCGAGATCGCATGCGAATTCAACCGTTCCGTCCCGAACAGATCTTCGCGCACAGGACGCGGATCGCCCCAGACCGGCGCCGTCAGCCGAGACGTTCTGATGCGTCCGTCCAGCCCCAGAAGGTGCAGGAACTGCTGGCTGGCTTTCATATTCACCGCCAGCGCCGCGCGTGAGGCGGCCGTGCGCAAACGGTCGCAGGTGCGACGCATCTGGGCACGCACATGGCTGCTGCCAATGTCGACCTGGTTACCACCCTGTCAACCTGCGGTGCTGCTTCGGTAATCGGCAAGGCCAGACTTCTCCCGGGCGCCGCGGTTCGTGCTGGCACCATTTGCACATGAATGTCTCGAGACCGTAAGGCTCCCGGCCATGCGGCCGGACGGAGTCATCAGTCAAGCCGGCTTCATGAAGCCGGCACCGCGACCGAGACGGGCGAGGAACCAGACATGACGGTCACACCATCTGGTCCGCCCCTGTGGCGCGGGTTATGGCCGAGCCGTCGTCTTTTTTCGGGTTTTCCGCTGGTGGCAGGGGGATTGGATCAGCTGGTCCGTCCATATAGCGCCTGAGCGTTGCGCGACCGCGTGTGATCCGGCTTTTCACGGTGCCGAGCGGGGTGCCCATCACTGTCGCGATCTCGTCCCACTGCAGGCCGGATTCCATCAACAGCAATGCTTCTCGCTGTTCAGCCGGAAGCGTGCCCAAGCCGCGCAGCAGGTCTTGAACGACAATTCCGTTGCCCTGCTCTGGCTGGGTAGTCTGCAAATGGGACACGTCGTCGGGCTCGTAAGGCACAAATCGCTTTGCCACGACCGCCAGAGTGTAGAAATGGTTGCGCAGAATGCGGAACATCCAGGCACGGAAGTTGGTGCCCGGCGTGAAACTCTTTTGTGCTGCCCAAGCCTTTGCCAACGCCTCCTGCGCAAGATCATCCGCCAGATCCCGGTTGCCACAAAGCCCCCTGGCAAAAGCGCGCAACGAGGGGATGATGGCCACAAGATCGTCACGAAAGCGAGCCTCGGCGGCTAACGCCTGGCTTTCGGGCTGCCGTTCTTCACCGGGAGAGGCCGTCAACTGCCTCGTTCCTTCGCTGATGCCGCGTCTATCCGGTCCAGTATGTCAAGGAACTCGTTCGGAACGGGCTCCTTCTCCACATTCTCCCAGAGTTTGCGCAAGCCGTCGGCGATCGGGTCGGGCTGGTTCACGCGCCGCACGGGGGCGGTCCCCGCGCTCTCGTGCTTCCCCTGACCTGCTGCCAAACTCTCTTTTTTCAATCTGTCCATCCAACACTGTCCTTGAATCATCGTCGATTTAACTGCGCCGGGGCCGATTTGTTTCATGCGTCCAGGACACAATATTAGCGCTTCGATGCTTTCTGGAAATAGCTATGTGAATGGAGTGCCGGGTCGATCGATGCGAATTCCATGCGGGCCCTTCTCGGCCCCAATCTCTCGCACCTGAAACGATACGTATGGGCCCTTTCAACATCGCAGAAAACCGGGGACACCTGCGTCCGCGCAGTCCCTGAATCGCTGAGTTCTCCACCTGAAAGCCTGGCAGGCAGCGCATCCCCCCGGCCGCGACCTGTTCCGGCTGTTTCACACGATATTCGAAACCTTGCGCGCTTCTGCGATTGCAGCTGGCGTCCGTCTCGGCGCGGGTCCTTCCACAACCGGGCAGCAGGCAATGCTGTTGAAGGCGGTGGAGGGGTTCACAACGGGCGAGGCAGCCGAAATTCTGGGCAACCCAGTGCCGAGCGTGACCTTGGCCGTTAAGGGGGCCCAGCGAGCAGCGCCCGATCTGGTGCTTGTAGACACCCAGCTTGCAGACGGTTCGTCCGGCTTTGATGCTGCGCGCGACATCCTGGCGATGTTCGAGGTGCCGGTCATCTTCATCACAGCCCATTCTGAGCGCCTGCTGACCGGAGAGCGCCCGGAACCGACCTTTCTTGTCACCAGGCCCTTCGCGCCCGAGGCCGTTATTGTAACCATCGGGCATGCACAGTTGGCACAAAACCCGGCATTCGCCCGCACGGATTGATGCGGGAACAAATCCGTAGCAGTGCGGTTTTGCCAATTGAGCCGCTTGGAGCCTGAACTGGCCGCGCGCATGAATGCGGATGGAGGACGCGCACCATGGACCGGAATTGCATGACGAAAAATTTGCAGCAAAATGCAGATGGCAGGCCGGTACGTGCCTCTGTTCGGCACAGCGTGCACTCATGACCGACCAACACGTCACTCCCGAAAATGGCGTCGATTACGAAACTGCGCTGTCCGACCCGGCCGCATATTACCACGAACCCGAGGCCGTGCTTGCCGATGCGGATCTTAGCTTAGCGCAAAAGAAGCGGTTTCTTGAGGAGTGGGCACAGGATCTTGCAGACCGCCAGGTTGCTGATGCCGAAGGCATGGGCTCTGGAACTCCGGGCGAGAGTGCCGATGAATCCGACTTCCTGAAGCGAATCCACGCCTGCCTGGAGCAGCTGGGCGTCGCAGCAAAAACCGAACACCCGGGCCGCGTGCGTTGGCAAGTGAAACGCACCGCAGCCTGAGTCCACCCGCGACCCAAACTGGCCGGCGAGCGCAGCTCGCCGGCCACTTTTTTTGGAAGTGGGTCCGGGCCGGGCGCGCCCATCTCCCGGCTTGGCCGGAGGCTGTCCCGGCGCCCCGGGCGGGATAAACATGGCCCAGGACCCGATCGAAATGTGCGCGAACCTGCGGCGTTCGATCGCAGGAACGCGAGGTTACATCCCGTCCCAGTGACGAGAACCTCCGGGTTCGGCGGAACGCCGCAAGCGCTCCCTTCGCGCCGGCCGTTAGGCCGAACTCGATGAGTCTTCTTCATCGAGCCCTGGTATTAGAGCCAGTCTCGATCAGCCAGAATCAGGTCGATCGCCCTATGTTCCTGTTTTCATGTGGATTTCCATTGCAGGTGATTCCGCGTGATCGGACCATGCTCTATGGTCTGGGGTATCAGACCAGGACTGTCTCCGCCAACGAGAGGGCGGCAGCCCGAGGACAGGCGGAATTATTCCGCTGCTGCGGCGGCTGTGGCCCGCACGTCAAGGATTTTTTGTCCGGGCGCCGCCGCCACTTCCAGCAACCGTTTTTCCAGCGCCCGCAGGCGTGCGGGCTGCTCGATCTTGTCGCCCGTCAGATCGGTCAGATAAAAGGTGTCCACCGCCCGCTCGCCGTAGGTGGCGATGTGCGCCGAGTGGATGGTCACCTTCGCGCCATAAAGCGCGTAGGTCAGCGCATAGAGCAGGGCCGGGCGGTCGAGCGCGTTCACTTCCACAACGGTAAAACGGTTGGACGCCTTGTTGTCGATCAGCACCTGCGGGACGACCCGGAAGGCTTCCTGCCGGCGCCGGGGTAGTGGCTTTGCCGTCAGCATGTCGGCCAGCTTCACCTTCCCGGCAAGAGCATCGCCGATGGCCGTTTCCATGCGCTTTAGCCGGTGCGGCTCGTCGAACGGTCCGCCCACAGGGTCCTGCACCACCAGATTGTCGAGCGCCATGCCGTCTTTCGTGGTGTGAATCCGCGCATCGACGATGGTCGCGCCGCCCAGCGCGATGCCGCCGGCAATCCGGTAGAACAGGCCCGGATGGTCAGGCGCATAAACCGTCACCAGCGTGGTTCCACTATCCGCGTCGGGCATGGAGCGCACCGTGAACTGGCGCTTTTCGAGATCAGCGTCGGCCACCAGCGCCATGTTGGACGCCAGGACATCTGCCGGTTCGGAAAGCCAGTAGCTATCGGGCAGGCGGCTGGCATAGGCTTCGAAGCCGGCATCCTGCCAGCCCATCACGGTCTTCAACCGTTCCTGCCGGCGGTCGATCCGCTCACGCCGGCCGGTCTGCTTGTGGCCCAGCCGCAGCACTTCCTCGGCGCTGTTGAACAGCGTGGTCAGCAGTTGTGCTTTCCAGCCGTTCCAGATGCCGGGGCCGACGGCGCGGATATCGACAACCGTCAGCACCAGCAAGAGGCGCAGCCGCTCCACGCTGGCTATAGCCTCTGCGAAATCGAGGATGGTCTTGAAATCCGAAAGGTCGCGCTTGAAGGCAGTCGCGCTCATCAGCAGATGATAGCGCACGAGCCACGCGACAGTATCCGTCTCCGCTTCGGTCAGGCCTAGCCGGGGGCAAAGCTTGCGGGCCACATCCTCGCCGAGCACGCTGTGGTCCCCGCCGCGGCCCTTGGCGATATCATGCAGCAGAACCGCCACATAGAGCACCCGTCGCGACAGCAGCTGCCGGATGACTGCGGTCGAAAGGGGGTGGTCCTCCTTGAGTTCGCCCTTTTCGATTCTGGCGACAAGACCGATCGCCCGGATGGTATGCTCGTCCACCGTGTAGTGGTGGTACATGTCATACTGCATCTTCGCCACGACGCGGCCGAAGTCGGGCACGAAGCGACCGAACACGCCGGCCTCGTTGATCCATCGCAGCACCTTTTCCGGATCGCGCGGGCTGGTGAGGATATCGAGGAACAGGGCATTCGCGCGGGGATCTTGGCGCACGGGTTCGGTGATCAGCCCGTCGTCCCGTGTCGCCTGCCGCAAGGTCAGCGGGTGGATTTCCATGCTTTCGCGATCTGCGATCTGGAACAGCTCGATCAGCCGGACAGGATCCTGCTTGAAAAAATCGTTGTTGGGTGCTTCGATCCGCCCGCCTGCCAGCCGGAAGCCGTTCAACCGCCGCGGGCTGCGCGAAAGCCTGGGCATCCAGGACGTGCGGGAGAAGCTTTCCTCGAGGTGCGCCAGGAACAGCGCCGTCAGGCTGCCGACTTGCCGGGCCGTCAGGAAATAGTGCCGCATGAAACGCTCGACATCGGACATGCCGGGCCGGTTGGCATAGTTCATCCTGACGGCAAGATCGCACTGAACGTCGAATGTCAGCCGCTCCTCGGCCCTTCCCACCAGATCGTGCAGACTGATCCGCACGGCCCACAGATGGTTCTGCGCGCGCTGGAACTGCCGGTATTCGCTGGCGGTGAACAGGCCCTTGTCTACAAGCTCGGCTGCGCTGTTCACCTGCATGGCGAATTTGCCGATCCAGAACAGCGTCTGCAAATCGCGCAGGCCGCCCTTTCCGTCCTTGATGTTGGGTTCCACGACATAGCGGCTGTCGCCCATTCGCCTGTGCCGCTCGTCCCGCTCGGCGAGTTTGTCGGTAATGAAGGCGCGCGCCTCGCCCGATACGATCTCGCGCAGGAAGCGGCTCCGGGCTTCATCGTACAGCGTCTGGTCACCCCACAGGTAGCGGGCTTCCAGCAGTGCTGTCTTTACGCTGAGGTCGGCCTTTGCCATCCGGATCATGTCGTCCGGGGTCCGGGTTGAGTGGCCGACCTTCAGCCCCAGATCCCACAGGATGTAGAGGATGGCTTCCACGGTCTGCTCGACCCATGCGGTGGAGCGTAGCGGGCAGAGAAACATGATGTCCACATCGGAAAAGGGGGCCATTTCCGCCCGGCCATAGCCGCCGACAGCCACAAGGCAGATACGTTCCGCCGTGCTGGGATTATCTTGCGGGTACAGGTGATGGGTCGTCGCATCGAAGGCCATGCGCAGGATCTGGTCGGTCAGAAAGCTTTGGGCGCTCGCCAGCTCCATGCCGCGCCCCGGATGTGCCTGGATGCGTCTGCGGATCTCGGCCCGGCCCTGTTCGAGCGCAACCCTGAGAACGGAAGCGACGGCCTGCCGCCGCCCTTCCTGCGGTGCGGTCGCCAGCGCTGTGGCGACCACCTCGGCTGCAACCTTGCGGTCGATGATCGCGCGGCGGTTGGGGACATGGTCGTACAGGCCGCTCATGCCGAAGCCCCCCGGCTGCGGATGCGCCCGAGCGCCACGAATCCCATCCCGGATATGGCGAATGCCGCACCCAGCCCCGCGATGTTCATCTGCACGCGCGGCAGGCCGAGTGCCGGCACGTCTATGAAGAAATAGGGGTACCAGCCGTCCCCCGCGCCACGCAACAGCGCATAGGCGGTATAGGCCATCGGCCAGGCAATGAAGACACCGACGTCGGCTGCCTTCAGCGCATTTCTGTCAACGAAGGCGAGCCACCAGCCCAGCATGGCGGCAGGCACGACAGTGTGGACCAGCTGATCCGCCACCATGTTCCAGCCAACCGGATGGTAGAGATGCGCCAGCAAGAGGTGATAGACGATCCCAACCAGCAGGATCGCCAGCGTGACAGCTGTAATCCAGCGTGGGCCGGCGGTTCGGCCGGCTGCGATCCCAAGCATCACCACCGCGACCCAGATGTTCGTCAGCAGCGTGAAATACCCAAGGAACCGCCATAGCGCTGCCAGCGGGCCTTTTCCCTCGGCCGCAAAGGTGCCGACCATCAGCGCATATTGCAGAAGCAGGGCTGCCAGCGTGACCAAACCCAACAGCAGGGCAGCCGTTCTGGCGCGGGGGGAGAGGTGCATCATGCGCCCGATCATAGCGCGGGCCTTTCCAATCTGACAGTCGTTGTCGTGCCGCGCCCGTGCAACCCTGTCGGCAAGGGAGATTTCGCATGATCGTCAGCCTGAAGGTCGAGACCAAGCCCAGCTTCTGCCGATTCTGCCACGCCAATTGCGCCATGCTGGTGGATGTCGTCGGGGAAAAAGTGGCCGCCGTTCGCGGGGATCCGGATGATCCGGTCTATCAGGGCTATACCTGCCAGAAGGGCCGACAACTGGCCGAAGCGCACAACCATCCCTCGCGCCTGCTGATGCACCAGCGCCGCTCGGCCGCCGGCTTCGAACCCGCCACCAGCGAAGAAGCTCTGTCCGACATCGCCGGGCGGCTGCGCCGGATTGTGGATGAACATGGGCCACACGCCATCGCCGTATATTGCGGCACCTATGCCTTCCAGAACTCCGCCGGGCTTGGCGCTGCTCTGGGTTTCGCAAACGGTGTCGGGAGCCGCAATTTCTACACGTCGGTCACGCTCGACCAGCCGGCCAAGGTCTATACCACGATGCGGATGGGTCAGTGGGGCGGCGGCATGCATGGCTTCACCGACGCCGACGCCTGCATCTTCATCGGCAACAACCCGCTGGTGTCACATTATGCCCCGCCGGGCGGAGTTCCCCCGTTCAGCCCATCGAGGCGGCTTCGGGATCAGCTGGCAAAGGGCCTGAAGCTCGTCGTCATCGATCCGCGCCAAACCGATGTCGCCAAGCTCGCAGCCCTGCATCTTCAGGTGAAGCCGGGCGAGGATGCCGCCGTGCTGGCGGCTATCGCGAACGTGATGCTTCAGGAAGGGCTTTACGACCGGGCTTTCTGCCAGCGGTTCGTCGGCGACCTTTCGGCCTTCGCCGATGCTGTCGCGCCCTTTACGCCGGACGTGGCGGCCGCCCGTGCAGATGTTGCGGCAGAGGATATCGTGAAGGCGGCCCGCATCTTCGGCAGCGTGAAGCGCGGCGCTGTTTCCACCGGCACCGGCCCGGAAATGGCGGGGCAGGGCAACCTGGTTGCGTGGCTGGTTTCGGCCATCAACATCATCGGCGGGAGGGTGAACCACGAGGGCGAGACGTCGCCCGTGCCGAGGGTTTTCACGCCGGGCGCCGCGCCCCGCAAGGCCGAAGTATTCCCTCCGGTGCGGCCATGGGGAGATGGCTTCCCCGCGTCGCGGTTCCGCGGCCTGACCCAGCTCGGCTTCGAAATGCCCTGCAATGTCCTGGCCGATGAAATCCTGACACCCGGCGAAGGCCAGGTGAAGGCGCTGATCAACATCGGCGGCAACCCGCTCGTCGCCTTCCCGAACCCGGAAAAGATGGCACGCGCCCTCGACAGTCTCGACTTGCTCGTTTCGGTCGATATCCGCATGTCGCAGACTGCGCGGCGCAGCCATTGGGTACTGGCGCCGTCCATGTGCCTTGAGCGCGATGACATCACCAACCTGTCCGAATGGTGGTTCGAAGAGCCTTACGCGCGCTATGCCCAGGCGTTGATACCTGCCCCGGGTGAAACGCTCGACGAGTATGAAATGCTGTGGGAGCTATGCCGGCGCATGGGGATTTCCATGCCGACCGCCGGCGGCAATGTGCCGATGGATGCAAAGCCGACGAAGGCCGAATTCCTTGATTTCATGTCCGCCACCTGCCGGGTGCTTCCCTCGCAGGTGAAAGCCGACACGGTAGACGGCCGGCACATTTTCTACCCGGACCATGCGTTGACGGTATTGCCCGGCGATCCGGAGAGCGCCGTGCGCTTTGATCTGGTGCCCGATACGTTGGTGGAGGACCTTGCGGCGACCCTGTTGAAGGTCGAGGCCCGGGACTATCCTTTTCGGCTGACAAGCCGCCGTTCGGCGCATGTGTTCAACTCGTCGGGCCACCAATATGCAGCGCTCGCGAAGAAGGGCACAACGAATTACGCCTGGATGAACCCGGACGACATGGAGGCGCTGGGCCTTGCAGACGAAATGGCCATCGAGATTGCAGGCCAACGCGGCACGTTGACTGGCCTGGTGAAGGCCGACCCCGCCGTTCGGCCAGGTGTCGTCTCGATGAGCCACGCCTTCGGCGACGTGGGGAAAGGCGCAGGTAACGTCGCCGCAATCGGCGTCATCACCTCGCGCCTTGTCGATGAGACGGTCGATTATGATCCCATCACCGGCCAGTCGCTGCAATCTGCAATCCCGGTGCGGATTGCAGCGACCTGATCGGCTGCATCAGCGGCGGTATGGCCAGCCCGCATCCTGCCAGCGCCGGCTCTGCTGTGTGCGGGCGGTCTGCTGGAGTTCGAACCGCGCTTCGCGGATCAGCCGCTCCAGGCGCTGGCTTTCACCCCGATTGAAGCGGCCGTCCCGCGCGTAGCGGCTGCCCAGCCGATCAATCTCGGCAAGGCGATGGCCGATCCTGTCCGCCTCGGCCCGACTGAGGGCGCCATGATGCAGGGCCCGCTCGAACTGACGGTTGATCTGCCGGAAATCCTGCTCGATGTGGGCTTCTACAGTCTGATGCCGGCCGGCCTGCCACGTGGCTGACACCGGGGTTGCAGCCAGCGCTAGCGCCAGGGCTGCCAAAGGCACTGTTATGCGGGTGGTCATGTCGCCTGCTCCTCCTTGGTGAAAGATCAATGAGAGCATGGCGCGGATTTTGGTTGACTGAATGGCAGGGTAAGCTGCGGTTCAGGCGATTTTCCTGTTGAAAGGCATGATCGTCGTCCGGTCTGCGGGCCTTTGGTTACAGGCCTGCGTTGCGCCGTTCCAAAATATTCGTTTCGTTCCTGCAATGTGGCTGCTACGCCGCTCGCCGGGGACAAGGTTGGAGCAGGTACACCGAAACTTTTTGGGAGGTTTGATGGAGCCGACGGAAGCGGAAATCGCGGAAGCCAGAAAGCGCGTTGGCGGCCCCTACAGCTGGTATGTGCTCGGCGTTCTGGTGCTCGTCTATGTCTTCAATTTCATCGATCGGCAGATCATGTCGATCCTGGCCGAAGACATCAAAGCCGACCTGGGCATTGGCGATTCTGAAATCGGTTTTCTCTATGGCACCGTCTTCGGGGTCTTCTACGCGCTGTTCGGAATTCCGCTGGGGCGGCTGGCTGACATGTGGCACCGGATGCGCCTTCTGACGATTGGCCTGACGGTCTGGTCGGGCATGACAGCGCTTTCGGGCTTTGCAAACAGTTTCGGCCAGCTGGCTGTGGCGCGCATCGGCGTCGGCATTGGCGAGGCATCGGCCAGCCCGGTGGCCTATTCGGTCCTCTCGGATTATTTCCCCAAGGAAAAGCGCGCCACCGCTCTGGCCATTTATTCCTCGGGCCTCTTCATCGGTGGCGGCGCCTCGCTTTTCATCGGTGGTCTGATTGTCGAACGATGGAATGATGCCTATCCTGGGGGTGGCCCACTGGGCCTCGCCGGCTGGCAGGCTGCGTTCCTTGCTGTGGGGCTTCCGGGTCTTCTTCTGGCCGTGTGGGTCGCCACCCTGAAAGAGCCGATCCGGGGCCTTCTCGAAGGAACGCCCACACCGCCGGAGCCCCGACCCTGGCCCAAATTCTTTACCGAATTGTCCAGTGTCATCCCGCCTTTCACGCTGATCCACGCGGCTTCGTTCGGCCGCCGGGCCGCCATCATCAACCTGGTGGCCGCGATTATTGCCGGCAGCCTGGCCTGGCTGATGGTTCGGATGGTGGGCAACTGGCCACAATGGACTGCGCTTGCGATCGCCGGATATGCCGTTTTCTCGTGGTCGCAATCGCTGAAGTTGCGCGACGCGCCAACGTTTACGCTGATCTGGGGTACTCCGGCCTTCGTTCTTCTTGTTCTGGCTTCGGGGCTGACGGCGCTGACAGGTTACGCCATCGGCTTCTGGGGTGCTCCCCATGCCATCCGCACGTTCGGGGCAGACAAGGCCATTGTCGGGCTGTTCCTAGGCGGTGGTGGTGCGCTCGGCGGATTCATCGGGGTGATCCTTGGTGGCCGGATCGCCGACATTGCGCGTCGTACCAACCCTGCAGGTCGCATCATCGCCGGATTTCTTTCCGTTTTGCTTACAAGCCCGATCATCGCGCTCCAGTTTTTGACAGACAACATCAACCTGTTCTTCTTCTACGCCTTCCTGTCGGCTGTCACGGGTTCGCTCTGGCTGGGTGCGGCTGCTGCAACAACGCAGGATCTGGTGCTGCCCCGCATGCGTGGTGCAGCAACCGCCACGTTCCTGCTGGGCACCACCATCATAGGGCTTGGCTTTGGGCCATTCCTGGTGGGGGCACTTTCGGAAGCGATTGGAGACCTTGGAAGGGCGAACGTGGCGCTAGTCCTGTTGGCGCCTGTAACGATCCTGCTGCTCTGGCTGGTGTACAAATGGCTTCCCGCAGCAGAAGCCTCCCGCAATGACAGGGCGCAGGCAGCAGGGGAGCCGGCCTAGACTGTCCGATCGCCTGCCCCTTGCGCAATGGCGGGGTGGCATGCTCGCAGGCATGCTGTCATCAGGCTGCCCAGGCCTTCCAGAACAGGACTTCAGCAGCACGAA